>WNGA01013940.1_pt1 | contig 10212 bp, 10 predicted proteins | sample 5400061 | NCBI WGS metagenome assembly WNGA01 (sample SAMN13153366, study PRJNA577476) | soil metagenome | isolation source: 100 cm soil or saprolite under grassland replicate 2 | place: USA:California | collected 2016-06-15
CGCGCGGAACAAGGCGCTCGGTCTCTGGGGCGGCATCGGAGCTGCGGGGGCGACGATCGGTCTGATCGCAGGCGGGCTCCTCACCCGGTACGCCGGCTGGGAGTACATCTTCTTCCTCAACGTCCCGATCGGGATCGCTGCGCTGCTGCTCGCTCCACGCATCGTCCCGGAAAGCCGGCTCGAGGGGGTCCGTCGCCGCTTCGACCCGCTCGGCGCGGTCACGGTGACGGGCGGGTTGCTGCTGCTCGTCTACGCGCTCTCCAAGGCACCGGAGGTCGGGTGGGGAGCGGCTCGCACGCTCACTCTCCTGGCCGCCTCGGCGGCGTCGCTTGTCGCCTTCCTGATCGTTGAGACACGGGTCGAGGCGCCGCTGCTGCCGCTGCGGATCTTCAAGCTGCGCGCGGTGGCCGCCGCGAACGCCGTGGGGCTCCTGCTCGGAGGCAGCTTCTTCGGCTTCATCTTCATCGGCACGCTCTACATGCAGCAGGTACTCGGCTACTCGGCGCTCCAGGCCGGGGTCGCGTGGCTGGCAGCCTCGCTCACCTCCGTCGCTCTCGCCGGGCTCGCACAGATGCTCGTCACGCGCATCTCAGCTCTGCCTGTGATGGCGCTGGGGATGGCGCTGATCGGCGGCGGCGCGCTATGGGCGACCCAGGCGCCGGTGGACGGCCACTTCTGGAGCGCCCTGGCGGGACCGTTCTTCGTCGCCGGGGCCGGCACGGCCTTCGCCTTCATCCCGGTCTCGATCGCCGGCCTCGCCGGCGTCGTCGAACGGGAGGCCGGCCTCGCCTCCGGGCTGCTCAACACCGCGCAACAGCTCGGCGGGGCGATCGGCGTCGCGATCGCATCGACGGTCGCCGCCACGCACTTCAACACGCTGACCGGCGACGGCAAGACGGTAGACGCGGCGCTCACGGGCGGCTTCCAGTGGGCCTTCTGGGTCTGCGGAGCCATTGGCCTGCTCGCCCTGCCGACCCTCGCCGTACTTCGCGGGAAGTCAACCGCGACCGGCGTCGAGGCTGCGGTTCCAGCGCTCGAAACCGACGGCGTGAGCTGAGCCAAGCGCAGCACCTCCGCACCGAGCTGAGGCCCTCGACGCACGAGGGCCTCAGCTCCGCAGGAGAACCGCAGCGGAAAAACCACAGCCAATCGATTCGAGGAGGTTTCCGAAAGTGAAGTACGTCATTGTTCGCTACAAGGTCAAGCCCGAGCGGGGGGCCGAGAACGAGGAGCTCGTCCGGGCGGTGTACGCCGAACTGCACGAGACGAAGCCAGCCCGGCTCCGTTACGCGACGTTCCAGCTCGACGACGGTGTGAGCTTTGTCCACGTCGCCTCGACCGACACCGAGGACGGACCAAGTCCGCTGTCGGACGTATCCGCATTCAAGCGCTTCCAGGAGAACATCGACGACCGCTGCGAAGAAGGGCCCGTCGTGAGCTCCGTCCGCGAGATCGGCTCCTACCGCCTCTTTGCCGAGTGAGCGAGCCGCTGAACAGGCGCCGAGCCCGACGCCCGCGTAGGCGCCGGGCTCGCCCGTGTCCGACCGACCGATGGATTTGAGGATCAGCATGGATCTAACTGACATGGACATCAATGGAACGCACGCGGGTCGTCTCGCGCACCTCGAGCTTCACACCGGTGACCAGGCACAGGCCAGCGCCTTCTACTCGCGGCTCCTGCGCTGGCGCCGGGAGCGAATTGTCGCCGAGTCCGGCACCTATCTCGCGCTCGACTTGGGCGGCGTTGTCGGTGGCGGCATCGTCGAATGCGGCGTGCGGCGCCCGCTCTGGCTGCCGTACGTCGAGGTCGACCAGGTCGAGCAGTTCACCGAGCGCGCGCGCCAGCTCGGCGCGGCCGTGTTGTTGGAGCCGCGCGAGGGGCCGGCGGGCTGGCGTAGCGTGGTCAGGAGCCCGGACGGCGGAGAGATCGCCTTCTGGCAGCCGAAGCGATGACGACCAAGCCTGAGCGCGCGAGAAGATCTGCTCGCCTAGCCTCGACGACGAACGAGCGCGAGCTGCTCGAGGCCGCCCGAACCGGCGACAACGATGCCTACGGCCGGCTCATCGGGCCGTACCGCGCCGAGCTTCACGCGCACTGCTACCGGATGCTCGGCTCAGTCGCGGACGCAGAGGACGCGCTGCAGGAGACGCTGCTGCGCGCCTGGCGCGGGCTGGCACGGTTCGAGGGGCGCAGCTCGCTTCGCTCCTGGCTCTACAAGATCGCGACCAACGCTTGCCTGAAAGCGATCGAGCGGCGGCCGAAGCGGGTGCTGCCGATCGACTACGCGCCCGCGGCCGACCCCCACGACGGCCCCGCCGAGCCGGTGACCGAATCGGTGTGGCTGGAGCCCTACCCGGACGAGAGGCTCGGGCTCGAGGGCGGCCTTCTTGGTCCGGACGCTCGCTACGAGCAGCGGGAGGGCATCGAGCTCGCCTTCACCGCAGCCTTGCAGCACCTGCCGGCGCGGCAGCGCGCGGTGCTGATCCTGCGCGACGTGCTCGGTTACTCGGCGCGCGAGACTGCCGAGGCGCTCGAGACGACCCCCGTCTCGGTCGACAGCGCTCTGCAACGCGCCCACAAGACCATCGACGAGCGGGTCCCAAAGCAGAGTCAGCAGGCGACGCTGCGCTCGCTCGGCGACGACGCGTTGGACGACATCGTCGAGCGCTTTGTCGCCGCCTGGGAACGCAACGACGTCGAGGCGGTGGTCGCGCTGCTGACCGAAGACGCGAGGATGACGATGCCGCCGCTGCCGAGCTGGTACAGCGGCCGCGAGGCGGTTGCCAGCTTCCTGCGCGGCTGGGCGCTCTCCGAGGGGAAGCGCTGGCGCCTCGTACCCGCCAGGGCAAACGCGCAGCTCGCCTTCGGCGGCTACACCCGGGACGAGCGAACGGGAATCTTCATGCCGCACAGCGTAAAAGTGCTCACCTTGCGCGGCGCCGAGATCGAAGAGATCACCGCCTTCCTCAATCCCGACGCCTTCCCGCACTTCGGCCTGCCCGATCTAATCCCCGCTTGAAGGTCGCAGCCCGAGGTCGATCAAACGTAAGGGCCGTGCCCATGGCCCGGGAGGAAACGCGCCGGCGGAGCTGCCTGCACGTAGCGCTGGCAATGATCCCGCCGTTCGCCGTCGTAGCGGGGCGCGTCCTCGGCGCCTGAGAGATGCGTTGGGCGAGGGCGGGAAGCCTGGCTCAGGTGCGGCCACAAGCTGCGTGAGCGTGTCGCTTAGGCTGTGGCACGCGCCGCCGGCTCCCGCGCGAAGCTCGCGATCAGCTCGGCGAGCCGGCCCGGCTCGTCCTCGGGCGAGAGACTGCGGGCGTTCTCGATCCAATCGAGCCGTGCGTTCGGCAGGTCCTGCGCGAGGCGCTCCGCGGCCCTGGCCACTCGACGAACTCCTCCGTGCGCTCACCACGGCAGGTGTGCCCCGGTTCGCCGACGCCATCCGCGCGCAGCGGTAGCCTGGCTGCCCAATGCGCCACCAGCCAGAACACGCCACGGACGCTCGAACCCGCTCCCAAGTGACACCCGCCGATCACCTCGTCGCCTGCGAGCACGGGCTCCGTTGGGGCTAGGTTCTGGGGACAGGTTCGAGGCTTTCCGGGGCGGCTCAGGGTCCCTCAAGGGAAGGGTGCATCAAGCGGACAAACCAGCCAAATTGCAGGGAAAGCGCGCTAGTAAGCGCTATTCCTGCGTCGCATAGCCGTAACTCCAATCCTCCATGGTAAGGAGGCGGTCCCCGGTTCGAGTCCGGGAGAGGGCTTAAATACCTGCAAATCGGTCGTTTTTGACGATTAGCGAGTCCCTCTCGATCACGGAGGGCCTCGCGAGTCGGCTTGCGAGGCGGCTTGGAGGAGGTGGTTAAGTCCCTGCAAATCGACCTCTTGTCCGATTCAGCGGAGCACCTCCGTCCTAGGGAGGGGCTCCACGTGATGGCCGTGCCCTCGAGCACGAAAAGTCGCTGGAAGAGGAGATCTTCGCGACCGCGCTGCCTGGGCTCACGAATCTTGGGGACAGGTTTTGGGGATAGGCCGAACAGTTCGGACGGGACTTCGTGGCTCAGGACGTGATCCGCGTCGTCCCTGCTTTGAGTGAGTTGACGAAATCGAGCATGTAGTCGGAGAGCTCGCCGGCGCGGTGGGCGGCGGCCAAGCGCTCGATCAGCCGCAGCCGGCCGTCGCCGTGCTGGAAGCCGAAGAACTCCTCGTGGCCGACCGTTGCTCGCATGTCGAGCGCGCGAAGCGTTTGCTTGCGGGCGGTCGGGTTCAAGACGACGAGCACGCGCGATATCCCTTGGCCGAAGTCGAACATTGCCCATTGGAGCAACTTGGCGCCGAAGTGGACGGCGATGCGCGGCTGCCCGTAGTCGCGCTCCGCATCGAACATCTCCCGCTCGTCGGAGTAGAGCGTTCCTCCGGCACTGAGCGGCGCAACTCCCTCCCCTTCGAGGTAGCTCGCGACGGCGTGCGCTGCACGGAAACGCGGGTTGGACTCGGACCACCGCTCGGCGAATCGGCGACGGGTAACAGCGCTTGCGGCTTGCTCCGGAGGTAGCTCGACGAGCTTGGCGTCCAGCCAGCCTGCCCACATGAAGAGCGAGAACTCCTGCCGTGCAGGGCGCGGGATCAGCTTCTCGACGTTCGCCAGGAGGGGATGGATGGTGTCGCGTGCGGCACGCTGCGCGCTGGCTTCTGGCCCCAACGCCCCAAGTTGGGCGTGCGCTTCGTCGAGCGAGTCCCCGCGTTGCCAGAGCAGTCGCGGCTCGAAGCCCTCCTTGCGCAGATCCTCAAGCTCGTTGAAGTGGATCTCGAGCACGCGCTGGTTTCCGCGAAGCTCGCGCCGCAGCGCGCCGAGGTGGTCGAACCCGCCTGCCATCAAGGTCGCGAACCAGACACCGGCCTCGTCCTTCGTCTGGTTGAACTCCACCGCCAGATCGACATCGCCGACCTCGAGCGCACCGCGCGCATAGGAGCCGAAGATCCAGACCTCGCACACCCGCGGCAGATAGCGACCCTCGCCCTTGACCACGCGAGCGAGCAGACCTTCGATCCGCTTCGTCGCCTCCGAGCGCTTCACCGAACCCAGGCTAGTGCGAGATCGAAGCGCCCCGCCCCGCGCCTGCGAGAACCACCAGCTTCGGCGTCGTAGACGCGCCAAGCGTCCACGAACCGTCAGCTCGGCAGGGAGCACGGCCTGCCGCGGCTTCTTGTAGTCGCGCGCGACTAACTACAAGCACGTACAAGCACGGCCTCTTTAGGAGAGGGATCGCCTTGGCCGCGCAAGAGCGTCGAGTCCTGCGAACCCGAGGGCTCACAGGACTCGACGATGCGACTCTGACAGGCACCCGCTTCCGGGTCAGCAGGATCTTCCAGCTTCTCCGCGGAAGGTCGTGCGGCGGGTGCCGACCGCGGGTCACTAAGCGGCCCGCGCTAAGCGGCCGCGCGGGTTACCGAGAGCGGATCTTGTGCGTCGCAGCCTTGACGGCCTTTGATGACGTGTCTCCGCGAGTCAGCGCGAATACGAGCGACGTGTTGCCGCGGCCAATGACCTTGAAGACGAATACGACGTTGGCGCCGACATCAACTTCGGAGATCTCGCGGACGACTCGCGGGTCGTAGTGTCGAGCAAGTCTCCAGACGAGTCCCGAATGCCGCGCCGCGCGCGGGAGCGCGACAGCGACGAGTTGATTGGGAGCGGTCGTCATAGTCGTGATCGGTCCACGCGGCAGCGGCCCTACCGGAGTGGAATCGGCTCGTGCGGCCGAGACGATTCCGAGTGCGACTCCGGTCAGGAGAGTCGCCAGTCCAAGCGCAATGAGCGTGCGCGCGATCGCCTGGTCTCCTTTGACGGTCGAAATCATGGTGTCTCCTTGTGGGGGTCGGGCGGCCGCCCCCGGAGGGGCGGCCGCGGGTGGACAGGGAACTTGGCTAGGCCGCCTCGCGCAGCGCAGGTTCGGCTGCGACGGGCGCGACTACATGGGGTTCGTGGCTGATCTCGGGGATGATTCGGTCGAGCCAGCGCGGCAGGTACCAGTTGCGCTCGCCGAGCAGGCTCATCACGGCCGGCACGAGCAGCCCGCGGACGATGGTGGCGTCGAGCAAGATGGCGACCGCGAGCCCGACGCCGAGCTGCTTCATCGAGACCACCGAGAGAGTCGCGAACGTCGAGAACACGGCGACCATCACGATCGCGGCGCTCGTGATCACGCCGGCCGAGTGGGTGATGCCGCGCCTGATCGCCTCGCGTGTCTCGAGTCCTCGATCGTGTCCCTCGCGGATCCGGCTCAACATGAATACGTGGTAGTCCATCGAGAGCCCGAAGAGGATCACGAATAGGAATAGCGGCAACCATGCTGTGATCGGGCCGTGGTGGATGCCGGGGAGGTGGATGATCCCCCAGCCGCCCTGGAAGATCGAGACGAGCACGCCGTAGGCGGCGCCCACCGACAACAGGTTCATGGCGATCGCTGTTGCCGGGATGACGAGCGAGCGGAAATTCCAAAGCAGGAGCAGGAACGCAAGCGCGAGCACGAACGCAAACACGTAAGGGGCGCGTGAGCTCAGCTTGTGGTTGAAGTCGACAGAGTAGGCGGTCGCTCCGGTGACGTACGCGCTCCCGACAGTTCCGACCGTCTCCGGCACGATCGAGCCCCGCAGTGTGCCCAGCGCCTTCTGCGATGTCTTATTCGTCCCGTCGCCCGCTAGCGGGATGTCGATGCGCGCGAGCGTGCGCGCGGCGTTGACGTCGACCGTGATCGGCTGGTGCATCTGGCCGGAGCCGAGCGCCTCGCTCTTCAGCCTCGCGATAGCCGTCCTGACTCGCAGCGAGTCGATGTCCTTGGCGGACACGACGACCTGCGCCGGCACGGGGTTTCCTCCGAAGGCGTGCTGGATGCGGTTGTAGGTCTTGATCACTGCCAGGTTCCGCGGCAGGTCGGTCACACCGGCCGAGGCCGTCCTGAGATGGAATGCCGGCACCGCGAGCAGGACGAGGAAGCCTGCCGCGACGACGATGGTTGCGAGCGGGTGGGACAGCGCCGGTCGGACGATGGCTGCCCAGGTCTTGCTCTCGCCGCTGGAGCGTCGCCGCTCGAGCCGGCGGCCGAAGAAGGGGATCCGGCCGCGGTCGACGCGGTCGCCGAGCTTCGCCATTAGGGCAGGAAGTACCGTGAGCGATCCGAGCATTGCCACCGCGACGACGATCGCGGTCGCCTCGGCCATGCCCGTGAAGGTCCCGAGGCCGGTGATGAACATCGCGCTCATCGCGACGATTACCGTCATCCCGGACGTGAGCACCGCTTTGCCGGAGGTGGCGGCCGCGATCGCGATTGCCTCCTGGTTGGACGCACCGCGTGCCCGTTCCTCGCGGCTGCGCCGGAAGTAGAAGAGCGAGTAGTCGACGCCGACTGCGAGTCCGATCAGGAGGATCATCGAGTTGGCGCTGCCGTCGATCGGGAGCGCATGACTCGTCAGCCCGACGAGTCCGGTCGCGATCATGATCGCCGTAAGCGCAAGTACGAGCGGCAGCAGCGCCGCGACGAGGGCTGCGAAGGCAAGCCAGAGGATCACGAACGTGAGCGGGATCGAGCTCGCCTCGGCCCGCCTGAAGTCCTTGCCGATTGTGTCGTTGAGCGCCTTATTGGCCGAGGCTTGACCGAACTGCTCGATGCGGAGGTTGGGGTGCGCTTCTGCGACACGCTTGACCGCATCGACGACCGGCTGGACTCGCTTGTCTGCAGTTTCGCTCTTGCCCTTCATGGAGAAGAGCAGGAGCGCGGAGTGGCCGTCTCGGCTGATCTGGCCGCCGTGTCCAGCAGCGAACGGCGAGCGGATGGCCGCCACGCGATGCGTAGCGGAGATCGCGGCGACAACCTCTCGCACGGCCTCCTCGCCCGCCGGGGTGCGGATGCTCCCGCCGCTGCGGACCTGAAGGAGCACTTGCTCCGCCGCCGGTTGCTTGAAGCCGCCCTCGTCGAGCAGCCGCTCGGCTCTGGCCGAATCGCCGGTCGACTCGCCGGCGACCGACAGCTTCTTCGCGCCGATGCTGCCGACGGCGAGCGCGATCAGCAGCAGCGCGATCCATCCCAGGATCGCCTTTTTGCGATGCTCGGCGCTCCAGCGACCGACCCGTGCCGCGAGCCCGGCCGGCGGTGAACCGCCAGATCGGTGTTTAGCCTCAGGGGTTTTCATCGTGACCTCCCGTTCGAGATGACAACGTGATGACGAAGTCACGATACGAGCATTCGTTGTCGTGTTTGGAAACGCGCGGGACCATCGGGGGCGTTGCGGTTCCCTGGCTCCCGGAGCATCGCTGCACCAATAGGCGAGCCGCTCGAGAGGGTGCGCGGCCCACCGGCTCGCACCCAGCAGCAAGCTTCCTCGCTTTAGACGCCGGCGAGTGTGCGTCCGGTCGAACCAAGCGCTTCGGTCGCTTCTGCGACGCGCGCGGCCATCGCCAGCTCGGCCTTTCGGCCCCACGTCCGCGGGTCGTACACCCGCTTGTCGACGCCGCCGCGGTCGGGCGAAGCGCCGGTCGGGCGGGTGACGAGGTGCTCCTCGACGGCGTGGGTGAACGCGTATTGCATGTCGGTGTCGACGTTCATCTTCACGACGCCGTTTGCAACCGCGGCCCGGACGTCTTCTCGGGTCGAGCCGCTGCCGCCGTGGAAGACGAAGTCGAACCGCCGGCCGTGACCGAAGCGTGCCGCGACTGCCTCCTGCAGCTCGCCCAGCAACTCGGGCCGCAGGCGCACGTTGCCGGGCGCGTAGTGGCCGTGGACGTTGCCGAAGGTCGCGGCCAGCAGGTAGCGGCCGCGCTCGCCGGTGCCGAGTGTCTCGGCGACCTCGAGCGCGTCGGCGCGGGTCGTGTACAGCCGCTCGCGTGCCACGTGTTCGTGGTCGATGCCGTCTTCCTCGCCACCAACTGTGCCGATCTCGAGCTCGAGCAGGACGTCGAGCTCGTTCGCCTCGCGCAGTAGCCCCGCGGAGAGGCGCAGGTTGTCCGCGAGCGGCAACTCCGAGCCGTCGAACATGTGCGAGTTGAAGAGCGGCTGCTCGCCGCGTTCGCGGCGGCGCCGGCTTTCGCTCAGCAGCGGGCGGAGGAAGTCGTCCACGTGTTCGGCGGTGGCGTGATCGGTGTGAAGCGCGATCAGCACCGGCGCCCGCGCGGCGAGCACGTGTGCGAACTCCGCGAAGGCACGCGCGCCTGCCGCCATGTCCTCGGCCAGCCCTGACAGGTATTTGGCGGCGCTGGTCGTGATCTGGACGATTCCGTCCGAGCGAGCCTCTGCGAAGCCGCGCAGCGCGGCGTTCAGTGTCTCCGATGAGCTGACGTTGACCGCCGGATAGGCGAAGCCGCCCTCCCGCGCGGTGTCGATCATCTCGCGGTACTGCTTTGCAGTTGCGAGCGGCATTGCGTCGAGGCCTATGCCGGCTCGCGCACGTGCGAGGTCGATTGTCGGCGTGAGCGCGCTCGGGGCGAGTAGCCGAGGAGTGCGGCCGGGGTGACCGCGAGCTTGTCGCGAGGCGACATGCCCGAGCCCATGAGCAGCGCGACTCCGGCGGCGGCGATGAACGCGGTCGGAACCGCCATCCACAGCAATCCCCACGGACCCGCGCTTGTCGCCTCAAGAAGTAAGTGAACGACGAGCACCCCGTAAGAGCCGACCGCGCCGAGCACGATCGCGACGAACGGCCACCATGAGCTCGGCTCGACCGTGCTTACCGTGGGGCGGTTTTTGCGGCGATTGGGTTCTGTGGGTGTCATCGCACGCGACCGTACGTCGCCCAGAGGTCAAGTGCGGCCACCGCGAGGGACCCCGGGGGCGCGCGGGACTCCACTTCAAGCCGCGTTCTTCTCAGGGCGGGAACCGTGACGTCCCCCGGCGTCGCAGCGGTGTTTTCGCTCGCCGGAGGCCGTCTCGATCATCGAACCATGACAACTACAACACTCTCTCCACCTCGCAGTCGCACCGAGCTCTGGCGCGAGCTCGGGCAGCAGTTGCGCGTCGATTCGATCCGCGCCACGGCCGCCGCGGGTTCGGGCCATCCCACTTCGGCGATGTCGGCGGCCGATCTCATGGCCGTGCTGCTCGACAAGTACCTCCGCTACGACTTCGAGCGCCCCGACGACCCCAACAACGACCACTTGATCTTCTCCAAGGGGCACGCGTCGCCGCTCCTGTACGCGCTCTACGCCGCGGCCGGCGCGATCGG
>WNGA01013941.1_pt1 | contig 10211 bp, 7 predicted proteins | sample 5400061 | NCBI WGS metagenome assembly WNGA01 (sample SAMN13153366, study PRJNA577476) | soil metagenome | isolation source: 100 cm soil or saprolite under grassland replicate 2 | place: USA:California | collected 2016-06-15
CGTGCGCCGACCTTATGCGAAGACGGGGAAGGCCACAGTGGGCGATCAAGCAATAACCGCAAGCAGTCGCCTAGCCGCCGGGGTACAGAAGATGGCACGATGGGAAAAGACAAGCGACTTAAATTAGGGACCTTCTCATTTCCAGCCCATACTAGACCGTAGGGCGAAGACCCGTTGAATAATACATAAATCAGCGGGAGGGGAAGAGGAGCTCGGATGAGGGAATAGTAAGCGATGATCCGGCGGGACAACATAACCCGCTGGGGAGCCAAGGACCTCTGGACTGGATGGTCTCTGTAAGAAAGAGGGAGTTCCGCTTGGACGAAAGTCCCGCTACGGAAGAAGGCTCTCTTTGGAGACAGGGACTTTAGCCTCGTATAAATCGATCTTGACTGAGTGAATGCGGGTCTGGCGCTTAAGCTCGGCATGGTGGATGAAGGTCGTGGTTGAAATCCAGTTTGAAGCCGTACTGGGGAAAACCCGCCGTACGGAATTTTAGAGAGGGAGGAGGAAACACGCCTGTTCCTGTTTGGGTTCATGTGGTGCGCCTCCTCTCTACTCGACGGGCGAGGGTTCAATTATCTCTGATAGATGAAATGACGCGATTGAACCGGTACTGACGCGTAGGTTATAAACGACAAGTCGAGCAATTCTTTCTATCCATTCGCGGAGGTCCAAGTTATGACCGCAGATTCAACGCCGGGATATGATCTGCTCTACGACATCATTCGCCGCCGGGCGAGTGTGCGGAAGCTGAAGCCGGATCCGATTCCCGATGAATACATCGGCAAAATTCTTGAAGCGGGCCGCTGGGCGATGTCCGGTGCCAACTCGCAGCCTTGGGAATACATTGTCGTCAAGGATCCGAAGGTTAAGAAGGATCTTTTCCGCTGTTACTCAGAGGACAATACTGATTTCATTTACTGGATGGAGCAGCAGCGCGTTTTCGAGTTGCGCCACCCTGCTTATCAAATGACGGCGGACGAAGCGGTGGAGCGGCAGCGGCGCGGCGCCGGCTGGTCCGAAGCGCCGGCTTTGATCGTCGTCGTCGGCGATGGTCGGCGCCAGTGGGGGACAGTGCAAGGCGCGCACACATTCGGCCGCGATCAATCGCATCTTACCGACGGATTGGCCAACACCTGCACTTTCATGCATTTGGCGGCGGTGTCGCTCGGACTGGCGACGCAGTGGGTGACGATTCACGTTCAGGAGCCGTTCAAGAAAGTGCTCGGCGTGCCGGATCTGATGATGCTGTACTTGATCATCCCCATCGGCTATCCCGCGGTGCAGCCTTCCGAAGGCGTACGCCGCCCGCTGGAAGAGATTGTGCATCACGATCACTACGAACAGGAAAAATTCATGAGCAATGAGCGGATCATTCAATTTCTCTACGAGCTCCGCGGTAAAACGTTACAAACTTATCGGCAGTCGTATGTGGGAAAAGAAGAGCCGGAGAAGAAGTAAGGAGTGAGACAATTTTGGGTTTTAGATCCTTCGACTTCGCTCAGGACAGGTTTTGGATTTTGGATTGGGGGAGGAATACCTGAGTAGGATTTTTCCAACAGCATTTCGGTTGTTTCGATTCGACAATCGGAACTTGAGCGTGTCGAAGGGCTTCAGGATGACGCGGAAGACACTGAACGGAATTAACAAAGTGCTACAGAGTTCTTCAACGGTTTGAACGTCTTGAACGATTTGAACTGCTTGAACGATCCAAGGGAAGCGAAATATGTCCGTCGATCCGATTACGGTAGAAATCATCCGCTGCGCGCTGAAGGCCGTCGCCAATGAAATGTCGGCTGTGCTCAAGCGCACCGCTTACAACATGATGATCTACGAAGTGCAGGATTACTGCGTCAGCATCGTCGATCACGAGGGGCAGACGATGTCGCAGAACGAGGGCGCGTTGCCGATTTTTCTCGCGGACCTTGGAGTGGCGGTGCAGGACGGCGTCGAGATCTATGGATTGGACAATATACATGCCGGCGATGTTTTTCTGGTCAATCACCCGGAAATCTGCGGGCAGCATCTCAACAACATGGTCGTCTACACTCCGTTCTTTTGGGATGGCAAGCTGCTTTGCTTCCTCGCGGTACGCGCGCATTGGATCGACGTCGGCGGCGGCAGCACCGGCTTCGGATCGAGCATGACCCGCGATGTTTATGAAGAAGGACTGCAGATTCGGTCGGTCAAGATCTATAACGAAGGGCGGCCGAATACGGAAGTGCTGCGGCTGATCGAGGACAATATCCGGTTTCCGGAATCGTCCCTCGGAGATCTTCGCGCGCAGATCGCATGCTGCCGCACGGGTGAAGAGCGGCTTGAGCAGATCTGCCGCAAATATGGCGGCACGGTTTTCCTGGAAGCGGTCCAGACAATCTGGCATCAGACCGACAAGCTCGTGCGCGATGCCGTGCGCGCGATACCTGACGGAGTTTATGAAGCCTCATCTTTCCTTGACGACGATGGTCGAGACTTGACCAAGACGATACCGATCAAGGTCAAAGTCGAAGTGCACGGTGACGAGCTGACCATCGACTTTTCCGAGGTTGCCGATCAGGTTCCGGGCTTTATTAACTGTGGATCGTCCGGCGGGATGGCGGCGGCACGTGTGGCCTTCAAAGCGTTGACCTCGCCGCATCGCGAAGTCAACGAAGGCTCGTTCCGTGCGCTCAAAGTCATTTTGCCGCCGGGCAAATTGCTCAGCGCGCGGCGCCCTGCTCCCATCGGCGGGTGGAGCCTGTCACTACCGACGGTGCTCGATACGATTTTGCGCTCCCTGGCGCCGGCATTGCCGGATCGCATACCCGCTGCCCACAAAGGAGACATGGGCGGGTACGCGATTTTCGGTGCCAATCCCAAGACCGGACGGCGCTACGTCTGTCAGAATATCATTGGTGGTGGATGGGGCGGCCGCCCTTTCGAAGACGGCGCGTCCGCTGCAGTGTCGATGTGTCAAGGCGATGTGAAGAACACGCCCATCGAACTGCAGGAACTCTATTATCCGTTGCTTTACGAGTGCCACGCTTTCAGGGCGGACAGTGGCGGTATTGGGAAATTTCGCGGCGGCATCGGCGTCGAGGTCAAAGTAAAACCGCTTACGGATTTTTACCTCAGCCGCAACACGGATCGGATCAAGTGTCCGCCGTGGGGTTTGCTCGGCGGCGGTCAAGGCGCCGTCAATGAGACCATCATCCGGCGCAACGGCAAACAAGAAAAACTGCCGGGAAAATTCAGCCATCTTCTCGTTCACCCCGGTGAGACGGTGACCTTTCTCACCGCGGGCGGCGGCGGATACGGGAAACCGTCCGAGCGTAAAGAGGGGGCGGTAAAACGGGACGTGGAATTGGGCTACGTTTCAAAAGAGCGGGCGGAAACAGACTACCCCGTGGTTTTGGGTCGCCAAGAGTAATCTCATGAGCAGTTGAAATTCGTCATTCAAAGTCGACAAGTGTACGGCCACCACCAATCACTTCCCGATCAATTCGCTATGCTCTGATCCGCCATTACGGCGGCGGAGCGGACCCAGCTTTCGCAGACGCGATCTGCATGCGGGCGAGCACGCTATGATGTCTTCCGTAAGCAAAGTAAACCACGAAACCGATCAGCAGCCAAAGGATCAGCCGCAACCAATTATCTACCGGCAGGGAAAACATCAGCAGCAGACAGAACACGATGCCGAGAAGCGGAATCAGCGGCACGAACGGGCAGCGGAACGGCCTGGGTGCGTCGGGATCGCGCCGTCGCATGATCAGCACTGCGGCGCATACGATGACGAAAGCCAGCAGCGTGCCGATATTCACCAGCTCCGCGAGAATGCGCAGCGGCAACAACGCTCCCAATAGAGCGACGACGCTGCCGGTCAAAATCGTCGCCTTCCACGGCGTGCGGAAACGTGGGTGCACTGAACCGAAAAAGGCGGTAGGCAAGAGGCCGTCGCGCGCCATGGCGAGCATGATGCGAGGCTGGCTTAGCATGAGCACCATTAATACCGAGGTGATGCCCGCCAGTGCGCCGAGCGAGATCAAAACATGGGCCCACGGCAAACCCACATGGCTGAAGGCCTTGGCGAGCGGCGCATCGATATCGATTTGCTGATAAGGGACCATGCCGGTCAAGACCGCGGCGACGGCGATATAGAGAATCGTGCAGAGGGTGAGAGAGGCGATAATACCGATGGGAACATCGCGGCTTGGATTGCGGGCCTCCTCAGCGTGAGTCGAGACCGAATCAAAACCGATGTAGGCGTAAAATACGATCGCCGCGCCGGCCATCATTCCGAGGGGCTCGCCCGCCGGTCCGTGTTGTCCCAGAATCGTGTATCCAAAGAAACTGATGCCGGAATAGCCGTATGGCGCAAAAGGATGCCAATTTCGTGGATCGATATGGGTGACGCCGATGGCGATGATCATAAGAACCACCGCTAGCTTGATCAAAACCATGAAGACGTTGAAGGTTGCGCTCTCGCGAATGCCGGCGACTAAAAGTGCGGTGAGCAGAGCTGAGATCAACAGCGCCGGTAGATCGACGATCGCGCCCGTGGCAGCGAAGGTGCCGGTTGCGGGGTTGAAGTCGAACGGCGCGTTTGCCAAGGCGGCCGGCAGTTTGATTCCCAGCAGGCCGACAAAATCGGTAAAATAGTGTGACCAGCCGTGCGCGACGCTTGCCGCCCCCACGCCATACTCGAGCAACAAATCCCAACCGATGATCCAGGCGAACAGTTCACCTAAAGTAGCGTAAGCGTAGGTGTACGCAGACCCCGCCACCGGCGCCATGGAGGCGAATTCGGCATAGCACAGCGCCGCAAAGGCGCAGGCGAAACCGGCAATGACAAAGGAAAGCATGGTCGCGGCGCCGGCTTTATCTTTGGCGACCACGCCGATGATGACGAAAATACCTGCGCCGATAATCGCGCCGACTCCAAGACCGGTAAGTTGCAGCGGCCCGAGCACGGGCCGCAACCCATGTGCGCCACGGGCTTCCTTCAATAGCAGGCTGGTTGATTTTCTTGCGAAAAGGCTAGGAGAATTCGAATTCATCTACCAGGCGAATACATTGTGGTCGTGCCGAATTCAACATTCAATGCGCGAGTCCAGACTCGCGCATTGAACGAGGAGAATCGAGATCGCGCCAGCAGCTGGCGTCTTCTTGAAGCAGCGACGACTTCAGCTCGTGATGTAGCGGACGAGCTGTTCAATAATGAACTTCTGATCGGAGATGATCGATTTGACAAGATCACCGATGGATATGACGCCGACTAATTTTCCTTCATCGATGACCGGAAGATGCCGAATTCGCTTTTCAGTCACCAAAGCCATGCATTCTTCGATCGATTGCTCAAGATGGGTATAGACCACGTGGCTTGTCATGATTTCCTTGACCAGCGTGTTCGGGGAAGTTCGGCCAAGGAGAACAATCTTGCGCGCGTAGTCACGTTCGGAGATGATGCCGACAAGTCTCGGCCCGTCCATCACCATGAGAGCGCCGACTTCCTTTTCGGCCATGCGACTCAGGGCTTCAAATACCGTGGCATCAAGATCCACGGTCCAAACATCACGCCCTTTAACCATTAGGATGTCTCTGACGGTCTTCACGGGAGACCTCCTTTCAGAGCGAACGTGGCTGAAACAATTTATACAATCAAATGGCCCTGGAGTGAAACAGAAACTGAAGTGAGCCAGCTTGTCGCGGTGACGCGCACGGGTAAAGACTACATCGATGCCTCAGTGGATCAGCGCGGCAATTAAGACGATGGGCGATGAGATCGAAATGATACTGCGGCGCGGCTGTTGTCCCTGTGTTCATACCTTTACAGGGCAATCTCTGATTTTAAGCAATCCGGCACGTATGCTAGAGACATAAAAAAAGGCCCCTTTACGGGGCCTTTTTTTATGGGGCTCCAATCCTTTGCCTAACTAAGCATTACGGCGCCTTAGCCATCCAGATAGACCGAGAAGTCCCAGACCGAACAAGAGCATCGATGTTGGCTCAGGCACTGTGACCAGTGACTCGAGCGGAGCGATGAACAGCTGCTCGAAACCGTTATTAAGGTCCTTTGCCAGACAAGCAGCCGAAGTTGTAAACAGCGCCGGGTCGCAGCCGAGACGCAGGTCGAAGTTCATGCTGTAGAGCCCTAAATCGGTCGCTGAGAGACTTGCGAATAGTCCAGCCAGTTGTGCATTCAGTTCCGGAAAGATTACTGCATAGGCGGCTTCATTAGCGCCTAGGTTATTGTTGATTTCTTTGTCATGCGGTTGGGAGCATGAAACTGGTAGGCCGAGGTTGGTGCACAGTAGACCTCCGGAGAAAACGTAATCGGTCGGCGATCCCGACGAATTGCCTGTGGGACCCGCGCCCGTCGACGTATAGTTGGCAACATTGCCGTTGAGCACTCCCCCGCCTCCGTCGAATATCCCGGCATAAGGACTATTATTATTGGTAAAATCGTAGACGCCGATCACTGTACCTGCGGCATTCCTAATAGTGACTTGTGCCCACGCCGCGAGATTTTGGTTTGTCGAAGCGCCGCTGTTTACCTGATTATTATTAAAGAAGAACACCATGGTTTGGCCATTCAAGAACGTCTTTAAAGCGCCGAGCGTGGTATCCCATGTATTCGCGCTATCGCCGCTAAACTGACCGGCACCCCCTGGATCAGGGGAAACGACTCCTCCAGTTCTAAAAAATGTCGACCCGCTTACCCCGGAGGGTGTGGGGTAAGCATTATCCATCCCCGGAAAATTTGTAGTTACCGGGACACCGCCAGCCCCGGTGGCGATGACAACCAAGTCCTGAATCTGACCGGGAGCTGATTGGATAACAAACGGGCACCCCGGGTTAGTGCAGTTAGTTAGCAGCTGGTCTACTGCCAAAGAAAAGGACTGCCCATCACCATACTGAACGAAGGGCTGGCCAGCAAAAGACAACGCAAGCGCCACTTGCGGACGGAGCAGGCCAAGTGCGAGAATCACGGCACCCGCGAGCTTTGTCCAAGACATTTCTTTCATCATTAATTTCTCCCTTCAGTTTTTACGTGATATAAAGCTCCCGCGTTTAAACGCGAGCAATCAACAGGCCAAAATTTGTATTAATTGTCATCAATTCTCACCCATTTGCTCTAAGGGCTCTGAATTAATGCAATTTTTTAAGGCACAAAGGGAAAGTTTTCAAACAGTGAGCGGCTCCAATGGGAAAGTTCTTCATTGGCAATACGTATAGAAACTTTACAACTTTTTTGTTGACCAAGTTAACATATAAATGTTGTTTACACTCAAATACTTATGAGCTGTTAGGGCGTGTAAACTTTTCTTACAATTTTCGTGGCTCTTTACACTTTGACCAAATCAAATTTAGCTTATTTGCGTGCTTGCCGTTACCTAAAGCATCCACCGGGCTACTCTGCTTTCTAGTTTATCCGAAAATGGCTCATTGCTCTCTAGTTTATCCAAAAATGGCTCAGATCGTGTAAAGCAAATCATTAGAAACGGAGGGGTTCTCTGCCATGCTAATATTTCAGCCCCGACGATTCATTCAGTTGCTAGTCGGAATGGCGCTGTTTGCGAGCTCGCCCGTTTACGTTGCCGCTGCTGAACCGACGAGTGTTCCTAAGCCGGAAAAGATCCGTCTGGAGGTCGGCATTGCGGGATCGGGAACGACCAGTCTGCCTTTACTCGTGGCGCTCGAAGGAGGATATTTCGCGAAGCGCGGTCTCAACGTTTCCGTCAATCAGGTCGGTGCTACGGTCGCGGTTCAAGGCGTGATTTCGGGAACCATCGATATATATCAGGGAGGGACCGCCGCGATCGCAGCAAATTTGGCGGGAGCAGATATTATCTACATCGCTGCGGCCGTCGACCGGAACTCGCTCATTCTGTTTGGCCAAAAGGGAATTACTTCTTTCGAGAGCCTGCGCGGCAAATTGATTGCAACGACTTTCCCCGGCGCGTTCGGTGAAATTGCCGTGCGCATGACGGCAAGAAAACACGGCATGGAAGTCGGCAAAGATATAAAACTGCTCTATCATCGCAGCCCGCCGGAAGCGCTCTCGACTTTTTTGACGGGAAATTCCGATGGGCTTATCATTTCACCGCCGCAAACGGAATTGGCCAAACAGCAGGGCTATCCGGTGATCATCGACTACTACAAGGAAGGGTTGAAAATCGTCGGGCCAGGGACGGCGGTGACGCGAGAGTTCTCGCAAAAATATCCGAATACAGTCAAGGCGTTTTTGATGAGTTATCTGGATGGCTTGAAAAGAGCGATCGACGACGAAGAGTTCGCCAAGAAGATCGAGACAAAGTACACGAAAATCTCCGAACCGAAAATTTTGGCGGAGAACTATCAGCAAGGATTAAGGGTGTGGAACAAAGATATGACAGTCGATCCTGCGGCGATCCGGGTCGTGCTGGACGACTCGTCGGATCCAAAGGCAAAGAGCGCGGACCCAAAAAGATTTTATGATAACTCCCTGCTCCAGGTGGTCAACCAGGAGTACGCGTCGAAGCTCTTTCCAGGGGAAGTGAAATAAGGCTTTAGGCGCGAGACGAAAGGCGTGAGTATGAATTCGGAAAGCGTCAGCCATTGAACAGTTCACTGCTGCGTATCTTCCTGCTAACCTAGGTACGCGACGGAGTCGATCTCGACCACACAGCGGGGCGACAGCTCGCGGACTTCGACCGTGAACCCACTCGGCATGCTCGAATTCTTTTTGTGGGTTCGAAAGAACTTTCGATACGCTTCGGCAAATTCCGCTCTGTCCGTCCCTTCAGTTAGATAGACCGTCGTCTTCACGATGTCGTCGAGCGTGCCGCCGGCGGCTTCGACGATGTGTTGAGTGTGACGCAGCGTCACCTCGGTTTGGCCTGCAAGGCTGCCTTCGGCCTCGACCACTCGGTCAAAACCAACGGTATCTTGCCCCGCGAGCAATAACCAGTCGCCGACACGGACCGATTGCGAGAATGATCCCGGAGCTTTGCGTACCCCGGGGCTGGTGACAAGGGTCTGCTTGCCACGGTAGGCGATCGCCATCGAGCGCAGCAAAATGTCCTCGCCGAGCGAGCGAATATAAATGCCGGAGTTGGGCGGGAACTCGTCTTCGGCGAAGACACCCTGGTAAATTTTCCTGCGCGCTGCGCCGTAGCCGGGACGATATTGCGTGCCCGGCATGAACATGAACGTGCGGCACAAGTTGCCGAGTCCAAGCTTTTCGTGATTGAGAATTTTTTCGATCCGCCTTAGCACTTGTTCGGTTTGGGACTCGATCGTTATTGGCGGAGTCACGTGGCGCCGCGCATCCGCTGCATCGACGCCGGATAAAAATACGAAATCGCCGACGCACACTCCATGGGAAATCGCTCCGAGGCTTAATGGCAACTCTGGAATCGAAATAATCTCTCGGTTCGGGTTCGTAGTTGATATGGCGTCCATGCGCACGCGGCAGCCCCCGTCGAGGCCGCACACGCCGACGAAATTTACCGCAGGGTAGTTGGTTTTGAGATTGAAACGGAGAACTTCGGCTATGTCCGCCGCGTCGTCGTAGTTCGGCATAAAGACGGAAAGACTGACCAAGTCGTTTAGTGTCTGGCCGACGCTTGTGAGCAAGGCGCTGAGGTTTTCCAAAGTGCGTCGCGTCTGGGATTTGCCTGTTTCGTATTTTCTCAATGTGCCGTCATCGCCGCGCGCGTCTTGGGCAAGAAAAACAAATTCTCCGGCCTGGACGCCCTGAGCGAAAAGTTCACCTTCGGCGTAGAGCTCACGCAGATGGATCGTGTTCATAATCGAGTTAAATAAAAGAACTGAACTGAGCCGGAAGAGTTAATGGCCGGGACTTTCCCAAACCGCCATCGCTGCGCGGCAGCACAGCACATCTTGCTCGGGACGGCTAGCGCCGGCTACACCGATGGCGCCGATGATGGTGACACCGTCGAGAATCGGCACCGCGCCGCCCATCGGCATGATGCGTCCTTGGTGCGCAATCATCAGGCTGCGCAGCCATGGCTGGCGCGCTTGCGGCGCCAGCTCCGTGGTGGCCACGTGAAAAGCTGCCGCGGTGTAAGCCTTGTTGAAGGCGAGCTCCGCGCTTCTCGGTTCGGCTTTGTCCATTCGCCCGACGGCGATGGGCGCGCCGGCTTCGTCGACGACGACGGCCGTTACGGCGATGCCGACCATTTGGGCGTATTCATGGGCGGAGTGAATCATCTCCCACGCTGTGT
>WNGA01032091.1_pt1 | contig 10211 bp, 10 predicted proteins | sample 5400061 | NCBI WGS metagenome assembly WNGA01 (sample SAMN13153366, study PRJNA577476) | soil metagenome | isolation source: 100 cm soil or saprolite under grassland replicate 2 | place: USA:California | collected 2016-06-15
GTCCTTCGCCATCATCGTAGCCAGGAACCGAACCGGATCTCGTCGAAAAATAGCGGACTGAGAGCGGACTGGGAGGGCAAGACGCGATTCCGTTAACTGCTTTAGATTGTGGTGGCCAGGGACGGAGTTGAACCGCCGACGCCAGCCTTTTCAGGGCTGCGCTCTACCACCTGAGCTACCTGGCCACATTTACGCTCCCGACTTCGCCGGCTTCGTTCGTGCGGGACACGCTGGAATCTGCAGCGGGACTTGAACGGCGAATGCGATTAGATAGGCGGAGCGTGTAAGTCGTCCACGATTATAACAATCCGGTTCGATTCGCTCAAAACGTTCGGCCCGGGTTCACGCACGTGGAAGCACAATTCCATTTGCGACCACGGTGTCGCAGTTGGCCGATGCCACCCAGTAAGCGATTTCACGATAGTCATCTACATCGAAGACCGCCAAGTCGGCGTCCTTACCCGGTTCGATTGATCCTTTTCGTTGCTCCAGCCTCAGTGCGCAAGCGCCGTTGATGGTGGCTGCGACAATCGCTTCCGCAGGTGACATTTTCATTTGCGTGCATGCCAGCGAAAGCACGAATGGCATGCTTGTCGTAGGAGAAGAGCCTGGGTTGTAGTCGGTCGCAAGCGCCACCGCCGCTCCCGCATCAATCAGTTTGCGAGCAGGTGGATATTTTCCTGTGCCGAGGAAATAATTAGCGCCTGGGACGAGGGTAACCACGGTGTCATGATTTGCTAGTTCTGCGATTTCGTCGTCTCTCACATGATCCATATGGTCTAGCGAAGTCGGCTGACAGCAGTTCAGGAGCGAGTCAATGAATCCTTCGCATGGAGGCGAAAGCTGTCCGAGATGCGCTCGGATCTCAAGTCTGTTCTTCAGCGCGGCCTCGAATATTTGTGCGGTTTGTTTCTCGTCAAAAGCTCCCTGGTCGCAGAAAACATCTACAAACCGTGCGAGCTTTCGTTTGGCTACTTGCGGAACCATTTGCTCACAAACTAAGGCAACGTACTTTCCAGGATCATTTTGAAATTCTCGCGGCACCACATGTGCGCCCAGTAGGGTAGGCACAACGGTACCCGCCCATTGTTTCGACGCCAGTCGAATGGCCTGGAGCGATTTCACCTCCGCGTCGAGCGACAGACCATAGCCCGACTTCGCTTCGACAGTGGTTGTGCCGTGAGCGGACATCTGTTGAAATCCGGCAAGAACTGTTTCTGCAAGCTCCTTCTTCCCTGTTTGCCGCACCGCTTCCGCGCTTGAACGAATCCCGCCACCGGCTTCCGCGATTTCGCGGTAGCCTGCACCGGCAATTCGCTTTTCGAAGTCCAGCAGTCGCGGCGAAACGAAAGCGGGGTGGGTGTGCGAATCCACAAATCCTGGCAACACAACTTTCCCGGCACAGTCAATCTCCGCTATGCGTTTCCTGTGTTTCCTTATCCAGGTGTCGCCCAGTGCGTCCCTGGTTTTGCCAGCAGAGACAATCTTGCCGCCTACGCAAAGCACCGCGCCATCTTCAATAATTCCCAATGTGCTGAGTTCAGATCCTCGACGCGAACCGCCAGAGCCTGTGACCTTTAGCGTGAGCAGTTGCCGGATATTGAAAAGAAGCAGTGGCTTGGGCGCTCGAGATATGTTCAAGCGGCGGTCCTGGCCTGAATTTGAAGTGGCCGATGCATCGCGGGGGCAGAGCCTTAGGAATGATACAATTTTGCGCTCATCCTTGGATTTTCTGTATCTAGCATTCTTAAACTTGCGCCGGAGGATTTCACACTGTCTTCTATGACCGCGCTCGTTCTTCTAGCATGCCTGCTGGCCTGCGGCGGAGGCGGAGCAGTCACGGCTTCCTCCAATCCTTCATCGACGCCTAGCTTAGGCCAGGCTGCGGCCGGTCACAATATACGGGTGAGCGCGGCCGCCGACTCTCCTTATCTGAGCGACAGCAATTATGCGGCGATTCTCGGCTCCGAGTTCAGCCAACTGCAAGCGGAAAACGAGATGAAGTTCTCCATCATTCATCCGCTTTCGACTGCCTATGATTTTAGCGGTGGCGATGCCTTGACTTCATTCGCGCAGGCACACGGCATGGCCGTGCGCGGGCACACGCTGGTTTGGCACAACCAGGTACCGTCCTGGGTTACGAACGGCAACTACAATTCCATGCAGCTCGCCACTATTCTGCAGGACCACATCACGACTGTGATGGGTCACTACGGCGGCAAAGTTTATGCCTGGGATGTGGTGAATGAAGCTTTCAACTCCGATGGCAGCATGCGCAGCACCATCTGGTATGACCAGCCCGGTGTTGGATTCGCTTTCATGGGAACAAAATATATTGGCAGGCGCTGACATGGGCGCGCGCGGCAGATGCGAACGCGCTGCTGTTGTACAACGACTACAGCGCCGAGACCGTGAACGCGAAATCAGATGCAATCTATGCCATGGCGCTGGACTTCAAGAACCGCAATGTGCCGCTCGATGGAATCGGATTTCCAGTTGCACATTGATCTTTTGTTCGACGATCCAAATACTCTGGCTTCGCTGGCTAGCAACATGCAGCGATTCGCCGCGTTAGGATTGATTCTTCACATTACCGAATTGGATATCCGGCTCAGCGACTCGAGCGCAGCGTCCTTCAATGCGCAAGCAAAACTGTATGGCGAGATCGCAACTATCTGTGTTCAGCAGCCGGCTTGCAAGCTGTTTCAGACCTGGGGATTCACCGACAAATATTCTTGGATTCCATCCTTCTTTCCGGGACAGGGATGGGCGCTGCTGTGGGATGCCAATTATCAGAAGAAGCCGGCGTATAACAGTGTGTTGAATGCGCTGCAGTAGCTGCTGTCAGCTATCTGCTCGCAGCCATCAGTTATGAATGAACACGGAACATGTGGGGACGGGCGCCTTCGCCCGTCCAGGCCGAGCGAGCTCGGCAAGCAAGCGCATTGCCTGAATATCAGGCAAATGGTATATTCAGGCATATGAGAGGGACTGTTGAGTCTGCAAAGGTAGGCAAGCGTGGTGCGATCATTGTGCCCGCAAAGCTGCGCAAGCGCTTTGGGATCGAAGAGGGCACGCTTGTCACCGCGGAAGAGAAAGAGGATGGCATTCTGATTCGTCCCGCCATTGTGATCCCGATAGAGAGATACACGCTGGAGCGGAAGGCGGAATTCCTTCTCTCCAATGCCACTAGCCAGAATGATTATAGGAACGCTCGGAAAACAGTCCGGAAGCTCGGGCTTGATCCGAACGTGATTCCGCACCGGAAGCCCAGATAAGTGGATCGGCTGTTTCTCGATGCCAATGTTCTGTTTTCTGCCGCCTACCGGCGCGATGCCGGACTTCTCCAGCTCTGGAAACTCAGCAATGTGACATTGTGCAGCTCACGTTACGCAGTTGAGGAGGCTAGGATTAATCTTGTGGAGCAGAGCCAGCGAACCAGGCTCGATAAGCTGTCGAAAAACCTACAGTTGTTCGATGCGCCACCGCGGGACCTGCCGAAAGGAATTTTCTTACCCGAGAAAGATCTACCAATCCTACTAGCGGCAATCGAGGCGCGCGCCACGCACCTGCTCACAGGAGACATCCGACACTTCGGGCAATATCTTGGAAAGATGGTGGCGGCGGGGATTGCTGTCCTGCGACCTGCTGAGTACCTGAAGCTCGACGCCGGTAGCTAACTCGACATCGGCACCTTCACACCCTTCTCTCTCGCAAACACCCTCGCCTCTTCATACCCCGCATCAGCATGGCGAATAATCCCCATCCCCGGATCTGTCGTCAGCACGCGCTCAATACGCTTCGCCATAGTTTCAGTTCCGTCGGCAACTGTGACTTGCCCCGCGTGCAGCGAATAGCCAATTCCGACTCCACCGCCATTGTGAATGGATACCCACGAAGCTCCCGCCGCGGTGTTCAGCAAAGCATTGAGCAGCGGCCAGTCGGCGACCGCGTCACTGCCATCTTTCATGCTCTCGGTCTCGCGGAAGGGCGATGCAACTGAGCCGCAGTCCAGATGATCGCGTCCCATCACGATAGGAGCTTTTAGTTTTCCTTTTTTCACTAGATCGTTGATAGCCAAACCGAACTGCGCTCGCTCACCATACCCCAGCCAGCAGATTCGCGCGGGTAGGCCTTGAAATTTGATCCGTTTACGGGCGAGGTCGATCCAGCGCCGCAGAATCTGGTTGTCCGGAAAAAGCTCGAGCACAAGATCATCAGTCGCATGAATGTCGGATGGCTCGCCTGAGAGCGCAACCCAGCGAAACGGCCCGCGTCCTTCGCAAAATAGCGGACGAATGTACGCGGGCACGAATCCGGGAAAATCGTAGGCGTTCTTCACTCCCCGTTGAAAGGCGAAGGTGCGGATATTGTTGCCGTAGTCGAAGGTGATGGCGCCCATTTTTTGCAGCCGCAGCATGCCTTCGACGTGGCGTGCGATCGCGTCCAGCGACTTTTCTTCGTAGGCCTTCGGATCACGGGCTCGCAGCTCCAGCACCTGTTCCAGAGACATACCGTTCGGCACATATCCATTCAGCGGATCGTGCGCGGAAGTTTGGTCAGTCAAGATATCTGGGACCACGCCGCGCTCGGCCAGCTGGGGAATGATGTCGGCACAGTTTCCTACCAGTCCGACCGAGACATTTTCTTTCTTGCGCACGGCATTTTTCAGGATGCGCAGCGCCTCGTCGAGCGTGGTGACCATGAAGTCGCAGTATCCCGTCTTAAGGCGTTTCTTGATGCGCTCAGGATCAATATCAATCCCCAAAAACGCCGCACCATTCATGGTTGCCGCCAGAGGCTGCGCTCCACCCATACCTCCCATGCCGCCGCTGACGATTAGCTTTCCCGCCAGGTCTCCGCCAAAGTGTTTCTCGCCCGCGGCCGCAAAGGTTTCAAATGTGCCCTGCACAATCCCCTGCGAACCGATATAGATCCAAGAGCCGGCCGTCATCTGCCCATACATCATCAGGCCAGCGCGGTCGAGCTCGTTGAACTTCTCCCAGTTCGACCAGTGACCAACAAGATTGGAATTTGCGATCAGGACGCGTGGCGCGTAGTCATGCGTTTTGAAAACTCCTACCGGTTTGCCCGATTGCACCAGCAGGGTTTCGTCGTTGGCCAGTTCCTTCAAGGAACGCACGATCGCGTGGTAGCAATCCCAATTGCGCGCGGCTTTGCCTGTGCCGCCATAGACCACCAAGTCACGCGTACGCTCGCCAACTTCTTCGTCCAGATTATTCATCAGCATGCGCATGGCCGCTTCCTGCTGCCAGCCCTTGCAGGAGATTGTTGTGCCGCGCGGGGCACGGACGGGAACGTAGGTGGAGACTTCAGTTTCTACTGGCATTAAATAATGGTAGTGCTTAATTTCGCGGTACGCCAGAGATCATCTGCCTGGTACAGCGCAACCAGCGGTGCTCCGTCGCGGCGGGAAAGTATTCCTTGCGTGTATCGGGGAAATGAAGTGACCGACCGCAACGGTAATGCGATGGGACGTGAGGTCCCTCTCCCGCCAGCCTTCGGCAGGCGAGTTCGGGATGACCTTTCTGATGACCTTTCTATGGTGTTGAACCGGATATGTAGAGCTGATAGCTGACGGCTTCTTTCACCAGGTGTTATACGCCGTGCCGTTCGTTCCTACCTGCGATGAAGAACTATGCACATCGTCAATGCCCCCCTGGTCCTGTTGTGAAAAGGTTTTGCCGTAACACAGCTTCCCGAGACTGCACAATCGCCCTGGTAAAACTCGGTACAGCGATTGAGACCAGAATCAGCATGATGCTGATCACAATCATCAGCTCGATCAGCGTGAACCCGCGGCTCCGGCGTTTCTTCGATCTCATTTACCAGTCCTTGTACTTCGTGCCGTCGAGCGCGGTGGCGTCGGATTTGGTGAAAACGTCAAAGACGTTGTTGCCGTCCCACGAATCCGATTGCGGGTCGTCTTGCATGGAGCGCAGGCCCCACTCGGTACCGCCCGTCATCGGGTCTATCGGTATCCGGCGCAGGAACTTCAGCTTCTTGCCCGCGACGTCCACCCCGTTGACCAGCGTTTCAAGGTCTGGCGGATACCCTTCGGAGCCAACCTTGATCTGGAACGCCGCACGGTCGGCGGCGTCCTTGTAGCGATCAATAGCGTCGCGCATCATCCACAGGTCATGGCGCAGCTCGCGCTCCCTTTCCCGCTTGATGGTGACGCGCGCCATGGGAACAGCCATTCCTGACAGAATGATGAGAATGGCTGTAGCTACGATCAGTTCGACGAGGGTGAATCCGCGGCTCTTGTGCATCGCTCTCTTGGGGAACGATTTTGGGGCTGAGAATTGCATAGAAAAGGTCTTAGTTTTTAGCTGTCAGCCAAAGCAGAGTGGCCGCTCGTGTTAACTATAGGCGTGTCGCCGGCAGCTTTGTTTAAGCTAATGGCTAAGAGCTAACAGCTAAAGGCTGCTCTTATTGAATTGTAATGGTTGCCGTGGCCCCTGCAACAGGTAGAGCCTGCATAGCCGGATCGCGCGCCCCGCCGCGGGCAATGGTAAGCGAGCCCTGCCCCGGCGACTTGGCCATGAAAGTCAGCGTAACGACTGCACCTTGACCAGAGATTCCGGATGCGCCTGGCGGACGGGTTGCCGTCACTTGCAATGTGCCCGTGCTGTCATCGTCGCGGTGTACCAGCGCTACCGCCTGGCCATCTTGCGAGAGCAATGTCCCGTTCGAGACGTTTGCAACTTGCAGAAGCTTGGGATCATAGGAAAGTTGCAGTGGCACAGAATACACATTCTGAGCGCCGTTCAGTAACACGTTTACCGTGAATGTTGATCCCACGTGCTGCGTCGAAGCCGGCGGATCAAAAGCCGCTATCGGCGCTGAACTTGCCGGCGCGGGCTGTGGAACGGCAACCGAACCTGCTCCGGAAGAGGGACCCGGAGCTTGCGCTGGCGCTGGCGCAGCACTGTGGCTAGTGCGATGCAAGCCGATGGCGCTGGCGGTGCCCACGTCAATCGCTTGTTCATTCAGCGCACTTAATACCTGCCGCCGAACGATGTGTGGGATTAGAACGAAAACCGTTTCGGTTTGGGAATGCTCAACCGAGGTCTGTCCAAACAGGTATTTCAAAATTGGAATTTGAGCGAGTCCGGGAATTCCGGTGAGACTCTTGGTCTGTAAGTCTTCCAGCATTCCACCCATCAGGTTGGCTTCGCCTTCCCGCAAGCGCACTTCGTGTTCAATTTTTCTCTGGCCAATGACTGGCTGTGAGATGCCGCCGATATTCTGGAAACTAGTCACCGACGAGATATCCATCGCAATTTTTAGAGTGACATCTCCGCTGGCATGGACTCTCGGAGTGATGTCCACGTTGACGCCCACATCCAAGTACTGAAACTGAGTATTCACCAGGGGATTGATTCCCACTCCGCCAATGCCTGGCTGGAACGAACCTGTGGCCACCGGAACCTTGTCGCCGATCTTCAATGATGCCTTCTGGCCATCTACTGCCCGAATCTGCGGGTTCTGGATCAGCTTCGTATTGCTGTCGGAGAACAGGGCGCTAATGGTAGCTGGTGAAATTGTCACCTGGAAGTCGGTCGCATTCAGGTTGCCCAGCGCGTTCAGGTTGATGGAACTGGAACTCGTATTGTTGGTATTGTCCGTACTAGTGTTATTCGTGTTGGTGTTGTTGTTATTGTTATTGTTGTTTGTGGTTGTGACGTTGGGTTGCAACTGCACCGTCATGCTGGTGGGCGGGCTGATGCCGAGTGTCCGCTTCTTGTCGCGATTGATTTGCATCACGGCGACATCCACCACAACTTCAGACTTGGATCTGTCGAGGTCGCTTACCAACTTCTGCGCCAACGCCACCTGATCGGGATTGCCGCGCACGACGATCGCACCCTCGGAAGGCAGCGGCTGGATGCGCGCAATCTCCAGGATTTGCCGCAGTGCGTTCACTACATCCTGCAGTTCCGTGGGCTGCGAGAGATTCGACAGATAAAAAGTCTTGATTACGCTCTGTTCCAGGTCCTTGCGTTTGGCAGGGTTGTCAGCAGCCACGAAGATCGTATTGGGCGTGACCGGACGCCAAAAGGTTTTCGATTCCATCGCAACGATTTGCAACGCTTCTTCGAGTGAAACCGAGTTGAGCTCGGCTTTGATCCGCCGCGAAGTGTAGTCGGGATCGAACAGGACGTTGACCCCCGCCAACTTCCCGATCGTCTCGTAAATCACCTTACTGTCTTCGGTAATTTTCAGATTAATGGGGACATTGGGAATCGCTCCAAGTTCAACCGGCCCGGACGCCTGCTGCAATCGCCTTTCAAGAGCGCTGGGCTCGGGAGCGGCGGCTTTGGGGCCGGAAGGGCTAGCACCCTCCATCATTTGCTTTGTGACACGGATTTCCTGTTTCGCTATTGGACTGGAAGGATCGGCTTCGGCGGCTTTCTGGAATTCCGCCATTGCTTCTTCCAGTCGCCCTGCCTCGCGCAGCAGTTGACCGCGGTGCACATGCGAAGCGCCGGCCAGGAAGCGGAGCCGCTCGAAAGCGGAACGGTAAGAAATATCCTGCGGCTTTAGATCGTAGGCCTGTTTGTAGAAATCGTAGGCCTGTTCGTAGTTCTGGCGGGCCTCAGCAATTTTGCCCTTGGCATAGAGGGACTTGGCGCTTTCAGCATTGGCCGAGAGTATCAGTGCTGCTGAAAGGAAAAAAGCGAGCGCCGGACGGATTGCGCGTTTCATCTAGAAAGTCCTCACAAAGGCGTTCTTGTCCCGAGAATCAAGCACTTACAATGTTCTGATAGCGTAAGTGCCGCGATTATAGCATCGCAGGTAACATTGCCCAAGTTACTGTTCGCATTGCGTTTACACGTTAGTGCTAGCACTAAAGAGCAGTTGCCGGTGGCTGGAGGTCAGTACCTCTAGCCGCTAGTCTCTAACCATTGATTTCTGCGATAACCTATCTTCATGCCCCGGCAAGCCGCTCATCCCACCCGCGCCAATGCGGAGAAAAATCCCCGCCGCGATCCCACCGCCGCTGGGCAGAGGGATGCCTCTGTCAATAGGATCGCCTCACATAACTACTTCTTGCTGGAAAAATTTGAAACCGGCATTGCCTTAACGGGTACCGAGGTCAAGTCCGTCCGTACAGGCCATGTCAACCTAAAGGACGCGTACGGCCTAGTCAAAGACGACGAACTCTGGCTGCTGAACTGCCATATCGGGGCCTATGAGCACGGTAATATTTACAATCACGCTCCGCTGCGCACGCGGAAACTGTTGGTCCATAAAGAAGAGATCAAAAAGCTTATTGGCAAGACGCAACAGAAAGGGCTGACCCTCATCCCCACTCGCATGTACTTCAAGAATGGGCGAGTGAAAGTTGAACTTGCTCTGGCCAAAGGTAAGCAGCTTTGGGACAAACGCGAGACTGAACGCCGCAGAACCGCTGATAAGGAAGCAAGGGAAGCGATCGCGCGCTCACGGAAGGGTTAGGGCCAAAAGCGCCAGCGTGTCGCTCCAGAACAAAAGGGGCGGACGCGTTCGTCCGCCCCTTCCCCAGACGGGGGCGTCTGGGGCTACAGGTGCTTAGCTACTTCTGTTCGAGAGTAACGACCTCCGCCGAAGGTGTCGGCTGCGGCGTTTCAGTCTTTGCTGCTTCAACTGGCTTCTCCACTCCCGGCAGCTCTACGTCCTTGATTCTCGCCGTCGCGAGAATTTTCTCCAATTGCTGGAAGATTTTCCCGCGGTCCGTCTGCGCTAGCTCTTCATCCGCTTTCCTGGATGTCTCTACGTCGAGTGCGAATTCATAGCATCCGCCGTTTTTGAACAGGTGGAAGTACTTCAGATCGGATTGTCGAGTTGTCTCTCCACTCATCTGCTCAAGCTCAGAGAACTCGTTCGTGCCAAGTTTGACGGTCGTGGGCTTGGTTGCTTCCGAGTCCTTCGAGCCTGCCGCGAATTGAGCACACTCGTCGGCCGTCATGCCAGGATTCACGCTCACGTTCAGCAGTGCAGAAGAAAAATCCGTCTCTGGATAAGAATCCCTGGGCATATCCACTGAGGCGATGTCGATTGCGCCCGGCTTCAAGAAATTGGCCTGCACCGGCGCGGATGACTTGTTGTCACCAGACTGCAAGCTGCATTTGCGTGGGTAGCTGAACGAGATGCCGTAAGTGCCATTGACGTAAGTTGCGTTCGCCGGACGATGCTTCTTGATC
>WNGA01039293.1_pt1 | contig 10209 bp, 10 predicted proteins | sample 5400061 | NCBI WGS metagenome assembly WNGA01 (sample SAMN13153366, study PRJNA577476) | soil metagenome | isolation source: 100 cm soil or saprolite under grassland replicate 2 | place: USA:California | collected 2016-06-15
GTGGGCCGCGACGCGGACTACATCGCCAAGAAGATCGCCGCCGGCCGTAAGGTACGACGGGCTGGTCGATCGGTGGGCGACCCATCAGAGGAGCGAGACGTCATGGCGAGTTCCGCAGGAGCGTGAGGCGAGAAGTTCAACGACTGCTCCGCGTAGACGCGATCAGCAACGCGGTGTAGCGAGCCGTGACCTCCGGTCATTCTGTGTAGCCGCACGCCGCCTTCGCGGTCGGTCTCGCCGCGGGCGAACACGGCTTGAACTCGTGACCCTCGGACGGTTTCGGGCCGTTCTTCACTGTTTCGGCCCTCCTCGAACACCAGTTTGTGTAGTCGGCCCCGAGTCTGGCGTCTGAACCGACAACGCAATATGCTTATTTGCAGGGATTTTTACGGGAGCGACGGGACTCGAACCCGCGACCTCCGGCGTGACAGACCGGTACGGCACAACGGGCCACAGCGGGTTCCGACCCGGAATTACCGCTACAGCAGGCATTTCTTCGTCGGGCGAACCGGCTGTGACCGGCTACGACCGGCTACCACCCGGCAGGGCCTGTGTAGTACGTGCGTAGTCGATGTGGTGCCCACTTCGACAACGGCCGCACGCGCTGGGCGCACAGCGAACCGGCGCCGCAGGATCATCGTCCGCGGCTGGGATCGCTGTAGCCGTCGCGAGGGCGCTCCACAGGATGGCGGTCGTCATCGATCCCCTCCGACGATCCCGGCCACTCCGGCTGGAGCGGGCCGTCGCTGTCTCGTAGGATGACGCTGGAGGGAGCTTCTAGTCGATGCCCGATCCGATCGCCGACATCATCGGGGACTACCGCGCGTTTGCGAAGACGCAGCCGACCGGCTCATCGCGCGGAGCATCGACATCGCGCCGTACGCCCTCAGCCATCTCGCAGTGCGCGTGCCCGACTGGGACCTGTACGTCCATCAGCGGACCCTGCTGGAACGCCACGCGACCGCCAATTTCGAGGACGTCTGGAACGGCCGGCCGATCTCGAAGATCGTCCTCGCCGAGCCGCTCGTGGTGCTCGATGGGATGCCGGTGTCGCTCATCGAGCTCATCCCGCCGGTCCACCAGCGCGTCTACCGGATGGGCCTCGAACATCTGGGGATCGTCGTCGGTGAGGAGGTCGACGCCTTCTCCCGCGAGCATCGAGCGGCCCTGACCTGGCAACAGTTCCAGAACGCCGACACCGAGCCGTACTACGTGCTCTTCGAGGACTTCACCCACGTGAAGTTCTACCGCCGCTCGCTCTACGACTCCTGCGTCCTCGAGGGGGCGACGTTCGATGGCTTCGTCCACGTCGACGACTGGGTCCCGCAGCGCTTCGTGACCGCGACCGGCCCGGACCCGCTGCCGCGGTGACCGCCCACCGATCCGCCGCCTAAAGCGTCGTCGAATGGGCACCGCGGCGTCCTGGCGGACGGAGCCGGCGCCCCTTGCCTCGCTGGCGACTGCGACGGGCGCGTCCGTCGACGTGACCGTCTGGGCGAGGGGCGCCGGTGTGTGGCACGGCATCCGACAGCCTGGTCAGTCGGCCGGCTGCACTTCCCTAATCGCGAGTCAGCGCGCGAATCAGCTCAGCCCGCTGCGGCCACCCCGCGATCAACTCCTCCGCGCCGGCGGCCTCGAAGTCGGTGAGCACGAAGCCTGGGGCCATCGTGTTGCCGTAGACGGCGAACTCGCCACCGGGCCGCAAGCGCGCGCCCATGTAGACCCCGGCCACAACAACCGTCTGCACGCGTTGGCCGGCGAGGACGTCGTGTCCGAGGATGACCAATTCGTCACGGCCATCGGGGTGAAGCAGTAGCAATTCGATCGGGTCGCCGAGATAGAAGTGCCAAATCTCGTCAGTCGGCAGACGATGCATATCCGAAAAGACGGAAGGATCGTCGACGAGCAACGCGACGATCGCCGAGCAGAGTGGCTTGCCGTCAGGGCCGACCTCGTCATCAACGTAGGACTGCGAGAAGCGAACGTTCTCGGTCGGCATCGTCCTCAGATTCCAGAGTTCGACCAGCTGTTCGGGCGTCGGACGAGCGATGGCGGGACCTCCCTGGACCTGAGCGCTCCGTCGTCGTGTGGAGCGCCAACATTCCGGTGCGTGTCGCTGGCACCTGCGATGTGCGGGCAGGACGCTAATTTTGGCACGCTACGCGGTGGGGACGGCGGGCCAGATGGGCTGCTGCTGGATTCGACGGCGGCGGCTAAGAGAGCCTTGACCGCCGGCCATTCTGTGTAGTCGCAGGCCGCCTTCGCGCTCGGTTCCGACGCGGCCGCAAACGGCTTGAAATCGTGCCCCTCGAACCGGGTTTCGCGCCGTTTTTGGCCGTTTCGCCCGGCCTCGAACGCACGTTCGTGTACTCGGGCCCGTTCTCGCGTCTCGCCTGGCAACACAATATGGCGATTTGCAGGGACTTTTACGGGAGCGACGGGACTCGAACCCGCGACCTCCGGCGTGACAGATCGGAGGTCGCACGGCTTCCGCGACAGCGGTGGGCCGCCCACAGGTGACGGGGTCGCGCCTACTAATGGGACAATCGCCTGGTTCGTGTCCCACGCCACGTTCCACAACAGCCAACGTTCTTTGTCCCGAACTTTGTCCCCGAATACGTCGATCTAGCCTAACGGTGCCGCATCGAACATGGCTATCTGATGGGACTTATGGGTCATCCTGACCTAGATCTCACGATTTGCCATGCAGAAGGTCGAGGGTTCGAGCCCCTTCATCCGCTCCTGAAGTCCGGGGACGCCTAGTGGTCGGAGCCGTCATGGCGAGGCGCCCCGACTCGCGGCTCGCGCGGCAGGCGGAGGATTTGATCCGCTCGGTCCAGCCTCTCTTTCTGACCAACCACGCCTTCCGCAGCCACTTCTTCGCGGTGGCGCTCGCCGACCGGGATCAGATCGGTTTCGACACCGAACTTCTCTACGTCGCTGCTCTTCTCCATGACATCGGCCTCGTCGAGGAGTTCGACACGGGCGCTTGCTTCGAGGAGGACGGCGCCGCCGCGGCCGCGCGGCTCGCGGCCCTGGAGGACTGGCCGCCGGAGCGCTCACAAGCCCTCGCCGAGGCGATCCGCCTCCACGTCGCGACGAAGGTCGAGCTGGGCGACGGGCCGGAGGCCTTCCTCCTCTGGCACTCGACGGGGCTCGATGTCGGGGGCGACCGCCACGGCGACGTGAGCCCGCCCACGGTCAGCGCTGTTCTTGCCGCCTATCCGCGGCTCGACTTCAAGGAAGGCTTCACGGGACTCATCGCCGACCAGGCCGAGCGGAAACCCGGCTGCTGGGCAGCGCGGGCGATGCAGGCCGGGATCCGCGAGCGCATCGCTGCGGCTCCCTTCGAGTCCTAGCGCACCTACGAGTCCGAGATGCGCTTGCGCAGCTCGTCCAGGGGGATCGCCTCGGGCTCGTAGCCTTCGGAGCGCAAGGCGGCCTCGAGATCCGCGATCAATGCCTTGCGGAACTCGGCGTCGGCGACGGCCCGCTCCACGATGTCATCGAGCTCGCGCCGCACGCGCGGGAGCTCCTGCGCGGCCCTAACCCAGCCCTCAGGCGCAGGAGGAAGCGCCCGCAGGAGCTTTGCGAGGCGCTCTTCGTCGTAGTGGCCGTTCGGGGTCATTGCTCTCAGGACGGGTCGGTGGTCGGTTTTCTTCCCTCGAACAGCTCGCGGAGCTTTGCGAGACAGCGCGAGATCCGGCTGGCGATCGTGCCGGCCGGAATGTCGAGAGCGGCGCCGATCGTCTGGTAGCTCTCGTCGCGCGCGAAGAAGCGGTCGAGGATCTCCTGGCAGTGCTCGGGGAGCTCGGCTAGAGCTTCGTGGACGGCGAGCGCCTCCACGAGCGTGTCGAGCGTCTCGTCCACGTCCGCCGGCTCGAGCTCCTCGTCGCTCAGTTGCTCGCGGGAGCCCGAGCGGATCTGGTCGATGCAGAGGCGGCGCGTGAGCTGCGCGATCCAGGGTCTGATGGCCTCGTCCTCGCGCAGACGCCCGAGGTGCTGGTACGCCCGCGCGAAGACTTCCTGGAAGACGTCCTCGGCGTTCTCGGCGCGCAGTCCGAACCCCTGGCTGATGATCGCGTAGACGTAGCGCGAGAAGCGGGTGACCAGCTCGCTCCAGGCGGCCTCGTCCCCCTCGCGGCAACGGGCTACCAGGCGAGCGTCTGAGAGGGAGGTGACCACAAGGGAAGATTACGCCGCTCCTCTCCGTCCAGAAAGCGTGCATCCCGACAGCCATCGAGCCGTCGACCGCGTTCGCCACCAGGACTTACTGCGCCGCGCCCGGAGCGGAGAGCTTGTCTCGGCCATCGCCGAGAGCCGACGGGCCGAGCGTCGCTCGCGCTTCGCCCTCCTCCGCGAGCGGCGCCGGCTCGCTCCGGGCACGGCGCTATCGGCCATCGGGCACTGAGCGAAGCGGAGCCCCGGTAGGGGGCCGGGGCTCCAGTCGAGATGACGCGCCATCAACCCCGGGACAAGGTCCGCGTCACCCGACTAGCCTGCATTCTGCGCACGAGTGGCCTCTCCTCTCAAGTTTTCCTCGCCCGAATACTGCGCGGGATACGATGAAAACCGTCCCGGCGCGGTGGCCGAGTGGTTAGGCAGGGGCCTGCAAAGCCCCGTACAGCGGTTCAAATCCGCTCCGCGCCTCTTGCCGCTCCCCTTGGGCGGTCACAGAAAAATGGAAGGCGCCGGCTAACCGATTCTCAGTACTTCCGCCTGTGTAGCGACGGAGGCTGCCGTTGCCGGGCGCCAGGCGGGGAGGATCGCGGAGATCGTCGTGGGTCCGCCTCGACGGCTGCGCACGTCGAAGCGCCCGCCGAGGAGACGGGCCCTTTCGCTCATGCCGAGCAGGCCGACCCGGCCGTTACGCGCCGTGCGAACGAGCGTCCGTTCGACATCGAACCCGCGCCCGTTATCGGATACTTCGGCAGCGATTTCGTCGCGCGTCCGGGTGACGGATACCGACACCTTCGTGGCGCCGCTGTGCTCGCGAATGTTCGTGAGCGATTCCTGGATGATGCGGACGAGAGCGATCCGCTGCGAGTCGGTGAGCTCCGAGAACTCACCGCGCACGACGAGGTCGGTGTCGATCTCGGCCTGTGCCGCGAATGCGTCGATCTCGCGGCGCAGCACGTCGCCGAGCGGCCGCCTGGAAACGGACGGGGACTCGAGCGAATGGACGATGTCGCGCAAAGCACGATCGGCGGCGAAGATCCGCGCTTCGAGGTCGTCGATCCGGCCAAGGAGTATGGGCGATCCTCCCGCAGCACTAAGAGCGACCCCGAGCTGCCCGCGCAGCAGGCGGACGTCGCCGGCCAGCGCTGCTATGTCCTGAATGGGGCCGTCGTGAAGATCGAAGCCGAGCCTGGCAAGAAGACGTTCGCCCCCTTCCACGAGCGCGCGCTCACGTTCGCCCCCTTCCACGAGCGCGCGCTCCCGAGCGGCACTTCTCAGGAGTAGGGCCTCACGTTCGAGCACCAGAGTGAGCACCGCGCCCGTCTCTCTTGCGGCAGCGACCGACAGCCCCGCGCCTTGCTCGCGCGCGGCGAAGACGAGCGCAGCTTCGGGACGTTGCCAGCGAAGGACGGCGACCCCCTGCAGTCCCCCGGAACGCTGCTCGCGGCCCTCCTGGTCGAGCACTGCGCGTGCCACGAGCTTGGCGCTTCGGCCCGGTTTGCCGGAGCCTGCGCTGAACGCGGAGGTCATTCCACGAGCCTCAGTCGTCGTCCAGAGCGAGACGTCTCGGACATCGGTCAGCGCGTAGAAGACTTTCAGCTCGGTCTCGATGGCAACAGGCGGCGAAAGAGCGATGATCCGGGGGTCGCGCGCCACGCGCGCGTGGATCTCGAGGCGAACCAATTCAATGGGCAGGCCCGTGATGCGGGCGACGGTGTCCGCGATCTTGCCCATGTCGGAGCGCTTCCATGAATGATCGAGCGCCCGCTGTGCGAGGAGGTCGGCCACGCGGGCAATGAGTGCGATCCCGGCCCCATCCTGCGACCCGTTTTGCGAGCCGGGCGCGCGAGTGTACCGACGCGCGATTGCGACGGCAGACCGAATATCGGGGCGCCGTGCACCCACGCGATGAAGCAGTTCGCCGAGTCGTTGTGCGCCGGCTTCGGATAAAGGTTTCTTTGCCACAGCAGCTCTCCCCGGTATTCGCCGCCTAACGACGCCTTCCGCGCCGACTTTCCCTCCCGCAGTCTCCGCCGCTTGACGCGCGCCAGCAATAGGCCGCTCGGCTCATTGCGTGTTGAGAAGTCTCAACGGTCTATGGGCCGGGCGGCCCATAGACACCCTCGGAGCAGACGGGCATCATCAGAGGGCCCCCTGCGTACTGCGGCCATTTTTACGCAGGGTGCGGCCTTCGGGCGAACGGGACTAGGGAAGGGGTCTGGGTTGCTGCGGTCGGATTCAGCCAGCGCCGCGAACTGCGGCTCAACTCGCGTCGGTGTGTGTCTGGACCAACGGGGGGTTGATTCCCTTGCGCGGAGTTCTAGCTTCGACTTCAGCGCTCCCCCGGGGCGGCGGCCACCTGAGGAGGCTTTCAACGGGGAGAGGAGTTTGAGTTTTATGGCGGCAACACAGACAGTCGGTTGGATCCGTTCACACGGGCGGAAGGCGACAGCCTTCGCCCTTTTTGCGATGGTCCTTCTGACCGCGCTTGCGTTTGCGAGCTCGTCCAAAGCCGCCGTCGAATCCCCTCCGCCGCCATCGGTCTGGTCCGACAAGGCCGACTACGCCCCAGGTGAGCTCGTAACCCTCTCGGGCGCGAACTGGGCCCCCGGGGAGGCCGTGCACATTCGCGTCAACGACGACGCGGGCGAGACCTGGCGTCGAGACGTCGACGTCACTGCTGACGAAAGCGGCGCAATCTCAGACCACTTCAATCTTCCCGACTGGTTCGTCGCCGACTACAGCGTGACCGCGACAGGCAGCGTGTCGGGGACTGCGACATGGAGCTTTACGGACGCGGATGTCGACATCACGCCGACCGGCACGACAGCCACCGTCGGCGACTCCGTCACTTACTCAGCCGTCGGGAATAACTGCACGCTGTCCACGTACGCTTGGACGGCGGCTGGTCAAGGAGCGACTCCCGGCACCGCCAGCCCGAGTTCTGGCAGCGCCAGCACCTTCGCCGTCACCTTCACGGGAGCCGGCACAGTGCGGATCGACCTCACCGTGTCTGGGACCAATCCCAAAAACGGAAACAGTTGCGGTGGCAACGCCCATGTCGACGTCGTTGTCTCGGCGGTAACAAATCACGCTCCGACCGCTTCGGCAGGCGGCCCGTATTCCGGCAACGAAGGCGCAGCGATCAGCCTCAACGGCTCGGGATCATCGGATCCCGATGCCGGCGACACGCTTACCTATGCGTGGAGCTTCACGAAGGGCGCCGGCGTTCGCGCCGCGGCCGGCTGTTCGTTCAGTAGCGCCACGGCACAGAGTCCGACCTTCACGTGTACGGACAACGGGAGCTACACGGTCTCACTGACGGTGACCGACAACCACGGCCTTTCTTCGGCTGCATCAGCAGCCGGGGTTACGGTGGCGAATGTCGCACCCACAGCAACTTTCAGCGCGCCCGCCTTCGCGAGCGAGGGCTCGGATATCAGCCTTTCGCTCACGCTTCCGAGCGACGCTTCCCCTGTCGACGCCGGGGCCGGGTTCACGTACGCATTTGACTGCGGTTCCGGGTACGGGGCATTCGGTGCAAGCGCGAACGCGCTGTGTCCTACGACGGACGACGGGACACGGACCGTCAAGGGGAAGATCAGAGACCAGGACAATGGCGAGACCGAGTACACCGCCTCGGTCACGGTCAACAACCTCGACCCGACGGTCACGCTGGCCGCCGGCAACACCTACAGCTGGGACGAGTCGACGACGGCGGAGCGCAGCTTCAGCTTCAGCGCCTCCGACCCCGGCTCGGACACGCTCACCATCTCGGCCGACTGCGGCCCGGGCTCGCTCGTGGCCGGCTCCGTCGGCGCCTCGAGCTTCAAGTGCACCTTCCCGGACGGCCCCGTGCCGGCCGGCTCCGAGGTGAGCGTCTCGGCCAGCGACGGCGACGGCGGCAGCGATTCGGACAGCCACGCCGTCACGGTCAACAACGTCGAGCCACAAGTCAGCTACACCAGCGCGCCAGCCAGCCCAAATGAGGGCGAGACGAAGACGTACCAGTTCACCGTCAACGATCCGGGCGATGACACGTACAGCCTCGCCTCGGGGTATCCGGCGTGCGGAACGGGTGGAGATCTCGCTTCAGGCTCATTCAGCGTGACGGGCAACAACGGGAGTCAGACTGGCAGCTTCGAGTGCGACTTCCCCGACGGTCCTGCGAACCCGACGGTCTCGGTGCGCTTCACCGATTCCGACGGAGATAGCGGGACGGCGAACCAGCCGGTAACCGTCGGCAACGTCGCGCCGCAGATTCAGAGCTTCGTAGCGACCGGCGTGTCTGCGGCCGCCTGCCTCGCTGGCAACACTGTCAACGTCTCGTTTACGGTCTTTGATCCGGCAACCGAGACTTACGACCCGATCACGGGGACGATCAATTGGGGTGACAGCAACAGCACCTCCATCTCGGGTCGGTCGATTAGCGCATCGCACTCATATGCCGCCGGCAATTACACGATCCAGATCAGTGTCAACGACGGGGACGGCGGCAGCGCTACGAAGAGCCAGACGGTTGGTCTGCTCTACAACATGAGTGCCATCCAGCCGCCGATCAATCCGGACGGGTCGAGCGTCTTCAAGTACGGAAGCACGATTCCGGTGAAGGTTCGGATCACCGACTGCGCGGGCGCGCCCGTGCCGGGGCTAGCACCGACGATCGGCCTCAGCCTCGCGAACGCTTCGACGCCTCCGCCCCCGATCAATGAGGACGTTTACTCGACCAGCGCGTCGGACACCGGCAACACGATGCGCTACGACGCCTCGGCTGGCCAGTACATCTACAACTTCAATACGAAGTCGAGCGCCGTGACCGACCAGAACGCGACCTACTGGATGACGGTCAGGAGTAATGTCACGTCTCCGAGTCAGGTCGCGTCGAAGATCGGGATGAAGAACAAGTAGAGAACGGCAACCGAGAGCGCAGAGGGGAGCGCGCAAGCGCTCCCCTCACTCGTTTCAAGGAACAAAGAACTTTCCGCTCCGAGCGGTCTTTTCGCTCCGCGTGGGGGTTAAACAGTCGGCCGTCGGGCGATAGCTTCAATATCCGAAGACTGTGGCGTAGAGCGAAAGAGGTCGAAGACGGAGAGGCTGCGGCTCCTTAGGTGGGTGGGGGGTCTGGCGGGCGTCCCGCTCGTGGCGGGGGTCTACCAGCGGGTCGCGTCGCGGCGTGCCCTGAACAACAAACGGCATCTCATCGTGCGCACGAGAGTCGAGCCCGCGCTCCTGGACGATCTCGTCGACCTCGTCAGGCGGGTCCAGGGCCGAGCGGCCCTCGAGGGGAGGGACAGTCTCTCCGTGCCGCTCCCGGATGGCGTGGCGGAAGAGGCGGCGTATCGCGAACTCCGCGCGCTCCTGCAGACCTGGGAGTCGAGCCACCCGGGCGTCCGAGCGGAAATTCTCCACGCGGGACCCGCCAAGGGCAGACGAGACGGGCGGCCGTTGAGACGGGAGCGGCTCGATGCGATCCAGTCGTGACCCGGCACGTCGTGCGTCTGAGCGATGCCGACGCGGTCGACGATCTCGTCGAGGCGCTAGCTAGGAATCGGACCGAGGTCCACCGCCGCGGAAATCGCACCATCGTCGTCTCCGACCGCGGCCACGGGGACGATCTCGAGACCGAGCTCCTCTTCTTCCTGAAAGCCTGGGCGCTGTCTCACCCGGCGGTCCACTTCGAGCTCTACCGCCGGTAAACGCTCGGCCGCAGTGTTGAGATAACTCAACACCGGATAGGCCGCTCGGCCCTTGTTCCCCCGCTCTGCGCGACGGAGAATCTGTGCGGGAGAGGCGAAAACGGGAGGGTGCCTAAGAGTTGACGCAAGTCTAGGGGGACTGGACCTTCTTCCGGTACGTGTGGAAAAAGGTGTTGAGAACTTGTGAGCGAAGCGTTTGGATTCTTGTGGGAGAGAAGTCAAAGCGGAAGGGGAGAGCTGCGGCCATGAAGGTTCTTATTGCGGACGATCACCGCCTGATGGTCGAGGGCATCCGACATGCCCTCGAGCCGGCGGAAGACATCGAGGTCGTCGG
>WNGA01015791.1_pt1 | contig 10207 bp, 7 predicted proteins | sample 5400061 | NCBI WGS metagenome assembly WNGA01 (sample SAMN13153366, study PRJNA577476) | soil metagenome | isolation source: 100 cm soil or saprolite under grassland replicate 2 | place: USA:California | collected 2016-06-15
CGGCAGCTACGGCGAGAGCGGCCTTACCCCCGCGATGCGCCGTGTCGAAGAACAGCTTGACCACGGCGAGCTAGTGCCGGAAACCGAGAAATACGCCCTCAAGAGCCTAGACCGCTTCCAAGAAAAACTGGCCAAGCGGATTGCCCGCTTCCCGGGCGCCGATGCCACCGACCTGGCTGAGGGGATTCACGATGGCATTCGTTACACATTCATTTTCGAGGCAGAAGAATACGTAGCAGGAATTGCGGAAACCCGAGCCAGGGTCGAAGACGAAGGTTATGAGCTAATTGAGATGAGACCTAGCTGGCATACAGATGAATACAAAGGGACAAACAGCCGCTGGCGCGATTCATCTAGCGGAGTTCTATTCGAAGTACAGTGGCATACGCCGGCGAGCTGGGAAGCCAAGCAGAAGACGCACGATGCGTACGAGAAGATAGATGATTCATCCACTCCCCTCGAAGAAACGGAACGGCTCCGTGCTTACCAGCGCGCGGTGTGCTCGACGGTGCCTGTCCCACCTGGGGTCCTGGAGATGCGCGGCTACAAGAAAGAAAGCTAGGTATCGACGTGGCTGAGGAGACGGTGTACTACGCAATTGTCAGAGACGACCAAGATGTGGAAGGTGCTTCAGGGCTGGCTCGTCGCACCTACACTCCACAAGGAAGACTCGACGAGGCAATCCGCAGGGACCTGACGTGGGAGCGGGATTCGGCAATCTATGAATGGGAGCGTGGCGAAGAATTGGGCACCAGTCTAATCAAGATTGGCGAGGCGGAGGCGGAGAGGCTGATCGAGAGGTTCCGTGAGAAGTGGGGCGAGCAGGGCTGAACGCGCTCTTGCGGCCAGCAGCTACCGCCGACCTTGACGCCGTCGCTGAGATTTTCGCCTGGTACGTAAAGAACACGGTTACCACATTCGAGGAGATACCTCGCGCTGCTGGGGATTGGAGATACCTCGCGCTGCTGGGGATTGGGAAGAAATCAGCGCCTTGCTTGATGGCCTCGGACTGCCTTTCCTTGTTGCCGAGGTTGACGGCGTGATTGCCGGATACGCCTACGCCAGCCCGTGGCGGCGCAAGCCCGCTTACCGGCATACCGTGGAAGACTCGGTGTTCGTGGAGCGTGGCCAGACCGGCCGCGGCATCGGCCGGCAGTTGCTGGGCGGATTGCTGTCGTCGTGCTCGGCTAGCGGCGCGCGGCAGGTGATCGCCGTCATCGCTGACACGGGAGACCAGGCGTCCGCCGCCTTGCACCGGGCATTCGGGTTCACCGACGCCGGACGGTTGCGTCAGGTGGGCTGCAAGCACGGCAGGTGGATCGACACCATCTTGATGCAGCGTTCTCTGCCGTAGTCCCGGCGATGTGTCGCCGGATCAGCCGGGACGGTTGGCCGACTCGGCTTGGTGCGCGGGACCGTCCTGAGGCGGATGCTTGCTAGCATCCCGCAGGATGGTGCTCGGCCTGCGGCCCGGCTGCTTGAAGTACTCCCGGATCAGGTCGCGCTGCCGCTGGCTCACCTCGTCGAAATGCCGGACGAGCGCATCCTCGCCGATCGCCTCCGCGGTCAGGTACAGCTCCTTGAGCTGGTCCAGTTTCGCGCGCGCTGCCCGGGCGGCAGCTTCGGCGTCCGGCAGCGCCTGGCTGCCGGCAACGGCGCGGGGCCGGGAATTGGCAGCGGGAACGTCCGCGCTCTCGGCGGCGGGTGCCGCCGGGCGGGCCAGATCCGGCCGGGCCAGATCCGGACGGGCCAGATCCGGACGGGCCGCGTCGATGGCTGTACGTGACGCGGGCATCCGCGGAGGCTCTGGCGGCCGTTCGGGCCGAGACTCCTGCCGGGCGGCCGTGCCGCGGCCGGGAAGGATGACGGGCAGCGGGCAGGTGTCGTCCAGCGCATCCTGCCCCGGCATCGCAGGCGGCGGACCGGCGGGTTCCCGGCGAGAGGGTTCTGGCGGCGCCGGGGACGGCCGCTCTGGCCAGCGGTCAGGACGAGGAGACGGCAATCGCTGCGTGTCGTGCCCGGCCGACGCGCGCGCCGGGTAGCCGGCCTGGGGGCGGCGGCCGGCCTGGGGGCGGTCCGGATATCCGGCCGATGGATTCGCCGGGGGGACCGGCCGCGATCGCGGCGCGGGCATCGGAGCTGGCTGCGGGACGATGGCAAATCCGGCTGGATCGCCGTTCCGCGATGGCCGCGGGCCGGTCCTGATGTCAGGCGGCGGGGCAGTGGAGCCCGGTGGGCGAGGAATTGCCTCGAACCACGAACGCGGGCCTGCGCCGGACTCGGGATGCAGCCCTGCCACCGGGCCGGCCCAGGTGCCCGGACCAGCCAGGGTGCCTGGCCCGCTTTCAGGCCCGGGCCGGGCACCTGGCAGTGCCCCGCTCTCCGGACCAGGTCTGGCACGCGACCCGGGGCCGACGGCGTAGGGCTCGGACACCGGGCCGGGCGGATACGGCGATGCTTCCAGCGGATAAGGCGGCTGCCGATGCCCCTGCCCTGGCGAGATCGGCTGAGGCGGCCGGTCCGGGCTGACCCGATTATCCCGCTGGGGAGCGGCAGGGCCACGGCGCTGCGGGCTGATCGCCGGACCGCGCGCTGCATGAGCAGGCTGGTAGGACCGCTGCGGGCCGGACGGCGGACCGGGGTACTGCGTAACGGGCCCGCGGGGCGCGGCCGGATCCGCGGGGAGCCGGGCACCGGTGGCGGCCCGGCCCGCGTCCCAGTGGCTGGGGTCATCGGACGGGTACGGGCGATACTGGACCGGCGCCAGCCGCGGCGGGCGCTCCGGCGAGGGGTACTCCGGCCAGCGCTGCCCGGTCGGCGTCCAGTCCGGCTGTCCGTGCTGCGCGGCCGACCGATCCTGATACCGGCGCTCAGGCCATTCGCGACCCGGTGGCAGGCGCCTGACGGACGGGCCATCCGGCGGCAGGCGCCCCACGAGCGAGCCCTCCGGCGGCTCGTCTCCCACGGACGGGCCACCCGGCAGGCGTCCCACGAACGAGCCCTCCGGCGGCAGGCGCCCCACGAACCGGCCATCCGGCGGCAGGCCCTCCGCCCCCGGGCCCTCGACAGGCGAACCCGCCTGGGCTGGCCGACGCCGACCGGTGCGCAGCGGGCCCAGCCACTCCTCCGCGGTGTCCAGGCCCCAGTCCGATTCCGCGTCGCCTAGATCCGCCCCGCGGCGGGAACGCGCCGCGATCAGCATCACGAGCAGCGCAGCTCCGCTGACCAGGCCGACCGCCAGCATGATTCCACTCGCCAGGACGAGCAGCCGCCACGTCGCGACGTTTTGCTGCTGGAGTGCTTCGCCGACTAACCCCGCCGTCACGCCCGATATGACCAGGACCGCGCCGGCAACGGCGAGCCCGCCGGAGCCGCGCACCTTCCCCGGTGTTACCGAGCCCGAACCCACGGCACAACCATCGCACGCAGGAACCACTGCCGCAACAAGGTCTGCGCCCCGTGACGGACCACCTCACCGTCCTTGATCGCGGAAGATCTGGCGGGTTCCGGCACCCGGATCTTCCGCGATCAAGGGCCGGTGAGCCGGGCGGGCGCACCGGGCGGCTGGCCCGCTGGCCACCGCCGCGGACGGTTTAGCGCACGCCGTACAGGTGCTCAAGGGCAAGCTGGTCAAGCTGCTCGAACGCCATTCCCCGCTTGCCCAGGGCGGCCACATCCGGCACGAGGCCCTGGATGTCCCGCCAGGTCTCACCATCGCCGAGGGTCGGCAGCGCAAGCTGGTCGACCCGCGCCGCCTGGAGCGCCGCCACCACCTCAGGATCTGACCGGAAGGCACGCACCTTCTCGCGCAGGATCAGGTAGTTGCGCATGCAGGCAGCTGCCGACGCCCAGACGCCGTCGTCGTTCTCGGTCCGCGGCGGCTTGAAGTCGAAGTGCACGGGCCCGGCGTAGCCGCCGGATTCCAGCGCGTCCACCACCCAGAACGCGCCGCGGGCATTGCCGGCCCCGAACCGCAGGTCCTGGTCATAGCGCGGGCCGTGCTGCCCGTTGAGGTCGATGTGGAACAGCTTGCCGTGCCAGAGCGCCTGCGTGATGGCGTGCGCGTAGTTGAGGCCGGACATCTCCTCGTGCCCGACCTCGGGGTTGAGCCCGACGATCTCGGAATGCTCAAGCGTGTTGATGAACGCCAGCGCGTGCCCGGCGGTGGGCAGCAGGATGTCGCCGCGCGGCTCGTTCGGCTTCGGCTCGATCGCGAACTTCAGGTCGTAGCCCTGGTCGAGGACGTAGCCGCAGAGGATGTCGAACGCCTCTTTGCAGCGGTCAAGCGCGGCGCGCACATCCTTGGCGGCACCGGATTCCGCCCCGTCCCTGCCGCCCCAGCAGACGTAGATCTTCGCGCCAAGCTCGGCCGCGAGATCGAGATTCCGCATGACCTTGGAGATGGCGAATCTCCGCACGTCGCGATCGTTGGCGGTGAACCCGCCCTCCTTGAACACGGGGTGCGAGAACAGGTTCGTCGTGGCGGTCGTGACAACCAGCCCGGTCTCGTCGAGCGCCGCGCGGAACGCGGCGATCCGCTGGTCACGTTCCGCGTCCGTGGCGTCGAAGTCGAACACGTCGTTGTCGTGGAAGTTCACGCCGTAGGCACCGAGTTCCGCGAGCTTGCGCACGGCCCGCTCGGCGGGCATCGGCGGGCGGATGGCGCCACCGAATACATCGACGCCCTGCCAGCCGACCGTCCATAGGCCAAACGAGAATCGGTCGGCGCTGTCAGGGATATAAGCCTCTGCACTCACGTGCCGGTTCCTTCCTTCCGTTTTGCACCGCTAGCCACGCGCCCCAAGTCTCCCGGCAGTCACCAGCGCCGTCTACGACCAGGCTGCCGTATCGTCGCGCAGCGCCGCATGACGCTCTCGTACCTGCGGCTCCAGCGGGGCGGAATACTCGGCAGCCGGGCGCATCGGCCAGCCGGGCGGCTCCGCGGTCCCGGCCAGCGCCCAGGCGGCCTGCCGGGCCGCGCCCAGCGCGACATACTCCTCCGGTTCGGGCACGAGGACCGGCACCCCGACGATGCCGGGTGCTATCCGGCAGATGGCCTCGGACCGGGCGGCCCCGCCGATCAGCAGCACCCGGCGCTGGTCGATGCCACAGCCGGCCAGGTGCCCGGCGGCATCGGCCAGCGAGGCCAGCACGGCCTCCACCGCTGCCCTGGCAAGGTTCTCCCTGGTCGAATTCCGCGTGGTCAGCCCGCGCAGCACGCCAGTCGCGGCGGGCCGGTCCGGGGTGCGCTCGCCATCCAGGTACGGCAGCAGGGTGAGCCCGCCGGCGCCGGGCTCGGCGGCCAGGGCCAGCCGGGACAGCCCGTCGTCGTCGGTGCCCACCAGCGCCTCGGTCGCCGACAGCACCAGGGCGGCGTTGACGGTGCACACGAGCGGCAGGAACCGCCCGGTCGCGTCGGCGAACCCGGCGACCGCCCCGGACGGGTCGGCCGCCGGGACCTCGCTGACCGCGAAGGCCGTGCCGGAGGTCCCGATCGAGATGACCACGTCCCCGGACCCCAGGCCGAGGCCGAGGGCGGCGCCCATGTTGTCGCCCGTGCCCGCTGAGATCACCGTGCCGTGCGACAGCGGTGCTGCGCCTGGCGCTGATGATGCGGCCGGGGTGCTGATGCCAGCCGGAGTGACCGTGCTGGCGGAGGCGCCAACGACGGCGGCCGCCTCGCCCGGGCTGGCCACCCTCGGCAGCCGCACCGGATGGCCAAGCGCGGCCGCTGCGACCTCGGGCAGCCATTTCCCGGTGGCCGGCGAGAAGTAGCCGGTACCCGATGCGTCACCCCGGTCAGTCACCACGCTGCCAGCCATGGCCGCTCCGCCGCCCGGTCCGCCGCCGCTGAGCCGCCAGGTCAGCCAGTCATGCGGCAGCATCACCGTGGCCACGCGCCGGGCGTTGGCCGACTCGTGCTCGGCCAGCCAGCGCAGCTTGGTCACCGTGAACGACGCCGTCGGGACGCTTCCTGTCGCCTCCGCCCACCACGACCGGCCGCCGAGTTCGCGGATCAGTTCGGTGGCCGCGGTGGCTGACCGCAGGTCGTTCCAGAGCAGGGCCGGCCTGATCACTTGGCCCTGGTCGTCCAGCACGATCATTCCGTGCTGCTGGCCTGCCACGCCGACCGCCGCCGCCCGCTCCAGCAGCGCACCGCCCGCCTCCAGCAACGCCGCCCACCACGCGGCCGGGTCGCACTCGGTACCGGCCGGGTGCGGTGCGCTGCCACGGCCGATCACGGTGCCGTCGGCCGCGTCACACAGCAGCACCTTGGTCGACTGCGTGGACGAGTCCACGCCCGCAACGAGCATGCTGTCCCCTTCCGCGGCTCCTGGGCGGGTTCGCCGGCTGGCCGCCCGCGGGCGGCCATCAGCCCGCGGGCGCAGGCCGCGGCGGCCCGCGCCGCCAGCCGAAGGCAGGCTAGCGGATCGCCGACGATCACCCCTCCCTTCCTCGCACGCTCGCTCGTCCACTAGCGTGGGGGCGTTCATCGCCGTTCACCTCGGCAGTGCCCGGAGGACCCCATGGATCGACAGGTCAAGTACGTTCTGCAGGAATCCGAGATGCCGCGGCAGTGGTACAACATCATCGCCGATCTCCCTTCACCGCCGCCTCCCCCACTGCACCCAGGCACCCGGCAGCCGGTCGGCCCGGACGACCTCGCGCCGCTGTTCCCGGTCGCGCTCATCGGCCAGGAGGTCTCCGGCGAGCGTCACATCGCGATTCCCGAGGATGTCCTGGACGTCTACCGGCTATGGCGGCCGACCCCGCTCTACCGAGCCAGGCGGCTGGAGAAGGATCTCGGCACGCCCGCCAGGATCTACTACAAGTACGAGGGCGGCAGCCCGGCCGGCTCGCACAAGCCCAACACCGCGGTGCCGCAGGCCTACTACAACGCGGCCGAGGGCGTGCGCAAGCTGACCACCGAGACCGGGGCGGGCCAGTGGGGCAGCGCGCTGGCGTTCGCCTCCTCGCTGTTCGGCATCGACCTCGAAGTGTGGATGGTCCGGGCGTCCTATGACCAGAAGCCCTACCGCAAGATGCTGATGGAGACCTACGGCGCGACGGTGCACCCGAGCCCGTCCGACGTGACCTCGGCCGGCCGGGCGGTGCTGGCCGAGCACCCGGACTCGACCGGCAGCCTCGGCATCGCGATCAGCGAGGCGGTCGAGGTGGCCGGCGGCGACCCAGCGGCCCGCTACTCTCTCGGCAGCGTGCTGAACCACGTGCTCATGCACCAGACGATCATCGGCGAGGAAGCGATCAAGCAGCTCGCGCAGGCCGGCGACACCCCAGACGTCATCGTCGGCTGCACCGGCGGCGGATCCAACTTCGGCGGGCTGGCGTTCCCGTTCCTCCGCGAGAAGCTGGCCGGGAAGATGAACCCGGTGATCCGCGCCGTCGAGCCGGCCGCCTGCCCGTCGTTCACCCGCGGGGTTTACGCATATGACTTCGGCGACACGGCGGGCTTCACCCCGCTGCTGAAGATGCACACGCTGGGCCACGAGTTCATCCCGGACCCGATCCACGCCGGCGGGCTGCGCTACCACGGGATGTCCCCGCTGATGTCCCATATCTACGAGATCGGGCTGATCGAAGCCGTCGCGAAGCGGCAGTCCGAATGCTTCGAGGCCGGCCTGCGGTTCGCCAGGACCGAGGGCATCGTCCCGGCGCCCGAGCCGACTCACGCTGTCGCCGCCTGTATCGAGGAGGCGCTCCGGTGCAAGGAAACCGGCGAGGAGAAGGTGATCCTGACGGCGCTGTGCGGCCACGGGCTGCTCGACCTCGCGGCGTACGCCGACTACATGGCCGGCCAGCTGCGCGACTACGAGCTTGCCGAGCAGGCCATCGACGACGCGCTCAAGGGTCTCCCCGTCGGCGTGTAGCAGCGACGCGTCGGCGGCCACCCGCTGCCGACGCGGCTCCTGCAGCCGAGCGCTATGTGCTCGGGTTCCGGCTGTTAGCAGCCGGTTAATCCCGGTTAGCCTCGATTCCCGGTCAGGTAATTCAGTTGAGGTTTGGATACCGAGGGCGGCGACCAGGGCGAACGTCACCTGATCATGACCGGGATCACAAGCCAACCGTAGCGCCGCAGCATGCAGTCCGCAGATGATCTTCCAGATATCGCGAGGTCACCGCTGCGTGTCGGTCGGCACCCTATCCAGCCACAGCGATCGTGGTCAGCCTGTTCAGCGAGACTAATTGAGATCAGGTCATCTGCCCTGGTCAGCGATGTTGCGCATAGAGGGCACCCAGTCAAACTGCCTTACCGGGAATCGAGGTTAGTAGCCGGGCGGGCCGGGGAAACCGCCGATGGCGGCCTCGTAGGCGCGGGCGACTCGCAGGCACATGTCGTCGGCGAAATGGCGGCCGATGATCATCATCCCGGCGGGCAGCCCGTCCGGCGGGCCGCCGGGCACCCGCGCGAGGCCGGCCGGCACCGAGGTCGCCGGGTGCCCGGTCACGTCGATCGGCGCGGTGTTCGCGATCATCTCGAGGGACCGGGTGACGGACTCCTCGCGGCTCGCCGACGGGCCGGGAATGACCGAGGCCACGATCGGCAGCGTCGGCATGATCAGGGCGTCCAGGCCGACCAGCGCCGTATCGTAGGCGGCGGCGAGCTCGATGGCGAGATTCCTGGCCATCGCGTAGTACCGGCCGTTGCCGCCGTCGATCGCGTAACGCCCGCACAAGATCACCATCTTGACCGTCTCCGGCAGCTCGCCGGCCCGCTCGCGGCGGCCGCGACCATAGTGCGTGATGAGCTCAGGGTCGTAGAGCTCGGGCGTGTTCATCCCGTATCCGTTCCCGTCGATCATCTGGCCGACCACGCCGTCGGTGGCGATGACATTCCAGACATGCATGCCGTCGCGGTGCCACGGCATGCTGACCGGGGTAACCTCGGCGCCGGCCGCCGCCAGCACCCCGACCGCCGCCCGGACGGCCTCGTCCACCTCCGGCTGGGAAAGCGCCGGGATGGCGAACCCCTCCTCGACCACGCCGAGCCGCAGGCCGGCGGCGCCGGCGTCCAGCCCTGCCAGGTAGTCCGCGGGCGGCGGATCCCGGCGCTGCCGCGAGTCCAGGCCATCCGGCCCGGCCAGCACCCCGAGCAGCAGCGCGGCATCACGCACGGTACGCGTGATCGGACCCAGGTGGTCCAGGGTGTTCTCGATCGGGAACGCGCCGGTATAAGGCACGAGCCCGTACGTGGGCTTGTGCCCGACCGTCCCGCAGAAGGAACTCGGGATCCGGATCGAGCCGCCCTGGTCCCCGCCGAGCGCCAGGTCGACCTGGCCGGCGGCCACCAGCGCCGCGCTGCCGCTCGATGACCCGCCCGCGGACCGGGACCGGTCCCACGGATTGCGAACAGGCCCAGTCCGCGACGTGTGACTGCCACCGGAGAAGCACAGGTCCTCGCAGACCGCCTTGCCGGCGATGGTGGCCCCGGCGGCCAGCAGGCGGGTGACGACGGTCGCGTCGCGCCGCGGCACATACCCCTCGACCGCGGCCGATCCGTTCATCATCGGCACGCCGGCCACCGCGATGTTGTCCTTCACCGCCACCCGGCGGCCAGCCAGCGGGCCCGCGCCCGCGCCGGCGATCTCCGTGGTGACGTACCAGGCGCCGAGTTCGTTGCCGTCAGCGGCAGGCCAGTCGTACGGCCGGTCCGGCGGCTCGGGGAGGCGCGCCTCGTACAGCCGCCGCACGGCGTCATACGACTGCAGCGCGCCAGTGACCAGCCCGCGGAACGACTCCAGGTCCTCGGCCGGCAGCGGGAAGCCGTACTGCGCGGCGATCCGCGCGAGATCCTGGTCCGATGGCGGCTCGATGCCGGGCCCGGCAGGCTGGGACACGGCGGGATCGGCGGGCTGCGGGCTCGTCACGTTGGCCTCCTAGTCGCGGCAGTTCACCGGGCGCGAGGCGCATGGCGCGAGGCGCATGGCGCGAGGCGCGGGTGCCGGGTTGCGCGGCGCGCGCCCCAGCGCTGGGCGCGCATGGGCGCAGGACATGCCAACGATCCTCACCGAATGCGGAACTGGCGACAAGACCCATGGCCCCTGCCGCCGGCTCTTGATGACACCTCCGCACACTGTCCGGCGGCGGCAGGCTTGAGGTGCGCCAGGGCGGGCTGCTGGCCACGACCATGGCCCAGCGCGGTGCCGATCCGGCCGGTCCGCCTGGGTGCCAGCTGGCTGGCCCGGGT
>WNGA01044520.1_pt1 | contig 10206 bp, 9 predicted proteins | sample 5400061 | NCBI WGS metagenome assembly WNGA01 (sample SAMN13153366, study PRJNA577476) | soil metagenome | isolation source: 100 cm soil or saprolite under grassland replicate 2 | place: USA:California | collected 2016-06-15
GGGACAGGCGTACCGGCAACCGACAGGCGGGCGGTGGGCCAGACAGTCCGATCGGGTTTCCCAAGGCCCCACCCGCCCCACCCGCCCGGTGGATCGGCGGCGATTGGGTCGCCATAGTTTCGAACTGAGACACTACGAGCAGGGCCGTCGCATTGACAGCCCGCGTGGCGTGATCTATAGCTGCACCGCCGCAGACTGCGCGCTGGGAGGATGCCCGATGAAGAGGCTTCACCTTGGAACGTTCGCCGCCGCGGCGGCCGCCGTGATGCTCCTCGCCGTCGTCGGCGCCCACGCCCAGGAGGTCAAGCTGCGTGCGAGCGGTTCCTTTCCCGCCGGACACACCGGCAGCATCGCGATGGAAGTCTTCAAGTCCGAGCTGGCCCGGCGCACCAACGGCGCCGTCGTCGTCGAGCTCTTTCCCGGCAACTCGCTGGGCGGCGCCTTCGAGCAGGTCGATCAGGTCCGCACGGGCCAGGTTCACATGGCCTGGGCCGGGCCGAGCTTCTACGACCGCCTGGTCCCGGAGTTCAACGCGGCCACGCTGCCCTTCGCCGCCAACACCGCGTCTCAGGCCTTCTGCATGATCGACTCCGAGCTGGGGATCTACCTGGCGGAGCGGTCGGCGGAGAAAGGGGTGCTCGTGCTCGGGTGGGGCTCCAACGGCTTCCGTCACGTCACGAACAACAAGCGGCCGATCAAGAAGGTCGACGATCTCAGGGGCCTGAAGATCCGGACGCCGTCCGGCGAGGTGTACTCGCTGACGTTCCGGGCGGTGGGCGCCAATCCGACGCCCATCGATATCAAGGAGCTCTACCAGGCGCTGCAGCAGGGCGTCGTCGACGGGCAGGAAAATCCCTACGACAACATGTGGGTGCGGAAGTTCCACGAGGTGCAGAAGTATCTGTCGAACAGCGGCCACTTCTATGACTGGGTCGCGTACTTCATGCACAAGCCGACCTTCGATGCGCTGAAGCCCGAGCACCAGAAGGCCGTGCGGGACGCGATGTTCGCGGCGGTGGCCTACCAGCGGGCCCTGGCCGAGCGCGAGAACCACGAGGCGCTCGGCAAGCTCATCAAGGGCGGCATGAAGTACGACGAGCTGTCGAAGGCCGAGCTCGGCAAGTTCCGCGAGGCGGTCCGTCCCGTGTACGACAAGATCCGGGAGCGGGTCGGCGCCAAGTCCGTGGACCTGGCCACGAAGGCCATCAAGGAGTGCGGGAGCTGACGCGCGGATAGCCGGATGGCCGCGCTCTACGACCGGGCCCTCGCCGTGGTCGACACCGTCGCCTCCTGGATCGTGATGGCGGCGATCGCCGTCCTCACCGTCGTCGTCACCCTCCAGGTCTTCTTCCGGTACGTTCTCAACGCGTCGCTCGACTGGGGATGGGACGTGCCGCGGCTGTGCTTCATCGTGGCCATCCTGCTCGCCATCCCGCTGGCCCTCGGCCGCAACCTCCACGTCGGTGTCGACCTCGTGATCGAGCACCTGGATGCGCGCTGGCGGCGGCCCATCTACCGCTTCAACGCGCTCCTCATGACGGCGCTGATGGTGCTCGTGGCCTACTACGCGGTCGTGCTCGGCCGGGCGACGTGGGATCAGCGCATGCCCGGGCTCGACGTGAGCGTCGGCTACTTCTACCTGGCACTGTTCATCGCCGCCGTCCACAGCGTGCTGCACCTGCTGCGGTGGATCCGGCGCGGGGAGCCGCCGCCGCGGACGGAGATCGTCGAGTGATCACCGCGGTCTCCGTCACCTTCTTCCTCCTGGCCATCCTCGGCATGCCGCTGTCGTTCGTCCTCGGGATCGCCTCCGTGGTGGGCGTCATGGTCGTGGGGACGCCGCTCATCCAGCTTCCCGGCAAGCTCGTCCACGCCATCGACTCGTTCCCGCTCATGGCCATCCCGCTCTTCACGCTCGGCGGCGAGCTCATGCTGCGGGCGGGGATCATGGAGCGCCTGTTCGAGCTCGCGAACGCGCTCGTGGGCCGCGTGCGGGGCGGCCTCTGCCACGTGACGATCATGGCCGAGATGATCGTCTCGATGATGACCGGCACGGCCGTCGGCGATGCCGCCGCCCTGGCCGGGATGCTCGGCCCGCCGCTGACGCGCGCGTACGGCAAGGAGTTCGCGGCGAGCGTGGTCGCCTCGGCGGCCACCCTCGGTCCCATCATTCCTCCGAGCGCGGGCGTGATCGTCTACGCGGTCATGGCGGGCGACGTCTCCGTGGCCGGGCTGTTCCTCGCCGGGTTCATCCCCGGCGTGATCATCGCGCTGGCCCTGATGGCGCTGTGCTCCTGGTACGCCAAGCGCCGCGGCTATCCGCTCGCCGGCGAGCCGTTCTCCCTGCAGCGCGTCTGGCACGAGATCCGGCGCTCCTTCATCGTCTTGATGATGCCGGTGGTCGTCATCGGCGGCATCATCGTGGGGGCCTTCACCGCGACCGAGGGGGCCGCCATCTCGGTCGTGTATGCGCTGGTCGTGGGCTTCTTCGTCACCCGCAAGCTGAGACTGCGTGATCTGCCCAACGCGCTGTTGAGCTCGGCCGTGATCACCGCGGTGGTGGGCGCGCTCATCGGCTTCGCCTCGATGGTGACCTATCTGTTCACGGCGGAGCTCTTGCCGCAGCGGGTCGGCGCGTTCTTGCAGGCGCTCACGTCGAGCCCGATGATGTTCACCTTCCTCGTGATGCTGCTGCTCATCGTGGTCGGGATGTTCCTCGAGTCCAACGCGGCCTACATCATGCTGGTGCCGATCCTGGCGCCGGTTGCCCTGGTCTACGGGCTGGACCCGATCTACTTCGGGTTCCTCTTCATCATCAACATCACCCTCGGCTCGTTGACGCCGCCCGTGGGGATCTTGCTGTTCGTCGTCTCGGCGCTGTGGGAGCTGCCGCTGTCGAGGCTGATCGTCAACATCTGGCCGTTCATCCTGGTCACGTACGCGGGGCTGTTCCTCTGCATGCTCTTCCCGTCGCTGGTGACGTTCCTGCCGCGATTGTTCGGTTACTGATGTCCTACGTCCAGCGTTTCAACTTCACGGGACGCCGGGTGTGCATCACGGGCGCCGCGAGCGGGATCGGCGCCGGGATGGCCCGGGCGTTCGCCGGCGTCGGCGCGTCCCTTGTCCTGGCCGACATCGACGGGCCGGGGCTGGACGCGATCGCGCGCGAAGTCGGGGCGACGGAGACGCACACGTTCGACCAGGGCGACATCGGCTCCGTCGAGCGCCTCGTGCACGCCGCCGGCACGATCGACGTGTTCCTCAACAACGCCGGCATCCTGCTCTACGAGCCATTTCTCGATCTCGAGTGGGCCGATCTCAGGAGAGTCATCGACGTCGACCTCGTCGGCCCCATCGCGCTCACTCGCCTGGTCGGCGAGCAGATGGTGGGGCGCCGGCGCGGCGTGATCATCCACACGAGCTCCCAGCTGGTCTTCAATGGCGCCGAGTTCCGCGCGGTCTACGCGGCGGCGAAGGCGGCCATCTCGCAGCTCGTCAAGACCGCCGCGCTGGAGTGGGGACGCGTCGGCGTCCGGGTGAACGCGATCGCGCCGGGCCGCACGCTCACCGCCAGCAACCGCCACCTGCTCTCCGATCCCGCCGAATACGCCAAGCATCTGGAGCGCATCCCGCTCGGCCGCTACGGCCAGCCCGAGGACATCGCCAACGTGGCGGTCTTCCTGGCCTCGGACGCCGCCAGCTACATCACCGGCCAGACCATCGTGGTCGACGGCGGGTGGGTCCTGCCGTAGCATGACGTCGCCCCGGCCGCGGAAGAAGCACTTCTCGATGATCCGCAGCTTTCACCTCGCGGATCTGCTCACGATCGCGAACGGATTCTGCGGCGCGGCCGCGTTGTTCGAGGCCATGAGGTTTCTGGCGACGCACGTCCGATGGCACCTTGACGCCGCGGCGGTCTTGATCCCCCTCGCGCTCGTCTTCGATCTGCTGGATGGACGCGTTGCCCGTTGGCGGCACGAGGCCTCGGCGATGGGACGCGAGCTCGATTCCTTGGCGGACGTGATCTCGTTCGGCGTGGCGCCCGCCGGCATCGCCTTCGCTTCGGGCGTGGACAGCGTGCTCGATCAGATCATCTTGATGTTCTTCGTTGCCTGCGGCGTCAGCCGGCTCGCGCGCTACAACGTCACCGCCGAGGCCTTCGCCGCCGACACGGGCAAGGTCGATCACTTCGAAGGCACCCCGATCCCGACGAGCATCGTGCCGCTGGCCGTTCTCATGCTGGCGTTTCATCGTGGGAATCTCTACCCCGTCCGCCTCCTCGGCATGGAAGTCCACCTCGTGGCGTTCGTCTTCCTGGTCTCGGGCGCCTTGATGATCAGCAAGACACTCAAGATCCCGAAGCCATAGGCCGACCGGTCGTCACGAGCGCGCTGGATCAGCGTCCCGTTGGGCGAGCAACCACCACCTGCTCCCGGATCCTGCCGAGTACGCCAAGCCTGGAGGGCATCCCGCTCGGGGACATCACGGGTCAGACGATCGTGGTCGACGGCGGGTGGGTTCTCCCATAGCGTGCTGTAATGTTGGATACCCTACAGACATCGGGGCGCCTCCCCATGTAGGATGCCGGGCGGTCTGCCGGAGAACGGCGCGCACTGAGCGTGCGTCGCCGCCGGGCAAAGGAGAAGGTCCTGTCCGACGCTACGCGGAAGCCAGGTTCGCTCGAGAATCGCATCCTGGGGGGCCTGTCGCGCAAGGAGTACGCGCGAATCGCCCCCGATCTACGACACGTCACCCTGGAGGCCGATCAGGTTCTGTACGAGCCGGGTGACACGATGCAATGGGCGTATTTCCTCGACACGGCCAGCGTGTCCATTCTCTCCCTGGCGGAGAATGGGACTTCCATCGAGGTCAGCCTGGTCGGCAGCGAAGGCGTCATCGGCATTCCCATCGTTCTCAGATCTCTCAGCCTCCCATACCAGGTCGTCGTGCAGGGGCCAGGCACGGCGCGGAGGATGAAGGCTGGGGTCCTGCGAAAGGAGTTCGACCGCTGTGCTCAGCTGCACGACCTCCTGTTGCAGTATGTCCACACCGAGATCGTGCAGCTCGCCCAGTCGGGCGCCTGCAACCGGTTTCACACGACACGGCAGCGTCTCTGTCGATGGCTGCTGGCCTCCCAGGATCTCTTCGGGTCGAGCGAGCTCCGATCCACCCAGGAATTTCTCGCCCGGATGCTGGGGGTGAATCGCGGCAGCGCCAACCAGGCCGCCGCCTCCCTGCAGAGGGCGGGCTTGATCCGCTACCGCCGCGGCCGCATCTCCATCCTCGACCGCTCGGGTCTGGAGACGGCGGCATGTGAGTGCTATCGCATCATCAAAACTGAGACCGCCCGCTTCTTCCCCGGATAGCCGCGCTCGTTCTCGCGGTGCCGCAGATCTCCGGCGATCTGTTGGGTACCCGACAGACAACGAGAGCGCTTCAAGTTACATTGCCGCCAGACCTTCACTCATTGCTCGCCGATTGCGAGATGAGTCGCATGGCGCGCAGATAGGAGGGCGCCATGGCCAGTCGAGTCTCGGGTACGGCCGCTCTGCTCACGCCATCATTACTCGCACAGACCGCGAGACTCCACGCCGAGCTTGCGGTCGTCATCGAGCGGTCACGCGATCTGTGCTGGTGGGCACGGCGACTCCGCAACCGCTCAGCCTCCGCGTGTCCCCGAACGATTCGGGGCGGGGCCTCCGTTGACGAGGCCGCGGCGGTCCTGGCGATGATCACCCGAGTCTCGCTCTGCCAGGACTGCATCTGCCACAAGAGCGGGATCCCCGCGTCGCGGGTCGATGACATCCTGACGACACTCGCCGCGACGATTGTGCTGTCCGTGGGCACCCGGCCCTGTACCGCCTGTCTGGAAGCGAAGACGACGTATGGTTTTGACGGCCGCGCCACCCATCCGAGCACCCGCGAGGTGACGCGCCCCAACGGCACGCAACACGCGATTCTGAATTTCCTCGGCCAACAACCCGGCGGCGCTTTTTGTTCGGACTGCATCGCCACGAAGGTCTTCACCGGCAAGAAGAACATCGACGTTGCCATGCGTCTTCTGGAGGGCAACGGAATGTACCGACGCCATGACCGATGTTCGGCATGCGGGAAATCGCGGCTCGTCGCTAGCCTGCCATCGCCGAACTGACGGGCATCCCTTCTCGCTCCCTGCCGCTCTAGGGCGCGCGAGAGAGGAACTCGGCATACGCGGCGATACCGCTCGCGAGCTCGATCTTGGGGCGCCACCCGAGGTCGCGGGCGGCCGCGGTGACGTCGAGGGTGCCGCACTGGTACTCGCGCGGGTCGTGATCGTCGTCGAACTCGACCTCGAGCGGGCCCATCACGCCGCGCACGGCGTCGGCCACCTCGGCGAGGGAGTGCTGGCGACCGGGGCCGACGTTGTAGCCTCGACGCGGCGGTGTCTCGACGTCGAGAGCCAGCACGATGGCGTCGACGACGTCGGTGACGTGAATGTACTGGCGCCGGGAGCGTCGGGCGTGCGGCAGCCGCGAGGGGCGCCGGGCCAGCGCGTCGGTGATCATCGCGCGGATGAAACACTGCGTCTCCCGCCCGGGCCCGTACACGTGGGTGAACCGGAGCGCGAGGCCGTCGACGCCGTGCTCCTCGGCGTAGGCCTGCAAGATCGCCTCGCCGGCGATCTTCGAGGCGCCGTAGGTCGTCCGGCCGCGCATCGGCGTGTCCTCGGTCACGATGGCGTCGACCTCCTGATGCCCGTAGGCGGAGATCGACGAGCAGAAGATCACCCGCCGCGTCCCGATGAGCCGCGCCAGCTCGAAGACGTGCGCGGTGCCGTGGATGTTCGTCTCACAGATCAGGAAGGGGTTGTCGCGGGCCACCATGAGGCCGGAGACGCCGCCGCAGTGAACGATCCCCGACGGCTCACGCCCGCGGACGGCGGCGTAGAGCCGGTGGACGTCGTTGAGGTCGGCCTCGACGAACGGAAACGCCTCGCGCCCGGCGCGCGGTGGCCGCCGGTCGAGCCCGATCACGTCCCGCCCTTCCGCCTGCAACCGGGTCGCCACCGCGTGGCCGATCAGGCCGCTGGCGCCGGTGACGAGGATCACAGCGCGGCGCCGTCCTGGATGGCGGCGGCGAGCTTGCCGGCAACCCGGCGGCCGTCACCCTCCCGACCGCTGAGCTTGCCGTTCTCGACGACCACCTTGCCACGCAGGATCACCAGGGCCGGCCAGCCGTGGACTTCCCATCCGTCCCAGGCGCTGTAGTCCGAGCCGTGCAGGTCCTCGGCGCGGAGCGTGCGCCGCACGGACGGATCGAAGAGCACGACGTCGGCATCGCTCCCCGGAGCCAGCGCGCCCTTTCTCGGATAGAGACCGAGGAGCTTTGCCGCGTTCGTCGAGGTGACGGCGACGAAGCGCTCGAGCGACATGCCCCGCTTGGACACGCCCTCCGTGTAGATGATGGGCACGCGCGTCTCCACGCCCACGTGACCGCCGGTGGCATCGGCGACGTGGCGACTGCGGACCTTGACCGCACGCGGCGTGCACAGCTCGTCGGTGGCCACGGTGCTCAGCGTGCCGTTCATGAGCCCGCTCCACAGGCGCTCGCGGTCCTCCTCGTGCTTGAGCGAGGGGTAGGTGTGATAGAGGACGCCGTCGGGCCGCTGGTAGATCTCGGCGGTGAAGGTGGCGTAGTGGTGCAGGGTCTCGCCGTAGACCGCGTGGCCCTCGCCGCGTGCCTCCGCGATGGCCTGCACGCCCGCGCCGGCGCTCACGTGCACGAAGTACACGGCGGCGCCCTCGACGTAGCGCGCCAGGCGCAGGACGCGACGGAACGAGATGTCCTCGGACATGGCGCTGTGGACGAGGGGCATGTGGCGGATGTCGGTGCGGCCCTCGCGCTCGAGGCGCTCGTACATGTACATGACGAGATCGTCGTCCTCGGCGTGGATCGCGAGGAGGCCGCCGTGCTTGGCGGCCGTCTCCATGATGGCCCAGAGGTGGCCGAGCCGGATCATGCGGCCCTTGCCGATGGGCCGCACGTCGGCGATGGCCCGGCCGATCGTCATCCCGGGCTCCCAGACGGCGAAGTCGACGAGCGTGGTCGTGCCGCCGCAGACGGCGGCGCGGCTGACCTGCTCGGGCGGCGCGCTCGTCATGAACCCGCCGCCCAGGGCCGGGATCGGCCAGTGCGTGTGCACGTGCGGGTCGATGCCGCCGGGGATGACGAGCTTGCCGGTGGCATCGACCACGCGGTCGGCGTCGCGTGGCAGCGTGCCGGGCGCGGCGATGGCGACGATGCGCTCGCCCTCGACGCCGACGTCCCACGCGCCCACGCCGTGGGGCGTGACGACCTGTCCACCGCGGATCACGAGATCGAGCATGACCTTGCCTCCCTGTGGGGGTCGTTGAAGCGGGCGCTCACGCGTAGCCGGGAGGTGGGACGAAGGCCTGGAAGTCGCGCTCCAGGTGCTTCGCGAACGCGAGACAGGTCAGGTCACCGTACTGGGGCCCGACGATCTGCACGCCGACCGGCAATCCGCCCGGGGTGAGCCCGCACGGCGCCGCGGTCGAGGGCAGGTACGACGCCCCCGAGTAGCCGGCCCAGAAGAGATGGTCCGTCACCGGCACGCGCTTGCAGTTGACCACGAGGGTGCGCTCGTGGCGCTCGCCCGCGTGATCGTGCGGGAACGCCGCTGTGCCCGCGACCGGACACAGGAGCAGGTCGTACCGCGTGAAGAACTCCGCCCAGGCCAGGCGCATGCGGTGACGCGCCTCGTTCGCGGCCAGCCAGTCGCGATGGGACAGCACGGCGGCCCGCATGGCGCGCGCGTAGTAGCTCTCATCGTCCGGCGCCAGCGCCCGCGCGACGGCGGCGTTCTTGTCGAAGTCAGCGTCGCTCTGCCGGTCGGAGGTCGCGGCGCGCAAGAGCCGGGTATAGACGGCGAAGGCCTCGCCGGGGTCGATGGCCGGGCGCGCGCGGTCGTCGACCTTCACTCGCTGGCGTCCGAGGAAGTCGCCGAGGGCCTGCAGACGATCCTTGACCTCGACGTCGACGTCGATCCCGGGCGCCTCGAGCATCAGCGCAATCTTGAAGTCGCGCAGGCGCTTGCCGCGCGGCGGCCGTAGCCGGAGCTGCCAGCCCGCGGCGTCGATGGCGTCGGGACCGGCCATGACGGACAGTGCCAGCGCCAGATCATCGGCGCTTCGCGCCAGCGGCCCGGCGACGTCGATGTCGACGGCAGCGGTCTGCCAGGGCAGGGCCTGGCCCGTGCGCGGCACGATCCCCCAGGTGGGCTTGTGACCATAGACGCCGCAGAAGTGCGCCGGGTTCCGGATGGAGGATCCGATGTCGCTGCCCGCCTCCAGCGCCGTGAGCCCGGCCGCCAGGGCCGCCGCGGCGCCCCCCGACGATCCCCCCGGTGCCCGCGACACGTCCCACGGGTTGTTGGTGGTCCCGTAGATCGCGTTGAAGCTCTGCCAGTCCGCGAGATAGAGCGGCACATTGGACTTGCCGAAGAGCACGACCCCGGCGGCGAGCAAGCGGTCCACGACCACGGCGTTGGTCTTCGCGATGTTGTCGCGGTAGGCCGGCACGCCCCACGTCGTGGGCAGGCCTGCAACGTCGTATGACTCCTTGACCGTCATCGGCACGCCGTGGAGCGGGCCCCAGACCTGACGCTTGGCCAGGGCCCGGTCGGCGGCCCGCGCGCGCCGACGCGCCCCGTCGAGGTCGCGCACGACGATCGCGTTCAGGGCCCCGTCGTATTTCTCGAGCCGGCCGAGGTACAGCTCGAGCAGCTCGAGACACCCGATCCTCTTCTTCTTGATGTCCGCCGCGAGCTGCCTGGCGGATCGAAACGGCACGTCGAGCATGGGCATCTAGTCCGTGAGGAACGCCCCGACCAGACGCGCCGTCGTCTCCGGCTGCTCCAGGTGCGGCGCGTGGCCGGCGTCCTTGACGATTTCCGTTCGCGTGTGGCCGAGCCGGCGGGCGAACTCCTCGGCGTAAACGCGCGGCACCAGGCGATCGCCGTCGCCCCACACGAGCAGGGTGGGGATGGTCTGGATCCGGTGGATCCGCTTCTTGAGACCCTTGTCGGGGATGGGCCAGATGAACTTGCCCGTGGCCCCCATGGCCCACGTCAGCCGGGTCCGCGCGAGCGCTCCCGCCTCCGGATCCTCCGGCACGTCGAACATCGCCCTGGCCGCGGGGCCCTCGGCA
>WNGA01013950.1_pt1 | contig 10205 bp, 9 predicted proteins | sample 5400061 | NCBI WGS metagenome assembly WNGA01 (sample SAMN13153366, study PRJNA577476) | soil metagenome | isolation source: 100 cm soil or saprolite under grassland replicate 2 | place: USA:California | collected 2016-06-15
TTATCGACCCGATGTTGTCCGTTGCTGCCCTGGCGAAAATCGGCCGATCTACAACAAGGTGGAGCATCCTATTGAGCGCTTGAGTCGCTAATCCTCTTCCCCAGAACTCCCTTCCAAGCCAATAGGTGACTTCCATGTTTTCTCCATCCGGATAGCACGCTATGTGACCAGCGACTTGTCCCTCTGCCACGATCGTCCTCGTTGTGTTTTGTGACGAATTCAAAATTTTATTCCAATGGGCGTCGAAAGCTACCTTGTCCTTTGGGTCTTTACAGACGAATGCTGCCATTCTAATCGCTTCCGGGTCGAGTTGATGCTCACAGAAAGTTTCGAGATCGGAAGACTCGACTTCCCTAATCGTGATACTCTCGAATCTACTCATTGTTTTTTGCCTAACGAGACGGAGCTGAGCTACCGCTGGCGACGGCGAGCGCGGCAAACATCCAGAACGGCTTCATAAATCAAATGTGAACTTCGCAACGGCCAGCGGTTGGCTCGAGCGATTGGTTAGGCGTTCGGCTCATCGGGCGGTGGCTTCTCGCTCAGCTTTCCTCTGGCGATGTCCGTGGGAGAGTCCCACTCGGCGTCGAATATCTGGCGGATGCGAGCAAGCACCTCAAAATAGTCACCGCGTCCACCCTGCTCATAGGCGTTTGCGACGTGTCTCGCCAGGTCGACCAGCATGATGCCCCAATTGCCCGCGTCCGCCCAGAGGCCAGAGCGAAGATGGACGTGCTGCTGGCCGTGTGCTGCCCAGATGCGCGCGATCTCTGTGGCGTTCGGATCGCCCTCAACGGTCGGTGGAATCTCAAGAGCATTGGCTTGGTTCATCATGCTTGATGTAGACGCCTAACGAGAATTAGACGAATATTCGTAATATAAGGCGAACATTTTTTCGTCTAACGCGGCAACCCGCGGTGTCCAGCTTGCCAAATTTGGCTCCGAGACGCCCGACACTCCGGTATCGGTTCGTTGATCAGCCTCAACAATTGGCTCTCGCACCGCCCGCCGCGACCTATTTTCATTCCCAGTATTGGGAGTGCGTGTTGCCCTCCGCGTTCCATCTCGTATTCGAATACCATCGCAATCTTGTTTAGCCGGGACCATTTCGAGGGCATGGCTTGAAAATAAAGGGCGCCGCGATAAGTCGCGGGTCCGATCTGCGTTACTGCTTCTTCTGCCGTGACCAGACCTGGAGGATGTAGCCACTTCCAGGGGCGGAACCCAAATTGGCGGGACGCGGCTTGCCGGCCGGAGCGAAGCAGACTTTGTAACCGCCCTCGTCCAGCGCGTAGATGCCGAGCATGACTTCTTTCTCGGTGGAGATGGCGTCCATCTCCTTTGGCGTTTTCGTTTCGTCGAGCTTGATCGTCCCGGACTTGCTCGTGGCGTACTCCGCCGACCCGGGGAAGCGGAAGGTGTCACCCTTAAAGACGATCGTCGTCTGCTTCACCTTGTCATCCGGCAAGCTCTTTCCGTCTTGCATCGCCATGACGAGATACCAAGTGCCCTGAAACCTGTCCAAGTCCGTCTTTGGCGCCGCCGGCGCCGGCGCCTGACGGTTGCAAGCCCCGATCAACAGGCCGACGGCTGCAATCATGAGCAATCGCGCTTTCATCACGTCCAAAGAGTGGACTCCTGCGTGGCAGAAGGCAAGCTCCGAGCTATTTCCATTCCCAGTAGTCGGAGTGTGTGTTGCCCTCTGCGTCAACTGCATATTCGAATAGCACTGCCACCTTGTTAAGGCGTGACCATTTCGGGGGCATGGTTTGGAAATAAAGGGCGCCGCGATAAGTCGCGGTCCCATCTTTTTTCATTGTGCCAACACCATGGCCGGTCCAAGTGGCCGTTTTGCCGTCTTTCGTTATCATCACGCCTTGACCTTCGCCATATTGGGTCCCGTCCGGACGGAAAATGGTCCAGTACGTGCCTGTGTCTTTTATGTTTGTGCCCAGCACGGAACCGGTTGCCTGAAAAGATGTTTCCATCTTTGGGTCTCCGCCCAGATTCGGCAAAACGCGCTGCATGGTAACCTTGCCTGATATTTCGCCAATCTTCTCGCCTAGCATAAATCTCCTTTTGTTGCGTTTTTTGTGAGTTACTGGATTCGACGCGGAAATCCAATGATTTCGAGTCTGTGTGTAACATGACTTGAAACAGAAAAAGTTCGCGATCGCGAGGATATGTGTGCTTCGCAGATCATTGTTTCACGGCGCGACGACATTCCAGCCGTTCCAGATCGTCGGACCGGCGGCGTTGCCAATGAGCAGATAATTGTTGAGGTACCAAATTGCTGTGTGCCGTGTGCTCGAATTGAAAAGCAGATAGTCGGGTCTGCCGTTGCCATCGAAATCAGCTAGTCCCGCGACCTCAAAGCCCGCGGGAATTGTTGGTCCATTTCTGCTGCCGGTGCGGGTCACTCCAGACATGTACCAGATCACTGTTCCGCGCGTGGCCGCATTGAACAGAAGATAATCGGGGTGCGTATCGCCATTGAAATCGGCGACTCCAGCCACACTCCGCCCAGCTGGCAGTGTCGGGCCGGATGCTGAGCCGATGCGCACGTTGTTGCGCATGTACCAAACAACTGTTCCACCCGTGTTCGCATTGAACAGCAGATAATCGGGATACTCATCGCTGTTGAAATCTCCCAGAGCCGCCACCGTCCAGCCGGCAGGAAGAGTCGGACCAAAAGCGTTGCCGATGCGAACGTTGTTGTTCATGTACCAAATCCATGTCGCGCGGGTTGCTGTGTTCGAGAGGAGGTAATCCGGATGATTGTCGCGATTAAAATCCGCCACGCTCGCCAGGCTCCAGCCTCCGAGCAGAGTTGGACCGCTAGCACTGCCGATGCGAACATTGTTGTTCATATACCAAACTGCCGTCTGGCGCGTGCCTGCGTTAAAAAGAAGGAGATCGGGCCTCGCGTCGCCATTGAAATCCGTGAGCGGTAGTGCTGGACGGATGCGGACATAATAGATGTCTTCCTCGCCATTGAATGTGGCTGCATACGCAACGTTGGCGCTGGAATTGTCCGAAACGACTGTAATGTAATCGCCCAGCTTAAACTGATTCGGGTAACCGACGAACGGGTTAAACTGATTGCTCACCGCGACATTGCGCGACCAGGTATTTCCCCCATCGATGCTGAAAGAATAAAAAAGCTGCGAAGTGGTGTTATCTGCAGCGTTACGCGTATCGAACCAAACAACATCAATTCGACCGCTCGGCGCGACCGAGAGCGTGCCGAACCAGTGCCATTTCGAGTGATTGACTGGATCGTCATTGATCCGGCGCGGCGCGCTGAATGTACTGCCGCCATCGCTGCTGCGCACGAACATTACATCGCTGCCATTCGCGAAGCCGGTCGGCTGAACGCTCGCGAGCATGTAAACGTTGTTGTTCGTGCTTGTACCGGATCGATCGAGGGCGAGAAAAATTTGGCCGACTAATCCGCCGGGATTGATCGGCTCGCTGTAAACGATGTCGCCGCCAAGATTTACGGCTGTGCTTCGATCGAAGTTTGGAACAACGGCGCCATTCTTCGCGTTGGTAGAGCGAACACACCAAATTTCGCCACTCTCCAGGGTTACCCCACCGATGAAGAGATTACCGGTGGAATCGACGTCAAGTGTGCCGAACGCAGGGGAATTGGGAATATTGATCGGAGCCATCCAAGTCAATCCGCCGTCGGTTGATCGAGTGAATTGTCTGCCGCCGTAGTTGTTTCCATCCGTGCTCCAGCATTGATATTGGAAGCCGTGGCCGGAGCTGTTGGTGTTATCGATTGTGAACCACTGTTTATCGCCGCCATCCGCTGGTCCGACACGCGTCCATGATTGACCGCCAGTAATCGACCGCCAGAGATCGTCGAAGAAGTTCTGGAGAAGACTAAGGTAGAAAAAACGGCCGGCACTATCTGCGTTTAGGACGGGGTCGCTGCCGAAAACATTGTTTTGCAGAACGCCGGGAGCAAACCACCTCGTGCCTCCATTTGTCGTGTATGCGAAACCGGCCTCCCGGAAATTCGATGCAACGCTATCGAACTGTCGCCAGCCGACGCTCATCCTGTTTGGGTTGTTACGATCGATGCAAATGGACGGCTCATTCGCCGCGTCACCAACCCTGTTATTCCCGTTCGCGTCGACGTTAACTTGATAACTTATGTACGGACCGAGAAGTGAGATTAACGCCGGAGAGATCCCTAGTACCGGCGCCGCGACCGCTGGGGGATTATCGTATTTCTCAAGCGGCTCGGTGGGAAGCGGCTTCCGCGCAACTGTTTGACTAAAACCTGCTGGAGCGAGCAGCAAAGAAATGGCGGTGAGTAACCCCAGTCGCAACATCCCATGCCATTATAGGCCGGAACTGTCCCTCTCGCATGTTGCAAAAAAGGCGACCGGCGGTTCGCTCCCCTCTCGCCCTACGAAACCGCCGGCCAATCAACCGAAAGATTATTGCGGCTTCTAGACCGTTCTGCGTGACCGAAATGATGCCCAGTTAACTTGCGTTATTGTGGTCTTGCTCGTACGCCCGGATTGCGCGCCGCGTTTGCGGCCCCAGGACTCCGTCGATGGATCCACGGTAATAGCCAGCCCGTGACAGCCGCCGTTGCAACTCGGCGACTCTGGATCGACTGGCGTCGCCGTACTGACCGTAGTTACCCTGATACTCGGCGCCGTAGCCATTACCATACTGGTTGCCGCCGTAAGGGTAGTCGTACCCGTAGCTGTAGGCGCCACCATAGCCATATGGATAATAGCCGGAGTATGGGTAGCCGTAACCCCAGCCCCACGAAGGCCCCCAGCCCCAGCCCCACCACCACGGAAAGCCGAAGCTGCCGATGAAGATCACATCATTGCCGTGATGATGATGTCCGCGCCAGTTGCCACCGTGCCAATTTTTGCCGTGCCAGTTGTTGCCATGCCAATTATTACGACCGCTCCAATTGCCGGAACGGTTAAAATTGCCAGAACGGTTAAAATTAGCACCGCTCCAACGCGCGCCGCGCGCGCCCATTCCGCCACGTGAGAAGCCGCCGCGTGACATTCCGCCGCTAGAGAAGCCACCGCGTGACACTCCGCCGTGGCCGCCACCGCCGCCTCGACCACCACCACCACGCCCAGCCTCGGTGGTCAATGGCGCAGCAAGCGTTAAAACAAGAAAACAAATTCCGGAAACGAAGAGCTTTGAATTAATCATAACAGAGTAGGGTTCTGTCCGATTAGACACCGAGGATCGCCGAAAGTCGCATTATTTTTTTTGCGACATGAGAAAAAATACCCCTCTTTTTGGTGCATTTTGCTGATTGTTGTGGAAAAGAAACGACCGGTGGCTCGCTCCCTTTGTGGTGCGCCGCCGCCGGTCGAATACCTGATTATTTGTTCCGACTAAGCCAGCCCCAAACTGTCGAGCAGCGGTCGGCTAATCGTCCCGTCCACGGCCATGCCATTTCTGCTTTCAAAAGCCGCGATGGCGCTACGGGTCTGCGGTCCAATAACTCCATCGACTACGCCGTGGTAATAACCGAGTTGGCCAAGACGCCGCTGCACAGCTGCAACCATTGATGCGTTATAGCCGTACGTTGGCGTGTAGTACGAATAGTAGTTGTTGTAACCTCTGTAGGGATAGCCGCCCCAATACGAGTACGGGTAATATCCCGAGGATATGCCGTAACCCCAGTTCGAGTACGGAGAGCCGGAATAGTAACTGTAGTACGGGTAAGCGGATCCGCCATAGGAATAGCGGGTGCCGCCCCCATAATAGTTGCCGTAATAGCGTGTGCCACCGTAATAACGCGTGCCGGTATATTGCCGACCGGCGTAAGAGCGAGTGCCACTGTAACGGGCGCTGCCCATGCGAGGACTAAACTTTTGATTGTGGCGATCGTTGCGCATCACCTGCGTGGTGTGCGGAGCTACTTTTTTAGCCTTGTACATGCCTGCGGATTTCTTCACCGGTTTGCCAAATGAAGGCGAAGCAATCAACGCGCCTGCAGCCAGGCAGCTTATGAAAAGTAAACGTTTGGTTTTCATGAATATTTCCTCCTCTTTTGATTCCGTCGTAAGAGCGTCCCAAAGCATTCTGAGTCGCCGCGAAGGGCATGCCCGGAATTGGATCTTGGGACTGCCACGACTTACCTCTGTTTCGTGATTGCACCATGTCGCGGATGCGCCATGGACATACAATTGCTGCTGGTCAGCCGCCCGCCATAGCTAGTATCATCGTGGGACAAAATGATGAAATGCGCCATGGCTGTTCTGTGTTCTGCAGTGATGTGGCAAGCGGCTTACGCGGCACAACCCGAACACAGTACGAGTCCATCGCGGCAATTCGTGATTTACGGGGCGGACGCGAAGGTGCGCGGCGCCATATCTGGCCTGGCTGAACAGACCAAAACTAATCTTCTCGGGCTGTTGCGGCAGCGCGACGACTGGAAGACGTCTGTCGTGGTCAATTTACAATCACAACAGTCAAACCTCCCCGAAGTTCCGCCGGCTGATCTGCGATTCAGTCAGACCGGTTTCGGCATCAAGCTGCAACTCGACCTGACTATTTCCAGAAACGTCGACGTTTCGCTAGTCGAACGGGAATTGCTTCGCGCGATTTTGCTCGAAATGGTTTATCGCAAACAAGCGCACATCACTGCGGGCGCGGTGCTGGTTGAGCCGCCCGAGTGGTTGATTGAGGGTGCGCTCGCTCTTGCGCCGGGGCGTGAGCGTGGTCCGTTGATCGAGGCACTCGGCAACACGGAAAAGCCTCTGCCGTTGGAAAAATTTCTTCGCCAACGTCCCAGGTTTCTTGATTCTACCGGCCGCACGCTTTACCGCGCATATGCTTTTGCGCTAGTGCAAATGCTCCTGGACGCGAAAAACGGCGGAGCGCAGTTGGCGAAATACATCGATCATCTATACGACTCTTCAAATGATCCGCTCGCGGATCTCGAGGCGCAATTTCCGTTACTCGCGGATGGCGCCGAGAAAACGTGGCAGCTGGCGTTGAATCGCTTGAAAAGCCTGCAGACATTTCGGTTACTCACGTTCGCGGAAAGCGAGCGGCGTCTTGATGAATTGTTGAGCGTAAAAATTTCGGAACCCAAGAAGCCGGTGAAGCTGATGCGCTTGGACGAACTGACGCAACACAAACTCTCCGCCAGCGAAAAGATGGCGCTCGATCAATTGAAACGCGATTTGATGTTCCTTGTTCCCCAGTGCAATCCGGTGTTGCGCCCGATTGGCCGTGAATACCAGGAGATCGTTGCGCTGCTTGCCCGCGGGAAACGCCGGGGAGTACCGAAACGCCTGGCGCGTCTGGAACTCACTCGAAAGCAGATCGCCGCGCGGATGACCGAGATCGACGATTATCTGAACTGGTTCGAAGCGACACAAATGAACAGCGGCAGCGGCAATTTCACCGGTTACCTCAACGCCGTCGATCAATCGCAGGTCCCGGCCCAAAGGCGTCGCGACCCGCTCTCAGTTTACGTCGATGCATTGGAGGACCAGTTTGGAGACTGAGAGTAAAGACCGAACAGGAGAGGAAGGCAGGTTCTCTAGTTGGCGCGTCTTGCTCGCGGTGGAATGGATGCGAAAAGATTCCCAGGTTCAGCGGAGACAGAATCTCTTTCCTTTATCGCCTTCTGTTTGGAATGATTTCGTTTCTCGCTGAGGAGTTGCCCCTTCTGACTTTGCCGATTATCTTTCGCTGCGCGTTTTGAAACGCGCGTTTTCTGTTTATGCAAAAAATTGGATTCGCCGAGGCTCTCGAGTCGGTTGTGGGCAGCGACCCCCGCTATCAGCGGGACGGGTATATCTTTTTGCGCGACGCGCTCGACTTCACGACCAAACACCAGAAGAAAATCAAGGGCGTTAGCGTGCGTCATGTGAGCGGGCCGGAATTGCTCGATGGCGTTCGGCGGTACGCGCTCAAGGAATTCGGCCCGATGGTGATGACGGTGTTTGATAGCTGGGGGATCCGTTCCTGCGCAGACATCGGGCACATGGTATTTAATCTGATCGGCGCCGGCGTTTTCGGAAAAACCGAGCAGGATTCGATCGAGGACTTTAAAAACGTTTACGATTTCGAGGAGGCGTTTGTGAAACCGTTCACACCGGCGAAACCGGAAAACGCGAAACCGCCGGCACAGTTGCCAGCGTCAAAGCCAGCTACGTCGACCAAGTGAATTCTGGCTTCGCCACGTTGAATCGTTAAACCGTTGAACCGTAAAGCCGCTGTGACGTTGTAACGATTTAACGAATCACGAGTCCCGCGGGCTTGACCGTAATGTATCGTATCCCAGTAGCGAGTCCTCTCGCAGCGGCTCTATTATTTGCCATGGTCAATTTAAACGCTGCGCCACCTGAATCGTCGGCCCTGATTTCGTTTCCGCCGAGCACCGCGCAAAAATGGATTTTGCCAAACGGGCTGACCATCATCGTGCAGGAAGACCACAGTGCGCCAGTAGCGAGCGTGCAGGCGTGGTGCGCCACCGGAAGCGTCGATGAAGACCAGCATCTCGGCGCGGGGTTGTCCCACATTCTGGAACACATGCTGTTTAAAGGAACGAAAACGCAGTCTGCGAATCAGATCGCGCAGAGCATCCAGGACGTCGGGGGTTACATCAACGCCTATACCTCTTTCGACCGGACAGTTTTTTGGATCGACGTGCCGAAAGATGGGGTTGGCAGGGCGCTGGAGGTGTTGAGCGACGCTATGATGAATTCCGTCCTCCCGCCGGAGGAATACAAAAAAGAGCAGGAAGTCATCCGGCGCGAGTTCGCCATGGGCATGGACGATCCCGATCGCATGGCGAGCCTGCTGCTCTTTGGGACGGCGTATCAGCGGCATCCCTACCGGTTTCCCGTCATCGGCGAGCTGGAGGTCTACAACCAGCTTACGCAGGAGCAGGTGATGCAGTATTACAAAACGCGTTACGTCCCCAACAATCTCACTTTCGTGGTTGTCGGCGATGTGGACGCGGAAAAAGTGCGGCAACAACTAGGCGACTTGTTTAAATCGTATCCCGAGAAATCGCTTAAACCGGTTTTCATTCCTTCAGAACCGCCACAACTTGGCCGGCGAGAAGTCCACCGGGAATTTTCCACAGAGTTGACACATCTCGCGATGGCCTGGCACATCCCGGAAGTCACGAGTCCGGACGTTCCCGCCCTCGATTTGCTCTCGACTGTTCTCGGGGATGGGCGCAGCTCGCGGCTTTATCGGCGCGTGCGGGAAGAAGCCGGTCTCGCATTTGGTATTTCGGCGTTTTCTTACACGCCGGGCGATCCTGGCTTGTTTGGCATCGATGCCACTCTCGACCCGAAGAAGCGCGAAGCTGCCGAGCATTTGGCGCTGCAAATCATTGATGAGGTGAAACAGACCGGCGTGACCGCGGACGAATTAGAAAAGGCGAAGAAGATCACGCTTAGTCAGCATCTCGGTGCACTGACCACGATGCGCGGTCAGGCTTCGGACACTGGTTCGAACTGGTTGCTCACGCGCGATCTGAATTTTAGTCGCCAATATCTGGATGCGGTCCAGAAAGTGACGCTCGACGACGTCAAACGCGTCGCCCGCACTTATCTAACCGAGAACAATCTGACGGTGGTCTCGTTGAATCCGAAAGGTTCCCTGAGCGGCAAAGCTGAGCCCGTGAAACCGGTTGCCGCGGGTGAGATTCAAAAATTTGAGCTCTCAAACGGATTGCGATTGCTCGTACGCGAAGATCATCGGTTGCCGCTCGTGGGGATGGGCGCCGTGTTTCGCGGTGGCTTGCTTGCTGAAAATCCAAAGGACAACGGCGTTACACGATTGATGGCGAAGGTGCTGTTGAAGGGAACGAAGACGCGTACGGCCGAGCAAATTGCGAATGAGCTCGAATCCGTGGGCGGTTCCATTTCGAGTGACGCCGGCAACAATTCCTTCAGCGTGTCGGTCGATGTCATGAAGCCCGACGTGAAATTGGGCCTGGACTTGCTCTCGGACGTATTGCTCAACGCCACGTTCCCAGAGAAAGCGGTCGCGCGCGAAAAAGAGATCCAGATCGCTGCGATCCAGCAGGAGGAAGAACAATTGACCAGTGTCGCGCGCAACATCATGCGACAGGCGCTTTTTCCGCAGCACCCATACGCGCTGCGTTCGAACGGCTCGGTCGAAGCTGTGCAACACCTGACGCAAAAAGATTTGATCGATTTTCGCGATCGTTA
>WNGA01013952.1_pt1 | contig 10205 bp, 7 predicted proteins | sample 5400061 | NCBI WGS metagenome assembly WNGA01 (sample SAMN13153366, study PRJNA577476) | soil metagenome | isolation source: 100 cm soil or saprolite under grassland replicate 2 | place: USA:California | collected 2016-06-15
GGCCGGCGGGTCCACCAGCCACCGCGACGGTGGGGCGCCGGGCGCCTGGGGTACCCCGCCGGCGGCGAAGATCTCGTCGTCGTAGCCGGGTGAGATCCATTCCGCCCGGCTGTCGTACAGCGGCTGGTTGACCTTGGTCTGGTCGGGGACGGGGTACTGCATGGTCATCCCGATCGGGTGCCGGTCGTACCCCTGATCCTGCTCGTGGCGCTTGACGGTGTCGATCACCCAGTACTGCCAGGCCGTGGAGTCGCCCCACTGGGGGGTGCCGGCCTGTCCGAGCATCTCGGCGAAGGCCGGGTCGGCCTCCCCGCCGCCCGAGGACTCGTTGGCCACCTCCCACAGCAGGTTGGGCAGGTCGTGGAGGGTGTCGACGACCTTGCGGAGGTAGGCCTCCTGGAGGGCTTGGATGCGCGGGTCCAGCGGGAGGACCTGGTAGTCGACGATCGAGCCGATCCCGACCCCGTTGACGTTGTTGGCGGCGTGGAAGGGGTGTCCCTCGACGTGGTCGGGCGCCGGGCTGAGGTGCAGGCCGAACCCGTCGAAGAACATCACCGCCACGTAGATGCCTCGCTCGCCTGCGGTGACGACGCGGTCGCGGAGCCGGTCGAAGAACGCCTCGTCGAACCGGTCGAGGTCGAACCTCGGCTTGCCGTCCTTGGCCTCGCCAGGACCGGTCCGCGCCCAGGGCTGCGGCGTCATGCACAGGTGGAAGTCGCCCCCGGCGGCCTGGGACTTGAACTGCTCCCAGCGCCACAGCCGGATGAAGTTGTGGCCGCGCTCGGCCAGGAGGTCGAGGTAGGCGCCGTAGTCGAACTGCTCGGGGGTGTCGGCGCAGGCCGCGCCGGGACCCATCCCGTCGTGGAGGTTGTTCCAGATGTGGGATCCGGTGAGGTAGACGGCCTGCTGCTCGCCGGCTGCGACGGTGAAGTAGCGCGGGTTCGCCGTCGCCACGACGAGCGGCCCACGGGCGGCGTGAGGCTCCCTGGCGGGGATGGGCTCCTGCTGCGGCTGGGACTGGTTGCTGGCCATGACCTGTTCCTCCTTCACGCGGCTGCCGGGTGGGCGATGGCGCGTCGCGCTCGACGGGTGACCTGGCTGGAAGCCTGGCGCCGTGGCTGGCCCCGAACATCGGCCAGGTGGCCAAGGCTCGGCCGCACGGGTGGCCGATCCGCCGGCTGCGCGATCGGCCGCAGGCAGCGCATGGCCGCCGAGCAGGTCAGAAGACCCGCTCGCCGAGCTGCACGTTCACGATCCTCCAGCGACCGTCGCGCCGGACCGCGACGAGGGTGCAGACCAGTGCGCCGCTGCAGTCCTGGCCGTGATACCGGGCGGTCTGGGACTGGACGCCGATCGCGACGGCCGCCTGGTTGATCACCCGCACGTCGTCGGCGGTCCACACGAACGAATCGATCGCCAGGTCCCCTCGGCGGTGGCGATCGAGCCAGCCATCCTTGTCGAGCACGAACCCTCGCGGCCCGTCGCCGCGGAAGTCGGAGGCCAGGAGCGCGTCCAGCGCGACGGCGTCGCCGCGGGCTTCGGCGTTGCTCCACGCGCGCAGCAGGCCATTGAGTGTCTTCATGTGGGGCGACGCTGGCACGAAGCCCATCAGGGGACATCTGCCAACCGGCCGATCTCCAGGACCTGGCAGACTGGTGGGGTCATGTCTGCCGGAACCGGGTCGCCGCGCCTCGACAACCGGGCGTCGAGCTTCCCGGCTGGGACGGTGACCTTCCTGGTCGCCGACGTCGACCAGTCGGCCGGGCGCGGGATCGAGGCGGCAGCCGGTGCCTGGCCCCGGCTCCAGCGGGTGGTGGACGCCGTGGTCGCCGCCCATGGTGGCCGGTTGTCGGGTTCGGTATCGGCCGGCACCGCGATCGCGGGCTTTGCGTCGGCGACGGATGCGGTGACGGCCGTCATGGCGCTCCGAGCGGCCGTTCGGGACGGGACGGAGCTGCAGGCGCTCGGTCGTCGGCTGCGGATGGCGCTGCACACGGGCCAGGCGCGGGTCCGGGACGACGGCCGGTACATCGGAGCGGCGGTTCGCACCGGCGAGCGGCTGGTGGAGATCGCCAACGGAGGCCAGACGCTGGTGTCGACGGCGACGGCCTCGGTGGTCGCGGACCAGCTGCCGACCGGATCGTCCCTGGTCGACCTGGGCCTGCACCGCCTCCGGGACCTGTCGTCGCCGACGCGGGTCCTCGAGCTGCCGGACGGCGACCCGGTCGCCGAACCGGTGCCGCTGCGGTCGCTCGATCGGGTCCCGCACAACTTGCCGGTCCAGCTCACCGGGTTCGTCGGGAGGCTGGCCGAGCGTATGGCCGTCCGCGACCTGCTGCGAGGCGGCCGGTTGGTGACGCTGACCGGCGCCGGCGGCTCGGGCAAGACACGCCTCGCCGCGCAGGTCGCCGCCGACCAGGCCGAGCAGTGGCCGGACGGCGTCTGGTGGGTCGAGCTCGAGACGGTGACGGATGCCGCCGACGTCGCCGCGGCCGTCGCCTCGGCGATCGGGGCGCTCGTCGAGCCCGTCCGAGGTCCCCTCGGGTCGGTGACGGTGCAGCTGCGGGACCGCCGCATGCTGGTGTGCCTGGACAACTGCGAGCACGTGCTGGAGGGCGCCGCCGAGGTGGCGGATGCGGTGTTGCGCTCCTGCCCCGAGGTGACGGTGCTGACGACCAGCCGCGAACCACTGGGCGTGCCCGGCGAAGCCGTGTGGCGGGTGCCGCCACTGGCCGAGGATGACGCGCTGGCCCTGTTCGTGGAGCGAGCGGGCGCCGTCCGGCCCTGGTTCAGCCTGGATGCGTCGAGCGAGGCGGCGGTGCGAACGATGTGCTCGCGCCTGGACGGCATCCCGCTCGCGCTCGAGCTGGCGGCCGCCTGGCTCGGAACCCTCACCCCGCAGCAGATCGAGGCCGGGCTCGACGATCGGTTCGCGCTGCTCGTCCGGAGCCCTCGGGGGGCCGTCCCCCGCCACCAGACCCTCGCCGCATCGATCGAGTGGAGCCACGCACTGCTCGAGGAGCCAGACCGGATCGTCTTCCGCCGGCTCGCCGTGTTCGCCGGCGGGTTCGGCCTGGAGGCCGCGCGTTCGGTCGCCGCCGCGGGAGCGGTCGCCCGCGACGACGTGCTCGACGCCATCGGGCGCCTGGTGGACAAGTCCCTGGTCGTTGCCGAGGAACGCGACGGCGAGGCGCGATACCGGCTGCTGGAGACCATCCGGCAGTTCGCCGCCGACCGGCTGGCCGAAGCCGGCGAGGTCGCGGCCACCCGCGATCGTCACCTCGCCCATGTCCTCGCCTTCGCGGAGGGGATCGAACCCGAGCGGCAGCGCGACCTGGACCGCTGGCGCACCCGGCTGGAGCTCGAGCACGGCAACCTGCGCGCGGCCCTGGACTGGGGACTGGCGGCGCCCGACCCGGAACGCGGCCGCCGCCTGGCCGCCAGCCTGGCCTGGCTGTGGCACCTCCACCGGCACGGACCCGAGGGCATCGACTACCTGCGGCGTGCCGTCCGACGTGCGCCGGAGGACCGGTCCCGGCTCCAGGCACGCCTCCTGACCGGCATCGCCCTGGTCGCCGACACGGCCAGCCCCTTCGACCTGGAGTTCGATGCCGCGCAACGGGCCCTGGAGATCGCCACCGAGCAGGGCGACGAACCGCTCCGCGCCCTCTGCCTCGTCCTGTCGGGCGTCGGGCGGTTCTTCACCGACTTCGGCGCCGCCTGGGACCTCAGCGTCGAGGCCCTCGGGGTCGCCGAGGGCGCCGGCGACGACTTCGTCGCCGATGCCGCGCGGGCCCTCCAGGGCATCATCCTGCACCTCCGGGACCGCCATGAGGCGGCCGAACCACTCCTGCGGTCCGCCGTCGAAGGGCTCCTGCGACGTCACCGGGGGATCGCCGCCACGACCCTCGCGTTCCAGGCCAGCGGCGCCATGTACACCGGCGAGATCGCCCTGGCCCGGCGCCTCGCGGAGCAGGCGGTGCGGGTCGCCGAACCACTCGGCGACTACCACAGGGTGGGCAGCACCCACAGCGTGCTCGCGCTCGTCCACGGCCTCGCCGGCGATGTCGGCGCGGGACTGCAGCTCATGCAGCCCGTCCTGCGGCTCGTGGAGGGCGCCGAGAACGACGTGTTCGTGCCCGGGATGGCGCGGGCCATGGGAGCCTTGCAGCTCTGGCGCGGCGACCCGGAGGCGGCGGCGACGTGGTTCGAGCGCGAGGCGGGGTCGACCGACGGCGGCACCGAGACCTGGATCGCGGCCCAGGCGATGCCCGGCCTCGGTGCCGCCCTGCGCTCGCTCGGCCGGTTCCAGGAAGCCCGAGGCGTGCTCGAACGGGCCGTGGCTGTGGCCCGTGGGCTGGACCTGCCGCGCGTCGTCGCCGAGGCCCTCGAACAGCAGGCGCACCTGACCGCCGTCGACGATCCCGACCGTGCCATCGACCTCCACCACGAGGCCCTCGCCGAGCGGGTCGAGCACGGCTTGCGCACCTTCTACGTCGACAGCCTCGACGCGCTGGCGACGCTCGGTGCCCGCGCCGAGCGGACGTCCGAAGCCGTCCGCGTGCTCGCCGCCAGCGATCGGGCACGCCGGGCCATGGCCTATCCACGCGAACGCGCCCGCCAGCTGGCCTTCGAGGCCGGCCTTCCGGGCCTGCGGGCCGCGCTGGGAGACCGCGTGTTCGCCGAGACGTGGGCCGAGGGTGCGCACCTGACCCTCGACGAAGCCGTCGCCTACGTCCGTCGCGCCCGCGGGAGCCGCCGCCGGCCGTCCACGGGCTGGGACAGCCTCACGCCGACCGAGCTGGAGGTCGTCCGGCTGGTCGTCGACGGTCTCAGCAACCCCGAGATCGGCCGCCGCCTGTTCATGAGTCGGGGCACGGTCAAGACCCACCTCTCACACATCTACGCCAAGCTCGGCGTCGCCAACCGAACAGAGCTCGCCACGCGCACCACCGCCCGCGTCCCCACCCGCATGCACGGCCACTGACAATCCCGCTCCCGCGGTCACCCATCGGGTGTCGCCGTCGGTGGTCAGCCCGCGCCGCCGGCGGTTCAGCTTCCCGGGGTGGTATGGGGCGAGTCCATCCGGAGCGGCTGCGCTACGCCGGGCTCGGCGGTCCCCGCCGGTAGGACGTCGAAAGCGAAGAGCACGTCTTCCCCCACCGGGTGGACCGTGCGGTTGCCGAGCTGGATGGCGTCGGCGACTCGGTCGATGGTCAGGTTCTGAACCGCATCGGTGCCGGCGCCGATGATCCTGGGAGCCACCCCGGCCACCAGCCGGTCCACGACGCCTGCGGCCAGCATCGACGTGATCACCTGGGCGCCGCCCTCGACCATGACGGAGCGGACACCGTCGGCTCGCAGCCTCCGGAACATGGCGTGGAGGTCGACGCCGTGCCGCGCCGCCGCCACGACGCCGACGCCGACGTTGTGCTCGGCCAACGCCCGCCGCTTGTCGCGGGTTCCGGCTCGCTCGGTGGTGACCACGAGGGTTGGCGCGTCATGGTTGAGCACCTTGGCATCCAGCGGGGTGCGCAGCCTGGAGTCCAGGACGATCCGGAGCGGGGAGACGCCAGGGACCAGGCGCACGGTCAGTAGCGGGTCGTCGCGGAGCACGGTCCCGCTGCCGATCAGGACTGCGTCGCAGGTGGCGCGCAAGGCGTGGGAGATCCGCCGCTCGGCGGTACCGCTGATCCACCGGGCGTCGCCGTCGCGGGTGGCGATGCGACCGTCGAGCGTTTGTGCGTATTTCAACAGCACAAACGGCCGCTCCGGCCGCGGCCGTGCGTGGCCGAGCAGCGGCGTCACGTCCACGGGCTGCTCGTAGATCTCCGGCAGCAGCGGGCCGAGCGGGTCGATGTGGCCCATCCGCGCACGCTTGGTTTCCAGGTATCGGTGGTTGTGCAGGTTGGGGGCGGTGGCAAGGCGCTCGAGCCGTTCCACCTCGATGCCCTCGGCGCGAATCGCCTCGGCCTTGCGAGGGTTGTGGGTGAGCAGACGCACCGAACGGACGCCGAGCGCGGCGAGCACCGCTGCGGCCTCCGCGTAGTCGCGGCCGTCAGCCGGCAGGCCGAGCCGGAGGTTGGCGTCCAGGGTGTCGGCGCCAGCGTCTTGTTCCCTGTAGGCGCGCAGCTTGTTGACCAGTCCGATACCGCGCCCCTCGTGCCCGGTGGCGTACACGAGCACGCCGCGGCCCTCCGCGGCCAGGGCGCGGAGGGTGAGCCGAAGCTGCGGCCCGCAGTCGCAGCGCAGCGACCCGAGGGCCTCGCCGGTCAGGCACTCGGAGTGCACGCGGGTCAGCAGCGAGCGTCCGTCGCCGATGTCGCCGCGCACCAGCGCCAGGTAGATGTTCCCGCCGCCAGTCTGGAACGCGCGGACGTCGAACTGGCCGGTCGCCGTCGGCAGGCGCACGCGGGCGACTTCAGTGAGGTGCATCATGTGGCCTTCGCTTCCTGTCAGGGGGCGGCCGCAAACTTGTACGCGCTTGTCATGATCACGTGGGGGTAGGCGGTGGCGGTGAAGGCGCGGTCCCTTGTCCACGTCGCACCCCGGCGGGTGGAGATCCGGGACGTGGAGCTGCAGGCTCCCGGCCCAGGCGAGGTCCTGGTGCGGACCGTGTGCTCGGGGATCAGCGGCGGCACCGAGCTGTTGGTCTACAGGGGCGAGGCCCCTCGCGAGCTCGTCCTGGACGAGGCGCTTGACGAGCTCCACGGTACCTTCTCCTACCCCTTCGCCTACGGGTACGGGTGCGTCGGGCGGGTTCAGGGCCTGGACGAGCCGCTGTTTGCGTTCCACCCGCACCAGGATATCTTCGTGATACGACGCCAGGCGCTGGTCCCCCTGCCTGGCGTGCCTCCCAGGACCGCGACGCTGTTCCCGCTGGTGGAGACGGCACTGCAGGTGACGTTGGACGCCGGGCCGCGCGCTGGCGAGCCCGTGGTGGTCCTCGGGCTGGGAGTGCTGGGCACGCTCACCGCGATGCTGCTGCAGCGAGCCGGCGCCCTTCCCCTCTGCGCAGAGCCGCTGGGCTGGCGCCGCGCGTTGGCGGCCTCGCTTGGGCTGCGGGTCATGGCGCCCGAGCTGCTGCCCGACGCGGTCGACGCGGACACGGGCGGGCGTGGGGTCCCCCTGGCCATCGACGCCAGCGGCAACCCCGACGCTCCCGGACAAGCGCTCGGGCTGCTGGCCCACGAGGGCACGCTGCTGGTCGCCTCCTGGCTGGGGACCAAGCTCGCCCCGCTGCCTCTTGGCGGGGCGTTCCACCGCAGGCGGCTGACCATCCGCAGCACCCAGGTGTCGACGATCCCGTCGGCGCTTGCGGCGAGCTGGACCGTGGCGCGCCGGCGCACCGTCGCGGCCGAACTGCTCGAGCGGCTCCCGCTGGCGGCGCTGGCGACGCATGAGTTCCCGTTCGGGCGGGCCGAGGAGGCGTTCGCCGCGTTGGATCGCGGGGAAGCGGGCCTGATGCATGCCGCGTTGTCGTTCTAGAGGAGGTCCGACCGCTCGACGCCAGAACTGAGCACGACGCTGCAGGGAGGTTGGTCGCGTGACCCATGAGGTTGGGTTGAACAGGCAGGTCCGTGCGTTCCACGTCATGCCAGGCATGGACGGTCCCGAGGGGGAGTTGCACGACCACGACTACCGCATCGACGTGGTGGTCGGGCGGGAACGGCTCGACGAGCGGGCGATGGTATGTGACCTGGACGTGCTCGAGGCCGCGCTCGCCGACGTGCTCGGCCGCGTCGAAGGCAAGGACCTGGAGGTGATCCGGCCCGACGACGTCGAGGCGGTCACCGTGGAAGTCTTTGCCCGCTGGGTCCACGAGACGCTTGCCGAGCCGATCCGTGCGGCCGGCGGGGAGACGCTCGCGGTCCGGGTGTGGGAGTCGCCGGTGGCGTTTGGCGGCTACCGGGCCAGCATCTCGCTGTAGGCGCAAGGCAGCGCCGAACGCAGCCGGAGCCACGTGCATGACCCGCACCTTGTCGATCTCCCTTCTCACGTTGGGTGATCCGGATACCCCGACAGGCGGCTACCTCTACCACCGCCGCCTCCAGGAGCTCGCGCCCGCCAACGGCGCCCGCCTGGAGTTCGTGTCCCTACCCGCGCGACCGTTCCCGCTGCCGGCCCTTGCCGGCCGGCGGGCTCTGCGGGCGATCATCGAACAGGGGGCCGACGTGCTCGTCGTGGACTCGATCGCCGCGGCGTTCCTGGCCCCATGGGTGCGCTCGGTGGCGGTTCCCATGGTCGGAAGCCTGCACCAGCCCCCCGGCGGGATCGACCACCGCCCGCCACGCCGCACGCTGCAGGCCGCCCTGGACCGGGTGACCTACCGGCGGGCCGCCCACTTGCTGGTCGCCAGCGACCTGCTGGCCGGTCAGCTCGCCGCCCAGGGGTTCGCCGACCGGCTCACCATCGTCCCGCCGGGCCGCGACGTCGCCCAGCCCGGCGGCGCACCCCGGGACCTGCGGGAGGGTACCGAGATCGCCCTCCTGTGCGTGGGCAACTGGGTACCGCGCAAGGGCATCCTCGACCTGCTGGAGGCCGTCGCGCGCCTCCCGCCGGGCACCGTTCGCCTCCATCTCGCCGGCGACGAGCAGGCCGACCCGGCCTACGCCGCGCGGGTCCGCCGGCGCCTGGCCGGCATCGACGTCGCCGCACAGGTGGTCCGTCATGGGCTCTGCGCCCGCGGCGAGGTCGCACGACTGTACCGCGACGCCGACGTGTTCGTGCTCCCGAGCGTCAGGGAACCCTACGGGACCGTCTACGGCGAGGCCATGGCCGCCGGCCTCCCCGTGGTCGGCTGGCGAGCGGGCAACCTGCCCCACCTCGCACGGCATGGCCGGGAAGGCATGCTGGTGGACACCGGCGACCTGGACGGCCTGGCGGCGGCGCTGTCGCTGCTCGCCCGGGACCGGCCGCTCCGCAGGCGGCTCGGCGAGGCGGCGCGGCTGCGCGCCGCCGGGTTCCCGACCTGGGAGCAGACCGCCCGGCGGTTCTTCACGGCGATCCGCACGGCGGCCCTCGGCTCGATGGGGGACAACCACCGTCCCAGGCGGCCGCGAACAGCGGAGGAGGCAGGGTGACCAGCGGGATCGACCGCACGCCAGGGTGGATGGCACCAGCCGGCCCGCCCACCACAACCGTGCTGCTGCGCCACGGCGACACGCCGCTCTCGCGCGAGAAGCGCTTCAGCGGCGTTGGCGACGCAAGACTTACCAGGGCAGGCGCGGCGCAGGCGCACGCAGCCGCCGAGCGACTGCGTGCGCGCGGCGGCATCGAGGCGGTCGTGTCCTCCCCGCTGCGCCGGGCCCTGCAGACCGCCGAGGTCGCAGCCGACGCCCTGGACTTGCCGATGCTGGTCGACGAGGACCTGCGTGAGACCGACTTCGGCGCATGGGAGGGGTTGACCTTTGCCGAGGCGCTGGCGCGCTGGCCCGACCTGGTGGCCGCGTGGCTGGCCGACCCGTCGGTGGCGCCCCCTGGCGGGGAGAGCTTCGCCGACACCGCGATCCGGGTCCAGCACGCACGCGACCGGCTCCTTGCGCGCATGCCTCGCGGGACCATCCTGGTCGTCAGCCACGTGACCCCGATCAAGACGCTGATCCGTCTGGCCCTCCAGGCGCCGCCGATCGCGCTGCACCGCATGCACCTCGACTCCGCCTGCCTGTCGGAACTGGACTGGTATCAGGACGGCCCAGCCGTCCTTCGCGTCTTCAACGACACCCACCACCTGCCACCCGACTGATGGCCCAACTGGCCGCTGACCGACCGCGAGCTGCAGGTCGACCCCGGCGAACGCACGCCGCATCGGGAACCCCTCGCCTTCCAGGCTGACGGTGCGGTGGTGACCGTGAGCACGGGGCGGTCTGCCGCGGTGGGGTCCACGGTGGGAAGGTGTTGGGTCGGCGAGGCGTCAGCGCAGCCTGTAGCCGACCCCGCGGACGGTTTCGATCATCGAGGCGGGGGCGCCCAGCTTCTTGCGCAGGGCGTGGACGACGGCCTCGAGGACGTTGGATCCGATGTCGGCCTGGTATCCCCAGACGTCGGTGAGGAGCGCGTACCGGGGGACGGTCGCACCCTCGTGCTGGCGCAGGTAGTGCAGTACCTCGAACTCCAGCGAGGTGAGGTCGATGCGCTGCCCGTCGACGAGCAGTTGCCGTTGGCGCACGTCGAGCAGGTCGTCCTCGGGCAGGCCGAGCTCCGCC
>WNGA01016514.1_pt1 | contig 10205 bp, 10 predicted proteins | sample 5400061 | NCBI WGS metagenome assembly WNGA01 (sample SAMN13153366, study PRJNA577476) | soil metagenome | isolation source: 100 cm soil or saprolite under grassland replicate 2 | place: USA:California | collected 2016-06-15
CGCCGACCGGGGATTGTTCGAGGAGCCGTCGGCGTGAGCGTGAGCGTGGACGAGCTGATCCTCGTCTCGGTCGACGACCACATCTGCGAGCCCGCCGACATGTTCGACGCCCACGTCCCGGCGAAGTACCGCGACCGGATGCCGCGCGTCGTCGACGAGCCCGACGGCTCCCAGCAGTGGTTCTACGGCGACCTCCGCGGCCGCAACCTCGGCCTCAACGCGGTCGCGGGCAAGCCACCGGAGATGTTCAACGTCAACCCGACGCGCTACGAGGACATGCGCCCTGGTTGCTACGACGTCCACGAGCGGGTGCGCGACATGTCGGCGGGCGGTCAGCTCGCGGGCCTCAACTTCCCGAACTGGACGGGGTTCTCGGGCCAGGTCCTGAACGCGGGGCCGGACCACCGCGTCAACCTCGTCATGATCAAGGCGTACAACGACTGGCACGTCGACCAGTGGTGCGGCGCCCACCCGGAGCGGTTCATCCCGTGCGGGATCCTGCCGCTCTTCGACGTCGACGCGGCGGCGACCGAGGTGCGGCGGCTGGCGGACAAGGGTTGCCACGCGGTCACGTTCTCGGAGAACCCAGCCGGCCTCGGCATGCCGAGCATCCACACCGACGCGTGGGACCCGCTGTTCGCGGCGTGCTCCGACACGGGGACGGTCCTGTGCTGCCACGTCGGGTCGTCGTCGAAGAGCGCGGCGACGGCGCCGGACGCCCCACCGCCCGTGCCGATGAACCTGTCGTCGGCGATGAGCATCTTCACGCTCGGCGACCTGCTGTGGGCGGACTTCTGGCAGCGGTTCCCTGCGCTCCGCTTCGCCCTCACGGAGGGCGACATCGGCTGGATCCCGTACTTCCTCCAGCGGGGCGAGCACACCCTCGACCGGCACAACGCGTGGATGGGCCACGAGCAGCCGCAGGGCTTGCGCCCGAGCGAGCTGTTCCGGGAGCGGATCCTGTGCTGCTTCATCGACGACCGGGTCGGCGTGAAGCTTCTCGACGAGTTCAACGTCGACAACGTGTGCTGGGAATCGGACTACCCGCATTCCGACAGCTCGTGGCCGTCGGCGCCCGAGCGGCTCGAGGTGCTGCTCGCCGACCTCGATCGTGAGCTCGTCGACAAGCTCACGCACCGCAACGCGATGCGGCACTACCAGTTCGACCCGTTCGCGCTGCGCCCGCCGGAGCGGTGCACGGTGGGTGCGCTCCGAGCAGAGGCCGCCGACGTGGACACGGTCACCCACGTCGGCCGGCCGGCGGACGAGCGCGACATCGCGACCTGGCGCAAGATGACCGGCACCGCGGTACGGGCTCGTTGAGAAGCACAACGCGTTCGACGACGAGATGGACTCGCGGCTCTTCGACATCCTCGGCGAGCTCCGCAGCCGACCGGACGTCCGGGTGGTCATCTGGCGCGGGGAAGGCAAGTCGTTCTCGTCCGGCCGTGACGTCAGCTCCATCGGCACGATGCAGGTCCCGCTGTCGCACCACGAGCTCATGCGCCGCGGCCATCGGGGGATCCAGCAGCTCTGGGACCTCGACGCGCCCGTGCTCGTCGCCTGCAAGGGATGGGTGATGGGCGCGTCGTTCCAGCGGGCGCTGCTCTGCGACCTCCGCATCGCCGCCGAGGGCACTCGCTTCCGCCTGCCCGAGCTGACCTACGGCGTCATTCCCGACACCGGCGGGATGGGCGCGTTGTTCGAGATGGCGGGCCACGGGCTCGCGACCGACCTCGTGCTCACCAGCCGGGTGCTCGGCGCCGACGAGGCGCTCGCCCACGGCGTCGTCAGTCGGGTCGTGGCCGAGGAGGATCTCGACGCCACGGTGCGCGAGATGGCCGAGCACATCGCCGGTCTCCCGGCCGTGAGCGTGAAGATGGCCCGCGAGGTGATCCGGCACCTCGCGCTCCCCGAGATCCGGTCGTCGATGGCCGACGAGATGATCTACCAGACGTTCGTCAACAAGAGCGACGACATCGCCGAGCTGCGCGCGGCGCGGGACGAGGAGCGCGCGCCCCGCTACACGGGCAGCTGACCGCGACCGAGGGGGGACCGTGAGCGACGTGATCGGACTGCCGGAGCCGCCGCCGGTCGGCGAGACCGCCCTGCCGGCGGGGACGTTCGACGGGACGGGCGTGGTCGTGACCGGCGGGGGCACCGGCCTGGGCAAGGCCATCGCGGCCGAGTTCGCGCGGCTCGGGGCGTCGATCGTGATCGCGAGCCGCAAGGACGAGCACCTCGCCGCGGGTCGGAAGGCGATGGAAGAGCTCGGCGCGCCGGTCGAGGTGATCCCGTGCGACATCCGCCAGCCCGACGAGATCGCGGCCGCGTTCGACGCCGCCGAGCAGGCCTTCGGGCTCCCGGGCGTGCTGATCAACAACGCCGCGGCCAACTTCCCGGTGCCGGCCGAGGACATGTCGCCGAACGCCTGGCGCACGGTCGTCGACATCACGCTCAACGGCAACTTCTTCTGCGCCCGTGAGTTCGCCCGCCGGCACCTCGCCGCCGGGACGCCCGGCTCGATCATCAACATCGGCGCGTCCTACGCGTGGACCGGCGGACCCGGCTTCGCCCACTCCGCGGCGGCAAAGGCGGGGATCAAGAACCTCACCGAGTCGCTCGCGGTCGAGTGGGGCCCGTACGGGATCCAGGTGAACGCGCTCGTCCCGGGCCTGTTCCCCCACGAGGACATGACCGCCGACATCCGGGGCAACCTCGAGCGCACGAGCGACAAGGACCCGTGCCAGCCGGCGATGCGGGTCGGGCATCGTCAGGAGCTCGGGTGGGCGGCGACGTTCCTGGCGTCGCCCTACGCGCGGTTCGTCTCCGGCCACACGCTCGTCGTGGACGGCGCCAACTGGCAACGCCGCAGCCTCACCAACCCGCCGGTGACCACCGTGCGGGACCAGATGGGCAAGGGCCCCTTCACGCCGGAGTAGCTCACGCTCCGATCGAGGACGCCCGGGCGAGAGTCATGAGCTCGTCGGCGTCGCGCGCGAGCAGGAAGCCGGCGGCAACGGTCCGGTCGGTGGCGACCTGCATCTTGGCCACGTAGTCGTCGTGAGTCGGGTACAGCTGCGCGAGCGTGAGCGGATCGAACGCGACGGTCGCGCCGAAGAGTCCGCAGATCGTGGCCGGGTAGCTCGCCACGGGGACGTCCAGGGGCGGGAGGCGAAGACCGCCGAGCGCGTTGCCGTGCTGGTCACGCCGCGGGAGACCGAGCATGTCGAACTGCGCACGCGGCGGCTTCGGCGCGGTCGTGCCGGTCCTGGCCCAGATGTCCAGGTGGTGCACGGCGGCACGCACCGCGTAGCGACGCGGATACTCGTTTCCTCCCCGGACGAGCACCGGTGAACACGTCGCGTGCGCCGACAAGCCCTCTTCGCCGTAGTGGGAGTTGCGGTGGATCTCCTCTTCGGCTGCGTACGGCTGCTTCGGGGCATGGGTCGCCGTGCGCGAGCTCGTCGCGTCGTGCGCGCCGGTGTCGGCGTCGTTGTGCGACGCGCCGGGCACCTCCCACAACCGGTAGTTCGCCGAGACGTTCGGCGAATCGGGCGAGAGCCCGTCCTCGCTGAGCAGCTGGATGACGGGAACGAGCGGCTCGCGCACGTACGTCTTGCTCCCGCCGGCGTCGAGGAGGAACCCGTCGACGACGCCGGCGTCGGGCTGGACGGTGTCGACGTAGGTGTGGAGTCGATTCGCGGACTGCGAGTTCCCGACCGCGAGCACCCGCTTCGTCTTCAACCCGCCCGTCGGGTCGATGCCCACGGGGCTGCGCACCGCCTGCACGACCTGCGAGTAGATGTCGAACGAGTAGTCGTCACCCGGGTGCGTCAGGCTGCCGTACCGAACCGGGTCCCACACCTTGTGCGAGCGCGGCCCGCAGCAGATCGCCGCCGCCTGCGCGGACACGAAGACATACGCGTACCCCTCGCGGAACACCATCGGATGCAGCCACGTCCACATGGGCTCCTCGGCGTTCTGCGCGGTGACGTTGTCCCACTCGACGATCGTCGTGCCGTTGAACCGGCTCGGATCGGTCGGCCGGTACACGAGGACCCGGGTCTTGTACGGAGCGGTGGTCGGTGTCGCCGTATACGTCTTCGCGGTGCCGGCGACGAAGTACTCCTCCTCGGAGTACCCGATCGACCCGACCTCGAAGAACTGGTCGTTCCACGGGTGGCCCCACAAACCGGTCGCGCCGATCGGTCCTTCGACCGTGGGATTCGGGACGGTGCGCGGCGCGGCGTGGCCGGTACCGCTGCCGAGGCCGACACCGGCGACCGCGGTGCTCACGCAGACGACGAGCACACCGAGACGACGCCCGACCCGCATGTCGTTCCCCCCTCCCCGCCCCGAGCCCGGAACCGTACACTTCGGACGAAAGGGACGCCCACTCCCAGTCATGCTGTGGGACAGTCCTGCGATGAACCGAGAGCAGCTGCGTTCACTGTTCGACCTGTCGGGGCGGGTCGCGATCGTCACCGGCGGGACCAGCGGGATCGGACGGTCGATCGCCGAGGGGTTCGTCGCCGCCGGGGCCCGGGTCGCCGTGGCCAGCCGTAAGACCGGCGCCTGCGAGGAGACCGAGCAGGCGCTGCGCACCATGGGCGGCGAGGCGATCGGCGTCCCGACGCACGTGGGCGACCTCGACGCGCTCCAGGCGCTCGTCGCACGCACCGTCGACGACTTCGGGCGCCTCGACATCGTCGTGAACAACGCTGCCACCCCGCTGCGCGAGGACCTCGGCCACTTCACGCCCGAGGCGTACGAGAAGTCGATGGACGTGAACTTGCGCGGTCCCGTGTTCCTCGTCCAGGAGGCGCTCCCCCACCTGCAGGACAGCCCGTCCGCCGCGGTCGTCAACGTGATCTCGGCAGGGGCGTTCCTGCAGGCCCCGTTCCTGGCGACCTACGCGGCGACGAAGGCCGCCCTGTACTCGTTCACCCGCTCGATGGCGGCGGAGTTCGCTCCGCTGGGTATCCGCGTGAACGCCCTGGCGCCAGGGGCCGTCGACACGGCGATGATGCGCAAGAACACGCCCGAGGCCCAGGAGCAGATGGCGAGCTCGAGCGTCCAGCGCCGCGCGGCCCACCCCGACGAGATGATCGGACCGGCGTTGTTCCTCGCGTCCGACGCCGCCAGCTTCGTCACCGGCCAGGTCGTGATCGCCGACGGGGGTCTCGTCCCCCACTGACGTCCTCTACGCTTGTGAAGTAGTGAAGGGGGACCGGGTCGAGATCCTGGTCGACACCGGGAACGAGGTCCGCGGTTTCGAGGTCGTCGCGACCCGAGAAGGGCGACGGGTCGACGTGCTGATCGCCCGCGGGACCGTGGAGGTCGCCGAGGTCACCCGCGGCGGGCAGGTGGTGCGCTCGGCGCGCTTCATGTCGAGCCGCGTCGTCGCCGTCGTCGAGCATCCCGCGTCGCAAGACGCGCGTTCGGATTGACCAGAGGGGCCCGCGGCCTCAAGTGCGGGTGTCCTCCAGCCAGTCGGGCATCTCGATGGGTGGGTTCGGGAGCTGGCGGATCCCGAGGTCGGCCAGCATCCGCTCGTAACCCTCGAGGTCGGCGGGGAACGACCTCGGGTCACCCATCATCACCTCGAACAACGTGACGCCCTCGGGCCCGGCGACGAACGGCCCGAACGTGTCGCCCTGGTCGAGCGCGATGTGGGTACCGGCGGGGCAACGGACGTCGCCGCACGTCATCTCGCCCGCGAGCACGAACACGACATGGTCGCTGTTGTGGCCGTGCGGCTGCACGATCATTCCGGGGTCCCACTCGGCGTAGAGGGAGAGGAATCGGGGCGAGAAGTCCAGCCACTTCTCGCGCACCGACGCGGTGCGTTCCCCGTGCTGCTGGCGGCGGACCTCCTGCCAGGAGAAGTCGTCGAGGTGCCGGATGCGCGGGCCGCCGGGCATGAGTCCCCTCTCATCTCGGAACGATCGGAGCCGAGACTACCGACCACTGTGGACCGCAGAACCTCATCGTGGCCTCATTTCCCAGGCGCGATGGTGCGGTCGTGTCGGGGAGCACCGAGACGCGTGTCTCACCGACCACGGCGCGCGGCGAGGTGCCCACCCCGCCTCCTGCGCGCCGGAACTCGCGAGTGGTGTGGGCGGCGGTGCTCGGCATCATGGTGATGTCGCTCGGCCTCGAGTGCTGGGCGTTGACACGTGACCTGCCGTATCCGGACGTCGACGAGCCGACGTTCGTCCGGCCCGCCGTCCACATCGCGTCGACCGGCGACCTCGACCCGCACTGGTTCGGACACCCCGGGTCCACGACGATCTACCCGATCGCCGGCCTGTACCACGCCTGGGACGTGGTCGCGCACGGCGCACCCGTGTTCTCGCCGAACCCCACGCTCGCGCAGAGGTTCAAGACCTCGCCGACCGCGTTCTTCATCATCGGGCGGCTGTGGTCAATCGCGTTCGCGGTGGCCGCGATCCCGCTCGTGTTCCTGCTCGGCCGGCGCTGCTTCTCGACCGCCGTCGGGCTCGTAGGGGCCACCTTGTGGGCACTGCTCCCGATCGCGGTCTCCTACGGACGCGTCGTCCGCTCCGACAGCGCTGGGGTGTTCTTCGCGTTACTCGCGCTCCTCGTGATCGTGCGCGTCGTGGAGCGACCGACGCTCCGGAACCAGGTTCTGGCCGGGATCGCGATCGGCGCGGGGATCTCGTCGCGCTACTTCCTCGTGACGCTCCTCCCCGTGCTCGTGGCCGCGGGCGTGATCGCGCTCCGACGGCGCGTTCCGGGGGCGTCGATCCGGGGCATCGCCGCCGGCGTGGGCGCCGCGATCACCACGTTCGTGGTCACGACCCCGTACTTCTTCCTCGACTGGACGACCGCCTGGCACAGCGTTGCAGCCGAGAACGGCACGAGCGTCGGGCATGACGGCCTCTCACCCCTCGGGAACCTCCGCTGGTACCTCGGGAGCGCGCTCCCGAGGTCGCTGTCGTGGCCGGTCGCGCTGCTCGTGGTGGCCGGGATCGTCCTCGTGCTGCGTCGCCCGCGTGACGTCCGCCGCCTGCTGCTGGTCGGGGCGAGCGTGACCTTCGTCGTCGCCATCAGCACCTCGAAGCTGCACTGGGAACGGTGGCCGCTGCCGATCATGCCGGTCCTCGTGCTGTTGGCCGCGCACGCGGCCTTCCGCCTCGGATCGGCGGTGCATGCACGCGCGGGGCAGCCGATCCCCGGGCCCGCGTTTGCCGCCGCCGCGGTCGCTCTCGTCGCGTTTGCGCCGGCAACGAGCGTGATCCGGCTGAACCAGCGCGAGTCGCGGCCCAGCACGCGTGTGCTCGCCAGCCGCTGGATCGAGGAGCACATCCCCGACGGCAGCTCCGTGGTGAGGGAGCTCAAGACCGCGCCGCTCTACGACCCCGATCTCCATGTCTTCGCGCGGTACTCGCTGCCGGGCGGCGGGTGGACGATCGACCGGTACCGGCGCGACGGGTTCCGCTACTTCGTGACCAACGCCGGGATCAGCAGCGCCTACATGTCTCAACCGCGCCGCTACCCGGCCCAGGCGGCGCTGTACCGCGAGCTGCGCCGCGAGGGGTGCCTGCTGCGCAAGTTCCATGCCAACGCCGGTCGGTACGGGCCGCTGATCCGCGTCTACGAGCTGCCGACCCCGAACCATGCCCGCTGCATGCCGATCGCCCGTGCGTAGCTACCTGGCGGCGTGTAGCACTTCGGCCGCCGCGCGCTCGCCCGATTGCACCGCGCCGTCCATGTAGCCGCTCCACACGGTCGCCGTCTCGGCGCCCGCCCAGTGGATGCGGTCGACCGGCGTCCGCAACGCCGGCCCGTACTGCGTCCACACCCCGGGCGGGAAGTGGGCGCCGTAACAGCCGCGGGTCCACTCCTCTTCCGACCAGTCGAGCTCGACGAAGTCGACGGGCTCCGCGGCGCGAGGACCGAAGAAGTCGACGAGGGAGCCGACCACCGCCGCCCGGCGCTCGTCGGGAGTGACACGGTTGAGCCGGCGGGCGGCGGCGCCCTCGAGGAACGCCAGCAGCACCCCCGGCGTGCCGCCGGGCGGGGAGTTGTCGAACACGATCTTCACGGGCCCACGATCCCCGGCGGCCTGACCCGTCAGTCCGTCGTCCCGCCAGAACGGCGTCTCGTAGACCGCGTGGCTCTTGATCACCGATCCGGCCGGAACCCGCTGGGTGAGCTGGTCGCGGACCGCGGGTATCGGCGGCTCGTACAGGAGCCGGCCGGCGAGGGTCGGCGGGAGCGCCACGATCACACGCGCCGTCGTCGCGATCACGCCGCGGGCGTGGACGGTCGCGCCGGCGGCCCCCTGCTCGATGCGCCGCACGGGCGTGCTCAACCGGACGCGGTCACCGAGATACTCGGCGAGCCGGACCGGCACGAGCTGCGAGCCGCCCACGAAGCGGTCCTGCTGCGCACCGCCCCGCGTCCCTGCGAGCGCGTCCACTCCCCCGCCCGAGTGTGTGTAGAAGAGGGCGTGGAGCAACGAGACGTCCGACGCCTCGGCGGCGAACACGGCCTCGGAGTAGATCCGCAGCAGCTCACGCGCCTTGGCGGTGCGGGCGTTGCGCCGGATCCACGACTCGAATGTCTGGGTGTCCCACTCCTCCGCCCGGTCGGCGGCCCACGGCGTCTCGAGTGGCACGCGATTGGCCATGCGGTCGAAGCGCGTCTGCGCCTGGCCCATGTCGGCGAGCACGAGGGGACCGAGCCGCGGGATCGTCCCCCGGTAGCGGCCCGTTTCGTTCCCGAAGCGCAAGAGGTGCTCACCGCTGTTGTACGTCGGGAAGGTCTCGAGGCCGAGCTCGGCGGTGAGTTTCGCCATGCGCAGCTGGGTCGGGCCGATCCACTGGCCGCCGAGCTCGACGACGGTGCCGTCGGACAGCTCGCGGTTGAGGACCCGGCCGCCGACGCGGTCGCGGGCCTCGAGCACGACAACCTCTTTGCCCGCGTGCACCAGCTCGCGTGCGGCGATCAGTCCCGCGATCCCGGCACCGACGACGGCGACATCGGCCTCGATCCGCTCGGCCACGCTTCTCAGCGTACGTATTGTCACGGCGTGGTGCCGGTGGCGGGCGTGGACGGATGCCGCGGCGGATGGGTCGTCGTGCACGACGGGCGTGCGTTCGTGCGGTCGGGGTTCGCCGACGTGCTCGCCGCGCTCCCCGACGACACCGTGGTCGCCGTCGACATCCCCATCGGGCTCGCCGACCGGCACGAGCCCGGCGGACGCGACGTCGACCGAGCGGCGCGAGCCCAGCTCGGAGCGAAGCGCAACTCGGTGTTCTCGCCGCCGCCGCGCTGCGCACTCGGAGCCCGCTCGCTCACCGAGGCGCGGCGACGCGGCGGGCGATTGACGCTCCAGACCTTGAACCTGCTGCCGCGCATCGAGGACGCCGACGGCGTGATGACCCCGAGGCTCCAGACCCGGGTCGTCGAGGTCCACCCCGAGCTGAGCTTCGCGGCGATGAACGCGGGCTCTCCCGTCCTGGCGCCCAAGCGCAGCGCCGAGGGCGCGCGGCGACGTCGCGCCCTGCTGGCGCGCGCAGGCGTCGCCGTGCCAGAGCGCCCGGCCGGAGCGGCGCAGGACGACGTGCTCGACGCGTGCGCCCTCGCGTGGAGCGCGCGCCGTATCGTCGACGGGACTGCGTGCCGCATCCCCGACACGCCGACACGCGACGGGCGCGGGCTACGCATGGAGCTGCGGTGGTGACCCTGCTGACGGTCGGTCACGGCACGCTGGCGGCGGGCGCATTTGCGTCGTTGGTCACGACGGCCGGGATCGAGGTGATCGTCGACGTGCGGTCGTTCCCGGCCAGCCGCCGCCACCCGCAGTTCGGTCGCGAGGCAATGGAGCGGTGGCTGGCAGACGCGGGCGTCGAGTACCGATGGGAGCCGCGCCTCGGCGGACGGCGGCGGCCTCGGCCCGACTCGCCGCACGGCGCCCTTCGGGTGCCGGCATTCCGCGGGTACGCGGACCACATGGAGACGCCGGAGTTCCAGGCTGCGCTCACCGACATGCTCACCGGCGCCGACCGCGAGCACACCTCGGTCATGTGCGCGGAGAGCGTGTGGTGGCGGTGCCACCGACGCTTGCTCGCCGACGCCGCCGTCCTCTTGCGCGGAGCCTCGGTCGAGCACCTGTTCCACGACGGCCGGGTGACGCCGCATCCCCCTACTCCGGAGGCCCGTGTCGACGG
>WNGA01036212.1_pt1 | contig 10205 bp, 8 predicted proteins | sample 5400061 | NCBI WGS metagenome assembly WNGA01 (sample SAMN13153366, study PRJNA577476) | soil metagenome | isolation source: 100 cm soil or saprolite under grassland replicate 2 | place: USA:California | collected 2016-06-15
ATCTACTCGTTCGCTCGAATCGCGGAGGAGAGCACGGCCGCGAAGGGCAACATCTCGATGATCCTCATCTCCCAGCGGCCCAACGCGCTCGAGTACATGGATGCGGCCGCCCTGAGCACGTTCCGCCGATCGAATGTGGTCGATTTCCCGCGGTACGATCGCGGGGAGCTGCGAGACATCGTGATCGGTCGCGTGCAGCTCGCGCTGCATCCCGGGACCGTGGATCAAGACCTCATCGACCTGATCGCGGACATTGCATCCGAGTTCGGCGACGCGCGGTATGCGATCGAGCTCCTGGAGAAGGCCGGCATGCTCGCGGACGAGGAGAACGCCGACGAGATCGTGCCCGAGCATATCCGAGGGGCGAAGGCCCACGTCCATCCGACGGATGTCCAAGAGCGGCTGGGCCTCCTCGACGTCCCGAAGAAGCTCGTCCTCCTCGCAATCGCGCGGAAGAGCCGCAAGAAGGCGTACATCACGATGGGCGACGCGGAGGAGGCGTACACGGTCGTCTGCGAGGAATACGATCAGAAGCCCAGGGCCCACACGCAGTTCTGGAAGTATGTTCGAGACTTGGACGCCCTCGGTCTCGTCGACACGAAGCTGAGCGGCGAAGGCGTCGTCGGGAAGACGACGCTCATCTCCCTCCCGGAGATCCCGGCAAAAGTCCTCTCTGATAATCTGGAACGAAGCTTGAAGAGTCGATAAGGGCTATGGAGAACCCGATGGGATGGGTGCAACCACAGGACGGCGCCATGGGCCCGGAAGTTGAGTCGCTCCGCTCAGGCATGCCCATGGACCTCGAGAAAGGCTCCTGCTACCTCGTCAAGGAGAAGAAGCCCGAGCTGAGCTTCCGCCTATTCGAACTACTGCTCGGACAGCGGACCCCAGGCCTCTGCATCACCCGTCAATATCCGGAGCGCGTGCGGCGGGAGCGCGGCCTCCCGGACGTCCGGGTCATCTGGCTCAGTCACACGCCGGGCGAGGACTTCCACAACCCGACCGCCATCGGCACGCTCGCGAAGGTGATCCAGAAGTTCATCGAGGACAACAATGGCGAGGCCGCCGTGCTCCTCGATGGCCTGGAGTACCTGATCATCAACAACGGGTTCCTGCAGACCCTCATGTTCGTCGAGCACGTCAACGAGTTCGTCATGCAGCGCCGCGCGGTCATCCTCCTCCCGGTCAGCCCGGACACGCTCGAGGAGAAGGAACTCGCGCTGCTCGAGCGCAACGTGAAGGTGCTGGAGTCGCCCGGCCTCAAGACCGATCTTGAGGCACGCGAGGTCGCCCGGCTCCTCGACAATTATTGAGACGCGCCCTTCGACCCCAGTTGGCGGCCGACGATTTCGTCGACCATCCCGACGAACTTGTCTTCCTTGCCTTTCGGGATCGTCGCACCGGACGCGATGTTGTGCCCCCCGCCGTTCCCGCCAACGGATGCGGCGGCCTCCCGAAGGGCGACCGCGAGATCGACGCCCGATGCGATCTGCCCCCGGGTGGCGCGGGCAGACACCTTCGTCTGGCCGTCCAACACGGAGAGAGAGAGGACCGGTCGGGCCTGGTCGAAGAAGAACTGCATTCCCGTCCCCGCGACGGATCCGGAGAGGCTCGCATCGTCGCAGTAGAAGAACTGGATGTGCCTCTTGGCGTAGAGCCCTTCACGTTCGAGGCGGGTGAGGTATCCGAGCATCCGGGACGTGTATTGGTCGAGGAGCCCCTCGGCTTTGGCCAGCGCGTCCCGATCCCCGAGGCATACCGCCATCCCAAGCCCTTCTTGCCCCAGCCGGTCGCAGCTGTTCACATACGCCTCGAGGTCTTGTGCGTAAATCTGATCCGGCTCAATCCAGTAGCGGTCCTCGACGATCGCGTCGAGCGCTTCGGGAGCGGCTCCTTGCTCCACGAGATGGACGGCGAGCACCGACGTGAGTTTCCGCCGCACCGCCGGCTCGAGCTGACGAAGGCTCATGTCGGGATCGAGGCCGGCCTCTTTCAGGAAAGCGGCGGACGCATCGGGACGTCCCGAAAGCCCGCGGAAGTACGGCCGGATCGACTGGGCGATCGCCTTCGCGAGAGGCAGGTCCCGAAGGGACAGCCGACGCTCGGGGACGACAACCTTGCGGTCCGTCGCCTCGGCGAAGAGAGCGCCGTTCACCCCGACGAATCCGCCGACCGCCTGCATGTCGCCGATCGCCCCGGCCATGGCGATGCCGGCGAGGTCCCAATTCCGGTCATCCAGGACGAGGGTGAAGAGCCACGTCGTCGTCGCACCGCACATCTCACGCGCACCGTCGACGCCGTGCTGGTGCGGGTTCACGTGCACGACCGTATCGGAGTCGCGGACCGGCTTATGGTGGTCCAGCACCACGACGGGATAGGGCAAACGCTCCAAGAGATCGAGCTGAGCCGAGCCCATGTCGCTCACGACGAGGAGCTCGTTTGACTCGGCCTGGAGGCGTTCCGCCGACGCGCGGTCAAGGGCGTGCGCCATCGACGCGTGGATCCGCTTCCCGCGACGCATCAGGGCCCGCACGAGGATCGACGCGGACGTCGTGCCGTCCGGGTCGTAGTGGCAGAACACGCGGATGCGCGAGGCCGCATCGACGAGCTCGACGGCCTTCTGCGCGCGTTCCAGAAGACCTTGGGGCGCCAGGTCGTCCAGGCGCTTCGCCATCGGCCACCTACTTCACTTGAAGTTCCGCCAACTTGAGGGAGTAATCCCAATCCGACGGCAGAACCCCGCGATCCTTGTAGTACCGGGACAGCCGTCGGATCTTCGACTCGATGAGTTGCAGTCCGCGCTTGTTGCTCAGGTCTTTGCCGTGCTCTTTGAGGTGGGTCTGCAAGCTCCCGGCGCGCTTGATCAGGCTCGCGAGATCCTCGGGCAGCGCGAACTTCGCGCCCTTCGACCGTAAGATTTCTTGGACGCTGCGCCCCGTCGCGAGGCGGACGCTCGGGACGCCGTGCGCATCGCGAAGTCGCACGCCGATCGCCGCGGAGGACAAGCCCTCCTGATGCAGGCGCAGGATCGTCTCCTCCACCTCGGCCTTTTCCATCCCGACCCACTCCGGATTCGCCTTCAGAAAGGGGCGGGTCGAACCGCTCTTGCCTTTGCGGTGCGCATGGAGGCGGGCCATCGGTTTCCTCGGAGGCCGTCGCATACCGCGGGCACGTATTTAAGATTGAGCCCGTGGTCGCGCGACCGCCATCGCGCGGAACGTTTTGTCCGTCGCGGGCTCGAATCCCTTCCTCGCGTTCGTCGCCGCGAACGCTCCCGCAAGATCGAAGCCGGAACGGCGGAGGAGGGCCCGCATTTCGTCGCGATCGTGCGTCTGGACGACATGCGCTTCGTCGAAGCGATCCAGGACCCGGCCGTGGCGTAACACGAAGAAGCGGAACTCCATGGGCAGACGCCCCGTGCGCGGATCGAACCGGCTCACCTCGAGTCGGACGATCTCGAGGTCCGGATCCCGCTTGTGGGTCCAAGATGGGTACGGGGAAGGCCGCGCGGCGGACCCCTGCCAGAACTCGAAGACGAACAGGCCCGTGGGCGACAGATGCCGCCGCACGGAGCGCAAGCAGCGCTCGATGTCGCGCGGCGTGAGGAGATATCCGAACGCTCCGAACATGCACACGGCCGCGTCGAACGTCCCTCCTAAGTCGAACGAGCGCATGTCGCCCCGGACGAATCGGACCTGAGTTTCCGCGGCGACCGCCTTCTCGCGCGCCCGCACGAGCATCGCCGGGGACCGATCGACGCCCGTCACCTCGTACCCGCGTCGCGCGAGCGGGAGATCGTGGTTGCCGGTCCCGCACCCGAGGTCGAGAATCGTCCTCGGCTTCCGCCGGAAACGACGGAACACCCTCTCCAGGAAGTCGATGTCCGCCTCGTAGTCGACGATCCCATCATAGATTCGATCGTAATACCGTGCGAACCGGCCATACGAAGCATGTGAAGGCGGTGCCATTCGCGGCATGAAGCCCCCTCGAGGTGAAGATGCTATGGCTTCGTCACGACCACTGCGGCGTGGTCTATCTGGAACGGCGCAAGAGAACGGACGTCCAGCACCGAGAGGCCCGACGACATCAACGCCTCTTTCGCGGCCTCGAACACGCGAGTGGGCGTGGCGGTCACGTCGGTGGATCGGGCTTTGACGATGAGGAAACCGGTGCCCCCGCTCCGTAGGAGCGCCACGTTCTTGAGGAAGATCGACACCTGATCGCGCTGGGCGACGTCCTGGTACAGGATGTCGACGATCCCGACCTGTCCCGCGTACGTTTGCGGCTTCGATGCGTCGCCGAGGACCGGCACAAGATTGGCGCGACGCTCCGCCAGCGTCAGCAGGTTCCGGAACGAACGGGACGACACCTCGACGGCCGTGATGAGTCCGCGGGCGCAGATGTCCGAGACGTGGCTCACCGTCGTGCCGCTCCCGGCGCCGAGGTAGAGCACGGAGGCTTCCTCTCCGAACGGCCAACGACGCCCGCCGCATTTCAGGTAGGCGGCGAGCTTGCTCCGGTTCGCGTCCCAACGTCGGTACTCGACCTTGGCCTCCATGGGGAGGCTCTCACCGTACACGGAAACGCCGGGGACGAGATTGCGCGTCAGGAGCCATGCCCCCTCTGCGAATACGCCGTCCCATCCCGTCGGACGAATCGCCATCGAACCGGCGAAGGGAGGCTCCGTAATGAGGCTTCCGCGATGCGCCAAATCCGAGGCGTCTACTCTCCGGGTCTCTTGCGCGATTTCCTCGCCGGGGCGCGACGCGTCTTCGGCGACGCCGACGCCGGATCTCGGGTCTCGCGTGCGGGCTCCTTCGCGACGGGACCTTTGCCCTGTTCCGGCGCGAGCCGTTTTTGCCCGCCGAGCGCCTCGGCGTCTTCTGGGCGCATCCGCAGTACCTGCGCGTAGGCGCGCGTTGCGTCCGACCCTTCGCCCGCCTCCTCTTGTGCCTTCGCTAGGTTCAAGACAATCCGCGGCAGCTCGAGTTGGGTTGCAGCCCGCTCTAGGGCCGCAATCCCCGGGCGCGCGCGGCCCGCCAGCGCGTACGCGACGCCGAGGTTGTTGAGCGCTTCCCCGCGCCGTGGATCGAGCTCGAGGAATTCCCGGAGCACGGCGATAGCCTCGCGCGTTCGGCCCGCCAAGAGCAACGCAGCGCCTCGATTGACCCACGCGGCCGCGTCACGCGCATCCCGCTGGATTGCTTTTGCTTCCTGGAATGCGGCCGCCGCGTCCTCTGGATGGCCGGCCTTCAGGAGGGCGATTCCCCAGGTGCGCGCGAGGCTCGGGATTTCCGAGTGAGCCTCCGTCGCGGCGCGGAGCACGCGTGTTGACTCGTCAACAAAACCGGCGCGAGCCAGGAATCCGGCTTTCGTCGCCAGGGCGCGCACGTCCCCGGGTCGGGAGGCCAGGTACGCGTCGCACAGGCGCGCCGCGCCCTCGAAGTCTCCGTTGAGGGCGAGCGCTTCGGCCCGATGGAGGTCCGCCGCCGGATCGCCCATCTGAGCGGCTCGTCCGAACGCTTTGGAGGCTTCCGTGAGCCGGCCCCGCGCGAGGTCCGCCTCGCCCAACCCGACCCACGGAGCGGGCGCGTCCAATTGGATCGTGGACTCCCACAACCGCGCCGCAAGATCGGGGAATCCGAGCCGGGTGAGCAATGGAGCGAGTTGTGCGGGTCCCGCTCGCCAGCCTTCCGGACGGGTCCGGCGACGGACGTGATCGAGGACCCGCATTCGAACGACGGCGCTGCGACCTTTCGGATTCAGTCCGATCACCTCTCGGCAGCGAGCGGAGATCTCGCATTCGGCACATCCCGGATCCCCGGCCAGGTGCGTCCCGAAGCATTCGTAGGCGCCGCGGTAGAAGTCCACCTTCTCCCGAAGTGCCGTCGCCTTTCGAAGTCCCACCCGCGCCTCCTTGAGGGAGGGATCCGATGCGAGCGTCCGTTCGAACGCCTTCATTGCCAAGGTCGACTCGGAGAGGCCTAGGTGCGCGAGGCCTTTGACGTACCACAGCCATGGGGCGTCGCGGATCCGGAGCGCGCGGTCGGCCCAGAGGACCGTCTCGCCGTGCCGGCCTTGCTTTTCGCACAGCAGGACGCGGTTCGCGACCGCGTCGAAGAAATCGGGATCCAGATGGAGAGCCTCTTCGATGCATCGGGCGGCCGCCGCCTCGTCGCCGAGGCGGAGGAACGCGGCGCCCTTGTTGTTCCACGCGGCCAGGTGCTCCGGACGCCAGGCGAGGACCTTGTCGTAGCAGGCGATGGCGCCCCCGTAGTCTCCGAGCTCGTGGAGCACCGCGCCCTTGTCGATCCACGCCTCGGTCGAGCGGGGGCGGATCGCGAGGATCCGATCGTACGCTTCGACCTCTTCGGGGAGACGTCCGAGCCCGTGGAGCGCGGAGGCGAGGCCCATCCAGGATTCTTCCGACTCTCCGTTGATCTTCAGCGCCTGGGCAAACGATTCGAGGGCCCCCTCCAGGTCGTTCGCCCGCCGGAGGACGTGCCCGCGCAGGAGCCAGGCCGCATCGTACTCCGGTTTCAGGCGGAGGGCGACCCCCAGCTGACGCAAGGCGCCGTCGAGGTCGCCCTGGTCCGCCGCTCGGCGCGCCGCTCTCATCGCTGCCTCCAGCGAGTCGACGCTCGGTAGGAAGCGCTCCTCGGCGGCCGGCGGGACCGTCACCCGTCCGCCTCCCGCTCCACGTGACGGACGCAGGTCGTCCGCCACTTGAGGGCCAGTGCGTGGTCCGGCTTGAGGGCGAGCGCCCGGTCGTACGCCTCGAGGGCCTCTCGATACCGCTCGAGTTGCTGGAGGGCGATCCCTTTCCCCGTCCAAGCGTCCGGGCTGCGAGCCTCTCGCCCGATAGCCTGCTCGTATCGCAGCAATGCCATCTCCGGATCCCCGCCCTCGAGCGCGAGCTCCGCGAGCTGCACGAGGACCTGCGTCTCCTCCTTTTCCGGCTCGATCGACTCGACGAACGCCCCGAAGTCCGAGGGAACGGGCGTCGCCGGAAGTTCGGGTTCCGGCTCGTCCTCGATTTCCTCGAAGGCTTTCGCGAGGGAATGGAGATCCGTCGGCGCGGCGGAGGGCTTCGCCTCCGGAGGGGCGGACGCCCCGATCGCCTCCCGCGCGGCGCGCACCGCCGGTTCGTTCGGACCAATCGCGGACGCTCGCTCGAGCGCCGCAATCGCGGCCCCTCGGTCCCCGAGCGCCGCGAGGGCCCGGGCTTTGCCCGCCCACGCGCCGACATGGTCCGGCTCGAACGACACGGTCTTGTCGAAGCATTCGAGCGCCTCCTTCGCGCGGTCGTGGTCGAGCAGGATCCGCCCTTTCGCGAACCAGGGACCCGCGAGGTTCCAGCGGAGCGCGATGGCGCGATTGTAGTACTGAATCGCAGCGCCCCATCGGCCCTTGCGTTCCAGGAGCTCGCCCTTGCGGAAGACGATCGGGGCGTTCTGCGGATCTTTGCCGAGGGCTCGCGTGAACAGCGCCTCCGCGGCCTCCGGGTCGCCCAAGTCGAGGAGGGAATCACCGAGGCCGAGCGCCGAGCGCGCCTCGGCCGGATCCGCGTCGAGGACCGCCTGAAACAGCAGGATGGCCTCGTTCGGATGACCGTCCCGTCGCAGCTGCTCCGCCCGGAGGGCGATGTCTCCTCCCTTCGAGGGATCGATCTTGAGCACCTCGCGCAGCGCGTCCACGGCGTCGACGAGCCGGCCGCTCCCGAACAGTAGGTTCGCGCGCTCGAACCAGGCCTGCCGGTTCCTCCGGTCGAGATTGATGACGCGCGCATAACACTGCAAGGCCTCCGCCGGGCGATTCAGGAGGACGAGCAGCTGCGCTCGATCGAACCACACGGAGATGTCCTCGGGATGGGCGCGGGACAGTCGGTCGTAGCAGGCGAGGGCGGCGGCGTAGTCGCCTTCCGCCTGGAACGCATGAGCCTCCTCGCGCAGCCGCGACGCTCGTTGCTCGTCCTCGACCTCTCCAGGGGCCAATTCGTAGCGGATCGCCCGGGCAAGTCCGGCGGAGACTCCTTTGCATTGCGTCAGCGCCATCCCATCGGCGCCGCGCAACGCGTCCATGTCGGGAAACGCGGCTGCGATGACGTCCGCCGCCGGCTCCGACATCCCGGGGACCGTCCCGAGGAACCGGAGGACCTCGCGACGTGCCACATCCTTCTCGAGCGCGACGAGGCGCTCCGTCGCCGCGCGAGCTTCCGCTTCAACCCGCTGTTCCTTCGAGGCCACCTCCTTTTCGCGACCCACCAGGAACTCTTCCTTCGCCCGGAGCTCCTCCGACCGGGAACGGACCCACGTCTCGACGTCCGTGCGTTCCTTCTCGACGACGCCCTTCATCGCCTCGATCTCCGCGCGCGCTGCGCGGTCGGCGGCGGACTCCTCGGGCTCGGGTTCCGGTTCGGGTTCCGGCCCGGGGCCGGGAGGCTCAGGGAGCGGCAACGGGGGTTCCGGACGCGGGACCGGCTCCGGCGGTGGCGGTTGGGGAGTGGGCAATTCGGCCTCACGCGGACGCTCGGGCTCGATTTCCGGCGTCGCGGCTCCGGGCTCCGGCTCCAAGGGCGCGAACTCTTCCTCCTCGACCGGCGGGAGCGGTGGAGGCGGTGACGGCTCGAGCGCGGCCTCGACGACTTCCGTCTCCATGGGCCTCGTGCTGGTTTCGGTACTCGACGGAGGTTCGCCCAAGGCGTCGTACAACGCCTCGGCATGCTCGAGAACCTCCGCGCGGAGCCGATATTCGGAGGCGAGGTGGGCGGGCATCCACCCGCACGACGACAGATAGCGACAAACCGCCGCGAGGGCCGCGCGTTCCTCCGAACTCGTCGGCTGTGCGCGCCGTCCGTCTTGAAGGAAGGCATGAAGGACCTCCGCATCGCCGACGCTGAACACGGGGTGCGCGTTGGCATCGAGCCGTAGGAGCTGAACGAGGAGGACCGCGTCGGCGGAAGCCGTCTTCGTTCGCGGGGAATGCCACTCGACCTGCGAGAGGTCTGCCGCGACGAGCGCGACCTCCCGGGGGTCCACGAGATCGATCAGCGATGGGCCGGGGAGGCTGGCGGGGTTCAGCCAGAACGGACGGTACGCAACGAGGTAGTCGGTGCAGGCGCCGCACAGGAAGTCACGACTCGAAGCGCCGCATCGAACGCAGCGCGAGGGGAGCACACGCGCAAAAAGGAAAGAGGGTCATATAAAGTCTGGCGGGCGAATGACAACGCCCGGCAACTAATCGCCGCAGGGGACGAAACCGCGTGCCGAATAGTTAATCGACCGAGGACGCGGTGCCGCGGTCGGGTGCGACCATCGAGCTTCGCATGCGACGAGCCCGGCCGTCGGAATACCCGATCCTCTGGGCCGCGACGCTGCAGACGGCGTGGGACGACATCCCGGAGGACGAGCGGAAGCGCCTCGATCGCCGACGGTGGGAGGCCCATTTCCGCAAGAAAATCGAGCCGTACTTCGAAGGCAACCGGACCGAGAAATACATGGCGGAAGGGCCCTCCGGGGAGCTCCTCGGATACCTGGTCCTTGGCGAAAGCGGCTTCCTCACGCCGGAGACGCACGCGTTCATCTACGACATTTGGGTCGTACCGGAACAGCGAGGCAAGGGGGTCGGGAAGTCGCTCGTTGAATGGGCGGGCGAGTGGGCGCGGAAGCGCGGTCATCGGAAGATCAAGCTCGAGGTCGCCGAGACGAACGCCCGCGCGCGGCACGTCTACGAGAGCCTTGGCTTCCGAGCCGAGCGCCGGTACATGGGCAGGAACCTCGAGTAGCGCGAGGGGGTCGTTCCCCCGGGGTCGAACTGAGGGCCAAAGGGTTATATAACGCGCCCATACTCGTACGGGCGACAGGGCCGAACATGTTCAACGTCACCCTATCCGACAACGCCGTGCACAAGCTCCGCGACCTGATCGGCCAGCACGGGACCTCCGACACCACGTATCTTCGGATGTACGTGGCCGGCGGGGGATGCTCCGGCTTCCGATACGGAATGGCGCTCGACAACAAGCTCCATGAGGGCGATGAGGTCCTCGATGCGAACGGGATCAAGGTCGTCGTCGACCCGAACAGCGTGCAGTACCTCGATGGCTCCAGCGTCGATTATACGGAGAGCGTCGCGGGAAGCGGGTTCGTCGTCAGCAACCCGAACAACTGGTCCACGTGCGGTTGCGGCCAGAGCTTCAACCCGAAAGG
>WNGA01014559.1_pt1 | contig 10204 bp, 6 predicted proteins | sample 5400061 | NCBI WGS metagenome assembly WNGA01 (sample SAMN13153366, study PRJNA577476) | soil metagenome | isolation source: 100 cm soil or saprolite under grassland replicate 2 | place: USA:California | collected 2016-06-15
TCGACAACCAGCTCCGCGGCCGCTCGGGACGCCAGGGCGACCCGGGTTCCTCGCGCTTCTACCTCTCGCTCGAGGACGACCTCCTCCGGATCTTCGGCTCCGAGCGCATCCAGCGGATCATGGACCGCCTGGGCATGGAAGAGGGCGAGCCCATCGAGCACAAGCTCGTCACGCGCGCCATCAGCACGGCGCAGAAGCGCGTGGAGACGCGCAACTTCGAGATCAGGAAGCACCTGCTCGAGTACGACGATGTGATGAACAAGCAGCGGGAGATCGTCTACGGCCTGCGCCGGCAGTGCCTCGAGAACGAGAGCCAGGAGGAGACGGTCCTCGACTGGATGGGGGAGCTGGCCGAGGTCACCGTCGCGCGCTACGCGGCGGCCGACGCCCACCCCGAGGACTGGGACCTCAAGGGACTCAACGAGGCGCTCTACCGCCAGTTCGACTTCCGGCTGCCGGCCGACACCAAGGCCGACGAGCTGCCGTCGCACGAGGCGCTGCTGGAGCTGGTCCGCACCGCCGCGGAGAACAGCTACCACGAGCGGGAGACCGCGCTCGGACCGGAGCTGTTTCACCGCCTGGAGCGCTGGATCATGCTCGGGCTCGAGTGGGACGGGGGCGGGTTCCGCGGGATCAACCAGCTCTGGCGGGAGCACCTCCTGAACATGGACCATCTCAAGGAGGGGATCGGTCTCCGCGGCTACGGGCAGCGCGACCCCCTCGTCGAGTACAAGAAGGAAGGCTTCGAGATGTTCCAGGAGACGATCGATCACCTGAAGGAGGTGGTCGTGGAGCAGCTCTTCAAGGTGCGCGCGAGCCGCGAGGAGCCCGTACCGCAGAGGAGAACCGCGGTGGCCATGGCGCCCCGCTGGCAGGAGGGACGGGGCGGCGAGGAGACGGGGGTGCCGGCGCGGACTCCGGGCCGGGGCGAGCCTCGCGTCGCCGGCGGCCCGAAGGTGGGTCGAAACGACCCGTGTCCCTGCGGATCCGGCAAGAAGTACAAGAAGTGCTGTCTCCTGAAGAGCGCGTGACGAACATCGGGGGTCAGACTTTGACTTCTTAACAACCGCGGCCGGCCCGCCGGCGACGCTCTGTTAAGAAGGCAAAGCCTGACCCCGAGGGTGCACTGCCAACATTTAGTGCCTGATTGACCGCCCAGCCCCAGCCCTGGGGTTATTTTCTTGGCTCTGAGCCGCCACCTGTGGTATCCAATGGCCAGCGGCGGCCAGACCGCCGCGACGATGCGACTGCAAAGCATTCTCGTTCACGGGTTCAAGTCGTTCGCCGACAAGACCGAGGTGCAGGTCTTCCCGGGCGTCACCTGCATCGTGGGTCCCAACGGCTGCGGCAAGTCCAACGTCGCCGACGCCGTGCGCTGGGCGCTCGGAGAGCAGAGCCCCAAGGTGCTCCGGGGCCACAAGATGGAGGACGTGATCTTCCACGGCACGGCCTCCCGCAAGTCGCTCGGCATGGCGGAGGTGGGCCTCGTCTTCCAGAACGACGGCGGGCTCGCCGTGCCGTGGAGCGAGGTCGGCGTCGCCCGCCGCCTCTACCGCACGGGTGAGAGCGAGTATCTGCTCAACGGCAACGCGTGCCGGCTGCGCGACATCCAGGACCTGTTCGCCGGCACCGGCGTCAATCCCAAGGCCTACGCGCTGATGGACCAGGAGCGCCTGAACCACGTGCTGACGGCCAAGCCCTGGGAGCGCCGGATCTTCATCGAGGAGGCCGCCGGCATCGCCCGCTACAAGCAGCAACGGGCGGAAACGCAGGGCAAGCTCGAGGCGACCCGGCTGAACCTCCAGCGGGTGCGAGACGTGATGGAGGAGGTGCGCCGACAGCTCGGCTCCATCGAGCGCCAGGCGCGGAAGGCGCGCCAGTACAAGACGCTCCACCAGGAGAGGCAGTCGCTGGACCTGGCGCTCCTCGCCGCCGACTTCGAGGCGCGGGCGGCCGAGCACCAGCGACTCACCCAGGAGATGGCGCGGCTCCGCCGGGAGGAGGAGGAGACGCGCGCGCTCATCGGCTCTCTCACCGCTCGGCAAGCGGTTCACACGGCGGCGATCCAGGACACGGAGTTCCGCCTGGCGGACCTCCGGCAGGCCGTGCAGAAGATCCAGACCGAGGCCGAGCGGCTGCTCGAGCGGCGCGAGCAGATGGGGCTGCAGATCGCTGACCTGGACGAGGAGACGGCGCGTCTCGGGACCGAGATCCGCGCCCTCGGCGAGCGGCGGGTGGGGCTGGAAGCAGAGCGCCAGGACAAGCTGCGGGCGCTCGACGAAGCGCGGGAGCGTCAAGCCGCGCAGGGCGCGCGCCTGCTCGACCTCGAGGGGCGGCTCGAGGCCTGCCGCGTGGCGCTGGCGGAGCGTCGGGACCGGTTCGAGGCGCTGCGGCTGGAGCAGATGCGCGTGGCGGGCGCGCGGGCGGAGCTCACGCGCTCGAGCGGCGAGCTCCGCGAGCGCGGGTTCCAGCTCGATCGCCGGGCGGAGCGACTCGGCGGGGAGTTGGCGGCGGCCCGGCGCGAGGCGGAGGAGCTGACCAGGAATCGCGCGCGACTCCTGGCCGCGCATCAGCGCGCCGGCGTGCAGCTCTCCTTCCTCGCCGCCGGGCTCGCCGAGCTCGATGCGGAGCGCGCCCGCCACGAGGAGCTGCGCGGGCGGCAGGGGGAAACGCTGGCCGAGCTTCGGGTGGCGCTGGCCGCGCGGGAATCGGCACGGGATGCCCTGGCGCGGCTCGAGCGCGAGCGCGAAGGGTATGGGGCGGGCGTCCGCGCCATCTTCTCCGAGCGGGGCGGCGCCGAGCTGGCCGGCGTGGTGGGCACGGTGGCGGACCTGCTCGAGGTGCCGCCGGAGCTCGAGACGGCGGTCGAGGCGGTCCTCGGCGACCGGCTCCAGTGGGTGGTGGTGGAGCGGTTCGAGCAAGCGCGTGCCGCGTTGAGCTACCTCGGACGGGAAGGCGCGGGCGCGGCCACCCTGCTCCCGCTCGAGACCTTGCCCCCGCCTGCCGACCTGCCCGAGGACTCGCCCGACATCAGCTGGGCGGCCCGCCTCATCGGAGGCTCGCGTCCGGAGCTGGTGGGCTATCTGCTCGGCCGGGTGGGCATGGTCTCGCATCTGGATCAGGCCGAGAGCCTGTGGCGCCGTAACGGCGTCTCGGCGACGTACGTCACGCAGTCGGGCGAGGTCCTCGGCCCGACCGGGCGACTCAGCGGCGGGCGGCGTGACAGCGAGCGCCAGGGCAATGACCAGTCGATTCTCGGCCGAAAGCGCGCCATCCGTCAGCTCGAAGAAGAGCTGGTCGGCCTGCGCCAGGACGTCGAGGGCGCCGTCGAGCGGCTCGCCGCGCTGGACGCGGAGATTGCCCGGCTGGGTGATCGCCGGGACAGCCTGAGGTCGAGCTACCAGGCTCAGGAGACCGCCCGGCTCACCGGTCAGAAGGACGTCGAGGCCGTGGAGCGGGAGGAGCAGCGCGTGAAGCGCCACCTGGAGACTCTCTCCGTCGAGTCGACGGACGTGGAGGCCGAGCGGGCCGAGACCCACCAGCGGCTCGAGGAGCTGGAGGGCTCGCTCGGCGCCGCGCGGGAAACCGAGGAGAGGCTCGATCGCGAGATGACGGAGCTCGGCGCCGAGCTCGCCGGCAGCCGGGAGGCCGAGGCCACGCTGGTCGGTGAAGTGACGGCGTGCCGCGTGGAGCTGGCGGGGGTGTCGGAGCGGGTGGACGCGCTCGGACGCGACATCGACCGGCTCGGCGAGCTCGGGCGGGACTTCGGCGTGCAGCTCGATCAGGCGGGGCTGCGCCGCACCGAGGTGTCCGAGCGCCGCGGGGAGCTTTTCCGGGAGCGGGAGCGGACCGACACCCAGGCGCGCGAGGCGGGGGCGGAGCGCGACCGCCGCGAGGCGGAGCTGGCGGTCGTCGCGGAGGAGCACCGCGATCGCGTGAGCCAGCGCGAGGCGGTCGAGGGCGAGGTCCGCGGGGCGCAGCAGAAGCTGACCGATCTCGTCCACGAGCTGCACGAGCTCGAGCTTCGCGAGACCGAGGGGCGGGTGAGGCGAGAGGAGCTGTTCCAGGAGGCGCGCCGGCGGCACGGGGTGGAAAATCCGGAGGCGCTGTCGGCCGCTCACGACCCCGGCCGGGACCTGGCGGGGGTCAGGGCCCGTCACGAGGAGCTGACCGCGAAGATCGAGGCCATGGGCCCCGTGAACCTCGTGGCCGACGAGGAGTACCGCGAGCTGGAGGAGCGCCTGGACTTCCTTCGTGCCCAGCACGACGACGTGGTGGCCTCCATCAAGGATCTGGAGAAGGCTCTGAGAGGGATGACGCGCACGGCTCAGGAGCGGTTCCAGGAGGCGTTCGACGAGATCAACCGCCACTTCGGTGACATCTTCTCCCGCCTCTTCGAAGGCGGCCGGGCCGAGCTGCGCATGGTGCCGCCGGAAGAAGGCGAGGACGATCCGCTGGAGCTGGGCGTCGAGCTGATGGCCCAGCCCCGGGGCAAGCGGCTGCAGGCGGTGACCCTCATGTCCGGCGGCGAGAAGGCGCTGACGGGGCTCGCGCTGCTCTTCGCCATCTTCTACCACAGGCCGAGCCCCTTCTGCGTGCTCGACGAGGTCGATGCGCCGCTGGACGACGCCAACATCCACCGGTTCCTCCGCGTGCTGCGCGAGCTCACCTCCCAGACCCAGTTCATCGTCATCACCCACAATCGGAAGACCATGGACGCCGCCGATGTGCTCTACGGCGTGACCATGGAAGAGCCCGGCTTGAGCCGCCTCGTCTCCGTCCGGCTGACCGAAGCGTAAGAACCCGAGGCACTGCCCCCGTCTCCCCCGTCTCGGTACTGGGCCAAGTTGCGAGCCAGACGAGGCACGAGGGAGCCAGCTTTGCCCAGCGTACTCTCTGTACGTTGAGCGTCGCTGGCGACCGGGTAACGTGGCCGTTGCCTACCGCAGCCGAAGGCGAGGCGAGCGGTGAAATGGCTCGCAAGATATGGCGAAGCAAATTGGCCCAGTACCCCCGTCTCGCGCGGGGTGCGTTCCGGAATGATTCGGGTTAGACTCGGGCCTGTATGGCCGAGCACGACGTCTCCGTGTCCCTGGGCGGCTATCTGCGGGCCTTGCGAGAGGCCGGGCAGGGTTCGCTCGAGGAGATGGCCCGCGCGACCCGGGTGAGCCTGCGCCACCTCGAGGCGCTCGAGTCCGGCCGCCTCTCGGAGCTTCCGGCCCCGGTCTTCGTCAAGGGCTTCATCCGGGCCTACTGCCACTTCCTGGGTGAATCCCCCGACGAGGCGCTCGGCCGCTACCGCGACATGCTGGGAGAGCGGCCGGCTCCCGAGGCGAGGCCACCGGCGGAGCGCCCAGCGCCCGCCTGGAGCGGGAGCCCGATCTTCATCAGCCTCGTCCTGCTCGTGCTCTTCGGCTTCGGCCTGCTGGCCATCAACCTGGGCTTCAGGCGTGGATCGAAGCCTACCGTGCCCGATCTCGCCCCGGGAGCCAGGGTCGAGGCGCCCTCGCCGGCCGCCACTCCCGGCCCTAGCCCCGCTCCTCCCATCGCCGCGGCCGACGCGACGGCCGGGAGCCCGACCGCTCAGCGCCTCCTCGTGAAGGCCCTCGAGGCCACGTGGATCCGCATCCAGCCTGACGACCGCGGCGCCGTGGAGGAGCTGCTGCCGCCGGGAGCCACTCGCGAGTGGACGGCGGAGAAGCGCTTCCTGCTGACCGTGGGGAATGCCGGGGGGATCGAGATCGAGCTCAACGGGCAACCGATGCCGCCCCTCGGCGCCCGGGGCGCGGTGATCCGTCAGCTCGAGCTGCCTCGAGCAGCGGCCGCAGGCTCGTGAGCCTCTTCGGCTCTCTCGCGGAGCGGGTCCGTGAAGGACTCCGCCGGACCCGCCAGTTCATGGACGATGGGCTCGATGCCCTGCTCTCCGTGGGCCGTCCCGTCGACGATGCGCTGCTCGACGAGCTGGAGGAGATGCTGATCGCCTCCGACCTCGGCGCCGCGGCCGCCGCGGAGTTCGTCAAGGAGGTGCGGGAGGAGGTCAAGCGGGGACGCGCGGTGTCCAGCCAGGACGTGCGGGCGCTCCTCGGGCGCTTCCTCGAGGAGACGCTCGCCAATGCGGCAGCGCCGCTTCACCTCGAGGCGCGCCCCACGGTGATCCTCGTGCTCGGCGTCAACGGCGCCGGCAAGACCACCAGCACGGGCAAGCTGGCGGCCGCGCTCAAGGCGAGAGGCAAGAGCGTCATGCTCGCGGCGGCGGACACGTTCCGCGCGGCGGCCATCGAGCAGCTCGAGGAGTGGGGGCGGCGCGCCGACGTGGAGGTGATCCGCCAGGCGGCCGGCGCCGATCCCTCCGCCGTGGTCTTCGACGCCGTCAAGGCCGCTCACTCGCGCGGCGTGGACGTGCTGCTCGTGGACACCGCGGGTCGGCTTCACACGAAGTCGAACCTGATGGAGGAACTGGTCAAGCTGAAGAAGGTCGTGTCGCGGCAGGTAGCCGGCGCCCCGCACGAGTCGCTCATGGTCCTCGACGCCCCGACCGGGCAGAACGGGTTGCAGCAGGCCAAGGTGTTCCACGACGCCGTGGGGCTCACCGGCCTGATCCTGACCAAGCTCGACGGCACCGCCAAGGGCGGCATCGTGGTGCGCATCTATCAGGAACTGGGGGTACCGATCAAGTTCGTGGGGGTCGGCGAGCGGCTCGAGGACCTCCAGCCTTTCGACGCCAAGACCTTCGTGAACGCTCTGCTGACCGGATCATGACGGCCGGCAATCCCGCCTCGCGCCCCACATCCGAAGACGAGCGCTGGATGGCTCGTGCTCTCGCGCTGGCCGAGCGCGGCCGTGGCCTCTGCTCGCCCAATCCCATGGTGGGCGCCGTCGTCGTCAGCGAGGGCCGGCTGGTGGGAGAGGGTTTCCACGCCCGCGCGGGAGGCCCTCACGCCGAGGCGGAGGCGCTGAGGCAAGCCGGGGACCGGGCGCGCGGCGCCACGCTGTACGTCACGCTCGAGCCTTGCAATCACCAGGGGCGCACCCCGCCCTGCGTCGACGCGATCCTGAGGGCGGGGATCCGGCGAGTGGTCGTGGCGGCCGGCGACCCGAACCCACGGGTTCGGGGCGGGGGGACGCGAGCGCTCCGGGAGGCCGGGCTCGAGGTGCTCTCGGGCTGCCGCGAGGACGAGGCGAGAGCGTGTAACCGCGTCTTCCTCGCCGCCATGGAGCGCCTGCGGCCTCACGTGACGCTCAAGTGCGCCATGACCCTGGACGGGAAGATCGCGGCCTTCGACAGGAGCGCGCGGTGGATCACCGGGGACGCCGCGCGGCTCGAAGCGCACCGGCTGCGGAGTCAGAGCGACGCCGTGATGGTGGGGATCGGGACCGTCCTCGCTGATGACCCGGCGCTCACGGTGAGGCTCGATCCGCCGTGGCCGCGCGAGCCGCTGCGCATCGTGGTGGACAGCGGGGCGCGGCTTCCGCTCGCCGCGCGCCTCATCGATTCGGGCACTCCGGCCCGCGCCGTCGTCGCGGTCGCGGACGAGGCCCCCGCCGAGCGCCTCGCGCGGCTGGAGGCGCGGGGTGTGACCGTCCTCTCCTGCAAGAGCCGCGATGGCCGGGTCGACCCGGCCGACCTCTGCGCCCGGCTGTTCGCGCTCGACGTGACCGGTGTGCTGCTCGAGGGGGGGAGCGAGCTGAACGGGGCATTCATCGAAGCCGGTCTCGTCGACCGGGTGGCGATCTTCATCGCGCCCCTGCTCATCGGCGGCGCCACGGCGCCCACCGCGGTGGGCGGCCACGGCCGCCTCCTGTCCGAGGCCATCCGGCTGCAATCCCTCGAGGCGCGGCCGGTGGGACCCGACTGGCTGATCGAAGGGGACGTCGTGCGACCGGCAGGCGCTTGATGGACCGATCCGAGAGTCGCTCGCGCGACATGACCGACGTTCGAGCAGCAGCGAAGCCGGCGCAATCGAGTCTTGGGGGGAGGCATCGCAAGGGGGGCGAAGCCCCCTCCGAGTAAAATGTTCACGGGCCTGATCGAGGAGGTCGGCGAAGTGCTGGGCATCGAGGGCTCCCGCCTCGTCGTGGGCGCGCGCGTGGTCCTCGCGGACGCGGCGGACGGAGCCAGCATCGCCGTGAACGGCGTGTGTCTCACCGTGGTGGCACGCGGGGCCGGACGGATCGGTTTCGACCTGGGTCCGGAGACGCTGGCCAGGACCGCGCTGGGGGACCTCGGGGCCGGGGACCGCGTCAACCTCGAGCGCCCGCTGCGGCTGGGCGCGCCCGTCGGTGGCCATCTGGTGCAGGGGCACGTGGACGGGGTCGGAGTCGTCACGCAGTTGAGCCGGGAAGCAGAGACGGCGAGGCTCAGGCTGGAATGCCAGGACGAGGCGCTGGCCGCCCTCCTCATCCCGCAGGGCTCGGTCGCCGTGGACGGGGTGAGCCTGACGGTGGCGGCGCTCGACGGGCCCGCGTTCGAGATCATGCTGATCCCCCACACTCTCGGCCAGACCACGCTGGGAGGACTCAAGGCCGGCAAGCGGGTAAACTTGGAGATGGACATGATCGGCAAGTACGTGCAACGGTTCCTCTCGCTCCAGGGAGAGGGGCGGCGATGAGCGCCCGCGCGACGAGGTCCGAGCGCCGCGTGAGGTCGTTCACGGAGAGGGGATCCCGGTGAACGAGGACAGCCGGCGGGAGTTCGTGACCATCGAGGAAGGGGTGGAGGAGATCCGCGCCGGGCGGATCCTCGTCGTGGTGGACGACGAGGATCGCGAGAACGAGGGCGATCTCGTCATGGCCGCCGACAAGGTCACTCCCGAGACCGTGAACTTCATGGCGAAACACGGCCGCGGTCTGATCTGCATGCCCATGATGGGGGACCGCCTCGAGGGGCTGCAGATCTCCATGATGGTCTCGGATAACACGGCGCCGCAGGGCACGGCCTTCACCGTGAGCGTGGATGCCCGGCGCGGCGTCACCACGGGCACCTCGGCCTACGACCGCGCCGTCACCATCCGCACGCTCGTGGATCCGGCGACCCGTCCCGAGGACCTCACCCGGCCGGGCCACATCTTCCCGCTCCGCGCGATGCCCGGCGGCGTGCTGCGCCGAGCCGGGCATACCGAGGCCGCGATCGACCTCGCCCGGCTCGCGGGTTGCTCCCCCGCCGGCGTCATCTGCGAGGTGCTGGACGAGGAGGGCGGCATGGCGCGGGTGCCCGAGCTGATCGCCCTCGCGCGGGCGCACGGGCTCAAGGCCATCACGATCAAGAACCTCATCGAGTACCGGATCCAGAAAGAGAAGCTCGTGCGGCGCGCGGCGACGACGCGCCTGCTCACCGACTACGGCGAGTTCACCGTGATCGCCTACGAGACGACGGTGGATGAGCAAGTTCCCCTGGCCCTGGTGCTGGGCGAGGTGGCCGGGGAGGCGCCGGCGCTCGTGCGCGTGCACTCCGAATGCCTCCCCGGAGACGTCTTCGGGTGCCATCGCTGCGATTGCGGCCCGCAGCTACACAAGGCGCTGTCGATCATCCGGCGCGAGGGCCGGGGCATCCTCGTCTACATGCGCCAGGAGGGTCGAGGCATCGGGCTCGTCAACAAGCTCAAGGCCTATGAGCTGCAGGACCAGGGCAAGGACACCGTCGAGGCCAACCACGCCCTCGGGTTCCGCGCGGACCTGCGGCACTACGGCATCGGCGCCCAGATCCTGCTGGACCTGGGAGTGAAGAACCTGAGGATCCTGACCAACAACCCGAAGAAGATCGTCGGCATCGAGGGCTATGGCCTGCGGGTGGTGGAGCGCGTGCCGCTGGAGACCCCGGCCACCGATGCCAACCGCCGCTATCTGACGACCAAGCGGGACAAGCTGGGTCACATCTTCTCCTCGTTCCCGGACTAGCCCTCGGCCGCACGCTCAACGTACAGGGAGTACGCCTCGCGTGCGGCCCTCGGGCGCCGCCTTGCAGCTGGGCCCTTCTCATCGCTCTAGTCGAAGCATGTCTCCAACTGGCTCCTAGCGAGGAAGACCGCGCATGGCTGGACGGGCGCCCGCGAGCGCCATCAATCCGACCGCAGGGCGGGAGCGCTTCGCGGTGCTGGCGGCCCGCTTCAACGAGGCGATCTCCGAGAAGCTGCTGGACGGTGCGCTGGCGGCCTTCGCGACCCACGGCGTCGTCGGGGACGCAGTGGAGGTCCATTGGGTCCCGGGC
>WNGA01015280.1_pt1 | contig 10201 bp, 11 predicted proteins | sample 5400061 | NCBI WGS metagenome assembly WNGA01 (sample SAMN13153366, study PRJNA577476) | soil metagenome | isolation source: 100 cm soil or saprolite under grassland replicate 2 | place: USA:California | collected 2016-06-15
GCGCCAGCTCGACGACCAGCGCTGCCCTGTCGGCGAAGTGGTGCGCCGGTGCGGCGTGGGAGACGCCGAGCCGGCGGGCGAGGTCCCGCAGCGACAGGGCCGTGATCCCTTCGCTCTCGACGACGGCGGCAGCCTCCGCGAGGAGCGCCGTCCGCAGCTCGCCGTGGTGGTAGCGCCCTCGGGGCTTTCGCGCGCGTCTCGGCATCCGGTCACCGTGCGAATCGGAATTTGACGCCCGCATGATGAGCCCGGTATCTTGTCGGTGTCAAGTTCAGGGCGCAGCGGCCGCTCCGGCGCAGGCAGGCAGGAGATCCCCCGGCCTCGATCGGGGATGCGGGCAACGACCCGATGGAGGGTTTCGATGTCGAGATGCCTCATCGTGTTCTTTTCTCAGGGCGGCACGACCAAGCGGGTGGCGCAAGCGGTCTCGAAGGGCAGGCTCTTCCGCGTCGACCGGAGGGAGTGCGGTCACTGCTCGCGATGCATGAAGAGCTGTCCGACCCGGAACATCAGCGAGGACCGAGGGCAGGCGCGTGTGGGGCCGCGAATGCGTCCTGTGCTTCGCGTGCGAGGCGAACTGCCCGAGGGGAGCGATCTCCTCGCCGGTGACGTGGTCGATGTTCTGGCCGTTCATGGTCTACAACACCCGGAGCGCGGCGCCGGAGCGCGGCGAGGGATCCGGCGATCCATCACGTGCGGGTGGTCCACAGGAACGGGCGGACGACCGTGGTGCCACCTCGAGAGCGGAGAGGGTAGGCCCTATGGCAGCAGTTGCGGTCCTACGACCGAGGAGCTGCAATGAGTGAACCGCTCGTGCTGCGCGCCGCTTCGGCCATCGGCGTCTCCCTGCTCTTCTGGTCCGTGGCGTTCTTCGCCCGCAGGACCCTGCATCGGCGTGATCGCATCGGGCAGTCGCCCGAGACCGCACCATGGCAGGATGACGCGCTCGCCGCAGTCCCGATTGCGGGGCTGTTCGCCGCCCGCGACGTGCTGCGGGCCATCATCGGACGCGAGCCGCCTATCGCCCTCCACGTCGCCGCGGCGATCGGCATCTTCGCCGTGCTCTCGGTGGCGCTGTGGCGCGTGCGGCGCGCCCGGCGCAAGTCCCCCGACACCGGAGGTCGCTAGGCTGCGGCTTGCCAGAGGGCCCAGTCGAGGTCCGCCAGGCGCGTCGCCCGATCGGCGGGTACCGCGGCGTCGGCGCGTTCGCGGAGACGAGGTCCGTTCCGGACGCGTGGCAGGGAATGCGGTGGTGGTGCGCGATCGCCTCTTCGTCCTGAGCGGCGCCGGGGGTGGGCTCGCGCGGCGCGACGTCGTGAGCGCGCGCAGGATCTGCTGGGTGAGCCCGAGCTCGCGACGACGCCGAAGGACCTGCGCCGCGAGGCGGAAGTGGTCGCGGAGTGCGTTCGCCTGAGCTGTCGAACCACCGAAAACGCCCTTTGGAAGTCCTATCGGCCGAGACCCGGCTCCGGGTACTCCTCGTCCGGATTCCATCCGGGCGGGAAGCTGCAACCGCAGGCCACTTTGAACATCTCCAGCGGATTCCGAGCGGTCGGCACGAGATCGCTTTTGTGAAGCGCGCGGGCCTTCTGCACGGCCTCGGCCCTGCTCTTCGCGCTGACGAAGCCGATCGTTGAGATCGGGCCCATCCCAACCTCGGCAGCGGAGATCCAGAGGGTCCGCGGGCGTCCGGCCCCGGGCCATGGAACTCCGCTGCCGATCACGGTCATGGCGTCCGCCACCGGGAAGAGCAGCGCGTCCCGTCGGCGTCGACCGAATTCTCGGCCGCGTTCGCCGCGAATGCGTGCGCCGTCGGAGTGGCGCCGCGGTGCCCGTACTGCTCGGGCGACCTCATCCACGAGGAGGACGCGCGCCGCGGTGCGGGCGTACGCGGTCCGATCGACCACGGTCCGGGTCGCTTCGACGGCCCACGCCGCCGCCGTTCCGTAGTCTCGGGAGAGCGCCGCCGCGCGAACGAGCCGGCTCCGCAGCGCGGCGTCCGGAGGCGCGAGCGTCGCCGCGCGCTCCAGGGCGCGCTCGGCGTCCGGCCATGCGCCGGTGCGCTCCGCGACCTCGGCCAGCGCGAGCAGGCCGGCCCGATCCGGCGCGCGGTCGGACAACAGCGACAGCGGCGCCCATCCTTCTAGCTCACGCTGCTCCTGCGCGGCCCGCGTGAGCTGCTTCGCTCCGGAGCGTCGCACCTCCCACTGATCCGTGCCCGCCGGGACGCCGATCGCCCGCAGCCGTGCCCAGCCGTCGGTGACGGCGACGACGGCCGCGGCGCGACCAATCGGAAGGTGGGCCGCGATCGGGGCCATCTCCATCGGCCGCTCGCGCAGCCGTAGCCGCGTGGCCGCCACGAACGCCTTGCCGCCGGCCTGCAGCGCGGGGAGCGCCTCCGGCGTCACGGGCCGCGGCGCGGCGACCGCATCGAGCCGCAGGTAGTCTGGGTCCCCGAGTGCCAGCGGCTCGACGTCCTTCGCCGCACAAGACCTTGCCCAGACCTTGCCGGTAATCGAACGCCACGCGAGCGCGCACCTCCTTGTTGCTTCGTGATTACACGGATGTTATCAGCGAGGCATGATAAGCACCGGATTCAGCTCGAAGGTGGTCCTCGATCTCACGGGGATCACGTATCGGCAGCTGGACTACTGGGCCCGGACGGGGCTCGTCCGATCGTCCATCCGGCAGGCGGCGGGACGGGGTTCGCGGCGCGTCTACTCGTTCGAGGATCTCGTCGCGTTCCGGGTCGTCGCACGCCTTCTCGGTGCTGGCGCATCGTTGCAGGCGGTTCGGCGCGCGGTTCAGTACCTGAGGCGCCACACGGAGCGGCCGCTCTCGAAGCTGGCGCTCATCACGGATGGCAAGCGGATCCTCGCCCTCACCGAGGACCCGCAGACGATGATCGAGGCGACCGCCGAAGGTCAGGTCGTGATCTGGATCGACGTCGCCCCGATCGTCCGGACGCTCGAAGACCGGGTGACGGAAATCGGCGCTCCGCGGGAGGCGGCCGTTCGCGTCCGCGGTCGCACCTACCGCGCGGTGCTCACCCCGGACCTCGAGGCCGGTGGGTACACGGTCGAGGTGCCGGAGCTGCCCGGCTGCCGGACCGAGGGCGACGACTTCGCCGAGGCCAAGCGAATGGCGAAGGAAGCCATCGACGCGTGGCTCTCGGTCGATGCGCCGCGCAAGGGCCAGCGTCAGGCCCACGCCAGGTAACGTCGCTCGTGGGCCGGATGTCGAGCATCCAGGCCGCCCGCATGATCAGGGCCCTCGTCCGCCTCGGATGGACGGTCGCGTGGTCGACGGGCAGCCACCACGTGCTCGCGAAGGCCGGGCACCCGCGGATCACCGTCCCGGTGCATCGTGGGAAGACGCTCAAGGAAGGCTTGGCGCGCGGGATCCTGAAGGACGCTCGGATCAGCGAGGACGAGTTCTTCGACGCGTATTAGGCGACCGCCGGGCTGATCGTGAACGGGGACCCGCGGATGCGGATCTGAGCCCAAGGGAGGGCGGTCTTTGAAGTCTCCGGGACGCCCTCAACGACTCGGGGACTGAATATCCCAGGGTCGTTAGGCCAACAGCCGCTAAAGCTCCTGCTGCGTGGGGCGGAACAGGATCTCGTTCACGTCCACTTCTTCCGGCTGCCTCATGGCGAAGGCGACCGCCCGCGGGAACGAATCGGGATCGCCACCTTGGCATAGAAGTCGTGGATGCGCTCGCCGACGTCTCGCTCGGTGACGGAGTCCGGTAGCTCGGTCGCGATCGTCCCCGGCGAGATCACCGTCGTCCGGATGGCGCGCCACGGCTGCATCGACCAGCTTCTTCCTGCTCGTGGTCGGTGACGTCGGTCGCGAGCGGATGCCTTGCCACCACAGTCCATCAACCCATGCGCGAGCGCCTGGAGCCTGTCGACGCGGCGCGCACCGAGAACCACGGTCGCGCGCTCGGCCGAGAGCAGCCGTGCGGTGGCCTCGCCAGGCCGCTGCTCGCTCCCGTGATGACGACGACCCTTCCTACGATTCCTTTCATGATCTCGACTCCGCCAGGACCGAGGCTAGCGACCGACCCTCTTCGCCAGGTGCTCCGGATAGCGCGCGCCCTGCACCTCGATCCTCGACGCGGCGTCCTCGATCTCGCGGAGATCGTCGGGCGTGAGCTCGACGCCCGCTGCTCCGAGGTTCTCCTCGAGCCGGTGCAGCTTCGTCGTACCGGGGATCGGTACGATCCACGGCTTCCGTGCGAGGAGCCACGCGAGCGCGATCTGCGCCGGCGTAGCCCGCTTCCGATCCGCGACCTGCTTCAGGAGGCCCACGAGCGCCTGGTTCGCCGAACGCGACCCGATGGCCGAGACCTCGAGGTTGCTTCCAAGCGTCCGCCTCAGCATTCGTTCTCCTCCGCGTCCCGTTTCGACAGTCGGGAATCTACGCGCGCGCGCTCGACGGGGAAACGCACAGAAGGTGCATGCGCCGTGAAGGAAATGTTAACGGCGCGATCGCAGCTTCATCGCGCTCGTTCGGCTCCCTGGTACTGCTGATCGCTCACTTGCTCCATCCACTGGACGGTCTGGCCGTCGAGCTGCTCCTGGATCGCGATGTGCGTCATCGCCGGCGGCCGCCGTCGCGCCGTGCCAATGCTTGACCCTCGGGGGAATCCACACGACGTCGCCCTCCCGGATCCTCTGCGCCGCCTCGCCCCACTGCTGGACCCAGCCGGTTCCGGCGGTCACGACCAGCGTCTGGCCGAGCGGGTGGGCATGCCATGCCGTTCGAGCACCCGGGTCGAACCTGACGGAGGCTCCCGACGCACGTGCGGGCTCATTTGCCTGGAAAAGCCGCTGGACTCGCGCGGTACCCGTGAAGTGTTCTGCTGGAGCGCTCTCGATCGGCTGCTCCTGCCGTCGCCGGATGCTGAGCATCGCCTGAGCTGGCGAACCGGCGCTTTCGAGGAAGACAGGCGGCGGGTGCGGTTCATCCTGCCTTTGGGCGATGACCTCAGCCAAGACGGTACGGGCGTTATCGCCTCGGTCCTTGCCGACGTTGTCGTCGATGACGGAGGTAAGGCTCCTCAGCTGCGCTTCCGTGAGGCCCGTGTTGAGGCCCACCTTGAAATGAGACGTCAGCTGGGGATTGAGGCCCTCCAGGGTGGCCAAGGCCGAGATGGTCGCGATCTCTCGGCTCTGCACGTCCAGGTTGTCGCGGCCCAGGATGTCTCCGAAGAGATGGCCCTTCAGGAACGTGTCGATGGTCGGGCAGAACGAGGCATATCGGCCCGTCGCAGGCCCTCCCACCAGCTTCGTCAGGATCTCGGTTCCGAGCTCGACGCTGCTCTTGTCGGCGGGCAGGGGGCTCGGTTCCCGGCCGACTTCATCGGCGATCCCTTTGCGCTGGCGCTCCTCGAGGACGTCGATGAAGGTGTTGAGCCCGTTCAGGCTGCGAGGGAACCCCGCGTACGCATACATCTGAACGAGCACTTCCTTGAGCTCGTTGATCGTCCAACCAGCATCCAGGCCTGCGGCCAGGGCCGCCCTCAGCTTCGGCAAGTCGCCGTTGGCGGTAAAGGCGGCGATCGCGACGACCCGCTTCTGCTTGACGCTCAAGCCGTCGGTTCTCACCGTCGTGTCCCCCGAAGGCGTCTTCTGATGCACGCACCCGTGCGTGAAGAGCGCCGCTGCAACCAAGACCCATGCCGGAATGGTCCTCGACGACTTGCGCATGTGTGTCGCGCTCCACCCCGCGAGTCGTCCGAGCCCTCTTCAGTCCAGGTGCTTGTCGGCGAGGAACTTCGAGAGCAGGTCCGCGATCTGGACGTTGTTGAGGTCCGAGAACGCGAAGTGAGTGTTCCCGTGGATTCCCAGGTCCGGGAGATGCACGAGCGTGACGTTGCCGCCGTGTCGGTTGACGGCATCGCGCCATAGCCGCGCCATCGCGATCCGAACGCGCCAGTTGTCCTGACCCGGAATCTTCGACGGCTCCTCGGGGATGTTGTCCCCGAAATACAGGACGATGGGGATCTTCGTGAGCTGCATGAACTGCGACAGCGGCACACTGACGCCCTCGAGCGGACCGGTGAGACAAGGCATGGCGGGAGGCACTTCCCCTTGCGGGAAGACGAAGCCGCTGCCGGGCTCGTAGGAGACGACGGCGCGCACGTTCGGGTTCTTCATCGCGGCCAGCCAGCCCGGACCGCCTCCTTGAGAGTGGGTGACGAGGACGCCGGGGCCGATCTTGTCGAACAGGGCCGAGACCGCCTTCGCGCTCACTTCCGCGTCGAAGGCCCCAGTGTTCGGCGTCATCGACCGGAAGAATTGGTTCAGGGCTTCGGGGTCGCGGGAGAACTGCACCCCGGGGAAGTAGTTAGGCCAGATGCCGAACCGAAACATGCCGAACCAGATCTGGTCGTCGGCGGTCGCCGGGATCGTGAGGGGAACGGTGCTGCGTCCCGCGTTGCCACGTCGCGGCTGATCGAGCAGATAGACCGCGAACCGGCGACGCAGAAAGATGGTCTGGAACCCTTCGCGTCCGTCCGGCGTGGTCTCCCACGTCTTCGAGAACTGCCCGGCACCGTGCCAGAAGACGAGAGGGAGTCGCCGTGCGTCGACGGGGACTTGGTAGAACACGTAAGCGTGGTCCCCGTGCAGCGTCGCACCGTCGGGCGTGGGCTTGTAGGGGTCGAAGGTCCCGGGAATGGTGACGACCGTTCCACCGACGGCGAAGCTGCCCTGCTCTCGGATCATCAGCGCCGCCGGTGCTGGCGTGCCGCTCCCGGTCGCCGTCGCGCAGGACGTCGTGCTCACCACGAGCGGCAGGTGCAGCATCAGCGTCCTCCAAGTCATGGAGCTAAGCCCCCAGGGCCTTTCCGAAGAAGGTGGTCAGCTTCGCGACGGCAGGCGTGACGAACTGCTCTCTGTCGTACATGTCGATGTGCGTGGCGCCCTCGACGATGAACAGCTCCTTGGGGTCCTTCGCCTTCTCGTAGACCTCCTGACTCCAGAAGAGCGTGTCAGCCTTGGAGCCAGCGATCACGAGCAGCGGGCGGGGCGAGATCGTCTCGATCTGATCGAAGGGGAAGAAGGCCATCTGTAGCGGGAGGCTGGAGAACATGTACTTGTTCGGCGAGTTCGGATGCTGAGCCCGCGCCGTGCGGTAGTACTCGTAGCCTTCGCGGTAGAGCTGCGGCGTGCTCTCGGTGAAGCTGGCCGCGCTGTTCGGCACCACGGGCACCAGCTGTGCGGGCTCGCCACGGGCTTCGCGAGATCGCGCCTCGCTGGCGTCCGTCAGGCGCTTCATCCGCTCCTCGTAGGAGATCGTGCCCATGCCCTTGCGGCGTGCCTCGCCGAGATTGAAGGTGCTGACGGCGGCGACCGCCTTCACACGCAGGTCGGTCGTGGCGTGGCACAGGGCATAGCCACCGCCGGCGCAGATGCCGAGCGAGCCGATCCGCTCGGGATCGACCTGAGCATGCTTGACGAGGAAGTCGATGGCGCAACTGATGTCGTCGAGACGCTGCGCCGGAACCTCCATCAGCCGTGGCTCGCCGCCGCTCTCCCCCTGGTAGGAGGCGTCGTAGGCGAGCGTGATGAAGCCCTGCTCGGCGAGATGCTGGGCATACAGGCCGGCGGTCTGCTCCTTCACGCCGCCGAACGGATGGGTCACGACGATCGCCGCATACTTGCGCTTCGCATCGAAGCCCGCCGGCTTGAAGAGGTTGGCGACGATCGCTGTGCCCATGTTCCTGGCCGGGTAACTCACCCGTTCGATCGTCACCCCCTTGTGGTTGGGGTATCCAACCACCGCCGGCTCCTTGGCCGTGGTCGACTGAGCCATCGCTGTGCTCCTCGTGGTTGAGCATCCGACGACTACACTTGAAAGAACCAGCGCGGACGTTCCGAGGAACTCGCGCCTCTTCTCATCGATGACTTCATCAGCCATTTCGAATTCCTTTGTCCTACGAGGAACCGCGGGCGCTCTGGCATGGCAACAGCGCATGGGAGAAGCGCCGCGCGACCTCCGTAGTCTGGGCGGCGAGGCCTGCCGCCGTTATGAGGATCGTGCTCGTTCGTTGGACGATCCTGCACGCTCGCCCCGACGGGGCGCCGACAGGCGGGAGGCTCTCCATGCAACCGAACCCAGCTGTAGAGGAGCAGGGGCTCGAACGAGCGCGTGCGGGTCGGAGCGAGCTGGCCGAACGCATCGCGCGCCATCTCCCGCATGACGGACGCGTCGAGGCCGCTCCCGGGCTCATCCTCATCCGCTCCTCGGCTCCCGCGGGGCCTGTGTACGCGCTCACCGAGCCGTCATTCTGCGTCATCGCTCAGGGGAGCAAGGAGGTGCTCCTCGGCACGGAGCGGTACCGCTATGACCCTTCTCACTACCTGCTCGTCGCGGCGGGGCTGCCGCTCGAGGCTCACGTCATCGCCGCGTCGAAGGAGCGCCCGTACCTCGCGGTCCGCCTCCTGCTCGACCCCGCCATCGTCACGTCGGTGCTGATGGAGGCGGGCCTCCCTGCCTCGCTGCCGAACGGCGCCGTCCGGGCCCTGGCCGTGAGCCGACTCGACGGGAACCTGCTTGATCCGGTGCTGCGGCTCGTCCGTCTCCTCGACGCGCCCGGCGACTTCGGGGTGCTTGCGCCGGTCGCAGCCCGCGAGATCGCGTACCGGCTGGCGCTCGGAGAGCAGGGCGCCCGGCTTCGGCAGATGGTCATCATTGGCGGCCGCGCGCACCGGATCGCAAGGGCGATCGCGATCCTGCGCAAGGACTATGACAAGCCGCTCCGCATTGAAGCGCTCGCGAGGCGACTCGCCATGAGCGTGTCCAGCCTCCATCACCAGTTCAAAGCCGTCACGGCGATGAGCCCGCTCCAGTTCCAGAAGCAGCTCCGGCTCCAGGAGGCCCGGCGGCTGCTCCTCGCGGGCGAGTACGACGCGACGACTGCGGGATACCAGGTCGGCTACAACGATTCGTCGCAGTTCAGTCGCGAGTACAAGAGGCTCTTCGGCGATCCGCCCATGCGCGACGTTTCGAGGCTGCGAGACGCGGTCCAGCCGGACCCTCGGCGCCGACCCCGATCACCCGATGACCTCGCGTCGGAACAGGCGAGGGGCGTGAAGCCTCGCCCGCGCCCGGTGTTACACCGGCGCTACACCCGATCCGCCGCGGCGCGTGAAAGCCTTGGGTTTCCGCGGCTTGGGCGAGCTCGCCGCCAGGAGTGAAAATCCCCCGCGTTTCAGATGACGAGGCGTGTGGAGGGCGCTCCGGCCATCGCGAACGTGCCAGGAGCACGAGGCTCCCCTTGGCGGCGCGGCGTGGGCCACCTGTGCCTCCTCGTAAGCTCCGGCCCGTGAATGAACGGAGCGCGCCCGGCGCCCTGCCGCGGCGCTCCCGAGACAAGGCACCCGCGCCGCAGCGTCGACCCGAAAATGAGAAGCTGAGGGCCACACCGAAACCCGCAGTGTGTTCGCCGTGATGCCGACGCCGGATCTTGCCCGGGCAAGGATTTCGCGCGCCCGGAAAGACGAAGGGCTCCCGGGTCGCCCCGGAAGCCCTCGTCACGCCATCGAAAGCTGGAGCGGGAAACCGGATTCGAACCGGCGACCCTCAGCTTGGGAATTTGACCGGGCGCCGCAGGACCCTCGGAAATGAGCGCAAATCGCGGGTTCTAGGGCTGGTTCAGGCCCGCTGAATCCCGTTCGGCTGGGCAAGACCTTGCCCAAACCTTGCCCGCGCAGCACAGGTCCGCGTCCGGCAGAGCGTCCGCGTCCGATCGAAGGCGGGGATGCGTCCTCGCCGTTCGAGAAGTTCAGCCGCTGCGATGCGATGAGGAGATGATGCTCGCGGCGCTTCCGGCCGGCGCTCCGGATCCGACTACGGCGCGGTGGCCACCCGTCCCGTGAACGACCAGTGAGTCTGTACGATGCGCCATCCCTCGGGGTCGCGCCGGTAGACCTCCGTGCAGTTCCACCGGTGCACGTCCTCGCTGCCGCCGTACGACACGAAGTTGAAGGTGAACACGGCGGCGCCGCCCACGAGCTGAACCCGGGGGCGGAGGACCTCGAAGCGGCTGGCCGAGATCTTCCCGCGGAGGCTCTCGTAGTACGCCGTCAGCGCGGATAGCCCATCCAGGCGACGATCGAGGAAGGGATCGAAGTAGACGACGTCGGACGCGGAGATCTCGAGGAAGCCGGAGGGATCACCCCGGCACC
>WNGA01017172.1_pt1 | contig 10200 bp, 11 predicted proteins | sample 5400061 | NCBI WGS metagenome assembly WNGA01 (sample SAMN13153366, study PRJNA577476) | soil metagenome | isolation source: 100 cm soil or saprolite under grassland replicate 2 | place: USA:California | collected 2016-06-15
GCCCGGCGTGTCGCGAACAAAACCGCAACCCCGCCGCCGCCCCCGCCTTCAGACGCACGCCGCGCTCACACCACACGTCACCACCGGCGGGCACTCGGACTCGGCACGCCCGCCCACGGGATCACCAAATACTTACGATGAATCAGCCTGCTTACTCGGCTCCTATTCTGTTGCCCGAGTGGGTCCGCGATCTGGCTCAGGAGAAGAGGGTGGGTCTGCCTCCAGGGCACCCATGGGAAGCCGAAATGCCCGTGTGGTGACCGCTATTGAGGGATAGGTTGCGGTCGAGCAGCCGCCGATCGGGCTTGCTCATCTGCCGCGAAGCGCTCGTCACGGAAGGTGACCGGGTCGCCGGAGGTTGGCATCCGGACGTGCCGAATTGGGTGCGTCCGCGCCGGCGATGAGTCCAAGGTCTGCGCAACGACGCAACAGCCCGAGCAGTCGCGAGGGAGCTGCGGGGCACAGGATTGCGCGGACTCCGTAGGATCGGCCGGTGTCGAGCGAACGCCCGCCAGCCGGGGACGGGGAGGGCTCCGTAGCCGTAGGCCGCAGACCGCGCTACCGCACCTGGATCCGCAGCAGGGGGCTCGCCGTGTTCGCCGGGTTGAGCGGCGTGTGCCTGGCCGGGAGCGCGTTGTCGTTGCTGTCGCCGTGGTTCCTGTTGTTCCTGGTTCCGTTCGCGCTCTTCGGCTACATCGCGATGATCCTGGTGCTCACCGTCTATCGCTTCGCGCCGCGCGGTGGGGACCTCCAGTGCCGCATCCACGACCTGATCGTCGCCAAGGCCGAGCTTCCGGCGGCGAGTCGGGCGCTGGACGTGGGATGTGGCAGCGGGAGCCTGGTCGTCAAGCTCGCCAGAGCGTCGGCGGACAGTACCGTGACCGGCGTCGACTCGTGGGGGCGGGACTGGGAGTACTCGAAGGAGCTGTGTGAGGACAACGCGCGGATCGAGGGGGTTTCCGCCCGCACGGCGTTCCTCAAGCAGAGCGGCGCCGCCCTCGGGTTTGTCGATGGCAGCTTCGACGTGGTGGTCAGTTGCCTGACCTTCCACGAGATCGGCGATGTGGGGCGTAAGTCCGACGGCGTGGTCGAGGCATTGCGGGTCCTGCGGCCGGGCGGGCGGTACGTCTTCCTCGACCTGTTCGGCGACCCGGCCTTCTATCCTTCGATCGAGGATGTTCGGCAGGTGATCGGCCGGGCCGGAGCCTCGATCGTGGAGTTCGGCAGCCTGGCCGACTGGCTGCCGCTGCCGTTCCCGCTGCGGCATCCGAAGGTGCTCGGGCACGCGATGCTGATCGTCGGTACGAAGCCCGGCATCGCCGGCGCGGCATCGTAACCTGCCGGCGCGGGTGAGGGCCGCGCGCCGCACCCTCAGCGCGGGCTCACCCCGCCACCCGCATCGTGATCTTTCCCCGGCTGTTCATCCAAGTTGGCCTTGCCGACAAAGAGGCGAGTCCGCGTCCGCACATGCCACGAAGTGCAGGTAGCGAGTACCCGGCGACGGAACGGACTACGTGGCGCGCCTGCGCCCGCATGCGTCAGCTCGACTGGCCTTCTAGGACGTGCTTCATCTCCACGATGCCTCGCCCGACCCGAGCCCGTACCTGGTCGGCCACGGTGTGCGGCAGCACGTCGGTGATCCAGACGAGTCGGCTCCGGTCGCCTTCCTCGAACACCTGCAACGACGCGTGGTGGTATGTCACCGGGAGCCGCTGCCCTTCGATGACCGCGTACGCCATCCGGCGGATCGGGTGATCGACCGCAAGGATCAGCTCGCGGATCTGCGAGCCGTCCGGCATGGTCAGGATGCGCATGTCCTCCTCGATCCGGACATCGGCCACCCGCCCCGGCAGCAGCCGCCGGTGCACCGCCCCCACATCCGCGATCACCTCCCACACCAGCCGTGCGGGTGCCTTGATGATCGTTTCGACATGGACCGAGGCCACAACCTTCCCTTCCCATCGCCGCATACGACGGCACTGAAGTGCGCCGCAGCCCACGATCCGGACATGCATCTGCGGAAGATCCGGGCGTCCAGCGCGTCAGCTCGGGCACAGCCTTGCTCACGACAGGGTTCACCGCAACGCGCTCTTCTGGCGCCGACCGTGCACTACGCAACGTCACGCGCGCGGCCGGGCCGGCATCCAGACGTGCCGAGATGAGGTCCCTTGCTGCCTGTCTGGCCGGGGTGGAGGCGCTACGGGCTTGACTGTGGGCGCGGCGCCGTCTTTACTATCCTCATAGTAAAGCGGTAGGGGAGCGGTGGCGTGTTCGACTTTCGGCTGGAGGCGGGTTCCGGTGTTCCGCCCTATCTGCAACTGGTGCAGCAGGTCCGGCAGGCGTTGCTGCTGGGCTTCCTGCGGCCTGGTGACCGGCTGCCGTTGATCCGTGAGGCGGTCGAGCAGCTGGCCATCAACCCGAACACGGTGGCCAAGGCCTACCGGCAACTGGAGCAGGAGGGGTTGGTCAGCGGCCGCCCGGGGCAGGGCACGTTCGTCACCGCGGCCGGCGTGGCGACCGTCTCGCCAGCGGTCTACTCGTCGCTGCGTCGGGGGCTGGAAGGGTGGCTGCGCCGGGCGTACGCCGCGGGGTTGGACGAGCACGCGGTCGCGGCTCTGTTCGCCACGGTCCACCACGGCATACGGGCGGAGGGTGTCGCGTGAACGCGGACGAGGCCGTGCGCGTGGAGGGTCTGGGCCGACGGTACGGGCGGGTGTGGGCGCTGCGGGGATGCACCCTGAGCCTGCCGGCCGGCCGGGTGATCGCCCTCGTCGGCCCCAACGGTGCCGGCAAGACGACGCTGCTGCGGCTCGTGGTGGGGCTGCTTTCTCCCAGTGAGGGTGCGGTGGAGGTCTTCGGCGAGTCTCCCGCGGCCAACACCCCTGCCGCGCTGGCTCGGGTGGGCTTCGTGGCCCAGGAGCATCCGCTGTACCGGCGCTTCAGCGTCGCCGATTTGCTGCGGATGGGGCGTCACATGAATCTGCGATGGGACCAGGCGCTGGCTGAGCGGCGGATGGCGGCGTTGGGGATATCGCTGCGCGGTCGGGTCGCCGCCCTGTCCGCTGGCCAGCAGGCTCAGGTGGCGTTGGCGCTCGCGCTGGCCAAGCGGCCGGCGCTGCTTGTCCTCGACGAGCCCTTGGCAAGCCTCGACCCGCTGGCCCGCCGCGAGTTCCTCCAAGCCCTCATGGCCGCGGTCGCCGACGACGGGATCACCGTCGTGTTCTCCTCCCACGTCGTGGCCGAGCTGGAACGCGTCTGCGACCACCTCGTCGTGCTGCACGCCGGTCAGGTCGTCCTCGCCGACGACATCGGCGCCCTGCTGGCCGATCACCGACTGCTCGTCGGACCGGCCGTCCCGAGCGACGCAGACCAGCTGCCCGGCGTGGTCCAGGCCACCCACAGCGATCGGCACACCACCCTGGTGGTCCGCACCAACGGCACGCCGCCCGCCCCCGGCTGGCAACCCCACCCACTCGCCCTGGAAGAACTCGTCCTGGCCTACCTACGCCGCACGACCACTGCGGCGGCGCGACCCACCGCCAACCGGTCGGAGGTCCCGGCATGATCTGGCTCATCTGGCGTCAACACCGCGCCGAGACCGCTGTGGCCCTCCTGCTGATCGGGTGTCTCGGGATCGCCCTGTTCACCACCGGGCACCCGATGCACGTCAGCTTCAACCGCGACGGCGTCGCGGCGTGCATCACCCAGCCCAGCGGCGCCTGCGGCCCGGTCATCGAGCGATTCCGCAACACCTTCGGCAACATCAAGACCATGCTCATCATGCTCAACCTGGTGCCGGCCGTCATCGGCGCGTTCCTCGGCGCACCCCTGATCGCGCGGGAGTACGAGGCCGGTACCTGGCAACTGGCCTGGACCCAAGCGGTCCCCCGACTGCGCTGGCTCGCGGTGAAACTGACCGCGCTCGCCACCGTCACCGTCGGGCTCAACATCGTCTTCACCGCGCTGCTGACCTGGTACCGGCAACCCTGGGACGCCCTCGACGGCCGGTTCGTGCCAGACGGCTTCGACCTCGAAGGACTCATGCCCCCGGCATACGCCCTGTTCGCCTTCGCCGTCGGCACCGCCGCCGGCACCCTCGTCCGACGCAGCGTCCCGGCCCTCGCGGCCGCGTTCGCCACCTTCGCGGTGACCCGCTACACCGTGGAAACCCGACTCCGCCCGCACTTCCGTACCCCCGTCACCACGATCTGGGATCCGCTCACCCAACCCGGCACCGTCGGCCGCGGCGGCTGGGCCCTGGACTACGGCGTGGTCGACGCGCAGGGCCACCATCTGAGCTACGCCCAGGCGGACATCTACCGAGCCGCGATCGCCGCCCACACCGACATCCCCACCTACCTGCACACCCACGGCATGCAACTGTGGGACACCTACCAGCCCGCCGACCGCTTCTGGACCTTCCAACTCACCGAAGCGGGCATCTACCTCGGCCTGGTCGCAATCCTGCTCGCACTGATCACCTCGCGAGTCCGACGCCGAACCATCTGAACCCGGCCAGCACCCGAAGACGAACAGGCCGCCGAACCCCCGCAACCCCCGCCAACCGCGATACGCACGCCGCGCTGATCTGCCGCGCAGCGCGCGGCCGTGCCGATCCGCCACAGATAGGGCTACGCGGTAGACGTACGTGGATCGCGAGCGAGCATGAGCGAGGCGGATCCGAGATCCAGCGGATTGATACCGGCATCAAGATGGATGTGGGCCCCATGCGGCACCCGTGGGTCTGACAGAGCCAAGCACATCCGTGCGAGGTCTCGGAGCCCGGCAGGGTCGCCGAAGATCTCTACCGATCCGTCGACTACCTCGACGGTGGCTCTCCCGCCTTCGGCTGGAGCCACCACGCCGACCGTCGGGTCGTAGGCGGGGACGGACAGCGAAATCTCGGTCATGGCGGGTATCTTGCCCGAACCGCCGTTCGACCGCTTCCTCTCATGCCGCTGGTCGCGTGGTACGCGGCGTCATCGGGGGTGGACGTCGCTGATCTTTCCGTCGTGCCGGTGAACGAATGACCTCGCTGCGCTGGCGAGCGATCGAACCCTGCAGAGCTCTCCCATGACAACCGTTGTCGGCGCGGCTGAGCCAGCTCAGGTGGGGGCGCGCAGGGTGTCCGCCGGCAATGGACCCTCATCCGCCATCCTTTCCCGCAACCAGATCGCTATGTACCCTTGTTGTTACGTACCCAACCGGTTACGCTCTTGGGCATCATGGATGCGGTATTGCAGGCGCTAGCGGACCCGAGCCGGCGCACGGTGCTCGAGATCCTCCGCAGTCACCCGGCGACGGCTGGCGAGCTCGCGGAGGCCCTTCCGATCGCCCGCCCGGGAGTATCCCGTCACCTACGCGTGCTGCGGGAGGTCGGACTGGTCGACGTCCGTCAGGACGCGCAGCGCCGCATCTACACCCTCCGACCGGAGGTACTTGTCGAGGTGGACGAGTGGCTGGAGCCGTACCGCGCCCTCTGGCGGAACCGACTCGACGCCCTGCACACGGAGATCGCCCGAGGAAAGAAGGCGCGAAAGTGAAGATCATCGGGACCATGCGGTCGCTCGACAGGACGCGCGGTGCGGTGCGCGTCGAGGACGTCTACGACACCGACATCGACGATTTATGGGAGGCGTGCACGAATCCGGAACGGCTTGCACGCTGGATCGCCAAGGTCTCCGGCGACCTGCGCGTCGGTGGCTCGATCCACGCCGTCTTCACTAGCACGTGGACGGGTCCTGGGCGCATTGACGCGTGCGAGAAGCCCCACCATCTGCTGCTCACCACGGAGCCGGGCACCAGCGAGGAGGCCCAGATCGAGGCATGGCTGACCGAGGAGGGCTCCAGGACGCGCCTGGTCGTCGAGGAGCGTGGCCTGCCACTGGAACGCCTCTACTTCCATGGTGCCGGATGGCAGGCCCACCTTGAGGATCTCCGTCGGTCGCTCGAGGGCGAGGCTGCGGCCGGTCCCGAGCCTTGGACCGAACATTCGCCGGAGCCGGGCTGGCGCGCGCGTTGGGCCGAGCTCACACCCACGTACGAGCAGATGGTGATCGACTGATGTCCGACGCGATCAGGCTCAGCGGTGTCACGGTCAACGCACCCGACGCGATCGTGTTGGCCAGGTTCTACGCCGTGGTCACTGGTGGCGTGGCGAAGGGGAACTCGCGCTGGGCGACCGTCACCGGACCCAACGGAGACATCGCCTTCCAGCACGTCGACGACTTCCGCTCGCCGGTGTGGCCGGCGGGCACCGTACCGATGCAGATGCACCTCGACTTCTTCGTCGACGACCTCGCAGCCACCGGGGCGCGGGTCCTCGCCGCTGGAGCCACCCGCTACGATTTCCAGCCGAACTCCGATCACTGCTTCGTGTACTCCGATCCAGCGGGCCATCCGTTCTGTCTGTCCACCTGGGACGGCGCGCAGATCGACGGCGAGACGGACGGCACTTGAAGCAGCTGCATGGTCGCTGATGCGGCTGAGGGCCGGGTCGGACGGTGGACCGGCACCTACAGTTCAACATGGACGCGGCGGAAGCGCGACACATCGAGCTGGTGATGTCGCCGCCGTAACCGGGCATCGTCGCCTTGGAGTGCACGGATCTGCCGCCGATCGTGCGCGCTGCCGCCCGGCGCACCGGTCACTGACCGTGGCCATCCAGCGCTGGCGAAGCCGTCCTGCTTTTGGCCGAGATGAGCGCGTCGCCGTCATCCACGCGGCCGTGGCCACAGGGAGCTGCCGACGGCAACGGATGCCGTACTGTCCGAGCCGTGGGTCAGGAGTTTGACATGGCGCGCGCCCTCGGCGGGTTGGTAACTCGGGCCGATGCCTGGCGCTTCATCCAGGACTTCGCTGCCCGTTGGGCCACGCCCATCACGGACGCTGATGGGTTCAGCGACGAGACGCTCGACCTCACCGAGGCCGCCCTCGGGGTTCAACTGCCGGCAGCCGTCCGGGAAGGTTACCGACTGCTCGGGCGACGCGAGGATCTGACGAGCGGCAACGGCACGCTTTTCCCGCCCGACCAACTGGAATACGACGCAGCCGCCGAGGTGCTCGTGTTCCGAGCGGCGCACCAGGGCGTTGCGTACTTCGGCGTCTCCCTCGCGGACAAGGCGACACCGGACCCGCCGATCGTGCTCTACACCACCTACGCAGACAAGACACAGGAGTCGTGGCAGCCGTTCATGGACCGGTTCTCGCTGGCCTGCGTCGACATGGTGCTGTGGGAGATGGTCGAGGCCGGCCCGCACAGCGACGCCCGCAACGAGACCGACGATGACCACGCCACGCTGGCCAGCGGTTTGACTCCGGTACCGTTCCCTCGCTACCCCGACGAGTTCGGCAGTCAGTGGTACGTCAGCACGGACACGATCCTTCGCCACGACCCTGGCTGGGTCGCCGTCGCCGCGCGCACTCCGGAGGCACTCGACGCGTTCCGCTTGGCGCATCCCGGCGATTGGGTCAACAAGTAGCGCCGAATCGTACGCGGCCGATCTGAAGACGGCACCGCACATCTGCCGCTGTCTGCGCACATCAAGATTAGGCACACGGATCTGCCGCGAGTCGCGTGGCAATGGCGAATTCAGCGTTGTCGAACTGTGGAAGCGGCCGATGCATCGGGCCACCTCCCGACCGCCGGCGGCTGGTCGGCGGCGCGGGAGTCAGTCGTCGAACTCGAAACCCTGCGCCTCGGCAGCTGCGACCAGCTCCCGCATGCGCTCGGCGTCGGTTGCGACGGAGGCCATGCGAGCGGCCAGCTCCTCCAGCACGCTTCGGTCACTGCTGTACGCGCAAACATGCCGCCTTCGGGATCGTAGGAGAACCGGCCCTCCAAGGCGGGGGCCTCGATGCTAACGAGCAGCTGCGCAACACCTTCCCAGAAGTCCCTGGTCCAGGCGCCTTGTGTGTGTGCGGTGCTGCCGATGAGCAACGGTGCACCGACGGCAGAGAGGGCGGCCGCAGAGCCGGCGTTACCCAGTTGAGTCCGCGCGAGCGGGATCTGATCACCGGTGGCCTCACAACGCGTCGATCGCCGGCTGGCCTCGGGCTGTCGACGAAGGCGGTCGGCAACCACATTTCGGCCATCTTCGCCAAGCTCCAGGTGGCCGGACGGGCGGAGGTGATCATCCGATCCCGCGATGCTGCCGGCTTGGACCGCTGACACGTTTGTGGGCCTCCGGCCGTGGTGGATCGACGCCGACTTCTCCAGTGTCGATACGGCGCCGGCCGCGGGACGACGCGAGTCAGCCCGCCTCGTCCAGTGAGTGGATCCGCCGGATCCGTGGGAACAACACCCACGGTAATGCCACCGGGATGCCGATGGCGGCGACGACCAGCGTCGAGTGGGGGCCGATCCGGTCGCCGAGCACTCCCGCCACCACCGCGGCAATCGGAGCCAACCCGGCGATCAGGAAGCCGAACCCGGCCGCGACACGGGCCTGCATGGAGTTCGGTGTCACCGATTGACGGATGGTCATCTCCACGATGTTCGCTGACACGATGGCGCAGCCGGCGATGAGGAAGACAACGGTAAGCAACACCATCCGCGTGACCGGACCTCCGCTGACGAAGGGCAGAGCCACGATCGTTCCCGCGCCGACCACGTAGCTGATCGCAAGCAGGCGACCGACGCCGATCCTCATGGTTCTGCTCAACGATGCCGCGGCGGCCACGCCACCGACGCCGAATCCGGACATCACCACGCCGATCTGATGCGATGAAAGGAGCGGGGCCTCCGCTCCTCGTGACGTACTCGCCGTAGTGGTTTGACACTCGGGGTACACATGTTCACCACGACAAGGGAGGCCCCTTGTGGACGTAGAGTACGCCGGTCAGCGGTATGTCGGCAGGCTGGGTGTGGCCCGTATCGACAACGATCCGTTCGAGTTGGCTCGGCAGGTTGCCTCGTGGGGTGAGAGCCCGGAGGTGGTGCTGGAAGCAACGTATGGGTGGTACTGGGCCGTTGACGTGTTGGCCGAGGCGGGTGCGGTGGTGCACTTGGCGCATCCGTTGGGTGTCAAGGGTTTTGCGTATCGCAGGGTCAAGAATGACGTTCGAGACGCCTCGGACTTGGCGGATCTGCTGCGGATGGGCCGCCTGCCCGAGGCGTGGATCGCGCCGCCGGAGGTACGGGGGTTGCGGGAGGCGGTACGCCACCGGGCGAAGCTGGTGGCGGTCCGGTCCGGCCTGAAGGCCCAGGTCCACGCGGTGTTGGCCAAGCAGGGGGTGCGGGTGGCCGTATCCGATCTGTTCGGCGTGGGTGGGCAGCGGCTGCTCGACCGGTTGGCGTTGGATGCGCCGTTCGCCGCCCGGGTGACCTCGCTGCGTCGGTTGATCGAGGCGTTCACCTTCGAGATCGACGTGTTGGCCCAGCGCATCACCGCTGATCTTCGAGGTCACCGCGGCTACCAAGCCATCCAGGCCATCGACGGGGTCGGTCCGCTGCTGGCCGCGGTGTTCGTCGCCGAGATCGGCGACGTGACCCGCTTCGCCCGCCCGCAGCAGCTGTGCTCGTGGGCCGGGATGACGCCCCGCCACCGCGAGTCCGACACCAAGGTCCACCGCGGCCGGATCACGAAACAGGGCAACCATCTGGTGCGGTGGGCCGCGGTCGAGGCCGTGCAACGCCTGCACAGCGGCCCGCTGGGGTCCACCCGGACCAGACTGGCCGAGCGGCGCGGCGCGAACATCGCCAAGGTCGCCGCCGCCCGCAAGCTGCTCACGCTGGTCTACTGGGGGCTACGCGACGGGCACATCCGTTGCCTGGCCCGACCAGCGTGTCTATGAGCCCGGCGCAGCCAGGACGCGAGGTCGGCGCAGGTCTGACCCCCACCACCGGTGGCGAGGTCGACGTGATCTGATTGACCCCGCCTGGCTGCGGCCGTACCACTCCATGCCGCCCACGCCGGCGGCGAAGGGATGACCGGCAACCGGGTTCCGGTTCCGCCTTATCGTCCACATCGGACGCTGGAGAACACGGCCACCCACAACACGCTTCCCGGCGTGCACATCATGCGCCGCCCGGAGCCGGTGTCAAGGCCAAGCCCGCTACGCGGGTCGACCTACGGTCGAGCCTGGACCCCGACCCCTCATCGGCGTTTGTCTGCACCGAGCCGGGAACCAGGACAGACCGGTCACAAATTCCTGACCACAAGGGGTTGACCGGCCCCGCCCCTTTCAGGGATGACCTGC
>WNGA01013962.1_pt1 | contig 10199 bp, 12 predicted proteins | sample 5400061 | NCBI WGS metagenome assembly WNGA01 (sample SAMN13153366, study PRJNA577476) | soil metagenome | isolation source: 100 cm soil or saprolite under grassland replicate 2 | place: USA:California | collected 2016-06-15
TATTCCCTCTACATGTAATTTATCAGCAGGATTAGTGGTACCAATGCCCACGTTGCCGGAGACATCGATGTGAATGCGCTCTACGTTGTTGGTAAAAACGCGTAAAGGAATACTATTGGTAGTACCAAGTTTGGAAGTGACAGAGGCATTCGAGTTACCCGAGAGGTTCCATGTCTTTTGCGCATTTAGTGCTTGATAATTCAGCAAAGCAATCGTGGCAATCAGTATTGAGGGAAAAAATAAACGATTTCTCATAAAAAAGAATTTATAAGTGAAGAATGCGTTATTTCAGTGTGATTCTATGCAACAAGAGTTTATGATGTGCCTTCTTGTCTGCAACGGCTGTTGCATTAGGCAAAACGGAAGCAATTACATCTTGTCTAACTTATTCGTTATACATTTTTTCGATTGCCCAACCAGTCAATCAACGGCAGCCAGACCAAGCTGCTGCTGTTTCAATATTTCCGTGTGTTACTAATGGCTGTCTTCAATAACTTCAACTCCATAACTCTTTAATATTTCAAATGCTGTTGGATACGTAGTCGCTGAGAGCCCTTTTAAATGTCCAGGAGCGGCAATCAGTAAGGCGCCCGAACACATTGAGCAGATTATTTGCTTATCTGGATTTAATTTGAACCGATCAAGATACCACTTGTCTCTAATAAGATTTCTTGTCTCAAGCCCACTACCAAAAAATAAAAAGTCTGCATTATTGTACTCTTCAATAAATCCATGAATGGCTACGTCAGTCCACACATAGATCTGTGTGAGATTTTGTACCGATAATTTTTACCTCAAAATCTTTGTCACTATACTTTACGCGGTTGAGTAAATCCCAGGCTAAAAAAATGCCGATGTCTGTGAAACTGTTACGATTACTGCTTTTTTCATTTTTGATTTGTTTTGACTATTGTTTGGGCAACGTTACACACCACGGGTGAACATTTCCGCATGGGGTGGATCGATGTTAATCCGGCCTTGGCTGCAATGCCGAATCAAAGAAACAAATTCCTTACTTTAAAAGAAAAGCCAATTACCGAACGGTATTTTTTACCATACATTCGGTCTTGTAATTTTTCCGAAAAGAGGGCAAGCCAAACAGGTCATGAACCACTCCTATTGAGTTGTTTTTGTGGAATAACAACTCTGCCGGGCCAATTCATCTACAGTTTAAGGCTATCAGTTCCATTGTTAAATAAGGATGCAGGCAGTTGCATTGAAGTAACCATACCATCGCAATTTCCGAAAGGAATACCGGGAATATGGTCGCCTGAACATCTGTTCACTGCTGCTGTAAGCAGTTGTTTGATGACAACTTTCTTATCTATTGCTGAAAATTCAAAATTGACCTTCATAAATTTCAGTTGCAAATCAAAAGGAAAATTAGAACAGGTAGAAGGAAAATTTATGATGAGTGAAATTATTCTTGAACCCACTGTAACAATTACAGATGGGAAAGACCGTGAACGGGCTGAAAGGGTGTTGCAAAAATCAGAAGCGGCTTGTTTAATTTCCAATTCGGTGAAATCAAAAATTACTATGATAACAACAATTAAAATCAACTAAATCAAAATGAAAACAACAAATCAAATCGGACTTGACAAAATAAAAACCAAACTACTTGCTGATAAACTCAATAATTTGTTTCCAAACTATATAGGTATTGCAGTGGACTGACAGCATAATCTAATCAAAAGCTGGCAAATGTATATTTTTTAAATACGGGCCTAACAGGCTAACATTAATAAAGCTTCTTAATTCAAGTATTTTGTTCATATCACCATCATACTTTACCTCAACATAAAATCCCTCAATCTGGTACAGGAGAATTTATGTTTTTCAGTTATTCTAACAACAATGAAAACTCCCTTATCCCACAGCGCATTATACTGCTCATTTTCATCTAACGCTTTAAACTGATAAAGGGTCATCGTATTTATTTAGCACTCTCCTAAAGATATGGTAAGATTTACAGATGAGCAGTTGTCGCATATTGGTTTTTGTTCTGAAGGGATGAGCAATCTATGTGGCAACTTTTGTAATGTTACCAGATGCCAATCTGTTCTTTTGCTAATTGCCTCTTCACAGTACAAAAAAAATGAGGTATTTACTTCTCCTTTGTTTAATTTACAAACCAATTCATCTTTCGTCTAAACTACCTGCCCCATGACTAATATTTTATCGAAAGATTCTGAAAAAGAATTACAGCTCTCGCATTTTACAATAGCGAACTTGAAGGAAGCAGTTTTCTGGATAACTTCTGAAGGAAAGATATTCCAGGTAAACGAAATGGCTTGTACGATGACCGGCTATACCAGGGAAGAACTCACCAGCTTTTATGTGTTTGATTTAAATCCGTCACGAATAGTTGAAGATTTTCCAAATTTCTGGAACCGGTTAAAAAAAGAAAAGAAATTTATTTTTGAAGCACAGCATAAACACAAAACAGGATTTATCTATGATGTAGAAATAACCGGCAATTTTTTTGAATACAAAGGTCAGGAACTTGCATGCAGCATTGTAAGGGATATCCGTAAGAGAAAAATGGAAGAAGAATTGCTGCGTACCATTTCAGAAAATACATCTTCCGTAACCGGAGCAGATTATTTCAGGGAGCTCACAAAATTTATAACCATCACATTGAATGTGCGGTATTCAATGGTTGTTTCCTGTTCGAATGATGAGATTACCAAACTTCGCATGCTTTCTTATGTTGACAGACAGGAAGTGCTGGAGAACTTTGAATACGATACAAAAGGTACGCCCTGTGAAATTGTGATGCAAGGAAAAGATTTTTTTTGCGCAGATAAACTGGAAGAAACATTTCCCCGAGAAAAAGGTATAAAGTCCTGGGTAGCCGTACCCATCTATAGTCCATCTTCCGGTAAAGTAATCGGCAATATTGCAGCATTCGATAATATCCCTATGGCAAATGAGCAAAACCAGGTTGCTATACTTCGCATTTTTGCAGCACGTGCAGGATCCGAAATTGACAGGATAAAGGCAGAAGAAAGATTAAAGATTGCCAATACTGAATTAAAGGTTCTGCTGAAAGAAAGCGAACAACGGTACCGCGATCTGTTTGAGGAAGCACCGATTGCGTACGTTCACGAAGGGCTTGACTCTAAATTTATCAAAGCAAACAGAGCAGCATTAAGAATCCTGGGAGTGCGTCCCGACGAGGTTCTTGAGACCTATGGGAAATCTCTTGCACCCAACACTCCGGATGCTCAACGACGCCTTACGGAAGCATTTGATTCAATAGGACGCGGCACGGATACCAGTGGTGTCGTCCTGGAACTCCGGCGCAAAGACAATGGCAAACCGATCTGGATTCAATGGTGGTCAAACCCCGATGTTGGCGGTCAATTTACCCGTACTATGTTCATTGATATCACCGATAAGGTGCTGATGGAACAGGAGCAGGCAAAACTAATGGCTCAGAATCAATATCTCCAGGAAGAAATAAAACTGAATTACAATTTTGAGGAGATCATTAGTAAAAGCAATAATTTTCAAAAAGTATTACAGCAAATTGAACAAGTTGCTTCTACCGATTCTACGGTATTGATATTGGGTGAATCCGGTACGGGAAAAGAACTGATTGCAAGGGCTGTTCATAATATCAGCAACCGAAGCAAAAGAACATTGGTAAAAGTAAACTGCGCAACATTGCCTGCTAATCTTATCGAAAGCGAATTATTTGGCCACGAAAAAGGCGCATTTACCGGCGCCTTTGATAGGAAGATCGGACGCTTTGAGCTTGCAGATGGTGGCACTATTTTTCTTGATGAGATCGGGGAACTACCGATTGAATTGCAGTCGAAACTCTTACGCATTTTGCAGGAAGGCGAGTTTGAACGACTTGGTAATCCAAAAACGATGAAAGTGAATGTTCGTGTGATTGCCGCAACCAACCGCAATCTTGAGCAAGCAATTGAGAAGAAAGAGTTTCGCGAAGATCTGTATTATCGTCTCAATGTGTTTCCTATCCATTGCCCGCCGTTGCGCGATAGGAAAGAAGATATTCCTTTGCTTGTAAAACATTTTTGCCAAAAATATGAAGCAAAAATTGGTAAGAAGATTAGCAACATTTCTTCGAAAGTGATGGATGCATTGACACAATACAATTGGCCCGGCAACATACGTGAATTGGAAAATATAATTGAGCGGGCATTGATATTGAGCCGTGGCAATACTTTGGAGTATGGTGAATGGGTTCCATCAGAAAAAAAGCGGGATAAAAAAATTATATACACAACACTTGAAGATGCGGAACGCCAGCATATTATTGAAGCTCTTGAGAAAACAGGTTGGAAGGTAAGCGGAGAAAAAGGGGCTGCAAAAATTCTTGGGCTGAATGCAACTACACTTGAAGCGAAAATGAAAAAACTGGGAATAAAAAGAGTGGCTAAAGTTTTATAAAATTATTTATCCAGCTCTGTTACTGCTATTGAACTGCTCTTGCGTCCACACTCGTGCTTTCATTCTTTATTCAACAATAGCAGCAGCTTTCAGTTCCGTCACTGGCTTTCTTTTTATTTTATAGGCCTGTACTACCGCAGTAATAAGAAGTACAATTCCAATGATCCAATTAATGAAAGTTTGATTAAACAGCAATTGATGAATGATATAATTTCCTCCATAAATAAAAACCCCAAAGCCCGCGATCGTTCCCAAACCAATCCCTGTGGCGTATATGTTGTAATTGCTTTTGTTGGCATGTAAAATTTTTTTCTCAATTAAAAGGGTGCTCCATCCAAACCAAAAAATAATATGTAATGGATTGAGTGAACTCAATAACATACCGCTAAAGAAAGCATGTTTACTCTCTGCAGGAGCGATAGAAGATATTCCCCGCATATTTACAGCATCCATCAAACTGTTAATAGAAAGTGCTAGAATTAAAATGGTTGTTACCCATTCAAACAATCTGAACAATTTTATTTTCTTGCTCACCCAATGCATTGCCCGCAAAGTGATGCATACATATACAAGTTCAACAAACATTGCACCGAGTGCAAAAATGAATGCAGCCTTCACACCATTTTCAACAGATAATTGTGTTGCCGTTACGTTCAGTACTCCAAGGGGTAAAGACCCTAAAAAGCTGATCAGTATCCCCCACCAGAAAAGTTTTATCAAATGTTTCATCTAAAATTCTTTAAGCTGCCTGTGCTGTTCTTTTATATTTTATTGTTGATGCTGCAACGCCAAATCCATCGGGAACTGTAATAGAAGTCACTTCATTAATGCCCACTCTTATCAGCGCCATGTGATGAATAGTATGCTCTAAATTATATACCAGTTCGCGGAAATAATTGGTGGAGATAAGTATAGTATCCTTTGACTGCTCATCGTAAGTTGCTTCGAGCAATAAGTTTTTATCATGCCTGCGAAGATTTGCAGGAATTTGCTGCAACAATTCTATCGCAACTTGCTTATTCGATTCAATTGTGTAATCACGTTTTCGGTTCTCATAATTGATAATGCATTTTTCATAGCCATTTTCAAGACAAATAAACAGTTCGATAATGTGCCTAACATGCTGACCAATAGTTGCATTGAATAACGTTGGACTTTGATGTGTATACTCATCATTACTAAGCCGCTGTAATGAATCGCTTAATTGTACAAACACATTCTGTATTGCGTGTTGAATTTTCATAAATAATTTTTTGTAGTAAAGAAAATTGCCATCAGTTTTAAATACAAGTGTGAAAAAACTTCCTTTTCACAAAAATTCCTTCGTAAAAGTATTCTGCGAGGAAAGAAATTGTTGTCAACTGCATTACATGGAAGTAGAGAATTTATAAGAAGATGTTATGAACCAAGTTGCAGTGCATGTTTGAAAGTGCCGTTGCGTCGCACTCTTTTACTGAAGTAGAGCTTTCAGCATTTAACTCCTACGAGCACTTTGTTTTTCTCTCTAAGCTCAAGCTCGCCGTCAATAAAGTTTAGAAAGATGAAATAAGCCTTTCTCTCCACATAGAAAAAGCGAAGACAATATGCTATGCAACAAAAACAAAAGTGCAAATCATAAAAATTCCGACAAATTCCCAAAGTATTCCTCACAAAATATTGGGAATCTCCCAAGATATTGGGAGAATTTTTGCGATTAAGATTTACGAAATGTTAAAGCGCAACATTTTGTAATGCAGTGCTGTAAGGCGTTTCAGGGCATTACGTTTTAAATAAAAAAAATTCGGCACGCCGATTGGCTTACATGCTATACAAAATCAAAACAAATGAATCTTCATATCACAGGAAAAGAACTAAAAAAAGAAGTTGCCGAAAATATAAACTTATTGCTTGTACATTTTAAAACAGAATGGAACGGCGCGTGTCAAATTTTGGCGCCCGTTTATGAAGACCTTGCAAATGAATACAAAGACACTGCAAAATTTTTTACGATAGATACAGAAAAAAATAAAACGGCTGCGCATGAATATGGTGTGAATGAGATTCCTACAATTCTTTTTTTTAAAAATGGCGAGGTGATTGATTATGTGAGCGGGCTTACAGCAAAAAATATTATCATTTCAAAAATCGAAAACGCGTTAATAAATACCAATAACTAAAATCATTCTTTAACAATTTAAATCCTTCAGTCATGTGTATAGAAACGAAGTACGTCTACTTAAAAAGTAATTCTCTTTTTAAAGAATTAGATGAAACCAAACTAATGGAACTTAGCACTGTTGTGAAAGTGCACAATCTTTATCGCAGCGAATCAATAAGTTACGGCGATGGTGATTACAGTAAAATTTATTTTGTTGTAAAAGGCAAGGTAAAAATTGCTGAATCAAACGACATGGGCGATGAACTGATAAAAGATATTCTTGCAGAAGGAGATTTCTTTGGTGATCTAAGCTTATATGGTAACCAGTCTGTAGATGAATATGCAGAAGCGCTTACCGCCAACACAATTGTATGCTCATTTAAAGTAAGCGATTTCAGAAGAATGCTGCAATCTAATCCATACATAGCTTTGAGTTATGCAGACAAAGTGAACAGTAAATTGAGAAAGCTCGAAAATCGTCATTCTGATCTTGTTTTCCGTGATGCAAAAGCGAGACTGATCCACTTTATAAAAAATTGGGCAAGAATGGATGGCAGCCGCGTTGGTGATAAAATAGTATTCCCCAATTATCTTACCCACAGTGATATTGCAGGTTTTATTTCAACCAGCCGTCAAAGTGTGAATGTTCTTTTGAATGAACTGAGAGATTCAGGTATGTTGTTTTACAACCGTAAAAAGATTGAATTGAATGATCCGGGGATGTGGAATTGATAACGGATAATGTTAAGAATGTGTGTATAGATCAGCAAGAAATAAATACATATTCTTTCTCCCCCTCAATAATTTAAAATTTAGCTTTATGATACATTATAAGTATACTGATAGAGAAATAACAGCCATTATGCAGTTCACGGGCTTTACAAGGCAGGAGTCTATCGATTATTTTAATGATCTTCTTAAAAGAGATAATAAAATGATTGTTAGCCAGGAGCAGGAAAGTAAGGTACTTGATCAGGTAGCTGCATCTTTTAATTCCAGCCAATTAATATTTTCAACCAACTAATTGTTTTGTTTTCGTACCAAGCCTTCATCTTTTACTCTAACTTCTCTCGTGTCTCTCTCTTGTACAATAGCGCTTTTAAGAGGAAAGGAAACGTTCAAAACAGGTAATGGGCAATAAGCAATAGCAGAATTTCAATTTGGAGACAGGAATTTGAACACTCAACAGAAAACGATAAACATAAACTCATTAATCATAAACTTAAGAAGTTTGTAAATTAACCGACAGTGCTGCTTTCTAATCTGTGTTATTTTCACTTTTACATTTTTGCAGATTTGAAAATTTAAACAACAAATGCATGCCATCTCTTTGCCAGCACTTTAAGGCGCATCAGCCTTATCAACTGAAAAGATATCTTAAACAAGATGTGCAGGTTTGCAGTTGTTATGAAGACTCCGCAGCAGATAAAGCGAACATTAACAAAGTTGCGGATGAATGTTATTTGCCGGCGAATGAGGTTGTATATAAGGCAATAGAAACAACAAAGGGAAAATTTAAAATTGCTTATTCTATCAGCGGAGTAACATTAGGATTGCTTGAAAGATACAGACCGGATGTAATTGAAAATTTTAAATTTTTGGTTGATACAGGTTGTGTTGAAATGTTGGGGGAAACATATTATCACTCACTTAGTTCTTTGCATTCAAAAAAAGAATTTGAAAGACAGGTAAAAATGCACACCAGGTTAATTTATGATCTTTTTTGTCAAACACCATCTGTATTTCGCAATACAGAATTAATTCACAACAACGATCTGGCGGCTATTGTTACATCACTTGGTTTTAAAGGGATTTTATGCGAGGGAATTGAAAGATTGCTGACAGGAAAATCAGTGAACAAAATTTATACAACTCCCCGTGAAAGCATTAAACTGCTTCTTCGAAATGTTATTTTAAGTGATGATATAGCATTTCGCTTTGGGGAAGAACATTGGGATAAATATCCCTTAACTGCGAAAAAATTTGCGGAATGGATTCATCTCCATAATAGTAATACTCAGGTGATCAATCTGTTCATGGATTACGAGACATTTGGCATTCATAAGAAAAAAGAAACAATTCAGTCTGCCTTCTGAAATAATCTATGAGCATGAAACAAGTGATGTTTATGATGTTCAAAAAACAATTTCCTGGGAAGACAGATCAAAAGAATGTTGTGTTTGGTGTGAGAATATGATGCAGAACAATACACTTAAAAAAATATATAGCATTGAAAATATGGTTTTGCAGAACAAAAATGAAGTACTGATGGAAACATGGGGCAGATTGCAAACCGTAGATTATTTATATTATATGGCTGATAATAACTGCATACACAATAAAGGTCGCTATCCAAATCCTCATGAAACGGCCCAAACGGCATTTGACTACTACAATAACATCGTTACAGATCTTGAAATTTCATTGATAAAGAAAATGCTTGAACGCTCACAATTATCTTATTATAGTTCAATTGGAAATTTATATTAACATAAAAAACAAAATAAATAAATGGAAAAAAAATTACAAGACCAGGTTGCAATTGTTACAGGTGCCAGCAGTGGCATTGGCGCCGGGTGTGCGATAGAAATGGCTAAAGCTGGGGCCATAGTTGTGGTAAATTATCCTATCCCGCAGGGAAAAGACATGGCACAGAAAGTAGTTGACGAAATTGCCGCCAACGGAGGTTCAGCTATTGCTTATAAATGTGATGTGAGCAGGGAAGATGAAGTAAAGCAGATGTTTGCTGATGTTATCAAACAGTTCGGTACAGTGGATATATTAGTTAACAATGCAGGCCTGCAGAAAGATGCACCCTTTACTGAAATGACGCTGGATCAATGGAATTTTGTGCTGGGTGTAAACTTAACTGGCCAGTTCCTTTGTGCAAGGGAAGCGGTAAAGGAATTTTTGCGCAGAGGTGTAAATGGTAAATCAAAATCAGCCGGCAAGATCATTTGCATGAGCAGTGTGCACGAAGTAATTCCCTGGGCGGGTCATGCTAATTATGCGGCATCGAAAGGTGGCGTTATGCTGATGATGAAAACTATTGCACAGGAATTTGCTCCAAAGAACATCCGTATCAACTCTATTGCTCCCGGTGCTATTGCAACGCCGATTAACCATGATGCATGGGATACGCAGGCACATTTACAGGAATTATTAAAATTGATCCCGCAAAAAAGAGTGGGCAAGGTAGAAGACATTGGTAAGGCTGCTGTGTGGTTAGCGAGTGATGATTCTGATTACGTAAATGGTACTACATTGTTTGTTGATGGCGGAATGACTTTGTATCCCGGGTTTGAGGATAACGGATAGAAGGTACAACCTTCCTAACAGGGCTTGTATTACCAGTGAAATTATATAAGTGCTTGTATAATTTTAAAGAAGATTATGAGCCGGACTAAGGAATATGAATACTGCTTCGTTGCGTCGCACAATCGTACTGTAGGATCGTGAATGATCAGTGTTAATTACTCACAACTGACAACCTGCCTACCGGCAGCTAGCCTTTACCCAAATTTTGTTAGGGTAAAAATATTAAGGTTCTTTGACATAAACATTTGCAATGCACAAGATTACTGTTAAGGATTTTCCCCATTTAAATTTTGGAGATATACGCAGGGATGAGCGCTTT
>WNGA01013967.1_pt1 | contig 10197 bp, 9 predicted proteins | sample 5400061 | NCBI WGS metagenome assembly WNGA01 (sample SAMN13153366, study PRJNA577476) | soil metagenome | isolation source: 100 cm soil or saprolite under grassland replicate 2 | place: USA:California | collected 2016-06-15
AACAGCTCGTCCAGCACGTCCTCCGTCCCGCTGATCGGCGTGGCGCCGTCCCGCAGCAAATTGTTCGTGCCGCGCGCGACGCTCGACGTGATCCGTCCCGGCACCGCCGCGACGCAGCGGCCCAGATCCCTCGCGAACTCGGCGGTTATCAGGCTGCCGCTCGGGTCTGCGGCCTCCACCACGAGCGTCATCCGGGCGAGTCCCGCCATGATGCGGTTCCGCGCCGGGAAGCTCCAGCGGTACGGCTCGGTTCCCGGCGGAAGCTCCGACAGGACCAGGCCCGAATCGCAGACGCGCTCGCGGAGCGAGCGATGACGCCTCGGGTACACGACGTCCGGGCCGCCGGCAACAACCGCGACGGGAACGCCGCCACCGTCGAGACAGCCTCGGTGCGCAGTGCCGTCGATGCCCAGCGCGAGTCCACTGACCACGGGCACTCCCGAGGCGCCCAGGCCGCGCCCGAGGGCGTAGGCCACCTCCGTGCCGTATGGGCTCGCCCGTCGCGTGCCGACAACGGTCACGACCGGCTCCTCGACGAGCAGCTCGAGGGTCTCACCACGGCCGGCTCCGAAAAGAACCGCGGGCGGGTCGGAGAGATCGCGCAGGAGCGGCGGATAGCGCGCTGAGTGCGCGCAGGCGGCCACGAAGCCGGCCTCGGCGAGGCGGTCACGCTCCCCCGCCACGTCGAGCGCGTCGAGAAATGCGAGCGCCTGTTCGACCTGCCGCCCCGCGGCGGCCGCGATGAGGTCGTGCTCGGGCAGCCCGAGGAGCCCACGCGTGCGCCGGTCGCCACGCCCGAGGAGTCCGGCGATGCGCGGCGCAAGATGAGCGATGAGGAGCGCGCGCCTCAGACAGGTGTCGCAGCTGTCGCAGGTCACGCTGCCACGCGCTGCCAGGTATCGAGCCGGTAGGAAAGCGCCTCGTCCAGGTCGCGCTCCACGAGCAGCTCGCGCCCGTCCAGGTCGGCGATCGTGCGCGCTACGCGCAGCACCCTGTCATGTCCACGGCCGCTGAGCGGTATCCGATCGCGGATGGCGAGCAGGCGCGCGGCGAGGTTCGCGTCCGGCGGCACCTGCCGCCGGGTGAGCCGGCCGTCCATGTCGCCGTTGCAGAGGACACCGGTGCCGGCCAGGCGAGCGAGCTGTCGCCTTCGGGCCGCCACCACGCGGTCCCGCACAGCGCCCGAAGGGATCCGCGGGCCGGCCCAGTCACGCACAAGCTGGACCGTGGGCACCGCCTCGACTTGGCACACGAGGTCGATCCGGTCGACGAGGGGGCCGCTCAGGCGGCGCTGATACCGCGCGAGCTCGAGTGTCGTACAGGCGCACCGGTCCGGTGGCCGCGCGCACGGGCAGCGATTGCACGCGGCCACGACGATCGCGTTCGCGGGGAAGTCGAGGGTTCGCTGACCGCGCGTGATCTCGACGCACCCCTCCTCGAGCGGTTGCCGGAGAGCGTCGACCGCGGTCCGGGCAAACTCCGGCAGCTCGTCGAGGAAGAGGACGCCGCGGTGCGCGAGGGTGATCTCGCCAGGCATCGGCCGGGTGCCGCCACCCACGAGACCCTGGGCCGAGATCGTGTGATGCGGCGCCCGGAATGGCCGCTCGGTGGCGAGGCGGCCGTTCCCGATGCCGGCGGCGCTGTGGACCTGGGTGATCTCGAGTGCCTCCTCGAAGCTGGGTGGCGGCAGGATGCCGGGCAGCCGGCGCGCCAGCATGGTCTTGCCGGAGCCGGGCGGACCGACCATGAGCAGGTTGTGGCCGCCGGCAGCCGCGATCTCGAGCGCACGCTTCGCATCCTCCTGTCCGCGCACGTCGGCGAGGTCGGGCGCCTCGGGCGGTTGGTCCTCGGGAGTCGGGGACGCCGGCCGCGCGGGCTCGGGAGTCCAGCGGCCGTGAAGGAGGTCGGCCATCCGCGACAGCGACGGAATCGGGCTCACCTCGATGCCCCCGACGAGGGCTGCCTCCGGCGCGTTCGGCTCGGGCACGAGTAGTCGCTGGTAGCCGGCGCGGCGAGCCCCCAGCGCGGCGTTGAGCGCGCCGCGCACGGGCCGCAGCTCGCCGCTGAGGGAGAGCTCGCCGGCCAGCGCCCACTGCTCGAGCCGCTCGGCCGGGATCTGACCACTCGCGGCGAGCAGCCCGACCGCGATCGCGAGGTCGAAGCTCGGCCCAGCCTTGCGAACGTGGGCGGGGGCGAGGTTGACGGTCAGTCGCTTCTGCGGAAACTCGAGCCCGGAGTTGAGTACCGCGGCGCGGACGCGCTCGCGCGACTCGCGGATCGCTCGGTCGGGAAGTCCGACCAGCGTGAACGCGGGCAGCCCTCGGCGCACGTCGACCTCGACCGTGACCTCCTGCGGTCGAACCCCCTCTAGCGCGAACGTGGCCACCGCGGCGAGCACGGGCCGGATGCTCCGGCGCGGCGCCCGAAGCGTGGGCGCGGGGACGTGACAACTCCGTGCCGCTACGCGCACCACGGCGTGACGACCGTTCGTACGCGCCTATCCTGCCCTCCCCGTGGCCTCGGATCGTCTAGCTCGGGTGCTCTCCATCGCCGGCTCGGATTCCGGCGGGGGTGCGGGCATTCAGGCCGATCTGAAGGCGTTTGCGCGGTGTGGGGTGCATGGGATGACCGCGATCACCGCGATCACCGCTCAGAACACGGTGGCGGTCACCGCGGTGCATCCGGTTCCGGGGGACGTGATCGTCGAGCAGGTGCGGGCGGTCGTCGACGACATCGGGGTGGACGCTGTCAAGATCGGCATGCTCGGCAGCGTGGCGACGATCGCGGCGGTCGACGAGGCGCTCGACCTGGTGGGCGACGCGCCGGTGGTTCTGGACCCCGTGATGGTGGCCGAGAGCGGCGCCCGGCTGCTGGACGAGGACGCGCAGGAGGCGCTCCGCGCGCGGCTCGTGCCGCGAGCGGCGGTCGTGACGCCGAACGTGCCGGAGGCGCGTGTGCTCACCGAGAGCGGTGAGGACGTCGATGCCGAAGCGCTGGTTCGCGCCGTCCATGCCCTCGGTCCGCGCGCCGTCGTCCTCACCGGGGGCCACCGCGAGGAGGCCATCGACCTCTTCTTCGACGGCGACCGGCTCGTGGAGATCCCGGGCGAGCGCTACGAGGGCGGGTCGGCGCACGGGTCGGGCTGCACGCACTCGTCGGCGCTGGCCGCCCATCTGGGGCTGGGCCTCGACCCGCTCGAGGCGGCCAGGAAGGCCAAGGAGATCGCCTCAGAGGCCGTCCGCGACGGCCTGAACGGCATCGGGCACGGCCCGGGACCCGTCGACGTCTTCGGCCTCGAGCGCGGCTAGTGCCTCCGCGACGCGCCTGCCGCAACCTCCAAGCGCAGAACAGCGCGACCCCGCGCGCCAAACGGGCCGGGCCGTGGCAGGGCGCGTGGCATAATCGGCCCCGTGAGGTTCCTGCGCATGAAGCCCGGGCACGGCGAGCTGCTGCTCGCCGAGGGCGATCCGCGCATTCAGGAGGACGAGGAGCGCCTCGTGGAGGAGTTCCGCCGCCAGCTGGACGAGGGCATGTGGGCCGCGGTGCCCGTCAGGAACCCCGGCAGTGGCCGTCGCGAGGCCCGGATGGTCAAGGAGTACGCGGACATCCCGCCCGACTCCGAGCGCGTGATCTTCTTCCCGCGCGCCTCGGGCGGCTAGGCCGAAGAGGCCCATGCTGCTCGCGCTCCTCGCACTCGCACTGATCGCCATGGTGCTCGCCGCGCCGATTGCGTTCAGGCGGGTCGAGGGCTGGCGCGCCCGCCGTCCGCACAGGCGGTCCCCGAACGCCGCCGACTTCGACCTCGAGCTGTACGACCCCGGCCGCGAGCGCCGCGCCGAGCAGCGCGCCCGGGAGCTGCTGCGCTCATGCGTGAACGCGGAGGAGTGGGGGATGTACCGCGACCTCGGCTTCATCCGCGTCGCCGGCCGCCACGCGCGCCGCGAGATCGATCGCGACCGCGGCGCCCGCCCCGCCTACGCCTACCTCGTCTACCCGCACAAGCCGATCGTGGCCTACGTGCCCGAGAGCGGCCAGCTGCTGTCCGAGTACTGCGTGGAGTTCCCCGACCTGAAGGGCACCGGCGGCCGCCACCGCCTCCCTGCCTCCGACGACGTGCTCGCCAAGTGGATGGCCCTCACCTCCGACGAGGACCGCGTGATCCGCCGCGCGAACATGCACCTGGTGGGCCGCCAGCTCGACCCGGCACGCGTGCGCCGCGACCTCTGGCGCCTCGCCGAGTGGGAGCGCAGGCGCGGCAACCGCGAGCAGGTGTCACAGAGCCGCCGGTGAGCGGCGACCTCCGCAGTCGCAGCCGGGTCATCCTCGACGGCCCGGATCGCGCCCAGGCGCGCGCGTACCTGAAGGGGATCGGGTTCGACGACGACGCGCTCAGGAGACCGATCGTCGGCATCGCCAACACCTGGACCGAGACGATGCCCTGCAACTTCCACCTGCGCCGTCTCGCGGAGAAGGTGAAGGAGGGCGTGCGCGCCGCGGGCGGCACGCCGATGGAGTTCAACACGATCGCCATCTCCGACGGCATCACGATGGGCACCGAGGGCATGAAGACATCGCTGATCAGCCGCGAGGTGATCGCCGACTCGATCGAGCTCGTGGCCCGCGGCCACATGTTCGACGCGGTCGTGGCGCTCTCCGGCTGCGACAAGACCATCCCCGGCAGCGTGATGGCGCTCGCCCGGCTCGACGTGCCGGGCCTGATGCTCTACGGCGGCTCGATCGCCCCCGGCCGCTGGCGCGGCAGGGACGTGACGATCCAGGACGTCTTCGAGGGCATCGGCGCCCACGCGGCGGGCGACCTCAGCGACGAGGAGCTCACCGACCTCGAGAACCACGCCTCACCCGGCGCCGGCGCCTGCGGCGGCCAGTTCACCGCGAACACGATGGCCATGGCGTTCGAGGTCCTCGGGATCTCGCCGATGGGCAGCTCGATGGTCCCGGCCGAGGATGGCAAGAAGGGGAAGGTCGCCGAGGAGTGCGGCCGGCTCGTGCTCGAGGTGCTCGAGCAGGACCGCCGCCCGAGCAAGATCATCACCAAGCGCTCGCTCGAGAACGCGATCGCGGCGGGCGCAACCTCCGGCGGCTCCACCAACCTGGTCCTGCACCTGCTCGCGGTCGCGCACGAGGCGGGAGACGAGCTCGAGCTCGAGGACTTCGACAGGATCGCCTGGCAGACGCCGCTCCTCTGCGACCTCAAGCCCAGCGGGCGCTACGTGGCCACCGACCTCTACCGCGCCGGCGGCGTGCCGCTCGTGATCAGGCGGCTGAAGGAGCTCGGCGCGCTCAACGAGGACGAGCTGACAGTGACGGGACAGACGATCGGCCAGGTGGCCGACGCCGCCGAGGAGGCCGAGGACCAGGACGTCGTGCGGCCAGTGGGCGAGCCGCTCAAGCCGAACGGCGGCTTCGCGATCCTGCGCGGCAACCTCGCCCCGGACGGCTGCGTCGTGAAGCTCTCCGGTCACGACCGCATGGAGCACCGCGGCCCGGCGCGCGTGTTCGAGCGCGAGGAGGACGCGTTCGCCGCGGTGATGGCGAAGCAGATCCAGCCCGGCGACGTGGTCGTGATCCGCAACGAGGGCCCGCGCGGCGGACCCGGGATGCGCGAGATGCTGCACGTGACCGCCGCGCTCGTCGGCGAGGGGCTGGGCGACAGCGTGGCCCTGCTCACCGACGGCCGCTTCTCGGGCGCCACGCACGGCTTCATGGCCGGCCACGTCGCCCCCGAGGCGCCCGACGGCGGCCCGATCGCGGCCGTCCAGGACGGCGACACGATCGTCTTCGACGTCGAGAGGCGCGAGCTGAACGTGGAGCTGCCGGACGACGAGATCGCCGAGCGGGTGAGCGCGTACGAGGCGCCGGCGGCCGCCTACACGAACGGCGTGCTGGGAAAGTACGCGAAGCTGGTGGGATCAGCCGCGCAAGGAGCCGTGACGAACTGAGGAAGTCGACCGTCCTGGATTGAGTACCTCTACGGTGCCCTATCCAGGACAGTCCTCTCCTTCAATGCGTCGTTCCCGGGGCTACGCCGCCTGCGACTCGCCCTCGGCGGGCTCCTTCTCCTCCGCGGGGCCGCTCTCAGCCAGGAAATCCAGGAGCACGTCGTTGAACGCCACCGGACGCTCCGCCATCGGTATGTGGCCGGTGTCCCTCATCACGATCTTGCGGCTGTCGTCGATCAGCCGCTCGAACTCGTCGGCGTCGCGCACCGGGATGATCGAGTCCTTCTCGCCCCAGACGATCAGCGTCGGGACCTTCACCTCGGGGAGGCGGTCGCGGAAGTCGTACTCGAGTGACGCTCGCAGCGCGTCGTCGAACCCCGGCTTGCCGGCGCCCTTGAAGAAGCCCTCGTAGGCGAAGTCCGCCTTCAGGAGCCGCGGGTGGCGCGCCACGAGCGCGAGCGCGAGGTGGCGGCTGATCGGCCGTGCGGCCAGCCGGCGGTGGCGCGCCGCGGTGTTGGCGGCGAGCGCGGCGGCGACCCTGCCGAACGTCATGATCGGTGCCTGGAGCGCGTCGGCCGAGCTGATCCCCGCGGCGGACACGAGCGTCAACCGCGACACGCGCTCGGGGAACTGGATGGCCACCTCCGCGGTGACATACCCGCCCATCGAGTTGCCGACCAGCGCCACCTGGCCGAGGCCGAGCTTGTCGCAGAACGAGTCGACGCAGCGCCCATAGCCCGGGATGCTGATCTCGCCGTCCGCCGGCTCGGGCGTGAGGCCGAAGCCCGGCAGGTCGAGCGCCAGCACGCGCCGCTCCTGGGCCAGGCGCGGGATGTTCTGGAGCCAGTTCTGCCACTGGCCGCCGAGCCCGTGCACCAGCACGGCAGGCTCGCGGTCGCCCGACCCAAGGTCGACGTAGTTCACCGGCGTGCCGTCGATGTCGACCTGCTTGAGCTCGCGAGCCCAGTCGGTCTCGCGCCAGTCCGGCGCGGCTGTGGCGCCGTAGTCGTCGTCGGCGTCGCGATAGCGCCACGGCGAGGCCGGAGCCGCGCCGGGGCGCATGATCCTGCGTCCCATGCCCCCTACTGTACGGAGCCGTGGCCAGGATCGCGCTGGACATCGACTCGACGCTGCACCACTACTGGGACCTGCTCCAGAGGGTCGCGCGCGAGCGCTACGGCGTCGAGCTTCCCTACGAGGAGCAGCGCGACTGGGGCATCACCGTCCTCGAGCGCGACGCGATCGTGCATTGCGTCGAGGAGTCGCACTCCGACGAGAACATCGCGGCCGGCGTGCCCTACCCGGACGCCGTCGAGACCGTCCGCGCCTGGCACGGCGCCGGCCACTGGATCCACGTGACGAGCCACCGGCGCCGCAGCACCTACGAGGCCACCGCCGCCTGGCTCGACACGATCGGCATGCCCTGGGACGACCTCCACTGCTCGTTCGACAAGGTCCCGCGATGTGTCGAGCTGGGTATCGATGTGCTGGTGGACGACAGCCCCGTGAACATCGCGAAGGCGCGCTCCGAAGGAATCGTTCCGGCCACGATCGTCCATCCCTGGAACGAGGAGATCGTGGAGACGGACGGCGTGATCGGCGCGCCCGACTGGAAGGGCCTCAAGGCCGCGCTCGACCCCGTGCTGGAACGCCTCGACGGGGCGCCTGCTTGAATCGGCCCCCGCATGGCGGAGTCCCGGCGAACAACTCTTTCGATCCGCGAGCGCGAGGCACCGACGACGGCGCTCGTGGCCGCGGAGGAGCTGAAGAAGCACCTACCCGGCGTCGAGCCGGAGCGCCAGCTGAACGACTGGGGCCGCTCCGAGCGCATCGAGGGCATCTACGACAGGCTCGTGGCGGACTTCTACTACCGCTACTGGTTCCGCGCCGAGGTCGAGGGGATCGAGAACGTGCCGGCCAGCGGCGGCGCCCTCCTCGTGTCGAACCACGGCGGCGCCCTGCCCCCCGACGCCGCGATGATCTCCAAGGCGATCAAGGAGGAGCACGCCCACCCGCGGCCGGTCAACATCACGGTCGAGCACTTCTTCAAGGGCTACCCGGGCTTCAGCGCGCTGCTCCCCAAGATCGGCTGCGTGCCGGCGCACCCGGCGAACGTGCACCGGCTCCTCTACGACGAGGAGCAGCTCGTGCTCGTGTTCCCGGAGGGCCGCAAGGCCACGGAGAAGCTCTACAAGGACCGCTACAGGCTGCGCCGCTTCGGCCGTGGCGGGTTCGTGGAGGCCGCGATGCGCGCGCAGGCCCCGATCGTGCCGCTCTGCGTCGTGGGCGCCGAGGAGTCCGCGCCGGTGTTCGCCCAGGTGAGCATGATGCAGCGGCTGACCGGCCTCCTCTACTTCCCGATCACGCCCACGTTCCCGCACTTCGGGCTGCTCGGGATGCTCGGCTACCTCCCCGCCAAGTTCAAGCTGCGCTTCCTCGAGCCCATCCACTTCGAGGAGGAGGGGATGCACGAGGACAAGGCGCTCGTGCAGACGGTCGCCCACGAGGTCCGCGCGCGCATCCAGGAGAACCTCTGGGACATGCTCGCCAAGCGCAAGTCGGTCTGGTTCGGGTAGCGGCGTGGACTCGAAGCGCATCCTCGTAACCGGCATCTCGCACTACTGGGGCGGCAGGCTCGCCCAGGCGCTCGAGGCGTTCCCCGAGGTCGAGGCCGTGATCGGGGTGGACAACGAGGAGCCCAAGGTCGAGCTCGAGCGGACCGAGTACGTGAAGGTGGGCGCGCAGCACGCGCTTCTGCGCCGCGTCGTCGAGGCCGCCGCGATCGACACGGTCGTGGACACCCGCCTGGTGGTGGACTCTGCGACCACCTCGTCCTCGAAGGCCCACGAGAACAACGTCATGGGGACGATGAACATCCTCGCCGCCTGCACCGGCGCGGACTCTCCGGTACGCAAGGTCGTGTTCAAGTCGTCGACGCACTTCTACGGCTGCCATCAGGACGACCCGGCCTTCTTCGACGAGACGATGCGCCGTCCACACCCGCCGGGCACCGGGATCGAGCGCGACATCGTGGAGGCGGAGGCCTCGCTGAACGAGTTCGCCGAGCGCAACCCGGATACGGCTGTGTCGATTCTGCGCTTCGCAAACGTGCTCGGGCCGGACGTCGAGACGTCGCATATCAAGCTGTTCTCGCTGCCGGTGTTGCCGATGATCCTCGGGTTCGACCCGCGCTACCAGTTCGTGCACGAGGACGACGTCGTACACGCGCTCGAGCATGCCGTGAAGCACCGCGTGCCGGGCACCTACAACGTCGCGGGCGACGGCGTGCTCGCGCTCAGCGAGGTGGCCGGGCTGCTCGGCAAGACCTACGCGCCGGTGCTGCCGCCGTGGGGCACCGGGATCGCGGCCGCCGTGGCTCGCCGGGTCGGCGTCGAGATCCCGGCGGAGGCGCTCCAGCAGATGCGCTACGGGCGCGGGGTCGACAACCGCCGCTTCAAGGCGGCCGGCTTCCGCTACCAGCACACCAGCCGCGAGACCGTGATGAAGCTGGGTCAGCACCTGCGGCTGCACCCGGTGGTCCGGGGCGCGCAGGAGCCGTACCGCTACGAGCGCGAGGTGGAGGAGTTCCTGCGCTGGAGCCCACACGTGAAGAACACGCGCGACAAGCGGGCTCCCGCGCTGACCCGCGAGCAGCTCTCCGAGCTCCAGCGGCTGCTCACGGGGTTCGCGGACACCACCGGAGTGGACCTGGCGGAGGACATCCCCGACCGCGCGGCCGAGGCCGAGCGGCGCGCGGCCGCGGCGGAAGAGGCGGCGCGCGCGGCGGCCGAGCGGGCGGCGAGGGCCGAGCAGACGGCGGAGAAGCGCCTCCGGGAGGACTCTGAGAGGCACGCGCGGGCGGACGCCGAGAAGCGCGCTCGCGACGGGGCCGAGGCACGCGCGCGTGAAGAGACCGAGCGGACGCGCCCGGCTGCCCGCCCACCGGAGCACTACGACGACCTCGCCGCCGAGGAGGTCATCGCCCTGCTCGCCTCGCTGGAGCACGAGGACCTCCAGACGCTGCGCGAATACGAGCGCGATCACGCCAATCGGACCAGGGTGCTCAGCGCGATCGACTCCGTGCTGGCCCGCCGCGGATCCCGCGTCTAACGGTCGCAATCCAGCTCTCAACCGTCATCGTGCGCCGGACCCCTAGGTACCCTGAGCCGGTATTCGCACCATGAGGCACCGGTGGTTCATCCTCGTGGCCGTTCTCCTCCTGGCCCTGATCGGGGGA
>WNGA01015639.1_pt1 | contig 10197 bp, 7 predicted proteins | sample 5400061 | NCBI WGS metagenome assembly WNGA01 (sample SAMN13153366, study PRJNA577476) | soil metagenome | isolation source: 100 cm soil or saprolite under grassland replicate 2 | place: USA:California | collected 2016-06-15
CCAGCTCGGGGGTACGCCTGGAATCCCAGAACTCGGTGTCCGGCACGAACCCGGGCGCGACCGCGTTGGCGGTGATCCCGTCCGGAGCGAGCTGGGTGGCAAGGTCGGTGATCCAGGTGTTCATGGCCGCCTTGGCCGCGCCGTACGCCCCGGCTCCGCGCAGCGCCGCCACCGAGCTCACGGCCACGATCCGGCCACCCGGTCGCGCCAGCCGGGCGAGGAGCGCCTCGGTCAGCAGCACCGCCGAGACCACGTTGAGCCGGTAGGTCTCCAGCCACGCGTCGGCGGTGGCCGCCAGCGAGTCGTCGGCTCCGTTGATCGTGCCGCCCGCGTTGTGGATGAGTACGTCGACCCGCTCAGGCAGCGCCTCGGCCAGCGCCGCCACCTGGTCGGGGTCGGTCACATCCGCGGGTACGACGCTCACGCGGCCGTCGTACTCCTGGTTGAGCGCGGCCGCCGCCGCCTCGAGCACCGCGCGCCGTCGACCGACGATGACCACCCGGTCGCCGCCAGCCGCCAGCCGCCCGGCGATAGCTCGCCCGATGCCCGTCCCGCCACCCGTCACCACCGCAGTTCGCGTCCCAGTTCCCGTCATGGGCGCCAAAGTATCCGGGCCGACAAGCGATTTGCGCAGGCGCCGCGAACGCCCGCCCCACCGCCGCGATGCCCTGGTCGGCTCGAACAAGGGGAGCGCAGCCTCGCCACCCTCGCCGCCGATCTGGGCCTCGCCGACCAGGCCCACCTGACCCGCACCATGACCGCTCACCTGGGTCACCCACCCGTCGCCGTACGCCGACTCCTGGCGCCAGCCGCGTCGCGTTAGGGTCGTTTCGTGCCGTCAAAGAGTGTGGAGCAAACCTGGCGAGTTCACGGTGACCCCCGCACTGTCTACGACAACCCCTGGATCCGGCTGGAGCGGGTCGACGTAGAGCTGCCCTCCGGCAGACGGTTTCCGGACCATCACGTGATCACGCTGCGGCCCGCGGCGATGGTGGTGGTGGTCAACGACGACACCGATGTGCTGTTGAGCTGGAGGCACCGATTCGTCGGAGACATTTGGAACTATGAGCTGCCCGGCGGGTTGATCGAGGACGGCGAGGCGCCGGAGCATGCGGCCGAGCGCGAGGTCCTCGAGGAAACGGGCTATCGGCCGCTCGGCCTGCGGCACCTGGTCTCCTTCGAACCAGTGATCGGGATGATGTCGGCCGCGCACCACGTGTTCCTTGCGGATGGTGCTCAGAGGGTGTCTGAGCCCTCTGATCTGGACGAGGGTCGATTCGAATGGGTGAAGCTCGCCGACGTGCCCGCCATGATTACTGCTGGCGAAATACGCAATTCTGGAACACTGGTGGGACTCCTCCACTACCTAGCCTTGCGCGGCGGGGAATAGGTCCCTCAGCCTCGACTGTTGTCGCATCGACCCGAACCGCCCGGCGAGGCTCACCGCCGTGTCGACTTGGTCGCGGGCGTCTGCCAGCTGACCAGTGCCGTAGAGGGCCAACGCAAGATCGACATGGAGCCCGGTCGTCGCCCGGACCGAGTCCCCGGCGCTCGCGAGCGCGATTCGGAGGTAGTCGAGCGCCTCTTCCTCGCCCAGCCGAGCCAAGCAGTGGCCACGCCACCTGGCCAGGTGCGCTTGGCTCAACATGAGGTACGGGAAGTCGCCCCCAGGGTCGGAGCGCTCGAGCAGAAAGTCCGCTTCGTCAAGCATCCGGTGCGTCCGGAGGGTGTCGCCGTTGGCCGCAGCGAGCTCCGCCTCCACGCAGGCCAGCCAGGCACGGACTATCGGGGCGGCATCGCGGCCGAGCGCAACCCGGGCGCTGTGGGCCAGGGACAAGGCTTCGGGCGCTCGTCGAGCATCGAGCAAGACAAAGGCCGTCTGGGCGGTGACGTAGGCAAGCAGTGCTTCGTCACCGGACTCTAGGGCGGCAGTGCGCGCGACATCGTGCAGATCCCACGCCTTCTCGATCGCACCGCAATCCAGTGCCTGCCAGCCCGCCAGACTTGCTGCGCCGGCAAGCGCGGCAGCGAGGGCGTTTCGCCTGCCGCCGATTGACCGGCGCAACACTTGGGCGATCTGTGCGACGTACAACTCGGTATGAGCGGCCAGGGCCGCGGTGCCCAGTCGGCGGTCTAACATTCGCAGCCCTTGTGTCTGGGACTCGAAGAGGTCCACCAATTCGCTGTCCACGTCGTGGAGTTCGAAGCCTTGCTCGCGGAGCTCGGCCAATCGCCCTGTCGGTTCGGGCGGGGCGAACCCCAATGCTTCACCGGGCGCTTGATAGATGAGCTCGAACGCTCGGCGATAGACGCCGAGCGTCACGGCGCGCTGGCCGTTCTCCCAGTAGGCGAACATTCGCTTCAAGGAGTCTCCGCTCGGCGCCTGATCTCCGAGCTGTCTCACGGCCTCTTGGAACCGACGCATTGCGGTGACCTGGGACCACCCGACCCTCATGCGTGCGCGGCGCAGCGGCGAGTCGGTCGCCGTGCGTTCCGAGTCGTCACTGAAGGGCGTCACCGAGAGTCACCCACCGTCACCTTCAAAGCCATACCGAGGTCCGATCAGCCTAGACGTCATGGAAGACAACGCACTCGGGCCACGGCGGTGATGACAATGAACGGTTCAGCCAAGCCGCTGATGTTCGGTTATCTGCGTGTCCACCGGTTGGCTCCAGAGGTGACCCGCGAAGCTATTGCTGCCCGCTTCGACGAGTTCGCCAGCATCGAGGGCTACTCCCTGGCGGGTGTCTTCGTGGATCAAGCTCGGACCGCGCCGGCGGCCCTCGGGGCGCTCATCGACGCGGTGAAGCAGTACGACGCCCGCGCGGTCGCCGTACCGACTCTTGACCACCTCGCGGTCCTTGGTGCCGACCCCCCGCTCGTCGCGTTCGTCCAAAACGCCACAGGTGCGCAGGTGATGGCGATGGATTCGCAGCCGAACGAGCCCTCCTGAGCGACGGGGCGGGCGCGCTGGCAGGCGCCCGCGTCCGTCCCGTCACACCAACCACCCCGTCACCGCGCGCCCCGCTCAAACTGCGACACGCATCTGGGAAGGGTGGGGCACCTGTGACGAATGCCGTAGTTTGAAGACCATGGCGACCCGTACGTCTTCCCCAACGGGGTCGCGGAGCAAGAGCACGTCCCGAAGCAGTTCGACCAAGAGCGGCTCCAGGGGCGGCTCGAGCGCCCGATCGCGTAGTACCGGAAGCAAGAAGCAGCCCGCCCGTTCGTCGAGCCGAGGCGCGACGAACGCCCGGCGGCAGCCTCCGCGCGCCGTACGCACGGGTCCCGGGCCGGTCTTCCGCACCTTCGGCGCCTTCGCTCGCGCACTCGCCGCCGTCTGGATCGGCATCGCCCACTTCGTCGGAGCCACCGCCCGCGGCATCGGCCGCACGGCCCGCGACCTCGAGCCCGAACACCGCCGCGACGGCTTCGGCCTGCTCATGTTCGGCCTGGCCGTGGTCGCCTCCGCGGCCGTGTGGTGGCAGCTGCCCGGCCAGGCCATGGAGGTCGCGCGCACCATCGTCGCCGGCTCGATGGGCAAGGTCGGCTGGCTGGTCCCGCTGCTGCTCGTGTACGTCGGCTGGCGCAACCTGCGCGACCCCATCCACAACGGCCCGGTCGGGCGGCAGCTGATCGGCTGGACCGCGCTCGGCTTCGGGTCGCTCGGCATCGTGCACATCGCCAACGGCAGCCCGGCCCCGGTGGCCGGCGACGCGACCGACCTGCGGGAGGCCGGCGGCGCGATCGGGTACGTCGTCTCCAGCCTGCTGCTCGACCTGCTGCGGACGCCGTACGTCGTCGTGCCCCTGCTGGCGCTGCTCGCCTTCTTCGGCGTACTCATCATCACCGCGACGCCCGTCTACCTGATCCCCACCCGGCTCGCCGACCTCCGCGACCGGCTGATGGGGGTGCCCCACGACCTCGACGACCCGGACAGCACTGCCACCAGGCCGATGCGCACCCGCAAGCGCGACGGTTCCGATGACCTCGACTCGGCCTCGAACTCGATCGCCTACGACACCCCGGTCCTCGAGGACCGCGAGGTCATCAAGCGGCGGCGCAAGAAGGACGCGGTCGACGTCGCGATGGCGGACGAGCCCACCACCCCCACGCCGATCGAGCCCGACAGGCGCGAGAAGGTCGAGCTCGAGCCGCCGCCGCACACCCCGCTCCCGCAGCGGGTGGAGCAGCTCTCGCTCTCCGGCGACATCACCTACACGCTGCCCGGCAACGCGGTGCTCAAGCAGGGCTCGCCGCACAAGGCGCGCTCGAAGGCCAGCGACGACATCGTCGGCCGGCTCACCAACGTGCTCGACGAGTTCGGCATCGACGCGCAGGTCACCGGCTACACCCGGGGCCCGACCGTCACCCGCTACGAGGTCGAGGTCGGCCCCGCGGTCAAGGTCGAGAAGGTCACCGCGCTCTCCAAGAACATCGCGTACGCCGTCGCGTCGGCCGACGTACGGATCCTGAGCCCGATCCCCGGCAAGTCCGCGATCGGCATCGAGATCCCCAACCGCGACAAGGAGATCGTCTCCCTCGGCGACGTGCTGCGGTCCAACACCGCCCGCAGCGACCACCACCCGATGGTGGTCGGTCTTGGCAAGGACGTCGAGGGCGGCTTCGTGGTCGCCAACCTCGCGAAGATGCCGCACCTCCTGGTCGCGGGCGCCACTGGCTCCGGCAAGTCGAGCTTCATCAACTCGATGATCACCTCGATCCTGATGCGCTCGACGCCCGACGAGGTGCGGATGATCATGGTCGACCCGAAGCGGGTCGAGCTGAACGCCTACGAGGGCATCCCACACCTGATCACCCCGATCATCACCAACCCGAAGAAGGCCGCCGAGGCGCTGGCCTGGGTCGTGCGCGAGATGGACCTGCGGTACGACGACCTCGCCAACTTCGGGTTCCGGCACGTCGACGACTTCAACAAGGCGGTCCGCTCGGGCAAGCTGCAGGTGCCGGCGGGCAGCGAGCGGGTACTGACGCCGTACCCCTATCTGTGCGTGGTCGTCGACGAGCTCGCCGACCTGATGATGGTCGCCCCGCGCGACGTCGAGGACGCCGTCGTGCGCATCACCCAGCTCGCGCGGGCCGCGGGCATCCACCTGGTGCTGGCCACGCAGCGCCCGTCGGTCGACGTGGTCACCGGCCTGATCAAGGCCAACGTGCCGTCGCGGCTGGCCTTCGCGACCTCGAGCCTCGCCGACAGCCGGGTCATCCTCGACCAGCCGGGCGCGGAGAAGCTGGTCGGCCAGGGTGACGGGCTGTTCCTGCCGATGGGCGCGAGCAAGCCGGCGCGGATCCAGGGCTCGTGGGTGACCGAGGCCGAGATCGCGCAGGTCGTCAAGCACTGCAAGACTCAGCTCGAGCCGACCTACCGCGAAGACGTCACCGCGCCACAGGCGTCCAAGCGCGAGCTCGACGACGACATCGGCGACGACATGGACCTGGTGATCCAGGCGATCGAGCTGGTGGTGTCGACGCAGTTCGGGTCGACCTCGATGCTGCAGCGCAAGCTCCGGGTCGGGTTCGCCAAGGCCGGTCGGCTGATGGATATTCTCGAGAGTCGCGGCGTGGTCGGGCCCAGCGAGGGCTCGAAGGCACGCGACGTACTGGTCAAGCCTGACGAGATCGACGCGGTCATCGTCACGTTGCAGGGGGGGTAGGGGGAGCAGTGAACACAGCAGAGGTCTGGTCACCGGACGAGCCGTCACCAGAAGAGCCGAGCGAGGTCCTGTCGGTCGCCCGCGACGCCGTCGAGGTACGCCGCAACGGCGGCCTGGCCGCGCTCCTCGGCGCCGGCTCCTCCACGGTCGCCATCGCCTTCCTGGCCCGGGCGGTCCGCACCGGCTCGGTGCTCGACTGGACGATGATGGTCGTGCTCGGACTGCTGGCGGCCGCCTGGCTGCGGGCCCTGGTCGACGCGCGTACGCCGCTGCTGGTCGCCGACCACCAGGGAGTGCGGCTCCGGCTGGGGCGCACCTGGCGTGGGCTTCCGTGGGGAGCTCTCGCCGAGATCGAGCACCGCCCGCGCCGCGGCCTGTTCCGCGACGGCCGGCTGGTGCTCTCCCCCCGCAACCGCACCCGCGCACTCGCCGAGCTCGACGCCAGCGGGAAGCGGCAGGCGATGCTGGCCGCCCGGATGTACGGCTCGCCGTTCGCCGTACCGCTCGGCCTCACCACCCGTATCTCCGGCGCCGGGTCGGACCTGACCGCCGCCCTGCGCCAGCTGGCGGACGCCTCCACCTCGGTCGTGGAGATCGCGCCTCGGGCGACGGCCGAGACCGAGGACGAAGCCGCCCCCGCCTCCGACGAAGCCGACGGGCCGACCGGCGGCAGCGCGCTGCTGGGCGGCCTGCGCCGCGCCACCGAGCTGCCTACTCGCGTCATCGACGGCCTGGCGACCCATGGACCCGCCGCCCTGCTGCGTGCCCCCCGACCGCTGGTGGCCCGCGCCATCGGCTCCGTCGGGGCCCGGATCTCGCGCCCCACCGAGGACGACGAGCTCGCGCCCGACGCCGAGGGCGCTGTCGAGGGTGAGGTCATCGACGGCGCCGCTGTGACCACCGAGGCCGAGGCCGAGACCGAGGCCGAGACCGCGGCCGAGGTCGACGCGCCCGAGGTCACCGGGCCGATCGCGGTCAAGCCGCTGGTGGCCAGCGCCACCCCCGCCCCGCTTCGTGAGCCCCGGGCCGGCCGGCGCAGCGAGGTCACCCGCGACGTCGTACGGCAGCCGGAGGAGTGGGAGCACGACGGCGCGGCCGACCGGCCCGTCGGCCGCGAGCTGCGCAAGCCCGGCAGCGTCAACCTGGTCGAGGACAACACCGCCTGGGGCGACCGGGTCCGCCCGATCGCTCGCGCCGGCGACGCCGTGGCTCCGTTGGTCATCGACGGCTTCGAGGTCGAACCCGCGGACAACCCGGTCATCGGCCCCGAGCTGGCCGCTGCCCGCACCCGACTCGGCCTCACCGTCGACCAGCTCGCCGACCGGACCCGGATCCGTCCGCACGTCATCGAGTCGATCGAGGTCGACGACTTCGAGCCCTGCGGAGGCGACTTCTACGCGCGCGGCCACCTGCGGACCCTGGCCCGGGTGCTGGGTCTGAACGCGGCACCGCTGCTCGAGACGTACGACGACCGCTATTCCGACGCACCGATCAACCCCCGTCGGGTGTTCGAGGCCGAGCTGGCCACCGGGCTGGCCGTCGGCGTCCGCTCGGTGCGCGGGGGCCCCAACTGGTCGGTGCTCGTGGGCGTGGTGATGGCGCTGGTGCTGGCCTGGTCGGTGGCCCGGCTGGTGATGGACCAGCCGACCGAGCTCGCCGTACCCGATGTGAACCTGAACGGGTCGCAGGGCCCCGCCAACGACACCCCGTCGGCCGGCCCGACGGTGCCGGTGACCCTCTCCGCCCTGCTGTCGGTGCACGTCGTGATCCACGACAACCTCGGCAAGGTCATCTACGCGGGGGACCTCGAGGCGGGCACGGAGAAGACGTTCGAGGCGCTCACGCTGCCGGTGTGGGTGAAGACCTCCGACGGAGCTGGCCTGGTCGCGATCGTGAACGGCAACGACCGCGGCGTCCTCGGCGAGCCGGGCATCCCCACCGAGGTCGTGCTCCGCGCGCATCGTCACCGCGGTCGGTAGATGGTCGACTAGCGGTCTCGGAGCGTCGGGGGAGCGGCCGAGGATCGGTTCGGGGGCGTTTCGACGCATTCGAGCCGCGAAATAGGAAGTTGCAGTGTCCAACTCCACTGTCCGACAGCGTGTGAGGGTGGTGGAAAAGTCGAGTATGCGACTAGCGTCTCCACCGAACTGCCCCCTCCCACAGACGGGAAGATCGATGGTTGACCGCGACGATGCGTCGTTCTCGACGACGCACCCCGACTACGATCGCGACACGCGATACGCCTACCGCAACTTGGGTTGGCCGTGGCTGCTCGCCTTGTTGCTCGTTCCGCTGATTCTCGCCGCGCTGCTCGCTGGGCTGCGAGGCGACAAGATCGAGACGAACCTGCACGACCGGTCCCTGGTGGCCTTGCAGGGCGCCGGAATGTCGGGTGTGAAGGTCGACTTCGACGGTCGCGACGCCACCCTGAAGGCGGGCGCCGGCGCAGCCGGGCGCCGCCTCACGGCTGCGGACCTCGGCAAGGCCAAGGGCATCGTCGAGGGTGTCGACGGCGTCCGGGTCGTCGACATCGACACCGCGGGGCTCAGGGCCGGTGGTAAGCCGAGGGGTCAGCATACGGGTGCGGGGTCTCCCTCCGAGTCGCCGTCGAAGCCGGCCAGGGACTGCACCCCCGCCACCTTGCAGAAGAAGATCGACAAGGTGGTCGGCAAGGACGACATCACCTTCGCGGTCGGCAAGAGCGACCCCGACGCCGCGTCAATGAAGGAGATTGCAGCGGTCGCGAAGCTCCTGGTGCCGTGCACCGACGTCGCGGTCCAGGTCAAGGGCCACACCGACGGCTTCTCGTCGCAGAAGGTCCAGCAGCAGAAGTCCCAGGCGCGTGCCGACGCGGTGGTGAAGCTGCTTCAGGACGGGGGCGTGACGGGGAGCATCACCGGCACCGGCGTGGGCTCTTCCGAGCCGGTCGGCGACCCGCTCCGCAAGGCGGACCGCGCCCGCAACCGCTTCGCCGACATCACGGTGCACTGAAAGGAGAACTGACATGACCTGGCTATTCGCCCAACTGTGGTTCCTGCTGCTCGTGGCGTTCTTCCTCGGCTCGATCGTCGCCTGGCTGATCGCCCGGCTGGTCCTGCCCCACGAAGACGCCCTGGAGTCGGAGACCGGTATCGAATCGGAAGGACTTCTGTGATGGCTTGGCTCTTCGGACAAACCTGGCCCTGGCTGGTGCTCGCCTTCCTCCTCGGTGCCGTGATCACGATCCTGCTCACCCTCCGCAAGCTGGAGGTCACCACCGGGCGCACCAGTAGGACGAGCGTCGAGGCCGGACTCGCCGCGGCGGCCGGTGCGGGCGCGGGCGCGGTCGGCGTCGGTGCGGCCACCCTGGGCGGCCCCGACACGGACGCGGACCGCGACTTCGACACGTCGGACTTCGGCAAGTCGTATGACGCCGACTACTCGGCCGACGCGTCGGTGGACTACGAGGCTCCGAGGTACGCCGAATCGGGCGAGGCCGACGTACCGCCGGTGGACGCCGGGCTCGAGGGTGTCGGCACCACCGCGACGCCGCTGGCCGGTGAACTCGGCGAGTCGGACTACTCCGGCGACTTCGACGGCGACGGCGACACGGTGATCCGGCCGCTCCAGGAGGAGCCGGCGACCGACACGTCGTACGACTATGCGGCGCCGGCGTACGAGTCCGAGACCGCCTACGACCCCGACGACACGGCCATCCGGCCCGCCGTGTTCGACGAACCGGTCGACGCGGACACCGACTCCGGCCCGGCCGCCGAGGAGAGCGTGGCTACTCCGTCAAGGGCAACGAGGGCTCGATGCTCTATCACACCGAGGAGTCGCCGTACTACGGACGGACCAGGGCCGACGTCTGGTTCGACACCGAGTCCAGCGCCGAGGCCGCCGGCTTCACGCGCTGGGACCAGAGCCGGGGCGAGTGGGCGACGGACGAGCCGGTGGACACGGTCGTGCCGACCGACTCCGGAACCGACCTTGGCACGTCGGCCGACGCCGACCCGGGCACGTCGGCCGACGCCGACCTGGTGAGTGGCGAGGGCGAGGACGACCCGCTGAGCGCACCGCTCGGGTACGCCGACACCGCGACGACGGAGCGCTACGTCGACGTGACCCCCGGCTACGACACGGCCGACGCTTCCGCGGACACAACGCTCGGGGGCGCCGACACTGGCCTCGACGTTGGCGCGGACGAGGGCCTCGACACCGGCGCCGACAGCGGTGCCGACACCGGCTTCGACACCGATGCCGGCGCCGACAGGGGCGCCGACACCGGCTTCGACACCGGCGCCGACACGGGCGCCGACACGGGCGCCGACGTGGGCGCCGACACGGGCGCCGACACGGGCCTCGACGTGGGCGCCTACACGGGCGCCGACACGGGCCTCGACGTGGGCGCCGACACGGGCCTGGACACGGGCGCCGACAGCGGCGCCGACACTGGCTTCGACACGGGCGCCGACACAGGCCTCGACACGGGCGCCGACACCGGCGCCGACGCGGGCCTCGACACGGGCCTCGACACGGGCCT
>WNGA01031578.1_pt1 | contig 10197 bp, 7 predicted proteins | sample 5400061 | NCBI WGS metagenome assembly WNGA01 (sample SAMN13153366, study PRJNA577476) | soil metagenome | isolation source: 100 cm soil or saprolite under grassland replicate 2 | place: USA:California | collected 2016-06-15
GCAGCGGGACATCATCGAGCCCGCAACAGGCGTTCCTACGCGCCCGCGCCAACTCGATCGAAGGCGGCACCTCGGAGATCGCCAAGAACATCCTCGGCGAGCGGGTGCTCGGCCTGCCCGGCGATATCCGCGTCGACAAGGATGTCCCTTGGCGGGATGTCCCCCGTTCGCGCATGTCTCGGTGAGGGCAGGGCTCGTCCCGTTCGCTCCGAGCTCAGGTCGGTGAGGCTGGTTCGAACGACCGGGTCTGATCAACGGTTGTGGAAGACCGGATCCCGCTTCTCGAGGAACGCCGCCCTCGCTTCGCGCGCATCCTCGGTGGAGCCGGTGAGGAGTTGGGTGCGGTTTTCCAGGTCGATGCCGGCTTGCAGGCTGGGGATCTCGAGCTGGCTCCACATCACCTCCTTCGTCATCGAGACGCCGAACGGGCTGTTGCGGGCGATCTCCTCCGCCTTCGCAAGCGCGCAGTCGAGGAGCTCGTCGTCGGGCACCACGGCGGACAGCAGTCCGAGGCGGTCGGCCTCATCGCTGTCGATGATGCGGCCGGTCAGCATCAGCTCCCAGGCACGACCCGCGCCGATGAGCCGTGGGAGCAGCCAGCTGACGCCGATGTCGCATCCCGAGTAACCGATCCGGACGAACGCGACAGCGAATCGAGCGGACTGCCCGGCAATGCGGACATCGCTGGCGAGCGAAAGGGCGAAGCCGCCCCCGGCCGCCGGTCCGTTGATAGCGGCGATCACCGGCTGGGGCAGGTTCCGCAGCCTCGGTACGAGCGACGCGATGTGCTTCTGGACCGCCAGCGTGGCTTGGTGCCGACCGAGATCCTCGGTACCAGGCACGCTGGCACCCGCGACCAGGTCGAGGCCGGCGCAGAACCCACGACCGGCGCCGGTGATGACGACGACTCGCGTCGTCCGGTCGACGCTGATCTCGTCCAGGACCTCGTGCAGGTCGCGCACCAGCTCGTAGCTCATGGCGTTCAGCCGGTCGGGCCGGTTCATGGTGAGGAGCGCGACGCCCGGGCGTGGCTCGGTCCGGATCACAGTTTCAGCCATGCGGACACCCTAGACAATGAGTATCCTCTACTTCGGCTAAGCCCCTGGGCGGTGAACCCGGCCCCAGGAGAGGGCGCCGCATTCGGTGTCCCCATGGTCGACGGCGGGATGCTGCTCGCTTGATCCCAGTCAATGGAGAACGACATCCATGAAGGCAGCCGTGTACCGCCAGAACGGCGGGCCAGAAGTGCTCACCGTCGAAGACGTGGCAGATCCCGTGCCCGACGTGCACGAGGTCCTGATCGAGATGGAAGCCATCAGCATCGAGGGCGGCGACCTGTTGACGCGGCAGATGCGTCCGCTACCTCGGCTACCCCACGTGGTCGGCTACGCCAGTGCTGGCAGGGTCGTGGCAGTCGGGCAACAGGTGACGGACCTGCAGATCGGTCAACGCGTGACGGCGTTCGGCGAGAGCGGTTCGCACGCCCAGATGCGAGCAGTGCGCGCCGACCACTGCTGGGTACTTGAGGACAGCGTCGACGCAGTTTCGGCCGCATGCGTGCCCGTGGCGTTCGGCACCGCCAACGAGGCACTGTTCGAACTGGGGGGCGTGACGAGGGGGACGACGCTGCTTCTCCAGGGCGCGGCGGGGGGTGTGTGCCTGGCCGCGTTGCAGCTCGCTGCCCGTGCCGGCGCCCGGGTGATCGGAACGGGCTCCAGCCTCGAACAGCTCGACTCCCTCCGCAGACTCGGGCTGGCCGAGGCGATCGACCACCGCACCGAGAACGTGCGCCAGCGTGTCCTCGAGCTCACCGACGGCGTCGGCGTCGACGTCGCTCTCGACCCCGTCGGCGGACCGATGACACAAGCGGTGATCCTCGCAACACGTCCGGGCGGCAAGGTGATCCTCGTCGGCGGCTCGGCCCGGGATCGCACCATGATCGATGCGATGTCGCTCATCCTCGGGAATCGCACGACGTGCGGGTTCATGCTCAGCACACTCATCCACACACCTCGGGTGCGCGCGTACATCGCTGATCTGCTTCGTCAGCTCGCCCAGGGGGACCTCGAGGTGGTCGTCGATCGGGTCTTCCCGCTCGAGGATGCTGCCGCCGCCCATCGCCGAGCTGAAGAACGCGGCCGAATCGGACGGGTCGTGATGGTGCCATGAGGCGCCTCCGACGAACGGATGGAACCGTGACACTGCCACTCCACCCGAGAGCCCGGCGCGCTTGCCAATCCCAGCGGCCGACCGAACCGAACCAACGCCGCGTGACGTGCCGCGTCACACGACGAACGGAGCCAGGACGACACGCGGGTCCTGGGGCTTGACACCAATCGGGGGCATCGTCGTGCGCAACGTCGCCGCCCTCGCCGACGCCCCATCGTCGCCGCCATGGCCAAGCACCGATTAGACCGGACCTTTCAGTAACTCGGCGGCTGGTGTTGAGCTGATCCGCGAAAACGCCCTCCTGGCAAGGGACACTGCGCTTGTCGAAGGTGCAGGTGTCCCGACCAGGAGGGCACGTTCGAGGTGAAGCGTAACCGGCGTCGTCCGCGGCTGAAGGTGACCACAGGCGGCAAGAACGTGGCCAACCACGCGGGCACTCGCCTGCTGGCCGATCTGGCCGACGCGGTCGGTCTCACCGACGCGCTGTCGGTGGCGATGGCGCCGACCAAGCAGCGCCGCCGCGGTCATGACCGAGGCGAGGTACTCGTCGATTTGGCGGTGATGATCGCCGACGGCGGGGAGACGATCTCGGAGCTGGCGGTGCTGCGCAACCAGCCGGACCTGTTCGGGGCGGTGGCGTCGAACCCGACGGCGTGGCGTGCGTTGGAGGCGGTCGACGCGGCCACGCTCGAGCGGATCAAGACGGCCCGGGCGATCGCCCGGGCGGCGGCGTGGGCGGCGGGCGCGGATCCTGGGTTCTATGTGATCGATATCGACGGCACGCTCGTCGGAGCGCACTCCGAGAAGCAGCACGCGGCGCCGACCTACAAGCGCGGCTTCGGGTTCCACCCGCTCATGGCCTACCTGGACGCCACCGGTGAAGGGCTGGCGGGGGTGCTGCGGCCGGGCAACGCGGGGTCGGGCACCGCGGCCGATCACGTCGCGGTGCTCGACGACGCACTGGTGCAACTGCCGATCGACCCCGAGCACGTCGAGGTGACCGCCCGGGCCGACTCGGCGGGGTTGTCCCACGCCTTCGTCGAGGCGTGCCGGGCGCGGCAGGTCCGCTTCGTGATCGGCCATTCCCTCACCGCCGACATCGCCCAGGTGCTGGTCAGCCGGCCCGCCGAGGCGTGGCGGCCGGCGATCTCCGCGGACGGCGCCGACGAGCGTGACCACGCGGAGGTTGCCGAGATCACCGAGTGGGTCGACCTGGCCGGCTGGCCGGACGGCATGCGGATGATCGCCCGTCGCGAAGACCCCCATCCCGGCGCCCAGCTGACCTTCACCGATGTCGACGGGCACCGCTTCCAGGTGTTCGTGACCGACCTGGCCGACGCCGACGTCGCCTACCTCGAAGCCCTCTACCGGGGTCGCGGCCGGGCCGAGCGTCGGATCTGCGACAACAAAGACACCGGGCTGGCCAACCTGCCGTCGTGGTCGTTCGCCATCAACGAGGCGTGGCTGCAGCTCAGCCTCACCGCCCTGGACCTGTTCGCCTGGAGCCGGCTACTGCTCCTCGACGGTGACCTCGCCAGCGCCGAACCGAAACGGCTCCGCTACTGCCTGCTCCACACCGCCGGGATCGTGATCCGCTCCAGTCGACAGCGCTGGCTACGCCTCGCCGACAACTGGCCATGGGCCGGCCAGCTCGTCGCCGCCTTCGGCCGCGCCCGAAGCGATGAACCAGGCGCGTCACCACCGCCGCGCGCAGCCGTCAACACCGCCTGACATCGAAGATCCCGACCCCGCCCCGAGAGCCGATCGCTTACTGAACGGTCCGGGTTAGTGCCCGCCTGCGCCCGACCGCCGGGCGGCTGGTGCTTGACAGTGAGGACGTGACGGGTCGAACGCTCCACGAGCTCGTCGACCGTTGGGGCGGCCCACATCCCCGCGGGCTACGGCACCTTCCAGAACCTCACCGTCCGGGAGAACCTCGCCGTGCAGGCGCGCGGCGTGCCGGAGCGGGTCGCATCCACCGGGCCGTCGACGCCGTCCCGACGCTGGGTCAGGGCCTCGGTCAGACCGCCGGGGCCATGAGCGGCGGCGAGCAGCAGATGCTGGCGCTCGCACGGGCCTACCCACCGAGCCGAGAATCGTCCTCCTCGACGAGGTCTCCATGGGCCTCGGCCCCTCGTCGTCGACCGGTCGACGAACGTTCGGTCCTGCATGCCTTGCTCCGTAGGTCGCTGGACCTCAACTGATCGTCGCCACGGCGGCGAGCACGTCGTCGGCGAGGTCGGGACGACACAGAGGAGATCGGGGAGCCAGGGGTTCGGTTGGTTGTAGCGGAGGGGGCTGCCGTCGAGGCGAGAGGTGTGGAGGCCGGAGGCGGCTGCGACGGCGACGGGGGCGGCGCTGTCCCACTCGTACTGGCCGCCGGAGTGGGCGCGTAGACGTCGGCGGTGCCGGTGACGACGGCCATGGCCTTGGCCCCGGCGGAGCCCATCGGCATCAGCTCGGCGTCGAGCGCGGCGGCGAGGGCGTGGGCGTACTCGGAGGGACGGGTGCGGCTGACGAGCAGGCGGATCGGCCCGCCGCCCGGGCCGGGGGTGGCGGGCGGGGCGGTGGTGGAGAGTGTGGTGCCTCGGGCCGGGAGGGCAACGGCGCCGGCGGCGAGGCGGCCGCGCTCGACGAGGGCGACGTGGACGGCCCAGTCGGTGCGGTCGCCTTCGCTGAACTCGCGGGTGCCGTCGAGGGGGTCGATGATCCAGACTCGGTCGGTGGTGAGGCGGGCGGGGGAGTCGGCGGACTCCTCGGAGAGGACGGCGTCGTCGGGGCGGTGCTCGGCGAGGCGGGCGAGGAGCAGCTCGTTGGCGCGGCGGTCGCCCTCGTCCTTGAGGTCCTTGCCCCGGAGGCCCTCAACGCGCACCTGCAGGAGGAGGTCGCCGGCCTCGGTAGCGAGCTGGGCGGCGAGCACGTGGTCGTCGGTGCTGGCGCTCCGCCCGGTCACGGGACGATGCCGATGGTGCGGAGATGCTCGACGATCTGCTCGGCGTTGGCCTCGGGCGTGGTGCTGGTGGTGTCGAGGTGGACCTCGGGGGCTTCGGGTACCTCGTAGGGCGAGTCGATGCCCGTGAAGTTGGGGAGCTCGCCCCGGCGGGCCTTCTTGTAGAGGCCCTTGACGTCGCGGTCCTCGGCGACCTCGAGGGGCGTGTCGACGAACACCTCGACGAACCGGCCCTCGCCGGCCAGATCCCGGGCCATCCGGCGCTCGGAGCGGAACGGGGAGATGAACGAGACGAGGACGACGAGGCCGGCGTCGACCATGAGCTTGGCGACCTCGGCGACCCGGCGGATGTTCTCGACGCGGTGGGCTTCGGTGAAGCCGAGATCCTTGTTGAGCCCGTGGCGGACGTTGTCGCCATCCAGCATCGTCGTGTGCACGCCGGCGGCGTGGAGGCGCTTCTCGACCAGGTTGGCGATGGTCGACTTGCCCGAGCCCGACAGCCCGGTGAACCACACGACCGCGGGCTGGTGGCCCTTCAGGCGGGTGTGGGCCGCTTCGTCGACGTCGATGGCCTGCCAGTGGACGTTGTGGGAGCGGCGGAGCGCGAAGTGGAGGAGCCCGGCGCCCACCGTGGCGTTGGTGAGCCGGTCGGTGATGATGAACCCGCCCATGTCGCGGTTGGCGTCGTAGGGGTCGAAGGGCACCGGGCGGTCGAGGGTGATGTTGGCGACGCCGATCTCGTTGAGCTGAAGGGTCCTGGCGGCGGTGTGCTCGAGGGTGTTGACGTTGACCCGGTACTTCGGCTGCTCGATGGTGACCCCGACGGTGCGGGCACCGACCTTCAGCAGGTAGGGCCGCCCCGGAAGCATCTGGTGCTCGTGCATCCACACGAGGTGGGTCTCGAACTGGTCGGCGACCTCGGCCGGATCGTCGGCGGCGACGAGCACGTCGCCCCGGCTGACGTCGATCTCATCGGCGAGGCAGATGGTGACGGCCTGGCCGGCGATCGCCTCGTCGAGGTCGCCGTCACCGGTGACGACGCGGCTCACCATGGACGTCTGGCCGCCGGGGAGGACCCGGATGGCGTCGCCGGGGGCAACGGTGCCGCCGACGATGGTGCCGGCGAACCCGCGGAAGTCGAGGTTGGGCCGGTTGACCCACTGGACGGGCATGCGGAAGGGCCCGGCGGCGACGGCGTCGTCGACCTCGACGGTCTCGAGGTAGGGGATGAGCGAGGGGCCGTGGTACCAGGGCGTGTTCCCGCTGGGGTGCAGGAGGTTGTCGCCCTTGAGCGCCGACATGGGGATGCAGACGACGTCGGGGATGTCGAGCTGCTCGGCGAAGGCGCGGTAGTCGGCCTCGATCTCCTCGAAGACCTCCTGGGAGTAGTCGACGAGGTCGAGCTTGTTGACCGCCACCACGACGTGCTCGATGCCCAGCAGCGAGACCAGGTAGCTGTGGCGGCGGGTCTGGGTGAGCACGCCCTTGCGGGCGTCGATCATCAGCACTGCCAGGTCGGCCGTGGAGGCGCCGGTGACCATGTTGCGGGTGTACTGCTCGTGACCGGGGGTGTCGGCGACGATGAACTTGCGGCGCTCGGTGGAGAAGAACCGGTAGGCGACATCGATGGTGATGCCCTGCTCCCGCTCGGCCTCGAGGCCGTCGAGGAGGAGGGCGAAGTCGAGGTCGCCGCCCTGGGTGCCGACCTTCTTCGAGTCGGCCTCGAGGGCCGCCATGTGGTCCTCGAAGACGAGCTTCGTCTCGTAGAGCAGCCGCCCGATGAGGGTGGACTTGCCGTCGTCGACCGAACCGCAGGTGATGAAGCGGAGAAGCGACTTGTTCTCGTGCGCCGTGAGGTAGGCGTCGATGTCGGCTTCGAGCAGGGCGTCAGCGGCATGGGCCATCAGAAGTAGCCCTCCTGCTTCTTCTTCTCCATCGAGCCCGAGGTGTCGTGATCGATGGCTCGGCCCTGCCGCTCCGACGTCGTAGTGAGCAGCGTCTCCTGGATGACCTCGGTGAGCGTGGTGGCCTTGCTCTCCACAGCCCCCGTCAGCGGGTAGCAACCCAGCGTCCGGAACCGGACCGACCGCATCGCCGGCTTCTCGCCGTTCTGCAGCGGGAAGCGGTCGTCGTCGACCATCAGCAGCAGGCCGTCGCGCTCCACCACCGGCCGCTCCGCTGCCAGGTAGAGCGGTACCATCGGCACTTGCTCCCGGTGGATGTAGAGCCACACGTCGAGCTCCGTCCAGTTCGAGATCGGGAATGCTCGGATGCTCTCGCCCCGGTTCTTGCGGGCGTTGTAGAGGCGCCACAGCTCCGGCCGCTGCTGCTTCGGGTCCCACCGGTGCTGCGCTGACCGGATCGAGAACACCCGCTCCTTCGCCCGCGACTTCTCCTCGTCGCGCCGAGCGCCACCGAAGGCAAGGTCGAAGCCGAAGTGGTCGAGGGCCTGCTTGAGGCCGTCGGTCTTCCACATGTCGGTGTGCACCTTCGACCCGTGATCGAAGGGGTTGATCCCGAGGCGGACCGCCTCGGGGTTCTGCCAGGTCAGCAGCTCCATCCCGGATTCGCGAGCCATCCGGTCGCGGAACTCGTACATCGCCCGGAACTTGAATGTCGTGTCGACGTGCAGCAACGGGAACGGCGGCGGCGACGGGGCGAACGCCTTGCGGGCCAGGTGCAGCATCACCCCGCTGTCCTTGCCGACGGAGTACAGCATCACCGGCCGCTCCGCCTCGGCGACCGCCTCCCGCATGATGTGGATGCTCTCGGCCTCCAGGCGTTGGAGGTGCGTCAGCGAACGTCTCGGCTGCACCGTTCCTTCTCGCGCCTCCATCTCGTATCAGTATACTCTAATGCGGTCGTTCTAATCCCACGTGCGAGCGTGCTCCGGGGTCAGGACGCAACATCATCGGGCTCGAGAGCACCGCGACGTTCATGGAGGGATCCTCGGCATGTACTGCGCAGCGACGCAAAGACCCATCGTCGCCCAACGGATCCGCGTCGACGTCGGCTCGCTCCTGATGGTCGCGGCGGGCTGAGCTGGATCCAGCGAACCTCGCCGTGGCTGCGCTGCACATCTCCGTTCCTGTCGACCCCTCGCTCCTCGCCGGACACGTCGCGCTCGTCACCGGGGCCAGTTCCGGAATCGGCGACTCCTTTGCCCGAACGCTCGCTTCCGCTGGAGCGCAGGTCGTCGCATGCGCGCGTCGCGTCGACAGACTCGATGAGCTCGCGTCGCAGGTCGCAAAGGACGGTGGCACCTGTGTCGCGGTTCCCCTCGACGTGCGAGATGCCGACGCCGTCGTCGCTGCCGTCGACGCTGCGGAGGCCGCGTTCGGCACGGTCACGCTCCTGGTCAACAACGCCGGCGTCCCCGATGCGGCGCGCGCCACGAGGATGCCTCTCAGCCTCGTCGACGACGTGCTCGACACGAACGTGCGCGGGGTGTGGCTCATGTCCTGTGAGGTGGCACGGCGCCTCATCGCCGAAAAGCGCCCCGGCCGAATCGTCAACATCTCCTCGATGGGCGCCTATCACTACGCCGGCGGCGGCGCGGCGCTCTACTCGGTGACCAAGGCGGCCGTGAACCGCATCACCGAAGCCCTCGCTGTCGAGTGGGCCCGCTTCGGGATCAACGTGAATGGCATCGCCCCTGGCGCGACGAACTCCGAGATGATGGACGGCATGATCGAGCGGATCGGCACGTTCACCGACACGTTCCCACGCAGGCGGATGATGGACAGCTCCGCGTTGGCCAGCACGCTGCTGTACCTCGTGGCCCCCGCGTCCGTAGCTGTGACGGGGACGACGATCTGCGTCGACGACGGTCAAGGCGGGCGCTGATGACGACCCTCATGCGGTGCGAGCAACGCCTGACGGCCCATCGGCGACGGCCCGTCAACGACGCACCGGAGCACACGTCTGCACCAGAAACGGGCCGGTCGCCCTACGGTCCGCAAACTCGATTGACGGGCTCGTATTAACAACTGACGAACGGGAGTGACCGTGGGGAACGCCTACATCATCGATGCATGCCGGACGCCTCGAGGCATCGGCAAGCAGGGCAAGGGTGCCCTCGCCCATCTGCATCCCCAGCACCTGGGCGCCACCGTGCTGCGCGCGCTCGTCGACCGCGTCGGGTTCGACACCGCCGACGTGGACGACGTCGTCTGGGGCACGAGCTCGCAGGTGAGCGAGCAGAGCGGTGACCTCGGCCGTATGGCGGCGCTCGACGCCGGCTACGACGTGCGGGCGAGCGGCGTCACCCTCGACCGGTTCTGCGGCTCGGGCATCACCGCCAACAACTTCGCCGCCGCCATGGTGATGGCCGGTCACGAGGACCTCGTCATCGGCGGCGGCACCGAGATGATGTCGCTGCCCAAGAAGGGCCTCCTGCCGATGGGCGCCAACAACGCCCACCTCCAGTCGATCCACCCGCAGTCGCACCAGGGCGTGTGCGCCGACGCGATCGCGACCATGGAGGGCATCGACCGTCGGACGCTCGACGAGCACGCCGCCGAGTCGCAGCGCCGGGCCGAGATCGCCATCAAGGAAGGCCACTTCGAGTGCAGCCTCGTGCCCGTCCTCAACCCCGACGGCACCCTCGCCCTCGATCACGAGGAGTTCCCCCGTCCCGGCACCACCACGGAGTCGCTCGCCGCGCTGCCGCCGAGCTTCCCCGCCGTCGCCGATCACCGCTTCGCCGAGGGCGCCCCGACCTTCCGGGAGCTGATCAACCAGCGGTACCCGGACCTCGAGATCACCCACGTGCACCACGCCGGAAACTCCTCCGGCGTCGTCGATGGCGCTGCCGCCGTGCTCTACGCCAGCGCTGACTACGTGAAGGCCCACGGCCTGAAGCCGCGGGCGCGGGTCGTCGCCTGCTCGAACCTGGGCGACGATCCGACGCTGATGCTCAACGCGCCTGTGCCGTCGGCCCGCAAGATCTTGAAGCGAGCCGGCATGACCCTCGACGACATCGACCTGATCGAGATCAACGAGGCTTTCGCCGTCGTCTCCGAGAAGTTCATGCGCGACCTCGACCTCGACCGCGACAAGGTGAACGTCAACGGGGG
>WNGA01023227.1_pt1 | contig 10196 bp, 10 predicted proteins | sample 5400061 | NCBI WGS metagenome assembly WNGA01 (sample SAMN13153366, study PRJNA577476) | soil metagenome | isolation source: 100 cm soil or saprolite under grassland replicate 2 | place: USA:California | collected 2016-06-15
CTTGGTCATGGTCGGTTCCTCCTACTCGGTTGTGGGCGCCGCGCGACTTGCACTCGCGCGGCAACAACTTCCCCGATCGCGTCGGGGGACCGACCATGCTTACCAGCAGCGCCGGATATCAACCTCCATAGGGTCTAACACTGTCGGAGAGCGAGTCGCGCGAGCGTTCGTTGGGCTCGTGGTTGTTGCCCTGGAACTGGTGGGCGAATTCGAAGGCGAAGTGGGCGGCCGGCGGCAAGCGGCTGACGACACCCCAACGGCGAGGCTTTGCCTTCTGGGTTCCGGTTGGGTTGGTCTTCGGCGCCGTTGAGCTGGCCGGGGCGCTGTCGCGTCCGTTTCGTAATTTCGTCCCATGGCCGACGTTTTCTACGACGATCGGTCACATCGAAGACGGTGCAAGTTGGGTCGGTGTGATCGTTGTGGGTGTGATTGCGATGGTCGCGTACCGCGCCGCAACACATGACTCGCGGGAGGAGCGAACACCACACGGTCGCGTGATCCCGCCGGATGTCGAGCAGGCAGATATCAAACAGGTCGATCTCAAGGCGCCCGTGCACGCCTTCAGATACGACTGGCCTTTCGTGTTTATCGTGACGGCGCTGGTCGCGTTTGCGGTGAACCGCTTGTGGAGCGACGAGAAGCTGGTGCTCGGTTACTCGATCTATGGCTCGTTACTCGTGTTCGGCGTTGTGATTCCGAGCTTGCTGGTTCGCTTCGCTCATCGCGATGCTCGGTTCCCCTCGATTTGGATACCGGTGGCGGTCCTTCGAGACAGATTTCCGGTGACGCCGTATCTGCTTGTTGGCGGCCTCGCGATCCTGGTCATTCATCTTGCGCTGTATCCGTGGCCGGACATCACGCGCGAGTCGACCAGCTACGCGGGCCTGAGCGCGCGAGCCGCACAAAGCAAGGCGGTCAAACGGATCAGGGATCTACGCGCAGATATGCCGGCTCTTGGTTATTCCACTCAGACCCGCGGCATCGCCGAGGGGAAGGATGCCTGGCTCGTGTTCTTCACTCCCGCCAACGGCTCAGGAGCAGCGCCCTACTCCGGATGCGTCGTGGCGGCAAGGAATGACGGCGTAACTCCCTCTGCGGAATGTTCGAAGTAGGGACGCCCACAAGCCAAGCTTCGTTTCTCGAGCTCTAGGCGCGACGGAGCAGGAGCTTTAGCGTCTCGACGCCGACGTTTCGCTTGCCGTGGCGCAGTTCGGCAAGCGCTGACGCTGCAAGCGCGACCTCGCTGAGTGGTGGTAACCGCTCGTCGATGAACCGTTGGAGCCAGCGCAGCGCTGCTCGCTCGTAGCGCGCCGGATCAGTGTTCGCCAACAGTTGACACAGCAGGAGCGCATCAGCGAGGGACAGCCCGCCCATCTCCCGCGCAGCCATCTCCGCGTTCTGAACGTTGCGGCGATGAATCGCACGCTGGAACCGTCCGTGAGGTGTGCCCTGGCTGGTCATCGTCTCCGATGCCGCTGGGGCGACGGCCTTTTCGGACAATATCCCGCCTGGGCGGACGAAACTACGATGCGAGCGTGCGCGCGTACGCGCTTGTCGAGATCGGAGACCCAAAGGCGGTTGACGTCTTCCTTCGACGCGAGGACGCCTTCGCCGCGCTCGAGGAAGTCTTGGACGACGAGCCTGATTGGTCAGGTCTTCTTAGCGTCATGCCGATCGAACTCGACGAGTGCAAGGTGTCAGCGAACTAGAGGGAAGCGCGCGGCCCATGGCATGCGCGTTGCGAATCCCGCCGGCCGCGCAGCTCGCCGCTTGTCTCTTGACAACGTGTTGCCGGGTCTGAAACGGTCGCCAGGTGCCATCCACCTATTACGTCGCGTGGTGGAACCTCGAGAACCTGTTCGATGAGGAGGACTCCCCTCGCCGAACCGAGAAGCTGCAACGGACGATCGGCGCCGATCTTGTCGGCTGGACGCCGGCACGTCGAGACAAGAAGATCAGCCAACTAGCCTCGGTCATCGCCCAGATGAACGGTGGCGCAGGCCCGGACCTCCTCGGCGTCTGCGAAGTCGAGAACCGCTTCGTGCTCGACCTCCTCGTCGCTGGAGTCAATACGCCGCTCCCAGGACGCAACTACGACATCGTTCATGCGGACACAGAGGACGCTCGCGGCATCGACGTGGCGTTCATCTACGACTCAGACCTATTCGTGGCGCCGCCCGCCGAGGTGTTCTTTCACGTCGTGATGCGCCGCAACGCCACCCGCGAGCTCGTCCAGGTGAACTTCCAGACCCACAAGAACCGAACGTGGACGGTGTTCGGCAACCACTGGCCCTCTCGAAGCGGAGGACAGTTCGAGTCCGCCGGCTACAGGGACATCGCTGGTGAAACGCTCAGCTACTTCCACGAGCGTGCGCTCGAAGTTCACGGCGCCGACACGCCCGCGTTCGCGATGGGTGACTTCAACGACGAGCCCTTCGATACGTCACTCGTCATCCACGCGCTCAGCACGCGTCAGCGGCAAAGAGTCATCGACGCTGACAACCCGCTGTTCTGGAACCTCAGCTGGACCGTGATCGGGGATCCAACCGACGGCAGCTTCTACTACAACAACGAGCCGAACCTGCTCGACCAAATCCTCGTTAACAAGAACATGGCAAGACAGGACTCACCGATACGTGTCAAGCCCGACACGGTCGAAATCCTGCGGTTCCCGGGCACGTTCACTGGCAAGTACAAACGACCCAAGCCTTTTGGTGGCATGGGCAAACCCGTTGACGAGGACGGATTCTCAGACCACTTCCCGGTGGGCGTGCAGGTGACGGAGGCCGACTAGGACAGTCGTTGGTAGACGAGGATTCCCGTCTCCGCATACAGGCCGCCCGAGCCGAGGCGTTCGAACTGGGCTACCGGCTTTTCGTTGACGAGGCGATCAACATGCCCGCGCCGATCACCCATATGGCTTTCGCCGCACCGGCAATACAGCAGACGTCAATGGCGCGGTTTCTTACCTACGGTTCATCGGTGCTCGAAGCGGCCGAGGCAGGACTTGAGGTTCTACGCGGGATCGTCGAGCGCGACGAGCCGTGGCCCAAGGGATGAAACTCTAAGTGCTCCTGGCCGGAAGTTCGGTCCTGATGCGTTGAAGGGACCGGGCGGTCGGTATCGAAGGACGGGTTGTGGCGAAGACTCGGTTCGTGATCGTGTTGAGCGACGAGGAGCGCGTTGAGCTGGAGAGACGGGTGGCCATGATCCTCTATGCCGCCGATGGGCAGAGCAATGCCGAGATCGCGCGCCGGCTGGAAACGGCGGCGGAGGTGGTCGGGCGCTGAGAGATCACGTCCAACCTCCGAGTGATCGATGACGCCGGCGGCCACGAGCGGATGCGCCACCTGCAGGAGCACCGCCGGTCCCCCACCCAAAAACGGGACGAGTGGCGTGTTGCCGAGTCTCCTGATCACACTCTCCGGCGCGAAGGAGCCCTCCCGGCTTCTCAGTCGTTGCGCATGAGTGATCGCGTGCGCATCTCCTCTGCTCGACCAACTCTACGCCATCCGCACAGAATGCCCAAGGCACGCTCGCGCCTGGCGGCTCGGCCGCCCGGACTGATCCTGCGGATGCGAGCGAGACGACGCCGGATTATCGCTGCCTCGATCGTTGGAGCCAAGGCCGATCGACCCAAAGGGGCCGTGCGCGCCGAGCAGTTCGGCCCCCGGATGCTTCGCCACGTGCAAGACCGAGACACCGTTCGGCAGCCTGAAGTCGGGCTCGGTGCCGAACACGTTCGCGCCGCTCAGCGCCATCCTGGCGTACACGACCATCCTCGACAAGTCCGGCGGCGACGACCCGTCTGGGTACATTCCCGAACTGTGAGTGTGTGAGCTGTGCCGTCTGGGGCGTTTGTCAGGTTGGCATCGGTGCTCTTTGCTTGTGACTCGATTCTCGAATGACCCGCTGTTGCGGTGTCTTTCCAGTGATGTGTCCGAGCGGAGTGTCCGGTGTCGGCCTGGCGTCCGCTTGCTGGCCTGATCAGAAGCCTGTCCGCGTTGTGAGCGCGTGACCCGTCACAGTTGTGCCGCCCGCGGTTCTATCCCCAGACCGACACCGGTTCGTGTCCCCCAACGCTTGGGCTGGAGGTCGGTTTTCGGATGCTGCTTTTCAGCGACCAGGTTCAGGAACAGTGCCACTTTCAGGCCCTCTAAGAACCTAATTGCCGGGTCGGAATTACCTCGGACGACCGATGAGCGCCGAAAATTGTTGTTTTGTGAAAACACGCCGCGTCAACTCTTAGCTGTCGCGTTTTGGCAGAAACGCGACAGGACTCCCGGTGCCGTGCCGGTTCTCTCGTACGAGGTTTCGCTGTTTCGCGGTGATGGGGTTGGGCCGCGATTTTTGTTGCCCGGCCCGCGTCGGACAACGCTTCAACGTTTCACGACGACCAGGTTAGGGGCCAGATCGCATCTCGAGGTAGCGACTTGCGGCTTGAGGGCCCGCCAGCGCTGCCGTTGGCAACCTTCCCCCGGCAACCATCGATCGCCGCAAGGCCAGACCCGTTTTGACCTCGGAAAGACGACCGGCCGGACACTCCCGATTGAGGCCTTGGGCTGCCGGCGGGCCGCTCGACCGAGCCGGCGAAACGTCCAGACCGGCCCGATGAGGCGAACAGCCCGAAGTCAGGACGTGTCGTCAGAAACGAGCTTTCCAAAAAGTGCGCAAACGCGCGGCGACCGCTTGGGCTCAAGCCAATCTGTCTACACGAGTGCCGGCACACGTTCGCCAGTCTTCTGATTGCCGCCGGCGTCAACGCGAAGGCGATCACCGCTTACCTCGGGCACGCGTCGATCCAGACGACCTTCGATCTCTACGGCCACCTCATGCCAGGCAACGAGGAAGAAGCGGTGGCGCTCGTCAACGCATACCTCGAGCGAACCGATGGCCGACACTGGCTCGCCCAGCTTGGAACCGGCGAGTAGCTGGCCTTGTCTCTCGGACGTCCTGTCCTAGACTCGGCGGATGGTGATCTGCCCGAGCTGCGGCAAGGAGAACCCGGACGGATTCGCGTTCTGTGGCTACTGCACGGCGCCGCTCGCTGAGCAGCGGCCGGCGCCTGGGCTGGAGGAGCGAAAGATCGTCTCAGTCCTCTTCTGCGATCTCGTCGGCTTCACCGCCGCTTCCGAGGAGCAGGACCCGGAGGACGTGCGCGCGCGTATTCGCCCCTACCATGCCCGGCTGCGCCAGGAGATCGAGCGCTACGGCGGGACGGTCGAGAAGTTCGTCGGTGACGCCGTCATGGCCGCGTTCGGCGCTCCCATGGCGCACGAGGACGACGTCGAGCGCGCCGTGCGGGCGGGGCTGCGCACCCTGGAGTCGATCCAGGAGCTGAACGAGGCCGACCCCGATCTCGACCTGAAGGTGCGCGTCGGGATCAACACCGGGGAGGCAGTTGTCGCGGTCGGCGCCCGCCTCGAGCACGGCGAGGGGCTTGTCACGGGCGACGTCGTCAACACGGCCGCTCGCATCCAGAGCGCGGCGCCGGTGAACGGGGTCGCAGTCGGTGAGCAGACGTACCGGGCGACGAGCCACATCTTCGAATATGAGCAGCTCCAGCCGGTGTCGGTGAAGGGGAAGGCGGAGCCCCTGTCGCTCTGGCGGGCGAAAGCGATCCGCGACCGCTTCGGTCGCGACAGCACCCGCGAGTACAGGACCCCGTTCGTCGGCCGCGAGCTTGAGAAGCCGCTTCTGATTGGGATCTTCGAGCGCGCGGCCCAGCAGCGGTCGGTGCAGCTCGTGACGATCGTCGGCGAGCCGGGAGTGGGCAAGAGCCGGCTCGTCGCCGAGTTGTTCGCCTACATCGACCCGAAGCCCGAGCTCATCCGTTGGCGGCAAGGACGGTGCCTGCCCTACGGCGAAGGGATCACCTTCTGGGCGCTCGGAGAGATCGTCAAGGCCGAGGCAGGCATCCTCGAGTCGGACTCCGCCGAAGTCGCCGCGGCAAAGCTGGACGCAGCACTTTCTCGCGAGGACCCCGAGCGACAGTGGCTGCTGCAGCGCCTGGCGCCGCTCGTCGGCCTCGAAGCGCCTCCGGCCGAACGGCAGGAGCTGTTCACTGCTTGGCGCCGGTACTTCGAAGGTCTCGCCGCCGTCGGCCCGAGGGTACTCGTGTTCGAGGACCTGCATTGGGCGGACGAGGCGCTACTCGCTTTTCTCGAATACCTGGCCGAGTGGTCGCAGGGGGTGCCGCTGCTCGTCCTCTGCGCGGCGCGGCCGGAGCTCTATGAGCGCCGGCCGGGCTGGGGCGCCGGACAGCGCAGCGCCCATACGATCAACCTCTCGCCGCTCTCGGATCAGGAGACGGCCGAGCTGGTCTCCAACCTCGTCACGACCACCGTCCTCAGCCGGGAGCTCGAGCGGACGATCCTCGAGCGGGCGGGCGGCAACCCGCTCTACGCGGAGGAGTTCGTGCGCTTGCTCGCAGACCGCGGCCTCGAGCCGAGCGGAGACCGGCTGGCGGCGGCGACCCTGCCCGAGAGCCTCCAGGCGCTGATCGCCGCCCGTCTGGACACGCTCTCGCCGGAGCGAAAGAGCCTGCTCCAGGACGCGGCCGTGCTCGGCAAGGTGTTCTGGGCGGGCGCCCTGGCCGAAATCGGCGGCCGCGACCGGGGCGAGCTCGAGCTGGCGCTGCACGAGCTTGCCCGCAAGGAGCTCGTCCGCCCCGCCCGGACAAGCTCAATGGCAGGGGAGAGCGAGTATTCGTTCTGGCACCTGCTCGTGCGCGACGTCGCCTATTCGCAGATCCCCCGCGCGGAGCGGGTGCGCCGACACCGTGCTGCGGCCGCCTGGATCGAGCGCAAGGGGGGCGAGCGGGTCGAGGACTTGGCCGAGGTGCTCGCCCACCACTACCTGCAGGCGCTCGAGCTCGCCGAGGCCGCGGGCGACAGTGAGCAGGCCGATGAGGTCATCGCGCCTGCTCGCCGCTTCGTCGCGCTCGCCGGCGAGCGGGCGCTCGGTCTCGATACGGCGCAGGCCGAGGCGCGGCTCGCCCGTGCGCTCGCGCTGACGCCTGTCGTGGATCCTGAGCGGCCCGATCTCCTTGCCCGCTGGGCCGACGCTGCTTTCCAGGCCGGCCGCCCGCGCGAGGCCGCCGAGGCGCTCGAGCAGGCGCTCGCCTCGCTCCGTGCCCGCGGCGACACCGAAGCGGCGGCACGGGCGTTGCAACTCTACTCGCGCGTTGCCTTGCGCCTGGGCGAGGGCCGCCACGTCGCGCTCGCGGCCGAGGCGGTCGACCTGCTCGAGCCACAGACGCCCGGGCCGGCGCTTGTCGCCGCCCACGCGCAGCTCGCGAACGCGCAGATGCTCGCCGGCGCCTACGCCGAGGCGATCGCCGCCGCCGAGCGAGCGGTGACGCTCACCGAGATGCTCGGCCTGCCCGAGCCGGCGCGCGCGCTCGGCTACCGCGGCTACGCTCGCGCCTACTTCGGCGACGCGGACGGTGTCGCCGAGATGGAGCGAGCGCTAACCCTGCTCCTCGAGCGGGGGGCAGGGCGCGACGCCGCCATCCTGCAGAACAACCTCGCCATCGCCCGCTACCCGCTCCAGGGGCCGGCCCGCTCGCTCGCCGACTTCGAGGAGGGCATCGTCTTCTGCGGGCAGCGCGGCCTGCGCGAGTCGGCGGCGCAGCTCGAGTCCAACTGCCCCCTCCTGCTGGCCGAGCTCGGCCGCCCCGAGGAGGCGCTCGAACGCGCCGCCCGGCTCGCCGTCGCGCTCGAGGCGAGCGGCGACACGCACTCGCTGATCGAGGTGCGCGCAGTCGAGCTCGCGAGCCGCCTCGCCCGCGGCGAGCAGGGAGCGCGCGGCGAGGCGGATTGGCTGATCGAGGCGGCACGGGAGAGCGGCGCCGTCGACATCACCGGGTTCGCACTCGCCTCCGCGGCCGGCGCGCTCGCGACGGAGGCGCCCGAGCGCGCGTCCGCCTTGCTCGCCGAGCTCGAGCAGGCAGCGGGCGCGCGCGGGACGCCTTACTACGCGAGACAGCTACCAGCGATGCTGCGAACCGCGCTCGCCGCCGGCGATCCCGTTCTCGCCAAGCGGCTCACGGACGGGCTCGAGCCCCGCTACCCACTCGACGAGCACGCCCTCTGCGCCGCCCGCGCCCAGCTCGCCGAGCACGCCGGCGACCACGCCGACGCCGCGACCGTCTACGCCGAAGCGGCCGCACGCTGGCAAAAGTTCGGAAACGTTCCCGAGCAAGCGCACGCCCTCCTCGGCCAGGGCCGCTGCCTGCTCGCGCTTGGCCGGCCTGGAGCCGAGCAGCCGCTCGGCGAGGCCCGCGACCTGTTTGCAGCGATGGGCTACAAGCCCGCGCTCGCCGAGACGGAGGCGCTGCTCGAGCAGACGGCGGCCGCGCCGGCCTCGTAGGCGCAGCTCATTCTGTTACAGGCGCAGAGAACCGAGCCGATCGCTGATCGCGAGGACACGTTCGCTGTGGGGAAGTCTGTGGGAAGTCTTACAGCGAAACGGGCCGATTTTGCCGGTCCTATGCCCGGATCAACCGGCTGCTGAACAAGATGGTGTACACCGCTGACGACAAAGCCGAGATCGCACAGATCCTCAGGAAGCTCGGCCTCAACAAGAAGGACGACGGTGGCACCTATGCGCAGCTTCGTCAGAACCGGGGACGACTCCTAACCCGTCGTAAGGTCGGCAACGGGACCCGCATCGAGATCGTCGCTGACGGCCGCGCGGACTGGATCGGCTGGGTTGAGCTGAAGACCGAGCGCACCAACGAGAAGGCGACTCAGCACACAGCGCAGGTGATCAACGATGTGAACGCGGATGTCCCTGGCGTGATCGAAGCGGACAAGCAACCCTCGCTGAGCAAGTTCCAGTCGATCCTGCTCCGGGCTATCGAGGGCACGCCGTACCCGCACGTCATGCTGATTGACGGCAACGACGACCGCGGGATCGACGTGGGGCTGCTGACGAAGGACGACTACGAGATCGTCCGCATTCGGTCGCACATCGATGACAGAGACGCAGACGGGATCGTCTTCAGCCGCGACTGCCCGGAATACACGATCACGACCCCTACCGGCCAGCGGTTAGTCGTTCTCGTCAACCACTTCAAAAGCAAAGGCTATGGGTCGAAGACAGCCGAGAAGCGGAAGCGGCAGGCCACTCGCGTCACGAAGATCTACGCCGATCTGATCGCAGAGGGAGAGGCGAATATCGTCGTCCTCGGGGACTTGAACGACACGCCGGACTCAGACGCACTGGCCCCGCTTCTCGCGGAGACGGATCTCAAGGACATCACCACGAACGACAACTTCACAAGCGACGGCCGCGCCGGCACCTACAAGAACGGAACGAAAGGCCAGAAGATCAAGCGACCATGCGGCCATCTACGCGGACATCAACCTTTAGGACCGCTCTGCGATTCCGCGCTCGTTGTCCGTGCTCAGCGAGTGCGTCTCGAAGACGATCTCAACGCTCAAGCTGCGCCCTTCACGTACCTCGCCGTGCGCGAACGGCACGCGCGAGCTTGTCGTACCGCGTCTGTACCTCGTGCGTGGCTCCCCGTTCAGCCTCCTGCCGCGCAAACTCCTCGAGGTCGGCGCGTGGGATCGGTTCTCGTCGAGGGAGGCGATCGGCCAGTTCCTGCTCACCTACCAGCACAACAAACGGCTTTGCTAGTCGCGCGCCACCCGCGGGTGTCGTCAGCAGGCGCTCAACTAACACAAGGTCATCGGTCAGCCATTTGTGCGCCGCAACCTCCTCGGACATCCCGGGTGGCGCATGGTGATCCCATTCGACAAGGACTCCGGCTGGGTGCAGCTTCCCCCGCTCCCGCCACGCCTCGGCGAAGCGCCCTTCAGCAACGACCGCGATCGTGTCCAGATCACTCAGGTCATCGGCGCGCCCAGCGGCGAAGGAGCCTATGAGCAACAACCCTTCCAGCGCAGCCGTCGCTGCCACCCTCTCCGCCAGATCTACAACGGTTGGCCACTGCCGAAGTTGCTCGGCAGCTGTGCGGTTGGCCCAGGTACGCAGTCCGGCTTCCATCGCGCTCTGGACCACCACGCTATGCCTTTCCAGAGCAATCAGCCCCATTGTGTCGCGTCGAAGAAGCGTGTCCTCCGGCAACGCGCACTCCGGCGAGCGAGCGCAGCTACACGTTTACGCCAGCGAGCGTGCAACGACGCGGGCAAGCAGTCGTTCGCTCTGCTCGTGTCAGAGTGGAT
>WNGA01017904.1_pt1 | contig 10193 bp, 9 predicted proteins | sample 5400061 | NCBI WGS metagenome assembly WNGA01 (sample SAMN13153366, study PRJNA577476) | soil metagenome | isolation source: 100 cm soil or saprolite under grassland replicate 2 | place: USA:California | collected 2016-06-15
CTAATATAGTGCCTACCGCTCGATGATGACCTGCGAAAACAGGGCTTGGCAAGCCGCTTCCAGTGCGCTAATTTGGGAGCAGGGGGTCGCCGGTTCAAATCCGGCCGTCCCGACCCAGTTCGCGCAGCGCAGAGAGCCAGGCTCGCGGTCAGGCGGCGCCCGTCGGTCGGATGGTAGACGCCGGCGCCTCCACAGGGCCGGACCCGACGTGGGGGAGCATCGGACCCGGCCGATAGGGTTGGGGGCGGGCCGGCGGCCAAGGAGCGTCGCCTCGACCTGGCCGCCGGCCTCCTACCCCATCGGGAGCCGGCTCCGGACCGGCCCCCGACGCTCGCTTATGGCTCCTCGTTTGCGTGGCGCAGGGCTGCCTCGGCGATCGCGTTGGTGCGGGCCAGCTCGCGATGGTTGAGATCAGCCAGCAAGGTCAACACCGGCACACCGACAACCACGACGACCAGCAGCAGCCAGATCACGACGCACGCCTCCGCGGCGGGTGGGACCGCGCTGCGTCGCGTTGTGGCTCAAGCAGCCTCGGCGCCACGCAGACCAGCACCCGCAGCCCGAGCGGCGTCAGCTCGACCTCGAAGGCGCCGCAGCCAGTGACCAGCCCGGTCCGCAGCAGAGCACCAAGGGTGTCGCGGCGCAGCTCGGCCCGGTCGACCCGCTCACCCTGCGAGGCGCAGTAGAGCAGCGCGGCGAGCTGCGCGTCGGTGACCGGCGGAAGGCCCACGGGCCCGGCCGCGGCGAGGTGGTCGTGGCGATCGCGCGACGGGCGACGACGGCGGTTACCCGTCGGCATGCCAACGACGCCGCGCCCTCGGCGGATGCTCACATCTGACGGCCCAGCGTGGTCCGCCACGGCTGCTCCTCCGACCCGGCGGGTAGCGATGTATGGTCGTAAGAGGAGTACGCGAGCGATTCGTGGACGTCGAGGCAGAACGCGGGATACTCACACATCGCTCACGCCGTGCCGATTGGGAGTGCTGCGGGCGTTGGAGTTCACAGGAGCACCGGGCTTGGAGCCGTCGGCTGCGGTTCGGCTCGGCGAGCTGATGCAGCGCCGTCGTGACCGGCGTGGCCTCTCGCAGCGGGATCTGGGCGAGCTGCTCAGCCTGGAGCGTTCCAACCTGTCGCAGTTCGAGACCGGCGCTCGCATCCCGCCTCCTGACGTCATGACGCGGTGGTATGCCGTGATTGGCCGCGACGCTGAGGTCGAACGGCTGTATCTGGCCGCGCTCGGGCAACGCGGTCTGGATCGGCGTGCACGACGAGGCGCAAGCCGTACACGGCACGACCGGGCGACCTTGGCCGCGGCTCCGGTCGAGGTCGCCAGACTGGACGATGGTCCGAGCACTGAGCCCGACGCGACGGCGCCGACGCTGGCAGCAACGGACATGACGGCGGCGAGGCTCCTGGCGGACGCGGCAGGCGCGCCAGCCACCACCGGTGACGGGCTCGGCGAGGCCGTCGACCTGCTCCGGCAGATCGAGGCGTCCGACCTTGCGCCGGAGACGCTGGAGCGCGTCGACCGTGCGGTGGACCGGCTGTGCCGCTCGTATTCCAGCAGCCCACCAGGTGAAGTACGCCAGGAGGCGCGGCGACTGCTGCGGCGGATCACTTTGCTGCTTGGCGGCCGGCTCACCCTGCAACAGCGTCGGCAGTTGCTGGTCGCGGCCGGCTGGCTGTCGTTGCTTGCCAGCGCCCTGCATTACGACGTCGGCGACCGCGCGGCCGCGAGGTCGCCTTGCAGCTCGGCCGCCAGGCCAGCCACCAGGAGATCATGGCGTGGGCGTTCGAGGCCCAAGCGTGGTTTGCGGTCTGCGACGACCCTGGTGGCTAATTCTCCTCGACACGCCGGGCGACATCCGTGACCTTGAACGCTGTGGGCGAGATCATGCGGCCTGCGGCCGCCTTCCCCTCGTCTTCCCCCTCGTCGGGCCGCAGGATGGAGTGTTGTGGTGTCGGTGCAGCCGCGGCCGTGGCCGAAGCCCGCGCAGGTGATCGTTGCGGCGGTGCGGGCGAAGTACGCCCGGCGGCAGGCGCCGCTGGCGGTGCAGGTCCGTGACCAGCTCGGTGAGGTGTTCCCGGACGCCGAGTTCGAGTCGGCGTTCGCCGGTCGGGGCCGGCCGGGGTGGTCACCTGGCCGGTTGGCGTTGGTCACCGTGCTGCAGATGGCCGAGGACTTGACCGACCGGCAGGCCGCCGAGGCGGTGCGGGAGCGGCTGTCGTGGCAGTACGCGCTGGGGTTGGACCTGGACGACCCGGGGTTTGATCACACGGTGCTCAGCGAGTTCCGCGCCCGGGTGGTCGAGCACGGGTTGGAGGAGCGGGTCTTGGACCTGCTGCTGGCCCGCCTGGTCGAGGAGGGCCTGGTGGGCCCGGGCGGGAAGCAGCGCACCGACTCCACGCACGTGGTCGCCGCGGTCCGCGACCTCAACCGGCTGGAGTTGGCCGGTGAGTCGGTGCGCGCCTGCTTGGAGGCGCTGGCCGCGGCCGCGCCGTGGTGGCTGGCCGGGGTGATCGATGTGCCCGGCTGGAGCAGGAGGTACAGCGTGCGCGTGGACTCGTGGCAGCTGCCCAGCTCGGAGGCCAAGCGCGCCGAGCTGGCCTTGGCCTACGCGCGCGACGGGTACGCGCTGGTCGAGGCGTGCTACCGCGCGGACGCGCCGGGCTGGCTGCGCGAGGTCGAGGCGGTGCAGGTGCTGCGGGTGGTGCTGCTGCAGAACTACACACGCACGGTCACCGAGACCGGGACGGAGGTGGCGCGGCGGGAGGCAGAGCGCGACGGCCTTCCACCGGGCAGGTTTCGTCTGAGCTCCCCCTACGACACCGACGCCCGGTGGGGTGGCAAGCGGGACACGTTCTGGAATGGCTACAAGGTTCATCTCAGCGAGACCTGCGACGCCGAGGAGGCCACGACCAGCAGGCAGGGCGACGGCGCGGGCGCGCGGTCGGAGCCATGCCCGTCGGTCACGGCGGGCTCCGGCCACAGCGAACGGTCCCCGCAGCGGCCCAACCTGATCACGAATGTGGCGACCACCGACGCGACCGTGCCCGACTCGGCGATGACCGAGGCGATCCACCACGCGCTGGACCGCCGGGGCCTGCTGCCAGCAGAGCACTACGTCGACTCCGGCTACCCCTCGGCCGAGCTGGTCGCCGACGCCGCTCGCGACTACGGCATCGCGCTGGTCCCTGGCCCTCGGCGGGCGTGGCAGCGGCCTGGCCCACCACCCACAGGTCCGCCAGGGTGCAGTCCAGCACCCCGCACAGCGCGAACAGCACCATCATGTGCGGCTGCCTGGGCGCGCGGGTCAACAGCTCGTGCGCCTGCGACGCGCCCAGCGTCACGCCATGACCGGCCAGCGCCTGCTGCAGCTGCACCGCGCTGAACAGCCCCTTGGTGGCCATCAGCTCGCGCAGCCGCCACTGGGCCACCCGGCCATCGGGCAACTCCAGCTGCGGGGGCCGCCTGGCTTGGGAGTCCGCCATCTACCCGCCCCTTCCCGTGGTGGCGTTGGCCCTCGTGCGACCCAGCACCGCGGCCAGCGCGCGCTCCAGCTCCCGGTTCATCTGGTCGGAGGTCACGTGATCGTAGATCTGCTGGGAGCTGAGCAGCTTGTGGCCGGCCTGGGTCTGCCGCCAGCGCACGTCGCGGCCACGCGCCGCCATGTCGGTGAAATAGGTGTGCCGCAGCACATGCGGCACGACCAGCTCGTCCAGCCCGGCGGCCTGGCAGACCTCCCGGAACACCCGCCGCAGGTGCACGTCGCTGACCGGATGCGCTCGGCCGTGGCGGTCCAGCCGCTCCGACGGGAACAGCCACGGCCCGGCGGGCAGCTCGGGCCGCACCCACTGCACGTACTGGCCCAGCGCCTCCACCACCCAGGGCAGCACCATCTGCACCGCCCGCCGGCGGGGGCCACCACCCGGGGAGGCCTTGCCGTGGCGCACGTGGATGACAGCGTAGCGGCCGAACTCGGGCGCGACCGGATGGCGGTGCAGGTCCGCCAGCTCCAAGGCGACCAGCTCCGAGATCCGGCACCCGCTGCCGTACAGCAGCTTGATCATGGTCGCATCCCGCCAGCAGGTCACCAGGCCCTTGTCGCTGGAGGCCCTTGCGGCCTCCACCCGAGCGTCGGCGGCCGCAAACAGCCGCTGCTTCTCGTCGTCGTCCAGCGGCCGGCGCTCCGGGGTGCCCTCGTAGGCCTCCAGGTGCCGGGTGGTGTTCCAGTCGAAGCAGACCTGCATCAGCGCGACCCCGAACAGCTCCCGGCACCTGGTCGTCCACGAGTAGGCCGGGTTGACCAGGTACGACATGAACAGCCGGGCCGCGCCTTGGCGGCCCCGCAGGGTGCTGCGCGCCAGCTTGCGCTCGCCCTTCAGGTATGCCGACCAGGCGTCGATGAGCTCGGGGGTCCACTGCCATGGCCAGGCCTTGGCCCACGCGGCCAGCCCGGTCAGCGTCGACAGCTGCTTGGCGATGCTGTCGGGGTTGCGGCCCCGCGCGGTCTGGAAGTTGGTGAAGCCCTCCAGCATCTCGGCGAACAGCGCGGCGGCCTGGTCGGTGCTGGGGCCGCCCGTGACCAGCCGAAGGCCCCGGCGGTCGCTCACGCTGCGTCACCTCGACAGGGCCTGAGGGTCTCCGGCTGCTCCGGAGATTCTCCGGGCAGGCCGGAACCCTAAAGGTCACAGGGTCGCCGACGCAAATCGGACCCAGTGGCCTGCGCGGCCACCACCAGGCGGTCACCCCGCTGAGCTGCATGCCTTGCCCTTCACGGCACCGGAACGAGTTCCGGCCTGCCCGGAAACCGCGCGGGAACGACGTTCTCGGCCGTCTGGCGCCACACGTTGACCCGGAAGAACGAGGTCTCGCCGTCTTTCCAGGTGTCGCCCTCGCGCATCCGGGGGGTGACCGCGAGGCGGAAGTTGGCGACGGCGGCGCCGTTGGGGGTGAAGCGCAGCTCAGGGTCGTCGGTCAGGTTGCCGACCAGCATCACTTGGTTGTCGGTTGCCACGATGGAGCCTCCTTGATCGCTCTGCGGGTTGCGTGACTGGACGGGCTAATGCGGCGTGGGGCCGGAAGAGTGCGTTGCTTGAAGTGAAGTGCCGTCACGGCGCCGCGACGCGTCGACACCGCGAGATGTACGAGGCCGGAACCTCGCTCGTGGCCAGACTCAACCGGGCCGGCCTGGCAGTGGTGGGGTGGTAGGCCGGCGCCTGGCGCGGATCGGTCCGCTCGCGGCGCGGATTGGCATGATCGCCATGTGGCTTCTCCTCGGTGCTGTGCTGTAGGACTGGTCAGGTCCCACGATCTACGGGGGAGTATACTACCCCCCCGGACAGTATCGTCAACGGTTCGGCGCCGCTTCTCCAGGAGATCGCTGTACGCTCCCCAGCTCAACCTCTGCCAGGAGCCACGCCCCCTGCTACCCGACGCGCGTTGGCATCGGCCGGAGCCTATGCGCGGCGGCCAAGGCCGATTCACGACTGATGGTATGTGCTACTGCATGCTGCTGCACTCTGATCGCATGTGGCACTACCTTGCGCGAGTCACCTCGAATGGCGGAAATGGCGGCAGTACCCAGCGACGTAGCTCCATGAGGTGACCCCATCTATCTCGGCGTTGCACGTAACGCCAGGCTTGGGTAGGGGGCTGGGATGATTCCTGCCGAATGCTGGGCACCGCGTGCAAGACCAAGGGCGTCGCTTCTGCATATGACTGCATCTGCTTGCAATCGTAGAAGCAACGTCGTACATCGGTTCGTCGACTGGCTGCGGAACCGCTGCCAGCGTGCTTTCGGGAACCCCGCGCGAGTCCAACCAGCGGCGCCACCCCAAGTCCCAGGCCTCGCTCATGAGCCCCCCATCACGGGCGAAGGCCTCCCCGCCAGATTCCGGCCGTGGAGAACATCGGAACGAACAGTTACGTCAGCGACGGGCTGCACGCCCCTTAGGGGGTTAGTCGGCAATCTCGAGGAGTTGAACCCCTGGGGCCGCTCATGTCTTGTGACTGGCAAGTGCCACCATTGGGGTGGCGCGGTCATGGGCGGAGGAATGTGGGTGAGCGTGGAGCCCGTGGCGGTCGGTGCACTGGCCAGTAGTGCGCTGGGCGCGCTTGGCTGGATCGGCTGGCGTTCGCGACGGCTCAGCATCCCGAGCATGTGCCCGTTTCGGCTTGCAGAGACGTACCTGAAGGGTCGGGCTGAGACGGCCCACGAGCAAGAGCGACGCGCGACGATCGTCGCCACCGTGACCGCGCTGCCGCCCGGGGCCTCGCTGGTCGACCGACGCGCCGACGGTGCAACCCTGACCATTCGCATCCCGCTGACGTCCGACGGGGAACCGGCTACCGGGGAACGGCGTCGTGCCGCGACCTGACCTGTCGCCTCAGCACCCGGCGCCAGCCCCCGGTGAGGACCGGCAAAGCTCCACGGTCGGCACGGTCCCAGGCACCCACGGCCGGTCTGCAACTGAACCTGGTGAGCCGCCCGAGGATGTTACTGGTCGGGAGGTGCGTTCCAACCTCGAGGACGGCCGTACCGCCGCGGCACTGGTCGACGGAGCTGCCAGCCCGCCGACGCCGGACACGGTGGAACCGTTCGAGGAGTTCATGAAGCGGGAGCGGAGGCTTGTGGTCGCATTGCTCTACGGGCTCACGGGAGACTGGTACGCCGCCGAGGACTTCGCCCAGGACGCGTTCGCGGCAGCCCAGTCCCGCTGGTCTCGAGTGGGGCGCCTCGACAAACCCGGCGCCTGGGTCCGCCGGGTCGCGGTCAATGGGCAGCGGCGATGGCGGAGCCGCCGCCTCCGTGAGGCGCGCCTGCTGGCCCAGCAGGCGCCGTTGGCTGGCGATGAGCAGGTCGAACTGCCGACCGAGCATGCCGAGTTGTGGGACGCCATCCGGCGGCTCCCGCGCGGCCAGGCCGAGGTCGTCGTGTTGCGCTTCCAATCCGACCTGAGCGAAGCCGCGATCGCTGAGATCCTCGAGATCCCCGTGGGGACGGTCAAGTCGCGCTTCCACTACGCCCGGAAGACCCTCGCCAGATGGCTGGGGGACGACGTCGAGGGAGGATCGCGATGACCATCGACGACCGTCTCCGCCAGGCAGCCGATGCCCTCAACGAGGCGGTTGCACGACGCCTCGAGACGGAGCAGCAGCCACAGTCATCCACTGCCCCACCCACACCCGTCAATGACCGGGCGGCAACCGGCGGTTCGGGCAGCAAGACCATGCCACCGCCGGAGCTTGGACTCGGTTCCCCGGAGCGGTATGCGAAGGCGTTCCGCGAACCGCCAGAAACGAGTCTTGTCCTGTTTACCGATATCGTCGGCTCGACCGCCGACGGTCAGGTCTTCGACATCATCGAGGCTCGGCGGCTCGCCCATAAAGGTGCGGTGGTGGAGTACCTCGGTGACGGCGTCCTGGCCGTGTCCGGCAAGGACGACGCCACAGAGGCGATTCCCGCCGTCGAGATCCCAGAGCAGCTCGGGCTGTCCCAGTCACCGGGTACGCTGAGTCGGCGGCACGCTGCTGATCCCCCCTCAGTCGGCCGGGCCGCCGGTGACCTTCCCCCTCCGGACCCGACCGGGTCGGAGCTGGTACGGCTGTTGAAGGAGCAGAGCGTGACGAACACGAGCTTGCCCGAGCGGGGTGTGGTGTTCTGGCCGGTCGGCACTGGCGACTCGACCACGGTGGTGGTCGACGACGAGCATGTCCTTCAGGTTGACCTGCATGACATGGCCAGCGCGGACGAGGACGACGCGGTGGTCGTCCCGGTGGTCGACCGGCTCGTCGAGGCCCTGCCGACCCGCGGCGGCGAGCCGTACCTGGCGGTGTTCGCCCTCACCCACGCCGACGCCGACCACTGCCTGGGGTTCGCCGAGCTGCTCGACCGCGTCCAGATCGGCGAGCTGTGGGCGACCCCGCGGCTGTGGCGGGAGTACCTGGAGGACGAGGTGGAGCTGTGCGAGGACGCCCAGGCCTTCCAGGCCGAGGCTGAGCGGCGGGTCACGGCGACGCTGGAGGCGGTCGAGGCAGGCGCCGAGCCGGCCAGCGGCGACCGCATCCGCATCATCGGCTACGACACCGACCGTGACCAGCACCCCTACGCGGAGTTGCCCGACGAGTACTTCACCTACCCCGGCGAGACGATCGCCTCGCTGGACGGCGAGGACGTGAGCGCGGCGTTCGAAGCGTTCGTGCACGCCCCGTTCAAAGACGACTGCGCCGCCGCCCGCAACGACACCTCCCTGGCCATGCAGCTCACCCTGCGCGACGGCGACGGCGACGGCGCCACCGGGGGCCATGTGCTGCTGTTCGGTGATCTCGGCTATGCGACGCTCCGCAAGATCTTCGACCTTACCGCGCCGGAGCGGCCTGAGCGGCTGGCGTGGGACGTGCTGCTCGCCCCCCACCACTGCTCGAAGAAGGTCATGTACACGACCTCACCGACGGGTGAGGAGGAGCTGCACCGCGACCTGCTGGACGACCTCGAACAGCACGGCGGCGACGGCGCCCGGATCGTGGCCAGCTCCCGGCCGATCCCGGCCAGCAACCAGCCCGGCGACAACCCGCCGCATGCCAAGGCCAAGGCCCGCTACGAGGAGATCGTCGCCGACCCGCTGCTCTGCACGGCCGAGTACCCAAGCACCGACGCCCCGCGGCCGATCGTGTTCGGCTTGGTCGCCGGCGAGGGGCTGGTGCTGGTGCCCGTCGAGGACCTGGAGGCCGACCTGAGCGAGGACCTGGCGGCCGCCGGGTGGGGCGACCGCGCGATGCGCCTCACCCCCCGACGGGCACGCTTGCTCACGACCCTGGGGCTGGCCGGCGCGATCGGCGTCGGCGTCGGCGTGGGCCTTGCCCGTCGACCTCGTCGGCCCCGGCCGCCCGGGCGGGCCCCCGCGGAGGAGGCTTTTGGGTTGGGCCGCGCGCAGCAGGCCGTCCAGGCCGCCCGCAGAACTGACGCCGCGCCCGCCGTCCCGGTCGGCTTCGGCCGCCGCTAGCGAATGCCACCGGCGGGTGGCCGCACGGTCGGCCAGCAGCACGCGCTGGAGCAGCTCGCGCAGGTCGCGGCCGCGTCCGACGGGACGGTCGAGCTCCTGCAGGTCGCGCCCGGGCCAGGGATCTCCGGCCAGCTCGAGGTGGAGCTGTCGTTGGACTGCACCGGGGTGCCGCACGCCCCCGGCGGGTTGCGGCTTCGGCCACGCGAGCGCGTCACCGTTTGGATTCCGAGCGACTTCCCGTTCCGCCTGCCAACGGTGATCGTGCCCCACCGCCGGTTCGCTGGCGCCCCCCATGTGCAGTGGGGACGGCTGCTGTGCCTATACCAGGCGCCGACCACCGAATGGGCGCCCGCAGACGGGATGTTCGGGCTCCTTGGGCGACTGGTGGAGTGGTACGAGCGGGCGGCGGCCGGCACCCTGGACGCCCCCGGGCAGCCGCTGCACCCACCGGTCGCCTACGCCTCCCGCGAGGCCGGCTGCCTGGTCGTGCACGCGGACGCGCCCCGCGCCGCCGACACCCCGTGGCTGGGGGCGGTCGTGCTACGCCAAGCCGGGCCAGACCGGGCCGACGCGGTCGGCTGGCTGGGTCTCGAGCAGGCCTGGCCCGCCGACATCGCGGCCGCCCAGGCCCTTGCTGGCCGGCTACACCCCGTGGCCGGCCAGGGCGGCGGGCGTGGCGGTGGCGTGGTGCTGTTGGGCGTGACCGTGGTGCTGCCCGAGCCGATCGCGTTCGAGTACCCGGCTACTGCGGCCGCCCTAGCCGACGCCATGGTCGCCCAGGGCCTGCCGAGCGAGCGGTTCCTCGGCCTGCTTGGGCTGGTCGCCTGGTACAACCAGCCGCTGGCCGGACAACTGCCCCCGGCCGCCGGGCAGGCTGAGGCCGAGCGGGCCGCCAGCGACGACGGGACGGATGCCCGGCCTGCCCTACCGCTGTACGTGCTGGTCGGCAGCCTCTCCCGGGGGGTCGCCGGCCATCCCGACCGGATCACCCATCTGGCCGCCTGGCGGCTGCCCGCCTTGGGCGAGCAGATCGTGTCCATGCTGCCGTTTCGCCACTCGGCCGACCCCAACCTTGCCCGTCTCGGCCAGCAGGTCATGGGGCTGGCCGGTGACTGGCTGCGGCTCGCCGACACCACGTGGGCGACCGTGTACGAGCAGCGGCCCGAGCTCGTCACCCGCCGCGACCA
>WNGA01030491.1_pt1 | contig 10193 bp, 11 predicted proteins | sample 5400061 | NCBI WGS metagenome assembly WNGA01 (sample SAMN13153366, study PRJNA577476) | soil metagenome | isolation source: 100 cm soil or saprolite under grassland replicate 2 | place: USA:California | collected 2016-06-15
TCAAAACATTTACATGGCCCGTGCCTATTGAAGTTCATCCATTCGCGCTTGCTTTCATATTTGGAAGACTCAAGGACTTGAATGCAGTGCCGGTTTTGCGATTGCGAGAGGAAGGCTATCCGTATGTTACTGATAATGGTAATTTAATATTAGATTCGAAATTTAACTTTGAAAATGGAGTATCCGTCGAAGGCAAAGAACATGAACTGAAGGTCTTACCAGGCATAATTGAGGTTGGATTGTTCTCTAAACACGCCGACGTCTATTTTAAAGCCAGTGAAAAAGGGAAATTCGATATTGTGTATCCGAATTAAAAAGACTATTCATTTCTATTGTTAGGGACATTTCTAACCATAAATTTTAATTCTATTCGATAAAATGCGAGTCCATTTATTCCAAGTAATTAGCAGATTTTCAATACTTAATTTGCGAATGGTAAATGTATCTAAGTAGGTATCCTGGCCCTTACTTCATCTGTGAATCTCCTTACAATTTGCTCTAGTGGTACCTTCTTGCCCCCAACACTCTTGATATCAACGTGAATTTTACCATTTATAATGTCTATGACATTATAAGTGTCTTCAAATATTCCCCGGTATCTCCACGAACATGCTGTTCCAGCATACAATACTAACAGCTTGCCCAGATTCCACATCCATGGTCTGTGCTTGTGACCACACATGACTACATCGACACCGCTCTCTAAACAGGCACGTAAAGCATCGCCTGCGTCAGATATGCCTACTACATTTGTATATCCAGTGTCTGGGATTGCAATTAGGTGATGATGCATCCCTACAATCTTAATCCTCTGGTCAAGCCCCTTGTCGTTTGATTCACGGTAGCTACTCAATGTTTCTTCCATCCATAGAATTTGCTCATTGCCTATCTCACCCTCGTCCCTATCTGGCCTGGATGTATTTACTGTCACTACTATGACATTGCCATTATCGAATTCCCGTACCGATTTTGAAGAAGACGGAAAGAATCTTTCAAACAAAAGATAACCTGTATGACGGTAATCGTGATTACCAGGAAACACTATTAAATTAGGACAATCGAATTTCTCGAGTTCCTCTTTTGCCTTTTCAAACTGAAATATTAGTCCATCGTCGGTCAGATCGCCTGAAACAATTACCAAGTCTGGCCTCAAATCGTTATTTACTTCGCTGACAAGTCTATCGAATACTTCTTGCTTAAAAAGCCCCCCGATGTGGAGGTCGGATATTTGTATTATTCTCATAATTTTGTAGGGAGATTATATTACTTAAGGGAAAAAGGATTTGCGGCAGAAGTGACAACTACTTTCTTTTGTAAGAGGAAGGGGGAAACCAAATTTTCAGTGGATATCTAAAGGCTGGATGTACCAATACTAGTTCTCCTCTCTCCAGCCTCGCAATATTTTTCTTTACTGCATCATCTATCATTGAATAATAAGGTCCAGTAATTAGTTCTGACAATCCTAGTTTGGCAAAAATATGCAGATCGATATTTTCTTGAAATCTATAATCTGTAGCACTCTTAAACTGTTGGGCTGAAAAAAGAATATTTCCTCGAGATCTCCCTCCTATCACTAACCTCATGATCTCTTCTGATACTGGATTAAACTTTGGGAAATAATGCGACTTTGGAATGAACCTATTTATCTCGTCGAGAAAAATCAAAATATACTTTGGCAGTTTACCTATATCATGCGTTCGAGGTCTCTGGAACCGATTGTCTTGATTAGTAGCCGAGATATCCTTATGGTCAATATTTGAATATCTTACAGAGTAAAGTTCGTTAATACTCTTGAGGACATCCCCAATTACGAAGGCCTGTTCTTCAATTGAAGGCAGCGGAGCAATGTCTATAACAAATACATCGCCCGTCTTTACGTTTGTAATTTGGTTACCCAAATAGGTACTTTTTACTTTCCTATCTACAAACATTGACGATTCTCTAAACCTGTGAATATGACTAATAAAATCCTGCAAAGATGAAATGTGTGATACTATCGACTTGGGATATTCTGTAAATCTGGATAGGTCAGTCCAGTTTGAAATATTTTTTCCGGTGCTGTCCTCCAATGGCCACGATTCCCGGATATAATTAACTATGGGCAGGATATCGTGCTGGTCTACGGTACTAGAAAAGAGTAGGTCCAGTCTATCAAAAATGTCTTTGAGTTCATAGGAATATGTCTTAAAATATCTTGGGACATGTAGAGATTTAGGCTCACCGTCCTTACCTCTAGGCAGGAAATAGGTTACATTGTCGAAGGCTTCAATGTTTAAATCTAATATTTCGAAGGCTCTTTTAGCTTCAATACCCATTTCTCTCCTTTCTTTTTTTTGGTCCAGATAAAGGAGGTCATCTTCTTTTGTGTTAAAAATAATCAGGCATGCTCCTTTACGTTCTTGATTTTTTTGACTCTTTTCAATTTTTCTGAGTGTTTGATAAGCAGACTGTAAAAGAAAGAGTATATAAGAGGACTTTCGATTGCCTGAAATTCCAGATATGTTTACGTGTGCTGTATCAGGACCAGCTAAATAAGTCATATCAAGTGAGATAGGCAACTGAAGTCCGCTACTTAGTTCTATAATACCAGCTGAGATGGGTGTTTCCATCTTCGGGATCCCAAGAGAAAACAATACCTCCTCCTTAGTAGAAAAGCGTACGTCTTTCCCTGTAGTGACAGGAAAATTTACAGACATGGTTTTATGAGAACGTCCTTCTCTGCTCTTAATACCAGTATTTCCTATAATTGCTACTTTTGCTAGAATATATTCTCTATTATAATTATGTTCGTCATGGTGGGTGGGATCTTTAATGCTATTAGTATTCGCCAATGAAGATTCCATTTCTACCTTTGAAATTTCAGCTATCATATCTTGTACTATTCCAATTGTCCTGGTATCGCGCAGGTTTTTCACAGTTACAAAATCAAAGATATTTAGAAGTGCATTTTTATTAACCGTAAACCAGTAGTAATCTATCGAACTAGGACGCGACTCCGATACAATGGTTTTCCCGATATTGCCTAAATTAGAAATATTTTTGTTTATAAAAAGTGAATTTGAGTCCCTGTGCCTTCGGTTATGACCGGTTTCCACAGCTTCTCTTATGGTTTACAATGAACATAACAGTTTTAACCAGGATCCAAAATGCTGTCTGAATTTTATTCTAAAGTTATTTGTATAATTACCGAGCGAGTATTGAGTGAATGAATTTCGATAAATCAAATGACAAATGGAATTTTAAATTATGCCCATCTTAATTTTGTAGTGTAAGCCTTATAACCTATAAAGACACACTCAGGGTATGATAACTAAATCAAAAGTCTTACCAGCAATTGTTACCTTGGCAGCGATTATTTCTCTTTTTGCAGCCGCAGGGTCCGGCATTGTTAACGCACAGAATATGACAGGCAACCAAACAGGAGGTAACATGACAGCAGGTAATATGACGGCAGGAGCGAATATGACAAATGCTACAGCCGGCGGTGCAGGGAATATGACTAGTCCAACTCCGACACAGTAGCCTATAACTTTATAAATTTTTTTGCTGTGGCACGAGGAGTTTGAGGGTTATATATAAGATAAATTTGTTAATAAGATAATGACAATTATCACTGATAACAAGTATCAGCCTCATTTTTATTACTTTTATATGCAAAGAAGAACGGCTCCTCTAAAGGCATTCTTATTATTCAAGACTCTGTCTATTCAGAATTTCCGCACCATTCATCTTAAATATTTCTGTATTTCAGCTCGACCCTATGTCTAGAATACAAGTTAGCGCTAAGATCAAAATTCCGACCAGTATGTTGGAAGAATTCAAGAGACACGTAATTGAATATATCAAGCAAGTAAAGGAGAAAGATACTGGAATACTTCAAGCCGACTGGTTTCTTAGTAATGATAAGACGGAGTGCGAAATTCGTGAGACGTATGAGAGTTCTGAAGCTACATTGGCGCATCAAGACCATCTTCGTGAGTTCCAGGAAATATTTTTTAAAAAATTCGGTACACCGTATTCGCTATCAATTTACGGCGATCCCTCACCAGAACTTTTAGAGAACGCAAAAGCCGCTGGAATGGATGTAAAAATCTTTTCGTTGTTGAAAGGACTCTAAACTAGAGCTGCCGGCGCCATTCTGGCAGAGATTATAAACCGAAATTTTGTTTTTTCTTTAGGATCTACTGAGGGTCATTTGACTATATAGTATCGTTATAGTTATTTGATTGAGCCAGATATTACTGGTTGCACTTTCACAATATTAGATAATGTATTAATCTTACTTAAATCCATAAACACAATTTCGGTTGTAACATTATGTGCGTAAGATTTTGGTACATTAGTTACCATCCTCGCACTATCAGTCTTGTTAGCAATGAATCCAGAAGGGAACGATGTGGTTTTTATTACTGTTCCATTGGATGTGTGGACTTTCATGACTGCGTTAATCTTTTGACCGACGAGGGTAGTGTCAGATGTTGAATAATTTACATTGACTATGATTCGGTTGTTGGTGGTTGCGTTTACAGGAAAGGATTGTGCATTTCCTAAACTTATAACCACTTCCTTTCCAGTATAGCCAGAAACACTTCCCTGCGTAAGTAGAATCAGTAGACAAACTATTACACTTGATAAACAAATTAGTTCGGTATTGCAAATCAATTCTTATTTCATTTGGTAGATTGAATATATACTTACTAACTGATTTTGAAAATAGGTCCTTTCCAATTTCAATATAGAACTTGACAAAAATAAAGGGTGAATAACTCTACGATGATTTTATTAATTTTCTAAACTTCTCTTGATTCTTGGATAATTCTTCATTCCACTGTTCTTTAGCATTTTTTAGTAGCTCTTCTTCCGTCTCCCCATACATGGTATGAGTGCACACTGGATCCCCTGCATCCTTACAATTAATTGATAAGGTCATGATTCTTTGTTTATGCCACCGTATATAAGATTAATTCTTAAATAAAGATAATCTTTATGTACAACCAACTTCGTTAAATGTGGGCAAAAAGATCAAGTTTGAATAGTATTGGCCGCTAGTGTACTCGTGAATAGCGGTAAAGAAGAATTTCGCAGTATCTTTACAATTTCAACTAAATCATTCCATGATTTGACCCATCTGTTACATAAGGATATGTCAGTATATCCAGGCGAGCCCGAACCCGAGTTCGATCCCATTTTTATGCTGGGAACTGACAAGGTCAATGTTACCAAGCTTACGATAGGATCTCACACTGGTACTCATGTAGACGCCCCTAAACATTTCATCTCTAACGGCAAGAGCATCGATAACGTTTGTCTGGATAGGTATATTGGTGAAGCTATTATTCTGGATATGTCCAAAAAAAAGGCGGGCCGAGGTATTAATGATTATGACCTTGATAAACAGAGGGAGGAGATAAGAGCCGGGGACATTTTACTACTTTATAGTGGCACAAGTAACAGCTGGAATCGGGATAGTACTAGGAAGAACTTTGCTTATCTTGAACCTTCTGCCGCAAAATGGATCGTGGATCACAAAATTAAATGTGTTGGAATTGATTCATATAGTGTGGAAAAATATGGGTTCACAGAGGGCTGGACCCATAAGACACTATTATCTAAGGGTATTGGCATTATTGAGGGCCTTAATTCAAACCTGAAAAAATTTCTAAGAAAACGGATGTTCCTTGTTTGTTTGCCGCTATTGCTAAAAGGCATAGACGGATCACCTGCAAGGGCAGTATTATTTGATATTTGCAAAAAATAAAACTTTGACTGTCTTAAATAAGATGCTAGTATAATAATTTTGATGAATAATAAAATAAACCCAGTTAGACACGGTTTTCATAGTATAACACCTTGCCTCGTAGTCAAAGACGCCGATAAGGCCATCGAATTTTATAATAGGGCTTTTGGAATAGGGCTCTCTCTGAGGGAGGCCAGGCCATTCTGCCAATGACTGATACATTTTGGGGAGATAGGTATGGGCAACTAAAAGATCCCTACGGACATATCTGGTCGATTGCCACCCATCAGAAAGATGTTAGCCCGGAAGAGATGGAAAAAGCTGCAAAGGAAGCCTTCTCTTAAGTATAAAGATTGCCCTTATTCAAGATAGATAAGACCAAGATACATTTTATCATTTTTATATTCTAGAGATGACAACCGGTCTGATCGCTTATCTGGCATCATAACTTATAATTTCTCGCCGGTTTAAAGATTTAAGCCCTAAAGTTCAATCGATAAAAGTGATATTGACTAATATTTAGATGAATATATCAAAATGAGCAGGGTGGTTGCTACCATTATTCTCATGTGCATATCACTAGTTACACTAGGTCTTAATATTCTAGCGCCTGTACAGAGCGTATCGAGTCAGGTAACTCAACCTGGACAAAATACTGGCGGTGATAAAATAGGACAACCGGAGAAGGTAACAACGGCAGAAGGAACAGAAGAAAAAATCCGATGCCCAAATGGTTCTCTTGCTGACACGGGTCCTGAATGTATGTCGTCTGATGAATGTCCATCAGAACCATCTGACAATGTCACGGCGAAATGTATTCAACTGTCACAACAGCGTAATGGCAATAACACTAATTCCACTAACGCTACTTCTATTGTCGAATCGTTAGATACGAAGCCTTAACCATTTGAAGTAATACTCTTTTTCAACCTCGCCTCCGCCTACAGCTTCAATTAAAAGTCGATGGGCCAAGACATGAATAGATGGACGCATTTTTGACGAAGCTCTTGGCCCACAGATGATGAATAAAGTGATCATAACTATGTCTTTCATAACGTTGGACTTAGAAATTCGATGGGCCAGCAGTGAGTCATTGTTTACATTTGGAATAGCCTGGCCCACCGAATGAAATATGTCGTGATAAAATAGTGCACTTCAAAATATTAAAGAATTAAGAATCGATGGACCGGACCGGCAATATGATGAGCAAAAAGGCCCGCCCACAGCCGTCGGGTTCTGCTATTTCTGCGTGCTCAGTTAACTTAATAACTTACGGGGTCTAGTTTTTTAAAATGAGCGACAGATATAAAATATGTAAGACGTGCTCACATGACATAGAAGATCATGTCTTTGATACCAATACTGAAGATAAATTTCACCGCTGTAAAGGGTGTAAATGCCCTAATTTCACGACTCTATGAGTTAGTTCCTGATTTAAATTTAGAACTGATTTTCAGCTGAAGAACGGAGTATAACTGGTATATTTTAACGCACCAGAATGTCAAAAAGCTAGACGCTAACAATTATTCAACATCAATGACTGGCCTCAAATATAAACTGGCACACAAAAGAGCCGAAAAAGAAAAGTGGAGCTCAACGGATAAAGCCCAAAGAAAGCGGTTGATTCAGATCTTGCAAGAAATGATTGCTCAGTTAAAGCTGGACGTCAATATGCCTGGCCAGGAAAACCCTGTACCTCTTTTAATAAAAACATAGACATACCCATACGGTTTCAATCAAAAGGAAAGGGATCCAATCATCCATCTATTGTCAAAAAACGTGGCTTGATTAAATGTTCTCCAAGATGAGAAAATCTAACTTAGAGAGGATTACAGCTCTCTAAGGTGTATAGTGCTGTCCTTGTTTTAGCTGCAACAGATTTATCTTCCGTTTCGCTGTTGAAATCATAACACCAACATCTATCATGAACTCATGATAAATATCATGAACTCCATGAACTCCAACTCTGCATCCATATGTGATCATTTACCAAATCCAAAACTGATTGTCATGAGTTAGAATTAGAAATTTCAATGATACATTTCCCGCTTCACGGCCATGGGATTTTTCCCGAGCTTGCCCTGTATAAGCAAAATTACGAATACGTTTAAATACAGTTTAAACATAATAACGAGTACCGAATTGGTGAAGACGATAACGATCAAGGACGATGTATACAAAAAATTGGTCTCCCAGAAGGGAAAAGATGAGAGCTTCAGCGACTTATTTGAAAGGCTTGTAGAAAAGGACTTGCACGGTGGTATTAATGCACTAAAGAAACTCAAGGGGTCAATAGAATTCGATAGAGATGTCAAGGATAAAATTCTTTCAGATATTGCTTTGAAACGGAGTGAACATAGAACTTGATTATAATAGATACCGATGTATTAATTGAAGTGGCCGATAAAATTTCTAAGAAGGGGGACCAAATTTACGAAAAAATCAAATCCACTGAAGATGATGTGGCTATCACATCGATAACAATGTATGAAGCGCTGTACGGTCTAATGAAGTATTCCAGACCATTCCAACAGTTGTTTCTCTTTAGAGTCTTCGACTTTAGTAACGAAGATGCGCAGGAAGCTGCACGATTGGAGATTAACTTGGAGAATAGGGGGAAAAAGATCAAAAGAACAGACATCATGATAGCATCAACAGCCATCAACAAAGGGGCGTATTTGTACACCTTTGATAAGGACTTTCAGGCATTAATGGAATTTGGTTTAAGATTAATCAATTAGAAAATACATATTGGATTATGTTTAATGCGTCTCGATTCAAGCGCTTTCCCTCGGGCTGTTTCTGTTGCAGCCGTTTTTCTTTTTTAGCCGTTGTCAGTCGCGTCGCAACAAGAATTATTACAAGCAAAGAATCATTAACTTTGGTTGGTTGTATTTCTACAAGTAAGTCTTGAAGTATGACCTGTATTGTTCGTTACACGCTTCGTTATAAGTAGAAAATAAATCATTTATCCGATTTTTAAAAGTGGGATTAAATTTTACTTCGTTAAACTCAATAATTGTACCATTCAGCAAATTAATATGGGTTTGACTAAGCATAATTTGAGATACAAAGTTGGGTGACACTGCCAACACAAATAGGGTCGCCAATTTAATTTGTTAGGACTAATTAGAATTTTCTGGGAATAGTCTTACTTTTAGGTCATGATCTTTCTTCATATGCTTGTCCAATTCCTCTAGAGATTTAAACTTGGAAGCGCACTCCCTACAATTGAAATTTGCATCTTCTGGAGAAGACTTGCTTGTCTATATAAAATATTTAATTTATCAGTTATCCCTATTTTCGGGCACAATACAAAGCGTATCTACCAAGGAAGAGGTATATCAATGGGCAGAAGACAGAATTGTAAAAATTGTAGAAAGGGAGTTCTTGAGCCTATCTTTTTCGTGTGTTGGATCTGCCTTGCACGTTTAGCCTTCGGAAAATTTGGCTAAAGTATTATTGGAAAACGATTTTATCTATGCAACGTATAGCGCTTCATGATTTATTATGCGTAATCTAGTCCATTCAAGTTCATTTTCGTGGCTAAGTGTTACCTCGCTCTGCTTGGGGTTTTTAATCTTAATTTTGTTAAATATTGAGGGGTACTCGACTGAAGAGTTTTCTAAAATCAAACAAGTTAACGAGTCATATTGGACTATTGGCAAGAATATGTCGACTGCAAGGAATGAGCTTACAGCAGTTATTTTAGATGGCAAAATTTATGCCATTGGCGGTGAGGATATAGGAGCTGCAGCTGGGGGAGATCGAAAAGACTCGGTAGAAGTATACGATATTGCGAAGGATAAATGGCTTAAAGATGTTGTATCACCTATGCCGCTCCCGCTAGATCATTCCGCATCTGCAGTAAATGACGGTAAGATATATGTAGTTGGTGGATTCGTTGGGCAAAAAGCACCTACTGACAAATTATTCATTTATGAGCCACAAAATAATAAATGGAAAGAAGGTAAATCGTTACCATCGCCGATAGGCGGTGCAAAAAATGCAGAATTCATTAACGGTATATTATATGTAGTTGGAGGTCTGAACTCCTCTCACATACCCCAAAATACGAATTATGCCTATGATCCAAAATTTAATTCTTGGACGATAAAATCACCCATGCCAACTGCAAGACACCATCTTCAGACTGCTGTGATTGATGGAAAATTATTTGCCATCGGAGGAAGAATTTTAGGTGACGGAATTCGATCCGAGGATACTGACGAAGCACTAACGAATTTTAACAGAAATGAAATGTATGACCCCAAAACTGACTCTTGGACCATTCGTCAACCCATGCTGACCAAGAGAAGTGGATTTACGGCTACTTCTTTAGACGGCTATATCTATGTATTTGGTGGTCAGGGTCCACATCATGAAGATCTTGACACTGTGGAAAGATATGATCCTAAAACCGACAAGTGGATATTTGACAAGCCAATGCCTGCAG
>WNGA01042553.1_pt1 | contig 10192 bp, 10 predicted proteins | sample 5400061 | NCBI WGS metagenome assembly WNGA01 (sample SAMN13153366, study PRJNA577476) | soil metagenome | isolation source: 100 cm soil or saprolite under grassland replicate 2 | place: USA:California | collected 2016-06-15
CTGCTATTCGAGCGGGTCGGTACCGATGAGCGGTGAGCAGCGACCGATCGCGGTCGTCGGATCGGGTACCGCCGCGGCGACGGACCCGACCCGGTATGCCCGCAACAGTTCGTCGTTCTTCGTCGACCCGGCCGGCTGGCTCGTCGCCGCGGCGGTGGAGGAGGCGCTCGACGGCTGCCCCGAGCCCGTGCTGTCGGTACCCGACCGGGTGGGCGTCGTGGTGCTCAGCGACGACGGGCCGGCCGCGACCATGCGCGCCATCGCGGGTACCGCCGGCCGGGGCCTGGTGTCGCCGCTGCGGTTCGCCGGCGCCAACCCCGGCGTCCTGGCCGGCCTGCCGTGTATCCGGTGGAGGCTGCGCGGTCCCAGCCTGACCTTCGCGATGGAACCGGACGCGGCCATCAGCGCCGCGCAGGTCGTCGCGGCCGCCTGGCTGTATGGCGGCCAGGCCGCGTACGTCCTGATCGCCAGCCACCTTGGCGAGGTGGCCCACTGCGCGGTGACCCGGCGCGGCGCACCCGGCCGTACCCTGCGCGAGGTCCTCGTCCCCGCCAACGGCGCGACGTCGCGGTGACCGGGTACCCGCTGCCGTTCGGCTTCGCCGACGTGGCGGCGTTCCTGGACCGGTCGGTGGACCTCGAACAGCCGGCCACCGCGTCCCGGCTGCCCGAGGCGCTCGCTGGCCTGGAGAAGCTGGCCCTGCCCCCGGGTACCCCGGTGGTCGTCGCGATGTCCAACGGGCGCCCGCTCCTGGAGTATTACTTCGGCGCGCTTCTGCTCGGGCTGGTACCCGTGCTGGTGTCGCCCGCCGCGCCGTCGGCCCGGATCGACGCGCTGGCCCGCCGGATCGGCGCCGGTGCGGTGGTCGCCGCCCGGCTGGTCCCGCACCGGTACGGCGTGCCGGCCGTGCTCCCGCTGGGTGACGCGCAGGCCGTCGTGCTCCCCCGCGCCGACCCGCCCCACTACCTGTCCGGCTGCGCACTCATGCTGACCTCCGGTACCTCCGGACTGTTCTCCGGCTGCCTGCACCGGGTGGACTCGTTGGTACGCAACGCCCGGCGCCACGCCGCCGCGGTCGGGCTGCACGGCGGCGACACCGTCCTGGTCAACCTGCCGCTGTACTACTCGTACGCCATCGTGGCGCAGGCACTCGCCGCGCTGGTGACCGGGGCGCGCCTGGTCATCTCCGGACCGCCGTTCGCGCCGACCGCCTACCAGGCGGTCATCCGGCGGCACGGCGTGACCATGTCCTCGGTGACCCCGACCATCGCCCGCCTGCTGCTCGCGCACCGCGACCCGCTGCCGAACGGGCTGCGCGTGCTGACCGTCGGTGGCGACAGCCTCGCCGGCCACCAGGTGGGCACCCTGCTGTCGGCCAATCCGGGGCTGGAGCTGTACGTGACGTACGGCCTGACCGAGGCCGGGCCGCGGGTCGCCACGCTGGCCGCGCACGAGGAGCCGGCCGGCCGGTACGGGTCGGTCGGGCTCCCGCTGGCCGGAGTCGCCACCGCGCTACGTCCGGTGCCCGGGCAGCCGGGCGCGACCGAACTGCTCGTCACCTCCGACACCGTGCTGCTGGCCAAGGTCGGTGCCGGCAGCCCGGAGCGCACGCTCGTCGCTCCGGGCACGATCGCGACCGGCGACCTCTTCCACGTCGACGAGGACGGATACCTGTTCTTCGGCGGGCGGCTGTCGGACTTCGTGGTACTGCGCGGGGAGAAGGTCTCGCTGGCGGCGGTACGCCGCTTCGTGCAGTCCATCCCCGGCGTGATCCGGTGCAGCACGGTCGTCGGCGACGACGGAGGCCACTTCGACCTCGACGTACGGGTGGCCGCCGACCTCGACGAGGCGCAGCGGCGGATCCGCGACGCGGTACGGTCCTTCCTGCTTCCCGGTGAGCGGCCGCGCCGGATCGCCGTGGCCCATCCCGACCTCGCGGTCTTCCAGAAGTAACATCTGACCCGACGGACCGGGGGAGGCTGGCGATGGCGGCTACCAAGCACGTGGCGTTGCTGCGCGGCATCAACGTCGGGCGGGGCAAGCGGATCACGATGGACCGGTTGCGCGCCTTCTGCCACGAGCTCGGGTACCCGGACGCGGTGACCTACCTGCAGAGCGGCAACGTCATCTTCACCGCCACGCCGGCACGGGCGCAGCGGCTGCCCGCCACCCTGGAGCGGCGGATCGTCGACGAGCTGGGGATGCGGGTCCGCGTCCTGGTCCGCGCGCGCGACGAACTCGCCGCGGTGGTGTCCGGCAACCCGCTGCCGCAGCGCACCGCCGATCCCCAGCGTTTCATGGTCACGTTCCTGTCGGCGGCACCGGATCCCGCGCGGATACCGCAGCTCGAGGCCGCCGACTTCCTTCCCGAGGAGTACCGGTTCGTCGGCCGCGAGGTGTACCTCGGCTGCCAGGAGGGGTACCCGTTGACCCAGCTCAGCGGAGACGTGTGGGACAAGCGCCTGTCGGTCGTGGCGACCACCCGCAACTGGAACACGGTGACCAAGCTCGCCGCACTGACCGCGGCCTGACCCGGTACGTCAGCCGGCCGGCTCCCGCACGGTACCGGCGGGTGCCTGGCCGGGTGAGTGCCACGTGTGCTGCTCCGCGTCGCGCAGCCGTTCGTCGGCGTTCTGCTCCACCCGGCCCATCGACCAGCGCAGCAGCGGCGGCGCGCTCAACGAGGTGACCACCGCGATCAGCAGGATGATGGTGTACGTCCCGACGGTGAGGATGCCCAGCCGCAGGCCGACGGAGGCGACGACGACCTCGACGATGCCCCGGGCGTTGAGTCCGGCACCGATTGCCAGGCCCTCCCAGTGACCGAGCCGCCCCAGCCGCGCACCCAGGTATCCACCGGCCAGCTTGCCGGCCACGGCCAACGCCAGGATGGCGAGGCCGGCGAGCAGGACCCGCGGTTCCGCCAGGGCGCCCAGGTCGATCCGCAGCCCGGCGTTGGCCAGGAAGATCGGGGCGAGGACCGACATCGCGACGGTACGCAGCGGAGCCAGCATCCGCGGCTCGGTCCCGGCCGACGCGAGGAGTACCCCGGCCACGAAGGCGCCGAAGACCGCCTCCAGTCCCAGCGCCTGGCTGGCCGCCGCGCTGAGCACGATGACGACGACCGCCGTGCCGGTGGCGGGGCCCGGATCGCCGCGGCGGCCGGCGAAGCGCATCGCCCGGCGTACCAGTGGCCGACCGACCGTGGCGGCCAGCACGACGAACCCGATCAGCTCCGCGGCGGAGAGCGCGAGGCGCCCGGGGTTCAGGCCGCCGAGCACCATCGTCGACACCAACGACAAGAGGAACCACCCCACGGCGTCTTCGATCGAGGCGGCGGCCAGCGTGAGCTGACCGACGTCGCGGTGCAGCAGGTTCAGGTCCGCCAGGGTCTTCGCGATGACGGGGATGGCGCTGACGCACAGCGCCACACCGAGGAACAGGGCGAACGTGGGCCGGTTCGCGGCCGGTCCGAGCAGCCCGGCGGGTACGAGGAAACCGGCGCCGACGCCCAGGGCCAGCGGGATCAGCAGGTCGGCGAGGCTGACCCGGACGACGACCCCGGAGCGCCGACGTACCATCCGCAGGTCCATGTGCGCGCCGGTGACCCCGACCAGGATCAGAACGGAGAACTGGCTGACGGCGTCGAGCAGGTGGGCCTGGTCCGCCTTTGCCGGTAGCAGCCAGCCGGCCACGCCCGGCGCGACCCGTCCGAAGACCGAGGGGCCGAGCAGGATGCCGGTCGCCAGCTCGCCGACCACGGCGGGTAGCCCGAGCCGCCGGGCCAGACCGCCCAGGCACAACGCGGCCAACAACAGGACGGCGAGCTGGAGCAGGAAGATGAGTACCTGGTTGGCGGTCAGCGGCGGGGCTTGGGCCAGCACGACGGTCATGTGCTCGAGGGTCGACGAATTCCGGGCCCGGGGCTGCTCAACAGTGGGCAGCAGGCGCGGTGGCACCGCGGTTAGCTTTGCGGCGCACCCGGGCCACCGCTGCCGTGGAGGAGCGTATGCCAACCGGCGAACCAGGCCAGGCCACCGCGCCGGCCCGGCCGATGGCGCTGGGCCGGCGGCACGTCCTGGTCGGCGCGGGCGACGACGAACGCGGCGAGCCCTCGGTGGCGGTCTGGCTCGCCGACCAGGACGGTTCCCCGCTGGCCGGGTGGGTCATCGCCCGGGTACGCGCGTTCGCCGACCCGGCCACGGCGCGGCGCCTGCTGGCCGCCGCGGCCCAGGGGGTCCTCGTCGGTACCCCGGTCGAGCCCGGTACCCCGGCGCTGGTCGAGATCCTCGACGGCCTGTCCCGCGCCGCCGGGGTACCGCGCGGGCACGCGCGCCGAGCCGTCGTCGAGACCGGGCTGGTCGTCGCCGAGCTGTCCCGGTACCGCGACCGGTACACCCGGGTCGTACCGGACTGGTCCGCCCCGGTTCCGCCGGTCCCGCCGGCAACCGGGGGCCGCTGCCCGGTGGTTGCCGGCGTCCTCGCCGCCGCCGCGACGCTGCGCTGGTGCGCCGCGGCCTGGCGGGCGATGGAGGCGCGGCGCTGGCAGGATCCGGTGCTACGGCGTCGATTCGGCCCGGTCCGGTGCCTGCCCCCGTACTGGCACAGCGTCAGCTCGACATCGCCGGGCAGCACTGGCTGGTCCCCAGCGGGCCGCGCTGACGCCGCAGCCGTCGATCCGCCCGTTACGCGGCCGAGGAGGCCGGTACGGCATCACCCGTACGCCTGGCGAGGGGCTCCGGGTGCCCGTGGGTCACGAAGTCGTCGAGCCGGGGCTCGTTGATCGCGAGGAAGCACCCCTGGACGCGCGAGATGAGCCCGGCGTCGCGGAACCGCTTGAGAAACAGGCCGACGCGCGACCGGGTGGTACCGACCATGCCGGAGAGCTCCTCCTGCGTGATCCGGGACTCGATCAGCAGGAGTTGGGCCTTGCGCCGGCCCAGCTTCCGACCCAGGTGCAGCAGGATCGCGGCGAGCCGGTACTCGCTGTCCGCGGTGACCAGGTCGGTGATCAACTTCTGCTGCTCGAACAGCCGGCCGGCCAGGTACCGGACGAACTCCTCGTGCAGCCCCGCGTCGGATAGGGCGCTCAGCACCTTGGCCGCGGCGATCCGCCGCAGGACGGCCGGGGTCATGGCGGTAACGGTTTCCATGCGTGCACCGCCGACCAGGCACAGTTCGCCGAAGACCTCACCGGCGGAATAGATGCCGAGCAGGCACTCCTTGCCCTCCCGCGACGGCGCGGACGCCTTGACCTGTCCGCGCTCGACCAGGTAGATACTGCGGTCGCCGTCCAGACAGCTGTATACGACCTCGCGCCGGGCAACCTCCATCGTGGAGGCGCACAAGGCCTCCGAGCGGATCAGCCGGCTCAGGTTCGCACCGAACGGGACGCTCGGCAGGGCGGCGAGGCTCATCGACAACACTCCCCCGTCGAGCCCGTCGACGCGCCGTGGACCGGTCGCCAGACACCAGTCGTCATCAATGTGATGGTCGTGAATCTTAGGTTACCCACGGTACTTTCCCCCCAATGTCGAACTAGCCACCCGTCCAGTTCCGGAAGCCGATGAAGAGCAGCTCATTCAGCTCGGCCGCCAGACACTCACCGGCGGTAGCGGCAAACGCCTCCGCGTGCGCCGCGGTTGGTGCCGCGATGAACGCCACGACGTATGCCTCCCCGCCGATCCGTCGGACCCGCGGAATGGGCTGGAACGCATGATTCATAATTGTTTCCCCGCCTACCCGGAGAGCGCGACGAGTGGACTTCGTAAAGGAAACGAAGAAGTCTTTCCCCCCGCCGGTCCCCGCTCGTTCACCCTCCCCGAGGGTCCCCCCGGATGGTGCCCCCTTCATGGCTCTCGCTAAAGGGTGCCGACTACCGGCCCGGTTGTCAGCGAAAGCTGCGGGTGGAGAAGCTGCCATGGCACCTTGTGGCCAGGGTACGACGGTTCGGCGACAAGATCGACAAGCACCCCCGGTGGGGCGGCCGGGACAAGTACCGGAGCACCGGAGGAAAGCCGCCTTATCGACCGATGGCGACGCCGCCAGAATTGTATTACACGCATTGTCGGCTATCCGACTCGACGTCGGCGGAAAAGGGATCAGAAAACGACAGTCGCCTTTCTTTCGGGACAAGTGGGAAGTCTTCGCCGCGGCCCCCGGCTTGCCCCGCCTGACCTGGGCACTACCGGCTCCGGCGAAGGGCGAGCCCCGAGCGGTTGGGGGGCTCGGTGGTGGTCCGACAGTCGGCGAGCGGCTAGCCTTGCGGTATTGACCGGCCGCGTTTACCGTGTTAACCGGCACCTGGCCAGATCGGCACCGCTGGGCCATGGAACCGCCACTCTTTCTGGGGGGACTGGGGTGACGTATCCAGCAACAACCACGGGCAAGGACGGCGATCAGACCGGGGAAACGGTCCCGGAAAACGAGATCGACGACAACTTACTCGGCGCGGCCTACCGCCTTCTCATCGATCACCCGGGATTGGAGCTGAGCCAATTCGCGGCGCGCCTCGAATGCCGCGAGGAATCGGTACGGACAATTCTCGACAGACTCGCCGATCTCGCCCTGCTCCACCCGGACTGGGGCGACCGTGGGGATACCGTCGCGGTGGTCAGCCCATTGGCCGCGATGCACCGGCTCATCGCGCAGGAGAACAACCTCCTGTACCAGCGCCAGCAATTCCTGAGGCAGAGTGCGCACGCGTTCACCGCGATCCTGTCCGCCTACGGCACCCGGTCCGACGACTCCCGTCGCGAGCGGATCGCCGAGCAGCTGGACGACCTGCCCGCGGTATGGCGCCGGCTGCAGGAGCTGGCCATGTCCGCCAAGGAGCAGATGCTGGCGTTCAGCCCCTGCGGGACGATGCCCGGCGCGCTGGCGTCCGCCGGGCACATCGACAGCGCCGCCCTGGACCGCGGCGTACAGATGCGCACCATGTTCCTGGAGACCATCGCGATGGAGCCCGACCGGCTGGCGTACGCCCGAGAGCTGGCCGACGCCGGCGCTAACGTCCGGCTGGTCCCCAAGCTGCCGATGCCGATGGTCATCGTGGACGGCGGCGCCGCGGTCGTCCCACGGAACCGGCACAGCGCCGACGGCGCGCTCGTGATCCACCAGGAGGTCATGCTCGCGGCGCTGCAGGCCCTGTTCGAGACGTACTGGGACCGGGGCCGGCCGCTACGGTGCGGGCTGGCCGAGGCCGAGGACTTCAGCGTCGCCGAACGGGCGGTCATCCGGCTGCTCTCGACCGGCGCGAAGGACGACGCGGTGGCTCGGCAGCTCGGTACCTCGGTGCGGACGGTACGCCGGACCGTATCGGCGTTGATGAGCCGCGCCGGGGTCAACTCGCGCTTCGCGTTCGGCGTGTACGCGGCGGCCCGCGACCTCGTCTGAGCCGGCACGCTCAACCCAGTACCCGGTCGAGATCCTGGCGCAGCGCGGTGCGTACGTCCGCCCGGGCACCCTTGAGGTAGAAGTGGCCGCCGGAGAACACCCGCAGGGTGAACTCACCCGAGGTCTCCGCGTGCCAGCCGAGCAGCTCGGCGCGGTTCACCTCGGGATCGTCCGCGCCCATGTACGCGGCCACCGGGCAGCGCAGCCGTGGCCCCGGCAGCGGCTGGTACGCCTCGTTGAGCTCGAAGTCGCCGCGCAGCGCGGGCAGGACCATCCGGACCAGCTGCGGCTCGCCCAGGACCTCGGGCGGGGTACCGCCGAGAGCGCCGACCGCCGCGAGGAACTCCGGGTCGGGCAGGGTGCAGAACAGCGGCCGGTGGTTGGGCAGCCGGGGCGCCCGGCGCCCGGACACCACCAGGGCCACCGGACCCGGACCGGGCCCGATCGAACAGCGTCGGGCCGCCTCGTACGCGAGGATGGCGCCGAGACTGTGCCCGAAGAAGGCGTACGGCCGGTCGAGGTGCGGCTCCAGCGCCGCGCACAACGGGTCGAGCAGCTGCTCGACCCGCCGGTACGGCAGCTCGTGTACCCGCGCCTCGCGCCCGGGCAGCACCACCGGACGTACCTCGACCTCCGGTTCGAGGGCCAACCGCCACGGGCGGAAGAAGGCCGAACCCCCGCCCGCGTGCGCGAAGCAGAACAGCCGCACCCGGGCCTCGCCCGACGCTGTGCCGGACCCGCGACCGACCCATCGGCCCGCGTCGGCCGGCCGCGCCGGCGCCAGCTGATCCCGGTACATCACGCCCCTCCCGCGAACACGACGCTGCTGTTGAACCCGCCGAACCCGAAACCGTTGGACAGGGCGTACCCGGGGTCGGCGGGCTGGGCCCGGGCGCCGACAAACCGCACCTGCGGGTCGATCGGCCGGTCGAGGTTGGCGTTGGGGTGGACGAACCCGCCGCGCAGCTGGGCGAGCGTGGCCACGGCCTCCACCACGCCCGCCGCGCACAGGCAGTGCCCGACAAGCCCCTTGGTGGAGTTGAGCCAGGGCCGGCCGATACCCGGGCCGAACACGGTACGCAGCGCGCTGACCTCCGTCTCGTCGCCCAGCACCGACCCGGTGCCGTGCGCGTTGACGTACCCGATCTGCTCGGGCACCAGGCCGGCCCGCGCGATCGCCTGAGCCATCACCCGGCTCTCCCCGGCCGCGCTCGGATCGGCCAGGCTGTTGCCGTCGAGACCCAGGGCGTACCCGGCCACCCGGCCCCACGCCGGCACCCGGCGGCGGGCCGCCGAGGCGGCCGACTCCAGGACCAGACACGCCGCACCCTGCCCGGGTACGAACCCCTCCCGCTCGGCGTCGAAGGGTCGGCACCGCCGGGCCGGGGCGTCGCCGGGCCGCGTTCCGGCCATGGCGCCGAGGTTGTACATGGCCTGCAGCTCCATGCCCGACAGGTCGGTCAGCGCGCCGAGGACCAGGCAGACGTCCACCGCGCCACCGGTGACCAGCCGGCTGCCGTTGACGATGGCCACGTTGCCGCTCGCCGAGGCGCCACCGACGGTGTACCCCTCGCCGGTGATGCCCAGCACCTGGCTGACGGTACCGACGTGGTCGGTGTCCATGAAGTGCAGGCAGTACCGGGGCGGAAGGTGAACAGGGCTCGCCGCGTACCGCGGCCGTACCTGCTCGGCGTACCGGCCGCCCAGGTTGTGCCCGGCCACCACGAGGCCGATCCGGTCCGGCGGTAGCGGCACCCGGTGCAGGGCCGCCGACTCCCACGCCTCCAGCGCCACCGCGACCGCCACCTGTACCGGCAGCGGCGCGCGCCCGGCCACCCGGACGGCCGCCCGGCGTACCGCGCCCGGCGTTTCGACCCGGCGCGACACGGCGGAGCGCAGGTCGAAGCCGGCGATCCGCGCGGACAGCCGCGGCCGCAGTACCCGGTCGGGCCCGTCCCCCGGGTCCGCGCCGACCCCGCTGACCCCGTCACGCAGGGCATGGCTGAAGGTGGTCGTGTCGGCGGCGATCGAACACAGCACCCCGGTGCCGGTCACCACCACGCCGGGCGGGGTGCTCATCCGACATGCCGGCGCAGCAGCAGGGCCAGCGAGCCGATGTCGTGTACTTCCCGGAAGTCCCCGACCGGCACGCTGATCCCCAGGTCCTCCATCGTCAGCGTGACTATCTCGGCTCGGTCGATGCTGTTGGCCCCGAGGTCGGACAGCGACCGGTCCTCGGTCACCAGCTCGGGGTCGAGGTCCGGCAGGACCTCCAGGACACTGCGCCGGATCGCGGTCAGCACCGGGTCAGACATGGTGACTCCTTCAGCGCCACTCGTACATACGGTGGTAGTCCTTGGTGCGGGTGTAGACGAGCGTCGGGTCGCCGCCGGCCACACCGAGGAAGTCCGCGTACGGGTCGAGGTCGACGACCCGGTCCGGCTCGGGTACCAGCGTGCGCAGCGTCTGCGGGAGCAGGGCGGCGTACTCGGCGAAAGACAGCTCACGGCGCCGGGCCAGCCGCTCGCCGATACCCATCGCGCCGACCGCCGCGACCGAGCCCGCGTCCACCACGCCGCTGAAGAACTCGGCCGAGCAGCCGGAGCCGTAGGAGTACAGGCCGACCCGGGCAGCGTCGTCGATCTGGGCGTGGTCGAGGATACTGGCGAGGGCCAGGTACACCGAGCCCGAGCACAGGTTGCCGACCTGGGCCGGGTACTCGAGGGAGGCGCTGACCCGACGCTGGAAGTCCTCGTCGATCCGCTCGGCGGGCAGCCCGTACCCGCGCATCATCCTG
>WNGA01013982.1_pt1 | contig 10191 bp, 11 predicted proteins | sample 5400061 | NCBI WGS metagenome assembly WNGA01 (sample SAMN13153366, study PRJNA577476) | soil metagenome | isolation source: 100 cm soil or saprolite under grassland replicate 2 | place: USA:California | collected 2016-06-15
CCCAGTTGCTGCTCGAGTACGGCTACTTACTCGAGTGTCACGGACGGAACACGATCCGGCTGGCGGTGGAGCAGTACGAGCGGGCGATCGAGCTCGATCCGGGCGCCGACAAGCCCCGGTATCAGTGGATCGCTGCGAAGACTGCCCTGCGCGACACGGAAGATGCGATCGGGCTCTACGAGGACCGACTGGCCACCTCCCCGGGTGATCTGCGCGAGTACCGCTTCCTGGCAAGCGCGTACCTGGCCGCGCACCGCTACGGAGAGGCCGGCAAGGTCGTCGATGCGGGCCTCGAGCTCGCCCCCGATGAGCGATTCCTGATCTCAAGTCGGGGAGAGGTGAAGGCCGGGATGGGCGATCCGGATGGCGCGCTGGCCGACTGGCGGCTCGCGCTCGAGCTCGACACGAACGACATCGGTCCGCTGTACAGCTCCGCCTTCCTCCTGGAGCGCGAGGGCCGGCTCGAGTCCGCCGCCGAGGCCTGGCGCTCCATCATTGACTGGACCGAGGCCCGTGGCCTCACCCTTGAGGCGCAGTGGCCGAAGCGCGAACTCGAACGGCTGACTGACGGGGTCAGGGGTAGTTGAGGGGAACACCGTCCTCAGAGCCTCTCCAGCCCGGTTCATCAGTTACAAGAACCGCGACCGCAAGGCGTCGCAGGTTCGATTCGCGTGCCCCCAGCGCTGACCGAACCTGTGACCGACGGCCCGATCGATTACGGTCGAGGCTTCTCTGGACTGGTACCCCAACTGGTACCCCTCCAGGTTCACGGCCTTCCCTCGCCGGCGGCGGCGGGGAGGCCCCTACCAGGCCGAATCTGTCTCAAGGAGTGGCCGCCACCTTCACGGAAGACGAAATGTCCGCTGGTCAGACACTCGGCAACGCGATTCCCTCATGCGGTGATCAACTCGGGCAGACCGAAGCGTTGGAATGTCTCCGGGCTGACGAACGCCGTGATCTCTTCGATCTGGCCTTCCCGCAGGGTGAGGACGTAGAGGCAGTACGGCTTGAACGCCTCGGTCTGCTCGTCCCAGAGGTAGCCCGCCAGCGCGGGCTGTCCGTTCGCCGAGGTCGGAATCAGCTGCCAGCGTTTGATATCGGCGAGCGCATATCCGCGCAGGAAGGCGGCGACCTGGCCGCGGCCGCTGTACCAGCTCGGCAGCGGCGGCATGGTCATCCTGGCGTCCTCCGCGAGCATGGACACGACGGCGTCGATATCGTTTCGCTCCCAGGCGTCGACGTAGCGCTCGACGAGCCGGCTCAGCTCGTCATCGCCCAGGAGGCGAAGCGTCTGTTGTTGGGTTTGGCTCGGGAGCCGTTCGTCCACCGTCTTGTGCGCTCGCTGCAGGGCGCTGTCGACGGAGACGGCGGTCGTTTCGAGTGCTTCGGCGGTCTCTCGGGCTGAGAAGCCCAGGACGTCGCGGAGGATCAGCACGGCTCGCTGGCGTGCGGACAGGTGCTGAAGCGCGGCGATGAAGGCGAGTTCGACTGCCTCGCGCTGCTCGTAGCGGGCGTCCGGGCCGGCTGGGCCCTCGAGTCCGAGCTTCGTGTCCGGGTAGGGCTCGAGCCACACGGGCTCGTTCACCGGGTCGGCGAGTCCGTCGTGCGGGTCGGCTGCGGGCGCGTAGTCGATCGGCAGTACCCGCTTGGGCCGTCGCTCGATCGTGCGCAGGCAGGAATTGGTCGCGATCCGGTAGAGCCAAGCTCGTAGCGAGCTTCGCCCCTCGAACCGCGGCAGCCCACGCCAGGCACGAATTAGCGCCTCCTGCAGTGCGTCTTCGGCGTCCTCGTACGAGCCGAGCATGCGGTAGCAGTGGGCGTGGAGCTCGCCGCGGTAGGGCTCGACGAGGCGGCCGAACGCTCCGCGGTCGCCGCCTCGCGCCGCGCTCAGCGATTCCCGCTCACTGCGGGCTCGGGTGCGGGTCGTTGAGGGTCCGGAGTCGGGGTTGGTCGTCATCGCTTCGGCTGCCAGAAAGCGATCTCGCCTCCCTCGGACGTCGAGACGACACTACGCCATCCGGCCGGCCCTTCGCGCGGTTCCAAAAGCACCAGCGCGCCGAGCTGCCGGGCGCTCTCGGTTGACTCGGCAACCCGGTCGACCTCGACGTACGGGAGCCACAGGGGCCGTTGCGTGCCGCACTCGACGATGCCGCCGCCGAGGCCTCGACCGAGCTCGAGGGCGAGGTAGGAGCCGGAGCGCGCCTCGATTCGTTCCGGCCGCCACCGAAGCAAGCGCGCGTAGAAGGCTCTCGCCGCCGTCTGGTTGGCGGTGTGGAGCTCCAAATGCACAACCGGCCGCGCCTCCGAGAGCTTCGTGTTCACATCACTCTTGATCCGTACCGGAGGCGAAATCCATCGCTGGACGAGCTGCTCGTCAGGGTCACAGACCGATTCCCGAAGTGGTGAGCGCTCAGGACCTTCGGTTCGATTTCGGGGCCTGCTTGGCCCGCGCATCGAGCGGCATGAGCACACCGAGGAGATCCTGGCCATCGGCCGTAAGCACGTAGCCGCCGCCAAGCCTGACGGCGATGATCGTTGGCTCGCGCAGCTCACGCAACCTGTCATTGAGCACGCTCGAGGAGACCTCGCCGCAGCGCGCCGGAGTTCGCGGAACGTGAGCGGATCACCGTCACACAGGTCCCACAGGACGCGTAGTGCCCACCGGGATCGCACGTGCCCGCCGTGCGGACTACTCCGCGCATCGCTTCCCGCTGGGTCTGCTGGCGGCCGGGCGCGTCCGCGATGGATTTCGGCGTCTCGCTGGATCGCTATGGAGAAACGAGAAAGGAGGCTGGCATGACCACCGAGGCTATGAGCATCGGAGGAAGAGCGGTTCTGGTGACCGGGGCGAATCGTGGCATCGGGCAGGCGCTGGTCGAGGAAGCGTTGAGGAGAGGTGCGAACCGGGTGTATGCCGGTACCCGCCGGCCGTTGGGCCACCCCGATGGGCGCGTCACGCCCGTGACCCTGGATGTGACCAGCGGGAGGGACATTCAGGTAGCTGTCGAGAGCGTGGAAACGCTCGACATCCTCATCAACAACGCCGGCATCTCAATCTTCGACGACCTCAGCGATCGTGCCGTACTCGACCAGCACCTCGCGGTCAACCTGTTCGGCACCTGGGGCGTGACCCAGGCCTTCCTGCCGCTGCTGACTCGGTCCCGGGGGGCCATCGTCAACAACGTGTCGCTGATGGCCCTCGCCCCCTTCCCGCTCACTCCGGCCTACGCGACCTCGAAGGCGGCGGCGTTCAACCTGACGCAGTCGCTGCGCGCCCTTGTGGCAGGACGGGGTGTGAGTGTCCACGCCGTCCTGACCGGCCCTACGGACACCGATATGACCCGAGGCTTCGACATACCGAAGGCCTCTCCGCAGTCCGTTGCGCGAGCCATCTTCGACGGCGTGGAGAACGGGGAGGAAGAGATCTTCCCCGATCCGATGTCAGCGTCGATGGCAGACAGCTGGCGCAGCGGTGCGGCCAAGGAGCTCGAGCGCCAGAACGCGGCACTCCTGGAAGCAGTGCCCGGCGCGGCATGAGGAGAAGGAGGGACGTTGTGCAACTTCGCCAGGTCGTGCGAGAGAGCGAGTCGCAGCCTTCTCGGGTTGGGGGATCGGCGCCGCTGCGCTACCAGCTGTTCGATCCGGTACCGGACGGACGCGGTGCCGCTCCCCCCTCCGGCGCCAAGACGGGCGCGAGGACGGCCGCGAAGGCGGCTGCGCTGACGGCGACGCTCGGGCTGGCCGCCGCCTGCTGGGTCGTCGCGGTCCGGCAGATGAACGGGATGGACATGGGCGTTGCGAGCCGGTTCGGTTCGTTCGCGTTCTTCGTCGCCCTCTGGGTGTCGATGATGGCGGCGATGATGCTGCCGGGCGCGGCTCCGGCGGTCCTGAGTCGCGCCCATGCCACCGATCGTGTGCGCGACGTGCTGCTGTTCGTCGGGTCTTACCTCGCCGCCTGGACGCTCGTCGGCGTCGCGGTGTACGCGTTGTACCGGCCGCACGGGTCTTTGGCCGCCGGCGCGGTCGCGATCGCGGCAGGTCTCTACGAGTTCACGCCCCACAAGCGGCACTTCCGCCGGTGCTGCCGTGACAGCGTCCGCTCTGGATTCCAGTTCGGGCTCTACTGCGTCGGCTCGAGCATCGGTCTGATGCTGATGCTGGTGGTGCTGGGCGTCATGAGCGTGACCTGGATGTCCGTGATCGCCGTTGTCGTCCTCGCCCAGAAGCTCCTGCCCGCGAAGGCGGCCATCGATGTGCCGGTGGCGCTGGCGATCGTCGCACTCGGAATCCTGATCGTCTTCGCGCCCTCATCGGTTCCCGGACTCACGCCGCCGATGTGAGGAGGTGAGGAGGTCATTAGTGGCGCGGGCCAGGTCAAGCTGTTGACGACTAGAGACAAGAAAGGAGAGAAGACAATGACGGATCACAAGATCGGAACACGGGAAGAGTGGGCAGCTGCCCGCGAGGAGCTGCTTGCCCGCGAGAAGGAGCACACTCGAGTGGGCGACGAGCTGGCGCGGCAGCGGCGCGAACTGCCCTGGGTCCGGGTCGAGAAGGAGTACCGCTTCGACACCGACGACGGCCCACGCACGCTGGCGGAAGTCTTTGACGGCCGCAGCCAGCTGCTCGTCTATCACTTCATGTTCGGGACTGAGTACACGGCTGGCTGCACGACCTGCTCGTCGATCGCGGACAGCATCAACGGCGTCATCCCGCACCTGCACGCGCGGGACGTGACCATGCTGTTCGTGTCGCAGGCCCCGCTCGAGAAGTTGCAGGCGTACAAGCGGCGGATGGGCTGGAGCTTCCCATGGGTGTCATCGGCGGGCAGCGACTTCAACGTCGATCTGGGTTTCTCCAGCAGCGAGGAGCAGACGCGCGAGTGGGTCGAGCCGGTGCCCGAGCAGCTGCCGCCGATCGCCGGCCGCAATGCGAGCGATTCCGGCGTCGACGTCGTCGCCTACCTGACCGAGAGCCAGGGCTTCAGCGCCTTCGTCCTGGACGACGGTGCCATCTACCACACCTATTCGACCGGGGGTCGCGGGGTCGAGTTCGTGATGGGCTTCTACCCGGTCCTCGACCGGGCGCCGAAGGGCCGCGACGAGGGCGATGGGTTCCAACTCTGGCTCCGCCGCCACGACGAGTACGACAACGCGTGAGGGGTGCGGAAGTAGGCGCTACCGGCCTCACAAGTGATCCGCAGGTCCGAGGCAGCGGCCAGACCCTTCAGATCGTGGAGGTGGGTCAGCCCAGTCTGCGGGCTGGCGGACCGGCGGGGGGACCAAATCGCGAGTCGTTACGGGGAAGGTAGGGAAAATGGAAACCGCCGGAACCCGAAGGTCCCAGCGGTCTCCAAGACGGGACTCTACGCCCCCGTACGGCCAAGGTCAAACTGATTCTTCCTTCGTCAGGCTGCCTCGTCCACGACCTCAGCGATCCTCACATCGCCGCCTCGAGGTTTGGCTCGGGAGAGCATCACGGCGACCAGGAGGGCGAGCCACAGTCCGCCGAGCGCGAAGCCGCCGAGGACGTCGCTGAGCCAGTGCGCTCCTAGGTAGATGCGAGATGCCCCGACCAGCGCGACGACGAGCGTGGCGACCACGAACGGGACGTACCGATGTCCGCGCATCATGCCAGCGGTGAGGAGGGCGAGCATCCCCCACACCGCCAGGCTCTCGGTGGCGTGGCCGGAGGGGAAGGCGTACCCCGAGAACGTGTATCCGAGGTCGAAGCGGGCCGGGGGCCGGGCCCGGCCCACGAGCGGCTTGACGATGTCGTACAGAAGAACTGCTCCGAGCAAGGCGGCTCCGAGCTTCCCGAGCGGTTTCCAGTCTCGACGGCGGAGGACGAAGTAGCCACCAACGATGAGGACCACGGGGATCAGCACAACGGTGGATCCGAGCCACGTCACCGACTTCATCAGCCCGGTGGCCCAGGCCACGCGATGCGCGACGACGAAGGACTCGAAGCGAGGATCGACCCGGGCGAGCTCATCGTGGGCCACTACGTCCTGGGTGAGGCCTCCGAACGCCCACGCGCACAGGGCGGCCACCGTGACTGTGAACGTCAGCAGGAACCCCTGCGGCCGGCCGGGGTCGACCCGGCGTCCGATCCAGGCCACCTCACGAGGAAAGCGCCGCCGGATCCAGACGAATGGTGGCTTCTCGGCGAGTCGGGCTCCGAAACGCTCGAGGCCCTCCCGGTTCCTGGCCACGCGCATCGCGGTCAGCCCAACCACGATCAGCGCGAGGAGGATCAGGCCGGTCTTACTGGCGATGCCCGCGACCTGATGCCACGCGGCCCCGCCGAAGTACCCCAGCAGGACGAACGTGGTGGCCCAGAGGCCTCCGCCGATCACGTTGAACAGGAGGAACCGCCAGTAGTGCATCTTCGACATGCCCGCGAGGCCCGGCACCATGACCCGCAGCCCAGCGGTGAATCGTCCGAGCACCACGGCGTGGGGCCCACGCCGATGGCGGTACTGCTCGGCCCGGTCGAGGTTCTTGTCGATGTGGTGACGGATGACCGGCAGCTTCCCGATGGTGCCGCGAAGGATGGCCCGTCCCCACCTCCGGCCGATCAGATAGCCAGCCGAGTCGCCGAGCACGGCCCCGAGGATGGCGGCCGCGAGCGCTGCGCCGAGGGAGATCCGTCCCTGGTAGGCAAGCACCCCGCCCAGCAGGACGGCGATCTCGCCCGGGAAGACGAACCCGACGAAGGCCGAGGCCTCCAAGGCGGGCAGTGCGAAGACGATGGCCAGCGCCGCCCAGCCATGCAGATGAAGGATCGCATCGGTGATGCCGGCGAGCAGTGGAACAGGCCTCATGGCTTGCTGGGGTCCCGCCTCGGGCCTGGGGCTCGCAACAACCGCTCGATCGTGGCCGGATCGCCCCGCCAGTGGTCACGGACCACCTCCGGACCAGCCTTCTTCAGCACGTGGCGGAGTACCAAGGCGGCCATGACGGCGTCATCGAGTGGTCCCAGGAACGGGATGAACTCTGGGATCAGGTCGATGGGGGAGGCGATCCACGCTGCGGCGAAGATCAGCAGGGCCTTGGAGCGGCGGGGGCACCGAGGATCCCGCACCAGGCCACGGAACAGCAGGAGGAGATTCGGAAGGAACATCGCGAGTTCCTTCGCCGCGGTCCGTTTGCCCACCAGGGCGAGTGCGAGGACCGCGGCCAGCCAGACTCCGGCGGTGACGACGACGGCGATGACGAGGCCGCGGATCATCGGTCTGCCAGATTGAGGGACTCAGGCTCCGCTAGTGGGCGAAGTGCCACAGGACCACGAGCACTCCGGCCAGGAAGGCCGGCACGGTGATGGTCAGGACGAGCAGCAGGGTCCGAAGGAGTCTCATGGTCGAGGGGAGTTCTCTCAGCGCACCCTCCCCTGCTTCCACGGCCGCGGTTCGAATCCGGTTCCAGATGGCTCGCCGGGAGAACTCGTCGCCCGGAGTCGACTGCGGTGTGAGCTTCATCATCATGGGGTCCCTCCTGCCTCGTACACGCGATCGGCGAAGTCCTCGAGGACCTCGCCGCACTCTTTCAAACGCCGTTCCGCCAGGTCAGCCGAGGGGGCGTGGAACACGTCACGGCCCCGGAGCTCCCTGAACCACCGCCGCATCCGTTCCATGCTCTGCTCCTCCTCGTCGAGCTCGGCGTGGATGAACTTGCCCTTGGAGATCTCCTTGTTGATCTCCTGCTCGAACTTGTCGCACTCGGAAAGGAAGTCAGTCCACTCGGCCTCTCGGACGTCGGTGTACAGCTCCTCGAGCCGGGCGGCCTGCGCCTCGCCCCGTGGGGCGGCCTCGAGCACGATGGCCTCTCCGTCGGCTCGCTTCACGAGCTCGGCAGCACGGTCGATCCCCTCGACCAGATGGGGTCGGGCTGGGACCGCCCAGGTCGCTTGCTGCAGGGAGATGGCGCCGGCCTTCCTGAGCTCGCGCCACACGGCGACGCGGTGCCGCGAGGGCTCCGCGGGTAGACGATATGTGATCACGATCCAGTCCATGTTACAGCGCCGATTGTAGCACTTGTTACATGATCACGCGACGCTTCGGCTGCGCAGCCAGCGCAGGCTAGCCGCGGTCGCTTCATCGCCTCGGTCGCCTTCGTAGTCGAAGAAGCTTGAGTCGAAGGACCGCTTGGTTGCGGGAGCGCCATAGAGGCGGCCGGTCGCGGTGCCGCGAAAGTTATATGTACGGAGTTGGCTGCACCATGGTCTAGATGTTGCGGCTGGCCGGCGATGGTCGACCGCCGAGTCTCGCGCGGTCAGGTTGCCCCGCTGGCCTAAGTCGATCAGTCCGGGGGGCGCTGCATGACCGCTCCGCCCTCGGCCAACTCCTCGATCTGTTGCGCGAGGAATCGTCGGTCGGCATCGGTCGCTGCGAGGTGGGCGGCGCGTTCGAACGCGGCCTGCGCGGCGTCGCGTTGCCCAAGCCGACGCAACATCGTGCCGCGGGCCGCGTGCAGCAGGTGATAGCTGTCGAGGTCCGGTGCGATCGCGTCGAGCGTCATGAGCGCGGCGTTGGGGCCCTCGACCTCGGCGACTGCGATCGCGCGATTGAGCGCGACCACGGGCGTAGGTATCACCGAGAACAGCTGATCGTAGAGGGCGACGATCTGGGGCCAGTCGGTCACTTCGAACGAGTCTGCGTCGCAGTGCACGGCCTGGATGGCGGCCTGGAGCTGGTAGGGACCGGGTCGGCCGCGCCGGATGCAGGCGCGCACGATCGCCTGCCCCTCTTCGATCATCGCGCGGTCCCATGTGGTCCGGTCCTGATCGCGCAGGAGGACGAGGGCACCATCGACCGTTCGGGCCGGCAATCGTGACTCGCTGAGCAGCATCAACGCGAGCAGCGCGGCCGCTTCGGGCTCGTCGGGCATCAGCGCCACCAGAGCGCGAGCGAGCCGGATCGCCTCGCTCCGCAGCGAGGCCCGTTCCGGACCGTCGAGCCCACTGTTGTAGATCAGGTAGAGGACCGACAGGACCGACGCGAGCCGCGACGGCAGGTCGGCCTCGTCCGGCACCCGATAGGGGATCCTGGCGGCCTTGATCTTGTACTTCGCTCGGACGAGCCGCTTCGCCATCGCCGACTCGCTCACCAGGAAAGAGCGGGCCACCTCATCGACGCTCAGGCCCCCCAGGAGCCGGAGGGTCAAGGCCACGCGGTGCTCGGGTCGCAGCGCTGGGTGGCAGCAGGTGAACATTAGCCGGAGTCGATCGTCCCTCACAGGTCCGTCCTCTCCCCACTCCCCGGAACCGAGCTCGTGCGATGTCGGCGCGACCATGCCGAGCTGTTCATGGAGGTCCCGGCCACGGGCCGAGCGGCGGAGGTCGTCGATCGCGCGGTTCCGTGCGGTCGTCACGATCCACCCCGCCGGGTTGCGCGGGATCCCGTCGCGCCGCCACCGGTCGCTCGCCACGACGAACGCGTCCTGGACCCCGTCCTCGGCGAGCGTGATGTCCCCGAAGAGGCGGATCAGGGTCGCCACCGCCTGGCCGTACGCCTCGCGGAACACCCGCTCGACGGCGATCGCGTCAGCCCGTACGTCGACGGTGCGGCTCACGCTTGGACGCGTCCGGTCGCTCGGAAGGGGCGGACTTCGATCGGATGCTGGATCGCGTCCACTACCTTGCGGCCCCAGGCCAGCGCCGCGTCGAGGTCGTCCGCGTTGATGATGTAGAACCCGGCGATGTGCTCCTTCGCCTCGACGAACGGCCCGTCGGTCATGACCACGTCCCCCTCACTAGAGCGGAGGACAGTCGCCGCGTCGGGGTCGTGGAGCGCGCCACCGAAGAGGAACGTGCCGGTCGCCTCCATCTCGTCTTCGAGGGCGACCACCCGCTCCATGAACGCCTTCATCTCCTCGGGCCCCCTCGGCGCCCCGGGCACCTCGCCCTCCACAGCGTAGGTGGACAACAGGTACTGACCCATGAGAACTCCTCCCGATCGGTGCGGGTCGTTCCCGCGCTCATTCTCCCTACGAATGGGATCGGCCCACGAGGACACCCCACGGCGAGAATAGTCCTTGATGGATCCGTGCTTGGAGGCGTCGGCGCAGGCTGGAAGAGCAATGGATCCGCAACTACGCAAGCATGGGCCGGCGGATTTCGCAGGGCCCTCCGGACTGGTACCCGAACTGGTACCCCTGTAGGTTGGAAATTGACGAGAACTGGCGAGTCGGA
>WNGA01013987.1_pt1 | contig 10188 bp, 8 predicted proteins | sample 5400061 | NCBI WGS metagenome assembly WNGA01 (sample SAMN13153366, study PRJNA577476) | soil metagenome | isolation source: 100 cm soil or saprolite under grassland replicate 2 | place: USA:California | collected 2016-06-15
GCCTGATGCGCAGCGGCGACGTTAACGACCCGCTCTTCTTCGGCCGAGTCCAGACGCTCTGCTGCGACGCGCAACCTGTGGCGTACGAGTTGTTCGCGTTGGAACCGCTCGCGCCACTGCTCAGGAGCGTCCACGCCACCCAGAATGCCTGACAGCGCAGCGTTTGTCTACAAAACTGGACGCCTTAGCGTAGGTTCCTGCGCCGTTTCTACTCAAGGGCCGATTCGAGCGCGAGCTGAACACGGTGCTCAGCGATGCGCGCGCGGCGGGCCGACCATCCCTTGAAGTGACCGCCGCGGACCTACACTGCCGAGTGGGAGGCTACCCCGGTCCGGACCAACGAATGGCGAACTGCTTAGCCGGGTTCGATCCAGCCCGACCCGTCAGCGTCCGCCTGCCCGGCACTGGCATGGCGGCCGGCGGGCCGCGGGCCCCAGTCAAACAGCGCGATCAGTCGCCTGCGCATGCGAGAGCTGCCCACGAGGCCGACAGATCGGAACCACCACTTGTTATCAGACGGCGGCTCCAGGCCGTATGTATACGCCCGGAGTCGATGCGTCGAGCGCAGCTGCGAGGAAACGCGTCTGCACTTTTTCCGAAGCGGTCTTCGGCAGCTCGTCCACAACTTGGATGTAGTGGGGCACGTGGGACCGCTCAAGCACTCGGGCGCAGTGCTCGAACAGGCCGATCGGGTCGAATGCGTCTGGCCGGCTAACGACCACGGCGACCGCGATGTCGCTCTCGCCAGGGGCACGAGTCCGGGAGGGCACCCCATACACGTGGGCATCGAGGACGTCCGGGTGGTCGAGCACGATCCGGCGCACGAAACCCTCAGAAATGAATTCGCCCATGCGGCGGATGCCGCCTTCCTCCTTGCGATGGGCGAAGTAGTACCAGCCGTCGGCGTCGCGCCAGCACATGTCGTCAGTGTGCATCCAGCCGCCGTGAGTCTTGCGGGCCGAGGCGTCCGCATTCTTGAAGTACTCGAGCTCGGCGGAGCCGCCAACGGGGCGTCCGACGAGCTCCCCAATCGTGCCCGGCGGCACCGGCTGGTCGTCCTCGTCGACGATCGCCATCTCGAGGACGGCGGGTGGTTTGCCAAACGAGCCGACCGGACCTTCACCGGGCGGGTTGTAGGCGAACGCGCCACCCTCCATCGTTCCGTACCACTCGAGAACGCGGACCCTGAACCGCTCCTCGAACGGCTCCCACAGCTCGCGCGGCATGCCAGCGCTTACGATCAAGCGCACAGTGTGCATCCGATCCTTCGCCGACGGCGGCTCGCCATAGATTGCGCTGGCTATGCCACCCAGGTTCGACCAGGTCGTGCAGCCATGCTCGATGCACACGTCCCAGAGCCTGGTCTTTGTGAACCGGCGGCTCAAAACGGAGTGGTCGACCGCGCCGCTGAGCGCCGGCAGGAGCGTAACGACCAGGGCGTTCCCGTGCGTCAGCGACAGCCCCGTGTAGGGCACGTCGTCACGGCGGTAGCCGAAGAACGCCGTCGGGATCGTCAGGTACAGCGGCATGCGCTCGTAGGTGAGGACGATCGCCTTGGGATCGCCTGTTGTCCCCGAGGTATATGACAGCTCAAACGGGTCGCCAAACCGATCGACATGCTGCCCGGTGTCCTCGCGCTGCGGGCCATCTAGTACCTCGTTAAGGGTTCGCCAGGTGCGCGGCGGCTTAAGTCCGTCTGCTCGGCCCTCCGGTGTCGAAAGCACGTAGACTCGCGCATCAATGGTTCGAAGGACGTGCGCCGCCGAATTGTCGGCTGCGACGTAGTCGGCCGTCAGTACGGAGGCGCACTCGGCGAAACTCAGGCAGTAGCGCAGCTTCTCACCCCGCGAGCGCGGGTCAACTGGGACGGCTACGAGGCCCAGCTTGGAACACGCGACCAGCGCATAGACGAACTCCGGGTGGTTGCGGAGTACAACCCCTACGCGATCGCCCTTGCGCAGGCCGGCCGCCTGCAACTCGTGAGCCAGCTTGTTGGACTGGACGGCGAGGTCGCCGAGGGTCAACCGCTCTTGGGGCAAGTCGCCGTTCTCAAAAATCAGGCAGGTCCTGTCGGGTTCGGTCTTTGCGCGGGCGGTTACCAGCCGGCTGAGAACGTTTGCGTCGAGTGGATCGGCTATGGTTCCCTCCTACCGCTGCAAGACGTGGACGGCGCAGGCAGCGGCGTCCGTGCCGACCCAGCCGCCCGCGTTCTGGGCCAGCGCCGTGGTTGCCTTCGTAACCTGGCGTTCGCCGCAGCGCCCCTCGAGCTGCCAGGTCAGCTCGACGATCTGCGCCGCGCCGGTAGCCCCGATTGGATGACCCCGCGACAATAGACCTCCGCTGGGGTTGACCGGCAGTTCGCCACCCAACCATGTGACCCCGTCGCGCACCACGCTCGGTGCGTCCCCGGCCGGGCATAGGCCGAGCTGTTCGTACAGGTGCAGCTCGGCAATCGCGGTCGCGTCGTGGAGCTCGACCACGTCGAAGTCCGTCGGGCCGACACCAGCAATCTCGCGGGCGAGGCCTGCAGCTCGCTCGACGGCGCTTAGCTTGGCCACATCGTCGCCCCGACCCGAGGTCAACACCGAGGCTGCGATCCGCACCCCACCCGCGCGAGCTCGCGCATAGCCATTCGCGGTCAGCACCAGGCACGCGGCGCCGTCGCTGAGCGGCGAACACATCAGCAACGTGAGGGGCCCAGCCACGGAGCGGGCGCTCAGCACCTGCTCGACGGTCACCTCCTCGCGGTACTGTGAGAAGGGGTTGAGTGCGCCGTGGTGGTGGTTCTTGACGGACACCAGGGCCAGCGCCTCAGGATCGATTGAGGACAACTCGGCCGTACCCTCGCCACCCTCGGCTGAGAACGACGCGTACAGGTCCATGAACACACTACGCCCCTGGCCGGCATCGCTGCCGAAGCGCGATTGAAGCTCGGCCAGGTCCATAGAAGCGTTGAACGCGCGGAACGACTTGGCTTTGTCCGCGTCGTACAGCTTTTCGAAACCGACGATGGCGACACAGTCATACATGCCGCTGGCCACCGCCTGCCAGCCCAGGTGGAGAGCGGTCGACGAGGAGGCGCACGCGTTCTCGACATTGACGATCGGCACGCCCATCAATCCTGTCCGCCGCAGGACAACCTGGCCACGAATCGACTCCTGGCCACTCATCAGGCCCGAGACCGCGTTGCCGACGTACGCCGCCTGCACGTCCGTGGGTTCGATTTCAGCATCCGCCAGCGCCCCGGCCACTGCCTCCTCGACCAGGTCGCGGGCGCTGCGTTCGAGGTGCTTGCCGAAGCGGGTCATGGCGGCTCCGCGGATCCAGACCTCGTTCATATCGCCTCGAGTGTCAGCGGAACGGCGTGGCGGTCAATGCCACCCCGTTGTGAATGAAGAAGCTGCGGATGGTGTTGCCCGCCTCCCGCCCGGCGCGCGGCTCGCCGCCGGCGACGACGGCTTCGAACTCGTCGATCCTGGCCATCTCCGCTCGGCGTCGCTTCAGCCAGATTTTCTTGCCCGTCGGCGTGTCGCGCAACAGGTTGGCGACGAGCGCGTCGGGATCTCGCTGGGCGACCTCGCAGTAGCGGCGGAGAACCTTCAGCTTGTGTTGCTGCTCGGCCTCCTCCGCCGTGCGGTTCCACTGACTGGCATACGCCTGCAGCCAGTGACGCACGGTTGCGAACTCGCCCAGCTCGTCGATAGTCATTCGGGCAATCCAAACATCCTGGCTAGCGCGCGCACCTCGTCCTTGCGCCATGGTTGTGGCGCAGGCGGCTGCATCATCCCCTCGGCTTCCAACTGCTTGACCACGTTCGGGTCGCGTTCGAATGCCGTGCCGTACCGACCCTCGAAATACAGCTCTTCGAACGGCTGCCGTGGCCGTTGCCCGCCGGCGTCCGGCGATTCGGCCGGATAACCCAGCAGCTGCACCCACAGTGGAATCAGGTGCGGGGGCACGCCGAATGCCTCGCTGGCTTTCGCGCCGCTGAACGCGTTCAGTCCGGTGCCCAGGCCCAGCTCGACGGCCATCAGCAGGGCCTGGTTGATCGCGATGCCAGCTTCGACGGCGGTCACGACTGCCAGTGTCGTTGGGTCGCCCATGATCGGAGTCAGCACCTGCGTCCAGATCACGTTATCGACGTAGGCGTGGCTCCAACCATGGCTCGGGTTGAGTGCGCCCACGTCAACCAGCTGTTTGAGCGTCGTCTGCCCCTGTGACGCCGCCGTCGTGTCGCCGTACCAGAAGATCCACGTCGGCGCGAGATCGAGCTGGGCGGTCGTGGTCGGCGTCTTGAGTGCGTTGCGCAGGTCGTCGGAGAGATCGTCGCGATTGACCACGATGGCCTTTGCCCAGTTCGAGTTGACGGCTTGGGAGGCAAGTCGCGCCGCCTCCAAGATGATCTGGATCTTCTCCCGCTCGACCGGGCGGTACGGCTGGAAGTACCGAATAGATCGCCGGCTACCGACCAGTTGCTTGAACTCCACCTGATGCCTCCTCGCGGTCTAGTGCCACTTCGTCATGTGCTCGCGGATCTGGGACGTGATGTTGCCGCCACCGACGTAGTAGCGCTCGTAGAAAGCCTCGTCGACGTGGTGGATAACCGCACCGAAGTTGCACTGCATCGGGTTGAAGTAGACGGGACATTGGCCGTACTTGTTGACGCAATAGTCGACGTAGGCGATGGCCGCTTCGACTGCCCAATCCGAGACCTGCACGACCGGATCGTTGACGATGTCGCGCACGACTTCGGGCTTGAATGGCCCGTGGTTCATCATCCAGTTGTTGCCGTTGCGGGCCAGTGTGCCGCCGCTGCCGTACTTCTCGTCCATCATGTGGGTGATCACCGTGCGGCCATCGGCATAGCGCGGCGAAGGTACGTAGGTGGCCTCCTTGATGCCCTCAACGCCAAAGATCTTCAGCGCGCCGGACGCAGCTGGGGCCTTCGGGTTGAGCTCTTCCGCGCGGAAGCCGAGGCCCTTGGCAACGCCGGGGAAGGCCCCCATTAGCACGTCATCAAAGAAGCCGCAGAAGATCCAGTTGCCCAGGCCCATCGTCTCCGCCGCCAGGCGCATGTTCTGGACGTACGAGCCTGGTGGGTAGGTCTCGACCTGCAGTAGAAACTGTTCGATCTGGCTGATGGTGATCGGGAACTCGAGCTTGCCCTCGCCGACCCACTTGTCGAGCCCGGCCGGCTGTTGCGTCGCGTCATCCAGGAAATACAGGTGCCAGACGTCGAACAGGTTCAGGAGGACGCTGAAATACAGCCAGCCCACGTCCGTGATGGGGATGAACCAGGTCGTGCCTTCGCGGTTAACGTTGAACTGGTATGGTCCGAACAGTGACGCGTTCGGGGCCCCCGGCACGCGCAAGCCCCAGTCGACGTCCGGTCGGTGGTCGAGCACGCGGCGCATACCGGTGCGGTACCAGTTCAGCACCTTGCCGTAGTCGGCCTCCGACTCGATCTCGACCATCTTCGAACGCTCGAGGCCCGGGTTGTAGATGAAGGCGCCTTCGTCCTTGATGATCAGCAAGTCATGCGCCTGGCTGTTGCCCGGAGCTGCTGCGGTGCGGCCGGCGATAAACGTCAGCTCGTGGAAGCCGCCGTGAACCGCGATGTCCCAATGGGCAATGCCGTTGGGGCCGAGCGCCGACCAGGCCACGATGGCCTCCTCGACCTCGGTCAGCGGCAGGACCGGGTGCTCGGACTTGAAGGCCAGCGGGCCCTTCTCTTGAACCAGGCTGCGTCCGCCAGTAGCGCCGCGGACCTCCGCCTCGCCTGACTCGATTGCGTAGCCGCGGGCTACCCGGCGACTGCGCAGCGTTGAGAGGAGCTGGGGCAAGGGCCGCGTCTCCTCGAAGTAGGCCTTGAGCTGCTGGCGCTCCACGTCTGTAATCGCGCCTGTCGACATCGTCGTCGCCATGTCACATCTCCGTTTTCTACGTCCCTGGTCGGGACCATGAGAAATGCCGGCGTTATCTTGTTCTCAAGCCGGGGGCGTTGCGCGGTAGCCTCCCCGTTCGAGATTGGCCAGCCGCAGCCCGACACCCCCGGGCCGTGCTTCCGAGGGCAGGCGCCCCGTCCCCGGCTCATCGCCATCAGGCTCAAAGAGAGCCAGTCAGCGCGTCCGTCGCTCGACCCTGCGGCCGAGACCATGTCGATCGCAACACCGCAAACATGACACCCCCTATTTCGTTGATTCCCGCTCATGGGTCGTTCAGATCCCACAAGTCTTCGACCCCTGACGCGATCCGGGGCGATTGAAGCTGGGGTGACTTCGCGGTGGAGACTACCATGCAATGGGCCACGCGGGAATGACCATAGACGCGTGCCGGCCCGCATGGATGCTGTCCCCTCTGATAAATCGGGGCGGGTACCGCCCGAGCCACGGTGAATGGCAATGGTTGAGTCACGTGCGATCGTTGCCCACGAGCAGCCCTGAGCTGGAACTCGAAGACCTGCGACGCGGTCGAGCGTGTGAGTTGCTTGAGCACCAGCGCTCCACGCGTCGCTGGGCGCGGCGCCGCACAATCAAGCCAGGGTCGTGATGCCCGGCAGGATGATCTGGCCGGCCCGCAAGGCGCTCGACGGCAATCTCGATCAGCGGCAGCGGCAAATTCGCGTTCGAGCGCCAGCGGGACGAGGGTTCGGCCCAACGTGCAGCTGCGACCACCCAGCAGGCGCCGGATCTCGCGGAGGCTCTCGGCCGGGTGTGGCCAGAACTGGAGGCTGTTGACGGGCACACACCATGTCGAACGTCTTTTCAGCAAACGTCAAGGCCTCGACCGTTCCGATTCGGAGATCTCCCAGCCCGCGCGCTTGGACGACCGCTCCTGCCCGAACGTATTGTCGCCTGCCCCATAACGACCGGAGTGTCCGACTCCCAGCGCACGCGGAGGCGTCGGGCCGGTGATACGCGTCCTGCCCGGTGCCGCTTGACCAGGTCGCGGTGAGCGGCGCGCCGGCCGGCGCATCGATGACCCCATGTGTCGCCGGTTGGGCCGCGCCGTCGTCGTGATCCGCCGCGAGGCGGGGAACTTGTCGACTCGCTGGCGACCGGTCTCACTCACATGAGTGCCTAGCGGAGCGTGACTGGCGCTGCGAATGGGTTCCGGTCGGAAATGGTGCTGGTGGCGCTTTCGATACGAATGTCGCCCTGATCGGGGGCGCGGCGCCAGCGGAACCCACGCCCCGCCCGGTGGAGTGGCCGATGAAGCTCGCGGCGCAGTTCGGTTAGCCGAACAGGTTGCCCCCGCTGCGTCGCTCTCACAGCGTACGCCGCGGCGCCTCCATCACATTCCGCCGCCCGACGGCGGCGAGCGCACTTCGAAAGTAGCAGGCACTTTCTTCGTCTGCGAGACGACTCGGTGAGCCGCCTTCGGTTCATTGCTGCGGAGAAGGTGTGCTATTCGGTCGTCCGGCTGCGCTGCGTACTCGGCGTCTCGAGCAGCGGCGTCTACGCGTGGCAGCAGTATTAGCCGAGTGCTTGCGTTCGCGCTGATGTAGTGCTCACCGAGCGCATACGCATATGTTTGGCTGAGTGCCGGAACGGGAGGCGACTGACGCAGGCAAAGCTCGCGGCGGTGAGCGGAGGTGCACGCGGGGCGATGGTTCGACGTGAGCGCGGCCTCCGCGCATTAGAGCCAATCAGGACCGCTTCCATGTCATTGAAGTGCTGGTCGACGCTGCCTCGATCGAGGCGAGGTAGGCCAAGCCCATTTTTGCTAGTGACCGCCCCCCAAGGCAGAGCTCACCAGAACCGCGCCAGGTCAGTCCCCGCCGGTAGCCCTGTGAGGCGCGACTGGCCAAGAAAGGCACAGGCAAAGCAGCCCTTCTTGCGTATGCGGGTCATGCGCTGATGGAGAACAGACATGGACTGTTGGTGGACTTCCAGGTGAGCCAGGCAAGCGGCACAGCTGAACGCGACGCCGTGCCAGACCTGGTGGATCAGGCGCGCGAACGAGGCTTCAAGCCGCGCACGTTGGGGGCCGACAAGGGGTATGACACCAAAGACAGCGTGGCTCACCTCCGAGAGCGGAAGGTGACGCCTCACGTGGCGCAGAACACCAGTGGGCGGCACAGCGCGATCGACGGGCGCACCACGCGGCGCGTCGGCTTTGGCATCAGTCAACGTAAACGCAAACTGGTCGAAGGAGATCTTCGGCTGGATGAAGACGATCGGCGGGTTCCGACGGACGCGCTACATCGGGCTGGAGCGGACACAACTCGCCGGCTATTTCGTGGCTGCCGCCTACAACCTGGTCCGCATCGCGAAATTGGCGCCTGCCGCACTGGCCAGCTAAGGCGGATTAGCGGGACGAACCTCCAACCATCGCGGCTCGAATCCGGCCAATCCTCCGGTTAGCCGGCAACCCCTTCTCCATCGGACTTCTCATCCCACTGATCCACCTTGGAAACGTCGGAACGGCGGGTTTGTCAAAGCGCTGCTAGAACGGATGCCGCCCTGCTACCTGGCGGCCGCCTACAGCTCGTTCCTGGGTAGTCCTCAAGGCGCCGTCGCTCGGTCGCGTCCAGCGCCGTCGGCGACGAGTTGTTCGGTGGCTTCTTTGCCGATGCCCGTGGTGGCGGATCCAGTCGTCGACCTCGCCGACGACGAGCTCTATCGGCGCAGCCTGCTGATCCAGGTCAACAAGGGTGAACGTCGCCATGGCTTGGCTCGCACCGTGTTCCACGGCCGCGGTGGCGAGCTACGCCAGGCGTATCGCGAAGGCCAGGAGGACCAGCTCGGTGCGCTTCGGGCTGGTGCTGAACGCGATCGTCTTGTGGAACACGCGCTACATGAGCCTGGCGCTGGACGAGCTTCGGAACGCCGGCATGCAGATCCAGCCAGACGACTTCGAACGGCTCTCACCGCTGGTGCACCACCACATTCATCTGGACGGCCGCTACAGCTTCACACTGCCCGAACCGTTTGCACACGGAGAGTTGCGTCCGCTACGCGACCCCAACGACCCGGCCGAGCAGGTCTTTGACCTGGCCGCTGCGACCGCATGACCTCCACAGCTTGACCAGAATCCTTAGCGTAGGATCCTGTTCCGTCTTCGCTGGTCACCGACAATCTGCCTGGGCCACTGGCCCGGCTCCTTGCCGCCGAGGACGCCCAGGCCGAAGCGGAGCCGGTGGCGCACCAGGTCGGCGCGCTGGTCGACCGCGGGTTGCTGGAGCATCCGGGCGATGCCGCGGTGCTGTATCGCACCAACGGCCAGGCCGACGTGCTGGCTGCCGCCCTGCGCGCCGCCGGCGTGCCGTACCGCATGCACGGCGACGGCGATCTCTTCGGCGAGCGCGTGGCGCGCGATCTCGTCGCCTACCTGCGCCTCGCTCATAACCCGTCCGACCGGGCAGCGCTGGCCCGTATCGCCGATTGGCCGCGGCGGGGTCTTGGTCGGCTGCAGGCCACGCTGCTGGCCGAGCCGACAACGTTGGCCGAGCTGCCGGCGCTGGCGGCCGCACGACTGGGGCAGAAAACGACCTCCAGCAGGCGAGCGCATTGGCGCGGCAGATGGTCACTCGCTGGGGGATGAGCGACGAGTTGGGACCAGTGACACTCGCGCCACGCGACGATCTCCCAGCCGGGTTCGGCATGTCGAAGCCATATAGCGAACCGACGGCCCGCTCGATTGACGAAGTACACCGCATCCTGCAAGAAAGCCACGCTGAAGCTGCCCGCCTGCTGGAGCAGTATCGGCCTCAACTGGACGCACTGGCCGAGGCGCTCCTCGACCACGAGACGCTTGACGAACAAGAGATCCTGAAGGTGACCGGGTTGCCACGAGCGCCGCGCCTGCACGATCGTCCGATATCCATTCGTGCGGCGGTGCTCCGCCGTCCAGCGTGATCTCTCGCACGATGGATGTTCTCAGCGGGTGAGGAGCCCCGCGCCGGCCTCTTCGGCGAGCGCGCGTGCTTTGGAAGCTGAGACAGGCCCAGTGAACGGTCTCTCCTCGAGCGCTGAGCCAACAATGGCTACATCGGCAACGTCAAGTGCCTCACGCACGTTGGCCAGCGTCACCCCCCCGCCGATGGCAACCGGCGTGTCGGGCAGCACCGAGCGCGCCGAACGCGCCATGTGCAGCGTCGAGGCCCACGAATCACCAGTGACAATGACCACCGAAGCTCCACCGAACTTTGTCGCCCATTCGGCGATCTGCTCCAGCGGCTGCGGA
>WNGA01032596.1_pt1 | contig 10188 bp, 9 predicted proteins | sample 5400061 | NCBI WGS metagenome assembly WNGA01 (sample SAMN13153366, study PRJNA577476) | soil metagenome | isolation source: 100 cm soil or saprolite under grassland replicate 2 | place: USA:California | collected 2016-06-15
AGCCCCGATGCATCACCTTCTTCACATGGCAGACGAGCGTCAGCATCGAGAGCACCGTCTCCACCAGCATACGGTCCTCCCATTCGCCGCGCTGACACAGTTTGAGGTTGGTCGGATCGCCCTCTGCGGCATGGAAGCCGGTATCACTCAGGACTATCATGTGCTCTTCACACTGCCGAATCAGCCACTGAAACGTGTTATCCGCGACATTGGCAGTGGCACACTCCCACCCTACGATCAACCCCCACTGATTCAACAAGAGACAGAGTTTGCCGCCGACAATCCAGCGATGATTGGAGAGACCTTTGCGGCCGATCTGGTGGGGACTGCGGCCTTCGCACATGGGGTGGATGAGTTCAATACCATACGTGTCGATGACCCCGAGCACGGTCGGGGCGGCCAAGAAAGCCCGCGTCCAGTCCTGATGGGTCCTGAGGAGACGAAAGAGCCGGGTGCGCTCGGGAAGCCGCGGAAACAACGGCCGATAATCGCGCGTCAGCCACCGATAGAAGGGTCGATTGCCGACGCCTTTGAGCGCATGCAACAGCCCCAAGGTGACCACCTCACTGGGCCAGAGGTGGGCCTCGGGATGTTTGGGGAGGCCGGACAGATGGTCATCGACCTGACAGAATAAGGCCGTGATAAACTCGCTGGTGGTGGTCATAGGCTCCTCCGTTCCTGGCAGGGTTGCACACTTGTTACCAGCGTGGAGGAAATGCCTGACCATGACAATAAGGCTGACAAGTACTATTATGTTAATTGGTTTGTAAGCGACTAACACCATTGGTTAGTATGGAACAACAGCACAGAGCAGCAGCTGATACGGGGCCGGTCGAGGACATTGAGCAATTCGATGTGATGATCATCGGGGCCGGAGTAACAGGATTATATGCCTTACACCGTTTGCGTGAGCGCGGGCTGTCGGTCCGGGCCTTCGAGGAGGGTGGCGGCGTCGGTGGCACCTGGTATTGGAACCGCTACCCTGGGGCGCGCTTCGACTCGGAGAGTTATACCTACGGGTATTCGTTCTCGGAGGAACTGCTGCAGGAATGGGACTGGTCCGAGCATTTTGCCGCCCAGCCGGAGACCGAGCGCTACCTTAACTATGTGGCGGACACGTTCGACCTGCGTCGGGACATCCGCTTCAACGCACGGGTGGCCTCGGCAGTCTATGACGAGCGCGCGCATTGCTGGCAGATCCGCACCGAGGATGGCCACCAGGCGCGGGCGCAGTTTTTAATTACGGCCATCGGTATCCTGTCGGCGCACTACATCCCCGACTTCGAGGGGCTCGACAGCTTCCAGGGTACCTGGTGTCACACCGGGAGATGGCCAGCGGAAGGCATGGACCTGGCTGGCAAGCGCGTGGGTGTCATTGGCACCGGGGCCACCGGGGTCCAGCTCATTACGGAGATTGCCAGGGAAGTCGGCCATCTGACGGTGTTCCAGCGCACGGCCAATTACTGTGCGCCGCTGCGCAACGGGCCCATCGATCCCGAAACCCAGCGCCAGATTAAGGCGAACTACCCGGCCATCTTCCAGCAGTGTAATGAAACTGCCGGCTCCTTTATGCACCGCTTCGACCCGCGGTCAGCTATGGAGGTCTCGCCGGAAGAACGGCTGGAGCAGTACGAGCGGCTGTGGGCCGAACCGGGTTTTAAGAAATGGCTGGCCAATTTCTATGACGTCATGATGCCTGGTGAGGCGAACGAGGACTACGCAGAATTCGTCCGCCAGAAGATCCGCGAGCGCGTCAAGGATCCCGTGGTGGCGGAAAAACTCGTGCCCAAGGACCATATGTTCGGCTCCAAGCGTCTCCCCTGCGAGAGCGGCTATTACGAGGTGTACAACCAGGACAATGTCCTCCTGGTCGACGTGCGCGAGGCGCCGATTGAGCGCATCACACCCAGAGGTGTCAAGACCCGCAATGCCGAGTACGATCTGGACGTCATCATCTTTGCTACCGGCTATGACGCGGTGACGGGACCGTTAAAGCGCATCGATATCCGCGGCGAAGGGGGGCTGGCGTTGCGGGACAAATTTGCTGCGGGGCCGCGTACCTACATGGGCATTCAGAGCGCTGGCTTCCCGAACCTCTTCACCATCAACGCCGCGTCGGTCGGGAATTTCGTGCGCGCTGCCGAGCCACTCGTGGACTGGGTCTGCGACTGCATTGGCTATGTGCGCGACCATCAGTATACGCGGATTGCGCCTACGCCCGAGGCAGAAGCGGAATGGACCCAGCACGTCGCAGAGGCGGGCGCCAAGATTCTCCGCACCCAAGCTGATTCGTGGTTTGTGGGGGCGAACATTCCTGGGAAAGCCCGCTTCTTGCTCACCAGTCCGGACACCGCCCCGGTGATGCGGGCCAAGCGCGCGGACGTGGCAGCCAAGGGCTATGAAGGGTTTCAGCTGTAATAGGCCTCAACCGATCGCTTGGCAACAGAGGAAGCGCATGGCGGTCGGGGAGGGCAGATGATCGTCGCGTGTTTGCACTGCTTCTGGCGTGCGGAAACGGCTGTTTGTGCAACCCCAAAGCGCTCTATGTTCGCATAAGGAATTGCGGTGTGCAAACACCTGTTGCAAAACGGAAAGCTATGGCGGTGGGTTTGTGCACAAGGACACCCAGGAGACGACACCAATGCTGGCCTCACGATGTCGTTAGGCGCTGGACCACGCGTGGTGCGCCACGTTCGACCCCTTCATGGACGAACAGGTACGGTAGCCACACACGCCACCCCGGCGGTGGGACGCAAGGGGATACCGTCTCGGTGCGTCTAGGATGCGGGAGGATCGAGCCGGGACAGCTCGGCCACGATGACGGCGCAGAGCGGCGCCAAGTCGTGCTGAATCGTGTGCCACACCAGGGTCTCGTCGACCACGTCATACGCGTGCCGGTAGATATTGCCCACCGCCGCGATGCCCGGCCAATCGATGGCCGGATGCCGGGCTTTGAGGGCCTCCGGGAGACGACGCGAGGCTTCCGAAATGATCTCCAGCGCCCGCGTGACGGCATAGCGGGTCTTTCGGTCATGGACATATGTCGCCAGCGTCATGTCCGTGGTAAAGTCGACGATCGCCTCAATATTCTCCAGGATGTCCCGCAGACGCTGCGCCGGACGGTTAGAAGACATCCACGGCCTCACGACCAATCGTCTCGCGGAGGAGGGGTTTGACGGTCTGCCGGTTGACGACATCTGCGGGGGCGCCGACGAGGTCCGTGATATAGCGCGTGAGGCTGGCATAGGCGAACAGGCCGAGCGGATGCGCGGGATCCAATTCGATGAGGATGTCGGTATCACTGTCGAGACGGGCGTCGCCCCGCGCGACCGACCCGAAGACGGCGATATGCCGCACGCCGCGCTGGTGTAATTCCGCTTCGTGGGCCTGTAACAGCGCGACCGTGTCGTGCAACGATTTTGGCATCCTATCCTCCGTGCTCTTCCCGGGTGCCCCCAGCAGCGCCCCCATGTCACACGCCCAGACACCGCCGTGCCAGAGGTGTGCGGGAAGAGATGACCAGGCATCGCGCTGCAAAGCAATCCTCTGACGATCACGCTCGTTCGACACCCGCAACGAGACGACCTGCCTGTCGACAAAACCCCCGTGTTCACCTTGGCGTATACGCATCGAATCCGACATGATCTATCGTATAGATTGTGGCGAGTGGAGATAGGGGTGTCAAGCGGCGCTGGCGATGTGCCGGAAACCACCTGTTTCTCGGACAGGAAGAACAGGTCTTCTGGAAGGGAACATGGGATGAAGGGTAGCGGGCATTTTCGTGTCAAAATATACCCTAAGCCGGAAGTCTCAGTGATTCGTCAACATACAGCCAAAAAGCGGTAAGTTTTCCACACCGAGCTGCCTCCTCATGGTCCATTGAGACCTTTACAGGGGACAAGGGACACGTCCCAAAGTCTGGGAGAACTCCTCTCGTCGCACGCTTTTTCCCATCCGAGACGGCTGATGAGCGTGAAGACATAGCCGATCAGTGCTCCAGGCTGTCGTGTGCTTAGGAGAGCCCCTCATCTTTTGGACCAATCTAGTCTATTGAAGGGCCAGCGGGTTGTGGAAGGCGTTGTCAACTTAATCGTACCGATCTCATCGGGAGACAACAGAGGGACGAGAGCGGGCCGACTTCGGACGCATGCTGCCCTTAGGCAGCTATCCTCATGCCCGTAATCTCTTCCCACACCTGGAATCTTTTGCGTATTTGTTGACGGTACTCGGGCGCAGAAAACCGATGCCGGCGTGGTCGAAAGTGTTGGGCAATGGGACCATACGCGGCGAGAAAGCGTTGCGCATGCCCAGCGGACTTGAACCCTTGCATGCGCCGCTCGCGCTGGCCGGTGGGTTGGTGCGCATTCTCCGCGCGGTTGTTGAGATAGCGGTGCTGGCGGTGCTCTACACCTGGCAGGATCTCCCGCTTCGCTGCGCCATAACTTTTCAGCTTGTCCGTAATGATCACCCGTGGTAGGGGTGTGAGTATCATCGGAACGGAAAACCGGTATAGGCCATAACTCTTTCATAAACAGATAATTACAGAGATGTATAGCTATAGCTTTTGATACTATACATCTGTCGATTCACACCTGCGCAGCGGTATTACGTACGGCCATGGTCGTTTGGTGGACGAAGAGGTCTGTCCAGTAAACTGGACGCCCTATCCCAGTTTTCTGCGCCGTTGCTACTCAGACCCCTCTCCTTGATAAAGGTCAGCAGGAGACGAAAGGTGTCCCGACAACTGGCGATCGTGTGGGGACTCACACGTTTCTGATGGCACAGATGCTCGGTGAAAAAGGCTTGCACGTGGGGCGCTATAGAGGCATGTGGGGACGTCATAGGTCCTCTCCTTGGGCGGCATAGTGCTGAAACCGGGCCGCAGCGGCGCCCAAGAGTTCGGGCGTCGCTGTGAGATACCAATAGCTTTCCTGCGGCCGCACATGGCCGAGATAGACGGAGAGGTGCGGGAGCAGGGCCTGCACGTCGGCACCCTCTTGATACCAGCACCGGATACGCTCAATAGCGAAGGCATGCCGTAAGGCATGCAGACTGGGGCGGCGGCCTCTCTCCGTAGATTCGAGCCCCAGCTGACGACAGAGCTGCGCAAAACAGGTGCGCATCACGTCATAGGTGAGTGCGTACCCCTGCTCAGAGACAAAGAACGCGTCCGTCAAGGCGTCGTAGCGGAGGGCGGTGCGCAAGGCGGTGTAGCGACGGATCTGCGCGGCGGTGGTAGCGTGGAGTGGCACGAAGCGTGACTTATGAAACTTGGTCTCGCGAATATGCAAGTGTGGAGGGGTCTCCTCCAGGCGCACGTCGGTGATCATGAGTCGGAGGGCCTCACCGATCCGCAGCCCGGTACTCGCCAACAGACCGATCACGGTCGAGACGGTATGGGGACGGAGGGCGCCATGCGGACCAAGCTGCTGGGCCGCGTGGAGTAAGGCGGTAATCTGCTGGGGAGTCAAGAGGTAAGGGGTGGGACGGCGGAAGGCCGCGATGAGGCCATGGTCGGGCACCTCGGTGTCGGGCAGGAGCGCCTGGAGATACGACAGAAAGCCTCGGGCCATGCTCAAGCGGTGGGCGGCTCCGCCTGTCCCCCGCTGGGCCGACGTCGCGCAGGCCCAGTCGACAGCCCACTGGGCCCGGATGGGCCCGACCTGTCCACAGGTGTCGACAAAGCGGACAAAGTCCTGTAGCAGTGTGCGCTCCGCCCGCATCTGAAAGCCGAGAGCCTCGCGCACGCTGATATAGGCGTGCAGGTGTTCCTGGAAGCGACTGTGGCTCATTGGGCATCTCCCCTCCAGGGCAGGGCCACGGCTGCCAGTGCCTCCAGGTCCAGCTTGGCATAGATCGCCGTAGTCTGGAGGGACTGGTGTCCAAGGACATCGGCGACGTCCTTGAAACTGGCCCCGTAGTTGACCATCTGCGAGGCGACGGTATGGCGGAACGTATGCACACCCAGGAGCGGGCGTGCGGGAATGCCCGCGTGCTCCATTGCGCGCCGGGCCACCCGACTGATCGCCGAGGCCCCCGCGAGGGGCCGGAATGGGGGGCGCCAGTTGAGAAAGACGAGCCGACTGGCACTCGTGGGACGGCCCTGGACGAGGTAGGCTGCGAGAGCCTGTCCGACGTCCTCGGACAGCGGTAAGAGACGCGCACGATGCGTTTTGCCAGGGGAGATGCGCAGACGCCCCGCATGCCAGTCGATATCGTCCAACCGTAAGCCTGCGACCTCACGGGCACGCAGTCCCAAGCGCGCGAGGAGCACGAGGATGGCACCATTGCGGAGTTCCTTGGGGGTTGTCCCCGTAGAGAGCGCGAGCACCCGTTCCACTTCTGCGACCGTCAAACGCATGGGCAGCGCCGCATGCATGGCCTGACGTGGCGAGGGGATGGCGGCTTCCAGGCCAGGACGGAGATGCCCAGAGAACACCAAAAAACGGAGGAAGGCACGGACTGCGGCCGCAGGGGCTTTCCGGCCAAGACCGCGTTTCGTCGCCGCCTCCTGGCGGACAAAGTCGGCGAAGTCCTGGGCATTCACGCCTTTCCAATCGATCGGGTTGGCACCAAAACGCGCGGTCAAGAAGCGCCGTGCGAGGCGGAGATAGTTCTGGCGTGTGCTCAGCGCCGCACCGAGCACGTGCTCCAGGTACTGGGCGTAGCGCTGCAGCCATTGGTCAGCGTCTGTGGGAGGCAGGGGCGCCGTGGGAGATGGGATGACGCCTTGCCGTTGCAAGAAGGTCATGAGATGCTGGACGCCTTGCGCGGTTGGAGGCAGTTTGCCGGCAGGTGACCGACGCAGGCTGTGGAGATACTGGCGCAGCGTGTCTGCTGACACCTCAGCCATCGTCTGGCCGTGCTGGGTCAGCCACTGACCGAACTGTCGACAGCCCCCAAGATAGCGTCGGATGCTCTCGCCCTGATAGCCCTGTTGGTGCAAGAGAGTGGCGAAGTCGTCCAGATACGGTCCCAGCGGCCCGGACCGTAACCGGGTAATGACACATGTCCGCGTAAAGAAGTCGTCGAGCATACCTCTCTCCTTCTCCCTGATGATGAGGCGGAAAAGGAGAAAGATGGCATGGCTCGATCATGGAGAGTAATACTAACGGAGGATGCTGGATTTACTGCGGTGTCATGCGCTGCGGAGGGCAGAACTTACCATGATCCGGTACGTACCATGATTGTGCTCATGGTATGCTCACCATGAGCACAATTGGTTGCCGTCTACCGTGCAGAGCGTACAGACGGTCATCATCGTGCGTTTCCACGATGCTTCCATCGGACCGACCGTCTCCGGAGTGATGCACGTGCCGTCCGAGGTCCCCGACCCTCTTCGGGCGATTGCCGCCTTGCTGCACCGGAGCAGGTCCATTACATTAACACCAACACCACTGCACACGTTGCGTACTGGCCGCAAGGAGACGACCATGCCGCTACCACTTCCTCCTTTAGTGCCGGGGGGGATGCCCCTCCTGGGCCATCTGCCCGCCTTTTATCGTGACCGTATGCAGGTGCTCCGCCATGGGTATGCTGTCTGCGGTCCCATCTTTCGTCTGCGGCTCGGTCCCCAGTCTGTCGTGGTCCTGGTGGGACCGACGTATCATGAATTCTTCTTTGAGCACACCGATACCACGCTGGCGATGGACCGCGCCTACCGGTTTCTCGCTCCCATGTTTGGGGAACCGGTAGGCGTGGTCGCCGGCCCGCAGGCCTATCGGGAGCATCGGCTCGTCTATGGCGAGCTCTTTAGCAGTCGCAACATCGCCCGGTACGTCACGATCATGGCGCAGGAGGTCCAGACCTGGCTCGACACGTTAGGGCCAGAGGGCACGTTTGAGCTCGTGGCCGCCTTCGAGCAGCTGACGCAGCACATCGCGGCCCATGCTTTTCTGGGCATGGACTTCCGTCAGCGCTTCAACGAGCCGTTCTGGCACCTGTTTGGCGACCTCGTGGCGAGTCTGGATTTCTTCCTCCCGCCCCAGCTCCCATTGCCCAAATTTCGCCGTCGAGAACGCGCCAAGCGGCAGCTGCACGCTATGCTCAGGCCATGCCTCGCCGAGCGCCGTGCCAGCCCTGAGGCCCACGCCGATTTCCTGCAAACTCTCGTTGAGGCGCGTTATAGCGATGGCCGCTCGTGGTCAGACACCCTCGTGCTGAGTTTTATTCTCTCGTTGATGTTTGCAGGGTATGAGACCACGGCAGCCCAGGCTAGCTGGGCCCTGATTCTCTTGCTCCAGCACCCGGAGTATCTCAGCCATATGCGCGCTGAGCAAGCCGCCATCCTGCCTCCAGGGCAGGCCCTTGATGTGGAGATACTCCGGCAGTTGCCCCATGTGGCGTGGGCGCTACGAGAGGCGGAACGCCTGTACCCGGCGCCGAGTGTCTTATTGCGGTACACCACCGCAGCGTATGAACTGGGAGGATACCGCGTGCCCAAGGGCTGGCTGACTGCTGTCTGCCCACCCCTCTCCCATCAGTTGCCAGAGGTGTTCCGAGAGCCAGCGCGCTATGATCCGCTGCGCTTTGCCCCTGGACGCGCCGAAGACCGTCAGCACCGTTTTGCGCTGATCGGGTTCGGCGGCGGCCTACACAAATGCGCCGGCATGCACCTGGCGCTGTACGAAATGAGTGTGATCATCAGTCTGCTTTTGCAGCAATATGACCTGGAGCTGGTGACACCAGACCCACAGCCCACCAAGGAGATGCGCGCCTCGCGTCCAACCCTGTGCTGGGTGCGCTATCGCCGTCGCAGCGTGCGAAGTTGAGGGGAGGGACGCAGAGGCGCGGCTGGTCCTGAAACGCACTGTGGCATTCGGCAATTGGCGGCGCGCACCAGGTATGCTGCCCCTCACGTGGCCCCTTCAGAGGCGAGCTTCCTCACTACCTCTGCGTCCACATGGACACCACCTGCGACCTGCTACAAACTGCAAGCAATTGAGCGTCAGGTTTATACACCGCTACACAGTCCGATACAGTGAGCGTCCCGCTGAGCAACCGTTCCAGGGTCCGGTGGTCGAGTGGCACGCTGGCCTTGCAGTCCTCCACCGTCCGATGCATGTCGGCCACGGACTGCATAATTTTGGGGATATGCAGGCGGCGTTTCGTCATCACCGTCCTCACAAGGCTTGGCAACAGCATTTTGCCCACTTTTGCCCAGTTTGTGTACGGCAATGGCAGTGGTATGGCAAGTCTGAATATGTGACACTGCATTGGCTCACCAGCCTGACGCTGTCGCCCTAGACCGTGCGTCCGTTGTCTGTACGATGCGGCGTGCTGTGAGGAGGAGGACTGGTCGTCGGTATGACAGGCGCTATGGGGGCGACGTGAGGGATGCACGTATGCACGGTGACGACGAAGCAGTCGGTCCGCGGCTTGACCGCGGGGATGCGGCTCCCACCGCCTCGCGCGGCCTGGCACTGCAGAGCAAAATGCTGCTCGGGTTGCTCATGGGCGCCCTCCTTGGCCTCAGCGCCCATAGCCTGACCGCAGCCTATCCAGCGGTGCATGCGCAGGTCCTGTGGCTGGTGCACTACGGCACCGATCCTGCTGGCCGGGTCTTTCTGCGCCTGCTCTGTCTGATGGTGGTGCCGCTGGTCTTCGCCTCGCTGACCCTCGGGGTCGCGCACCTGGGCGACCGGCGCACGCTGGGCCGCATCAGCGTACAAGTGGGGGCTTATTTCCTGCTGGTCACGGCACTGGCCGTGACGCTTGGCCTGGTCCTGGGGCACACCTTGCGGCCAGGCGTCGGCTTTGCGCCGGACGTGCAGGCGCGTCTGCTGGCGACGTTCGGGAAGGCAGCGCCAGAGCAGCCCGCCCTGGCCGCGTCTGACCCGGGTTGGGGAAGCCCTCCCGTCGCTCACCGCATCCCGCCTCATCCTATCGACGCTGCGGCTCAAACAGATCTGCTAGCCGTCATCGGCTTCGCGCTCCTCTGTGGTGTGGCGCTGCGGCGCATGCCAGGAGAGCAGGCCGCGCCCGTGCTCCGCCTGCTCGACAGTCTGCACGCCGTGAGCCTCACGATCGTCGGCTTGGTGATGCAGACGGCACCCGTCGCCGGGGCAGCCCTGCTGTTCAGCACCACGGCCCGCTTTGGCTGGGGCGTGTTCCAGAGCGTGCTCTGGTATGCGCTCTGTGTGATCACCGGCTTGCTGGTGCAGCAATTTGCCGTGTTAGCGGTCCTGG
>WNGA01034746.1_pt1 | contig 10184 bp, 9 predicted proteins | sample 5400061 | NCBI WGS metagenome assembly WNGA01 (sample SAMN13153366, study PRJNA577476) | soil metagenome | isolation source: 100 cm soil or saprolite under grassland replicate 2 | place: USA:California | collected 2016-06-15
TGCGTCTACACCTCGCTCGCCGGTCCGACCGAGATGCCGCGCGTGTTCGAGGGCCGGCCCCTCGAGACCCCGCTGGTGAGCTTCGGCAACGTCAACCAGCGCCCGCTGATGGAGATCTGGGAGAGCGCCGCATACCGCGAGTTTCGCGGCCGGCTGGCGAGGCGCGTGGCCGGTGCCGGGCTGGCGATGCTCGGCGCCGCCGCGGGCGCGGCAGCCGACGAGGAGCTGCCCGCGCCCGAAGCCTGCCGCACCTGTCCCAAGCTCTACGGCGTTTGATGGGGTTATCCATAGGGTTCTCCCCCTCTGACCTTGCCGCGGAACACGCGGTAGGAATATATCGTGTAGCCGACGATGAACGGCAGCACGATCAGCGCGCCGACGAGCATGAACACGAGCGCGCTCGGGTGCGCGGCGGCCTGCCAGATCGTCAGGCGGTCCATCACCACGTAGGGGAACAGGCTGTAGGCGAGGCCGGCGAAGGCGAGCACGAAGATCGCCACCGCGCCGGCAAAGGGTTGCCAGTCGGATTTTTTTAAACTGGAAAATGTCCAGAAACCGGCGGCGATGGTCAGGGCCGGGAGAATCATCAGGTAAAGCGTGCGCGGGAAGTCGAACCATTTGTCGCGCACCGTCTCGCTCGTGAGCGGCGTGCCCAGGCTCACGAGCGCAACGCCGAGCGCGACCCACATCAGCCCCCACTTCGCCCAGCCGACGGCCCTTTCCCTGAGATGGCCCTCGGTGCGCAGCACCAGCCAGGTCGCGCCGAGCAGCACGTAGCCGCCGCACAGGCTCGCGCCGACCGCGATCGCGAACAGCCAGTAGCCGACGCCCGGCTCGAAGCCGGTGATGTAGCGCCCGAGCATCAGCCCCTGCGCGAAGCTCGCCAGTGTCGAGCCGGCCCAGAACAGCCAGTTCCACAGCTCGCGCTGCCAGCCCTCGGCCTTGATGCGCAGCTCGAAGGCCACGCCGCGCAGCATGAGCCCGACCAGCATCGCCGCCACCGGCAGATAGAGCGCGCCGAGGATCTCGCCGTGCGCGATCGGGAACGCGACCAGCAGCAGGCCGATGCCGAGCACCAGCCAGGTCTCGTTCGCGTCCCAGAATGGGCCGATCGAGGCCACCATCAGGTCCTGCTCCTCGCGCCCGGCCGCCGGCATCAGCATGCCGACGCCGAGGTCGTAGCCGTCGAGCACCACGTAGGCGAGCATCGCCACGCCCATCAGCGCGGCGAAGACGAGCGGCAGGTCCATGCCTATTTCCTTGCCATGTGCGTGAGCGTGACCATGTAAGCAAGCAATAGAGCGCCATAGGTCAGCACATAGGCCGTGAGGCTCGCGCCCAGCTCCGCCCCCGACGCTTCGCCGGCCGCATCCGCGGTGCGCAGGATCCCGGTGACCAGCCAGGGCTGGCGCCCGATCTCGGTCACCAGCCAGCCGGCGAGCGTGGCAATCCAGCCGGCGAAGGTGAAGCCGGCGAATGTCCAGAGCAGCCAGCGCGGCGGATCTTTCAGCCATGGCTGGCTGCCCCACGCCAATGCGAGCATGAGAAAGCCCATGCCCACCATCACCCGGAACGCGGTGAACACCGGCGCGACCGGCGGGTGGTCGTCGCCGAACTCGGCGAGCCCTTTCACTTCGCCGTCGAGCTTGTGCGTCAGGACCAATGACGCCGCCTTGGGCACCTCGAGCGCGAAGCGGTTCGCCTTCTCTTTTTCATCGATCAGCGCGAACAGCACCAGCGGCGCGCCCTGCTCGGTCTCCCACAGCGCCTCGATGGCGGCGATCTTCGCCGGCTGGTGTTCGCGCGTATTGAGCCCGTGCAGGTCGCCGGCGACGATCTGCAGCGGCACCAGCAGCGCCGCGAGCCGCGCGCCGAAGCGCAGGGTCTTGAGCGCGGCCGCGTCCTGCGGCGCCGCGAGCAGCCGCCACGCCGAGAGTCCCGCAACCAGCAGCGCTGCCGTGATTCCCGAGGCGAGCAGCATGTGGGCGAGGCGATAGGGAAACGACGGATTGAAGATCACCTCGAGCCAGCTGCCGGCGATGAGGCCGGAAGCGGAATCGACATGGCCGGCCGGCGTGTGCATCCAGGAGTTGAGCGCGAGGATCCAGAACGCCGACAGCGTGGTGCCGAAGGCGACGATGACGCTCGATGCGACGTGCACGCGCCCCGAGACCCGCTCCATGCCGAACAGCATCACGCCGAGGAACGTCGCCTCGAGGAAGAATGCGGTGAGCACCTCGTAGGCGAGCAGCGGCCCGGCGATGTTGCCGACGTGGTTCATGTAGCCCGGCCAGTTGGTGCCGAACTGGAAGCTCATGGTCACGCCCGACACCACGCCCATGGCGAAGGTCAGCGCGAACACCCTCACCCAGAGCTTGTAGGTGCGCATCCATGCCGCGTCGCGCGTGGCCTCGTAGCGGATGCGGAAGTAGGCGACGATCCAGGCGAGCCCGATGGTGATGCTGGGGAACAGGATGTGGAAGCCGATGTTCAGCCCGAACTGGAAGCGGGCCAGCAGCAGGGCTTCGTCCAGGGCTTCTGCCATGCGACGCTAATATACGGGGGATGGACAGGCCGCGGTACGACCCGGCGCTCGAGCGCGAATTCATCGCGCGCGGCTGGTGGGCCGGGGACACGCTGCCGCGCTGGCTTGCACGCCATGCCGCGGAGCGGCCCGATCAGCCTGCCATTGTTTCTTCACAAGATCTCATCACGTGGAAGAGGCTCCAGGAGCGGGTACTGAGAGCTGCCCAGGGGCTCAGGGAAAAGGGCGTCGGGCGCGGCGACGTGGTGGCGGTGCAGCTGCCGAACGTGCCGGAGTTCATCATCGCCCACCTCGCCGTGAACCGGCTCGGCGCTGTGCTCTGCACCCTCCACATGCCTTACCGCGGCGCCGAGATCGAGGCGATCCTGGGGCATAGCGGCGCGAAGCTGTTTCTGGATTCGCCTTCACTAGTTACTGACCTGGAGGAAAATTCGGTTCTTGAAAACAACTATCCCCTGCCCGATGCGCGCGACCCGTTCCTGCTGCTCTACACCTCGGGAACGACGGCTTCGCCCAAGGGGGTGCCGCACGCTTACCGCACCATGCTCGGCAACAGCCGCCTCGGCGCCGCGCAGCACCGGCTCGACGAGAAAAGCCGCGTGCTTTCTGCGGCGCCGCTGTCGCACCTCTACGGCCTGTACTCGCTGCATTGCGCCTGGGCGGTCGGGGCGTGCACGGTGCTGCTTTCCGCCTTCAGGCCGGATGAGCTGGTTCTCAATGTAGAGAAGCAAAAACCGACTGCGTTGTGGACCGCTCCCGCCCACGTCGCAGCGTGCCGCGCGGCGGGCCTGTTCGACAGCCACGACTGGTCCTCGCTCAGGCTCGCCATCGTCTCGGGCTCGATGGCGCCGCCGGAGCTGATCCGCTTTTTCGCCTCGAAGCTGCCGCGCTGCGCGGTGACGCAGCTCTGGGGCATGACCGAGCTGCAGGCCGGGCTCTACAGCCGGCCGGGCGACGCGCTCGAAGTCTCCGCGACCAGCGCCGGCAGGCCGAGCCCCGGCACCGAGATCAGGATTTCGCCGGAGGGAGAGCTGCAGGTGCGCGGGCCGCTGCTGTTCTCCGCCTATCTCAATAACGCAGAAGCGAATGCCGCGGCCTTCACGCCCGACGGCTGGTTCCGCTCCGGAGACCTGGCTGAATGGCGCGGCAAGAACATTGCCATTACCGGGCGCACCAAGGACGTCATCAACCGCGGCGGCGTGAAGTTCAACCCGGCGGACGTCGAGCTGCTGCTCGCCTCGCATCCCAAGATCCTGCAGGCGGCGCTGGTGCCGATGCCCGACCCGATCCTCGGCGAGAAAGCCTGCGCTTTCGTGGTCTTGAAAGACCAGGCCGCCTCGCTGACACTGGACGAGATTCTTCCCTACCTGCTCGACAAGCACATCGCCAAGAACAAGCTGCCCGAGCGGCTGGTGGTGGTTCCCGAGATGCCGCTCACGCCGACGCGCAAGGTCATCAAGGGGCGCCTGCGCATTCCGTAAAGATCTATCCCGGCTTCTCCAGCGCCTCGCGCACCATCACCGCCATGCGATCGGCTTTCGTCCCCGGCGGGAAGAACGCCACGTACTGCCCGTTGCGATCGATCAGGAAAGTGAACGCGGCGTGATCGATGAGGTAGGGGCCGCCGTCCGCGCCGCGCACTTTCTCGTAGAACACCTTGTAGGAAAGCGCCAGGCGGCGCGTGTCCTCCTCGCTGCCGCGCAGCGCCACGAAGCGCGGATGGAAAGCCGCAACGTACTCGCGCAGCACTTGCGGCGTGTCGCGCTGCGGGTCGAGCGTCACGAAGAGCGGCTGCACGGCTTTGGCCTGCGGACCGAGCGAGCGCAGCATCGCGCCGATGATGGCGAGATCGGTGGGGCAGACGTCGGGGCAGTAGGTATAGCCGAAATAGAGCAGCACCACGCTGCCGCGGAACTCGTCGAGGAATCGCGGCCTGCCCGACGCATCGGCGAGCGTGAACGGCCCGCCCACCGCGGTCTTGCCGGACATGAGCTCGTTCATCAGCCGCGCGGCATCCTCGCGGCGCACTTCGCCGGTGATCGGTCGCGGCCAGAGGAAGATCGCCGCCGCGATCAGGGCGGCAACGCCCGCGGCCGCGGCGATCGCCGTGCGGGGCCTCATCCGAGGCTCATACCCCGAACGTGAACTCGGTCCCGGTGGTGGAGGTGAGCAGCCGGTCGGGCAGCATCTCGCGCATCGCGGTGATCATTCCCGGGCCCGAGCAGTGCAGCGGAATGACGACGTCCACGTTCATCGCGCGCATTTCAGCGACCACGCGGCGCAGGTAGTCGTCGTCCGCGGGAAAGAGATGGAAGCCGCCCATGACCGCGTGAACCTTGCTCACGCCCGAGACCTCGATCGCCTGCCGAACGGAATTCACGATGCCGGCGTGGCCGCACGAGGAAATCACCACCAGGCCGCGGTGCTTGACGTTGAAGCAGGTGGCGTGCTCGTTGAGGTGCTCGTCCTGGACGAACTTGCCCTGCGCCCTGGCGTCCGCCGCGGGCATGTCGCAGCCCACGCCGTCGGCCCCTTTGCGGTATGAGACCTGCGTGTTTGGAAACACCTTCTCGAAACTCTTGCGCGTGATGCTGCCGGTGGTGAACGCGTGGCCCTGGATCAGCGTCGGTTGTTCGCACATGACAACTTTCACGTTGAGTTTCTCGAGTTCCCTGCGGTCGAGGACGCCCCAGTCCGTGAAATGTCCCGGCACGCCGGTCCCCGTCTTGCGGTTGCAGAAGTTGTCCTCGCCGCCGGCGTAGAGCGTGAGGTCGGCGGGCAGGCGGCTGCGGTGCTTTTTCAGGAACTCGAGCAGGCCGCCGAAATTGCGCCTTCGTGCCGTCGACGCCCATGATCTCCATGTTGTTCATCAGCGCCTCGGGCGTATAGCCGAAATCGAGCATCAGGTTGCGCGTGTCGGCGCCGATCTTCGATTCGAGCGCGAGGGCGAGCCCCCATTCGTTGTGCAGGGCTTTGCGGAAATCGGTGCGCGAGCCCATCAGGGCGCGGCGCACCTTGACCAGCTTCGAGGCCGGTGGCTTGGGCGTGTCGTAGCTGCTGTCGGTCAGCACCCTGACGACGAGGCTGTCGACGGCGGGCACCTTGATGCTGCCCTGGCCGAACGTGCTGCGCGAGATGCCGGAAAGCGCGAGCAGTGCGGTGGAACCCATCACGAACTGGCGGCGCGTGAATATCAGTTTCATGGTCCTCTCCTCATGGAAAACCTAGTCTACTGAGGCTCGATCTTGGCGAGCCTGACGTAGCGTCCCCAGCGCTCGGTCTCGGTGCGCACCAGCGCCGCCATCGCATCGGGCGTGCCGGGGAAGGCGTCGAGCGCCGAGCGCGCGAGGAACTGCTTCGCGTCCTCTGAATTGGTGATCTGGTTGAACCAGGCGGCGAGCCGCTCGACCACCGGCCGCGGCGTGCCGGCGGGCACCACCACGCCCCACCACGGCGTGATGTCGAACTCGCCCAGGCCGAGCTCGGTGAGCGTCGGGATCCCGGGCAGCGTGCTCGAGCGCTTCGCGGAAGTCACCGCGAGGATGCGGATCCTCGACGGGTGCATGGTCACGGCCCAGGTGGCGTCGTAGGAGATGAAGTCGAGCTGTCCCTGAAGCAGGCCGGTGAGCGCGTCGGTGGTGGCCTTGTAGGGCACGTACACGGTGGTGAGGCCGAGCTTCTCCTTGAACAGTTCGGCCGCCACCTGGCCCGAGTTCGAGCCGGTGCCGTAGAAGCCGTGATGCTGTTTTTTCTTCAAAGAGGAAACCAGCTCCGCAACCGAAGCGATCGGCTTCGCCGCGTCGACCGCGATGACGAAAGAGAGCGTGGCGAGGGTGGTCACCGGGGCGAAGTCCTTGAGCGGGTCGAACGGGATCTGCCTGAAGATGTGCGGCGCGGTGGCGAGCGTCGAGCTCGCCGGCGTGATCAGGATGGTGTAGCCGTCGGGCTTCGACTTGGCGACGAAATCGGTGGCGACCAGGCCCTGCGCGCCCGGCCGGTTCTCGACCACCACCGGCTTGCCGGCGAGCCGCGACAGGCGGTCGCTGTAGTAGCGCACCAGGATGTCTGCGCCCGAGCCCGCCGAGAAGTTGCAGATCGAGCGGATCTCGCGCACGGGGTAGTCCTGCGCTGCCGCCGGGGTGACCAATGCGGGCGCGAGCAGCGCGGCCAGAAAAAGAGTTAGAGTCCTGCGCACCATGGCCAACATACCACGACGTGTCGCAATACTGGGCGGCGCCCGCATTCCGTTCGCGCGCGCCAACAGCGCCTATGCCGAGGCCAGCAACCAGGACATGCTGACCGCGGCTTTTGGATTTCTGGTTGATAAATATTCTCTCAAGAACGAAAAGCTGGGCGAGGTCGCCGCCGGCGCGGTGATCAAGCACTCGCGCGACTGGAACCTGGCGCGCGAGTCGGCGCTCGGCGCCGGGCTGCATCCCACCACGCCGGCGTACGACCTGCAGCGCGCCTGCGGCACCAGCCTCTCGGCGGTGGCGCAGCTCGCGCACCGCATCGCCGCGGGCGAGATCGACTCGGGCATCGCCGGCGGCGCCGACAGCGCGAGCGACATCCCGCTCAGCTACGGCAGGAAGCTGCAGCGCGCGGTGCTGAAGCTCTCCAGAAGCAGGTCCCTGGGTGAAAGGCTCGCCACCATCGGCTCGATCCGGCCGCGCGATCTCAAGCCGGCGCATCCCGGCGTCGGCGAGCCGCGCACCGGCATGTCGATGGGCGAGCACTGCGAGGTGATGGCGAAGGAATGGCAGATCGGCCGCGCCGCGCAGGACCAGCTCGCGCTGGCGAGCCACCAGAAGGCCGCGGCGGCGTGGAAGGACGGGTTTTTCAAGGACCTGGTTTTCGAGTTCGGCGGCCTGAAGAGCGACAACAACGTTCGCGCCGATACCAGTCTGGAAAAACTGTCTTCGCTGAAGACTTCATTCGATCGCAGTGCCGCGGGGACGCTCACCGCCGGCAACAGCTCGCCGCTCACCGATGGTGCGTCCTGCGTGCTGCTCGCGTCGGAAGAATGGGCTGTTGCAAGAAAGATTCCCGTCCAGGCGTATGTGGCCTTTACGGAAACCGCAGCCGTCGACTTCGTCGGCATGGCAGGTCCGCAGGAGGGCCTGCTGATGGCGCCGGCCTACGCGGTGCCGCGAATGCTCGACCGCGCCGGCATCAGGCTGCAGGACTTCGACATCTACGAGATCCACGAGGCCTTCGCCGCGCAGGTGCTGTGCACGCTGAAGGCCTGGGAGTCGGAAGATTTCTGTCGAAAGAAGCTGAACCGTCCTGTGCTCGGCAGCATCGACCGGGCGAAGCTGAACCCGAAAGGCTCGAGCGTCGCGCTCGGCCACCCGTTCGCCGCCACCGGCACGCGCATCGTGGCCGCGCTCGCCAAGCAGCTCGCGGCGCGCGGCTCGGGCCGCGGCCTGATCTCGATCTGCACCGCCGGCGGCATGGGCGTGACCGCCATTCTCGAACGCTAGAACATCTCCTCGAGCCCCAGCGCCGGCCCCGAGAAGCGCACGGTGATCGGCGAAAGGTTGGAGCTCGAAAAATCGCCCGCTTCGCGCACCGAGCGCATGCTCCAGGAGGCGTAGCCGGCGCGCAGCCCCACGTTTGCTCCGACCGCCTGCGCCAGGTACAGGTCGAGCCGGCTCGCGTTGCGGATCGCCCGCGTGCTGCCCGAGCCGAAGAACGTGAAGCGCGACTGCAGGCTGGTGCCGGGGCGCATGCGCCAGAGCAGGCCGAAGCTGCCGGTAAAGCCCGCATTGGAGAGGTTGTCGCTTGCGCGCCGGGTGGCGGAGGAAATCGTCAGATCGAGGTCGGCGTAACCCACGCCGGCGAGCGCCTCGTAGCCGAAGGCGCCGGCGCCCAGGAACTGGCGCCAGCGGTAGGCGAGCTCGTAGAAGCGGAAAGTGAACTCGTGCCTGAGCTGCTGCGGCGGGTCGAACTGCTGGCCGCCGAACACCACCGGGTTCTCGCCGGCAGAGAGCGTCTGCATGCCGCTGCCGCGCCCTCCGCTCAGGCCCAGCTCGAGGGCGTGCGCGCCGTGCGGGTCGGAAGGCTCGCCGGCGTAGCGGGAAATATCGGCCGCAACGCGCACCGAGGGCACGAAAGTGCTGCGGTCGGTGACGCTGATCGGGCTCGTCTCCGTACCGGCGCAGCCCGCGAGCGCCAGCGCGGCGAGGACGGCGGCGAGGCGGCAGCCGGCCACGCGCCGCCGCTAGAAGACGAAGTCGAGCCCGAGCAGGACGCCGCTCGCGCTCGCCCGGATCGGCGAATTGGTCGAGTTGCTGTCGCGGTCGTCTTCGCGTGCCGAGCGCGCGCTCACGCTGCCGAGGCCGGCGCGCACGTTGAGGTTGCGCGCCAGGGCATGGGCGACGTAGACCTCGAAGCGCGAGGCGCTCGTCACGCCCTCGGTGCTTCCCGAGCCGAAAGCGGTGAGCCGCAGCTGCAGGCTGGTCGCAGGCTGGAAGCGCCAGATGCCGCCGACGCCGAGGACCAGGCCGGCGTCGCTCAGGTTCACGGCCGCCGATTGCGCGGGACCGACCGCTTTCAGGCCGAGGCTCGCCCAGCCGATGCCGCCGAGGCCTTCGATGGCGAAGTTGCTCTGGCCGAAGAACCTGCGGTAGCGGTAGACCAGGTCGGCGAAGCGGATGTTCGCCGTATAGTGCAGGTCCTGCGGCCCGCTGAAGGTCTGGCCGCCGAACACGATCGGCTTGTCGCCCGCATCCAGCTCCTGCTTGTGCCTGCTGCGGCCGGCGATAAAGCCGATCTCGGCCGCGTGCGAGCTGCGCGTCGCCGTCGGCAGCGCCGAATCGCCGACCACGTCGATCGTCACGCCGAGCGACGGCAGGACGGACCCGCCGTTGGCCTTGATCTCGGTGGTGTCGAACGCGAAGGCCGGGCCGGCGGGGATCAGCATCACGGCCAGCACGGCGGCAAGACGAGAAACCTTCATGGCAGCCTCCTTTCTTGTTTGACTCCGGGATGAGTTACAGATTGAACACCTTTTCGGCGTTGAGCTGGTAGAGCTTCTTGCGCTCGGCGTTGCTGATCGGCAACTCATCGGTGACCCGCACTTCCTCGGGGACGAACTGGTAGGGGTAGTCCATGGCATAGAGTACGCGGTCGGTCCCGAGGACCGACAGCGTGAACATGATCGCCGGCGCCCATTGCATGCCGCTCGTCGTCACCCAGACGTTCTCCTTCAGGTATTCGCTGGGTTTCTTCTTCAATGCTTTGACGCCCTCATAGCGGCTCGCCGCAACCATCGAGCGGTGCATGAAGTCGATGCGGAACAGCCAGAACGGCAGCCCCTCGCCGAGGTGGCCGAGCACCATCGCCAGGCGCGGGAAGCGGTCGAACACGCCGGCGAGCACGAGGCGCAGCATGTGCAGGCCGGTCTCGACCGCGAAGCCGTAGATCGCGCCGTCGAGGCCGCGCGGCAGGAACGGCTGGATCATGCCGGCCGGCGGGGTGTTGGGGTGCAGGTAGATCGGCACCCCGAGCGCCTGCGCCGCCTCGAAGATCTCCCAGTACTTCGGCTCGTCGAGATACTCGCCCTGGATGTGCGAGTTGATGACCGCACCTTTCAGGCCGAGGTTTTTCACGCTCCGTTCCATTTCCTTGACGGCCT
>WNGA01013995.1_pt1 | contig 10183 bp, 10 predicted proteins | sample 5400061 | NCBI WGS metagenome assembly WNGA01 (sample SAMN13153366, study PRJNA577476) | soil metagenome | isolation source: 100 cm soil or saprolite under grassland replicate 2 | place: USA:California | collected 2016-06-15
TCGGCCAGTTTTGCGAGGCCGTCGCCCAACTCGGGGCGTACTGGCTGATCCTGAACGAGCCGGCGCCAACGGAGATCAAATGAGCCAGCCGCTGAAATTGTTGATTGTCGAGGATTCGGATAGCGATGCCCGGCTGGTTATGCGCACGTTGCGTCAGGGCGGCTACGAGCCGCGCTGGCGCCGGGTCGAGGACGCCGCGGGCCTGCAAGCGGCGCTCGCCGGCGAAGACTGGGAGCTTGTCATCTCCGACTACGCCATGCCGACCTTTGACGGCCTGGCCGCGCTGAAACTGGTCCAAGACAGCGGGCGCGATCTCCCACTCATCATCGTCAGCGGCACCATCGGCGAAGACGTGGCCGTCACGGCGATGAAGGCCGGGGCCCACGATTACCTGATGAAAGGCCACTTGACCCGCCTGACGTCCGCGGTCCAGCGCGAACTGCGCGACGCGGATGAACGCCGCCGCCACCGGGCGGCCGACGCTGCGCTGCGAGAGAGCGAAGAACGATTCCGCGAGATGGCGGAAAACCTCGACGAGGTCTTGTGGATGTCCGACCCGCGGACAAGCCGTATTCTTTACGTAAGCCCGGCGTACGAGAAGATATGGGGCCGCACTTGCCAGAGTCTTTACGAGCGGCCGTTGTCCTTCGTGGAGGGTATTCACCCCGACGACCGAGCGGGCATGCGGGCGGCGTTGGAAAGGCAAGGCGCATACGGATCGTTCCAGCAGGAGTATCGGGTCGTTCGTCCCGATGGCTCCGTGCGTTGGATATGGGATCGATCGTTCCCGGTTCGCAACAAGGCGGGGGAACTCGTCCGCGTGGTCGGCATCGCGCAAGACATCAGCGAGCGCAAAGGTCTCGAGGAACAGTTGCGTCAGGCGCAGAAGATGGAAGCCGTCGGGCAGTTGGCCGGCGGTGTGGCCCATGACTTCAACAACCTGCTGACGATCATCACGGGCCACAGCCAGCTTCTGCTCCAGGACTTCGATTCGAGCAGCCCGGTGCGCTCCAAGATCGAGCTGATCCGCGCGACCGCAGACCGGGCCGCCGCGCTGACCCGCCAGCTTCTGGCCTTCAGCCGCAAGCAGATTCTCGAGCCGGCCGTGCTCGACCTCACCGCAGTCGTGACCGGACTCACCTCGATGCTCCAGCGCGTGATCGGAGAGGACGTGGAGTTCGCGATCGTCCCCGGGATGGGGGCGGGTCGCATCCTCGCCGATCAGGGGCAGCTCGAACAGGTCCTCATGAACCTGGTGGTCAACGCCCGCGATGCGATGCCCCACGGAGGGCGACTCACGATTCAAACAGCACGGGTCGAGATTGACCGGGCGTTCACCGCTCGCCACCCTGAGGTGGTCCCCGGCGTCTACGCGATGCTGGCGGTGAGCGATACAGGTTCCGGAATGAACCCCGAGGTCCAAGCCCGGATCTTCGAGCCCTTCTTCACGACGAAGGAGGTGGGCAAGGGGAGTGGCCTCGGGCTGTCCACGGTCTACGGCATCGTCAGGCAGCATGAGGGCTGCATCACCGTCGAGAGTGAACTCGGGCGCGGAAGTACCTTCAGGGTCTACCTGTCGCGTGTCGCGGACGCGATCGAGGCATCAGTACCCGTGGCGACGCCCACGGAGGCGCCGCGCGGTGTCGAAACGCTTCTCGTCGTAGAAGACGAGGCCGAGGTGCGCGCGCTCGTTCGTGACGCTCTGGCGATGATTGGATATAAGGTCCTGGAGGCGCCCGATGGTCGCGCTGCGCTCCGGATCGCAGAAGAAGAGGCCGGCCACATCCACCTGCTGGTCACCGATGTCGTGATGCCCGGGCTGAACGGCGCCCAAGTGGCCGACCGCCTCAAAGCGTCACACCCCGAGACACGGGTGCTCTACATGTCGGGCTACACCGACGACAGGATCAGCCATCACGGCGTCCTGACTCCGGGCACCACCCTGCTCTCCAAGCCCTTCACGCCGCACGCGCTCGCCAGAAAGGTGCGAGAAGCGCTCGATGCCCGTCTGACCGCTGTCACGTAGGCGTGACGAATCGGGCTTCCCGCTGAAAACTCCCGCGCATCGCGGACGTGCTTGTGGCTCTTCAGGACGAGCCCCGTGCAGGAGTTATGGTCAACCTTGGCGATTCTCACGCTCTGGCCCAGAAAACCAACAGCCCCGCCGCCGCGCCGGCGACGATCAGGACCGGCTCCGGCAGCTTGAAACGCCACAGGATACCGAGCGCGATCAGGGCGATCAGGAGGGTGGGAATGTCCACGATCGCTCGGCGCGCCAGGACGAAACAAGCGCCGGCGATCGCACCCGAGGCGGCCGCGGTGACGCCGCCCACGAACGCCTTCACCTTGGGGTTGTCGCTGAAGCGGTCGAACCAGGGGAACGGGATGACGACGAAGAGATAGACGGGCAGGAAGACTCCCACGGCAGCCGCGACGGCGCCCGGGAAATTGGCCACGAGATAGCCGATAAACGCCACCGTGATGACGACGGGCCCCGGGGTCAGCATGGCGACGGCCACGGCATCCAGGAACTGTCTGTCGTTCAGCCATGCGTGCTGCTGGACGACTCCGCCGTAGAGGAACGGCACGATGGCGAGCCCGCTGCCGAACACGAACGCGCCCGCCTTGGTGAAGAACCAGAGGATCTGGCCCAGCAGCTCGGGGGTGATGGCCACCGCGAGGCAAGCGGCGCCGTGGCGGCGGAGCAACGCGGGCGGCGCCTGGACGATCATGGCGACCACGCCGCATAGCACGAAGAGCGCCGCGATCTCGGACTCCGTCCACGCCGTGACAACGGCCATGACGCCGAAGATCGCCCACTGCAGCTTGTCCTTGGCCATCGTCAGTTTGGCCAGCTTGTAGGCGGCGAGGACGATGATCCCGATCACCGTCGCCCCGACGCCGTAGAACGCCGCCTGCATCCAGGTGAGGCCGCCGAATCTCACGTAGAGCCAGCTGATGGCGACGGTCATGACGAACGACGGCAGGATGAACGTGAGAGCGACGAGCGTCGCGCCCCGGACCCGGGAGTGCACGAAGCCCAGACAGATCGCGAGCTGGGCGGCGAGCGGCCCCGGCGCGAGCTGGGAGAGGGCCAGCGACTTCATGTACTCTTCCTTGGTGAACCACGTCCGTTGCTCGACGAGATCGCGCTGCATGTAACCGACCAGCGCGACGGGGCCGCCGAACCCGAGGCTCCCCAGGTAGAGGAAGTACCAGAGCAGCTCCGCGGTGCTCGGTCGCTTCGCCGTTGCGGCTTCCTGCATGTGTTCCGCCGGCCTCCAGACTCGGCTGAGTGTAACGCTTGACGTTGGGGGTCGTAAACAATGCGCCTGCCGTCGCGGTACGTGAGCCCCGGTGCGTACGGCATCTCCTCGGGCCGGATCATGTTCACCCGGCGCAGCTCTGCCGGATCCATCCCGAGGCGGCGGGGGGCCCGATCGAGCAGCCGATCGAGCATGTCCGCCACGCGGTAGGGATCGTCGGCCACCACCACGGCGATCGCGTCGCCGGCAGGCGCACTCGGTCGCCGGCGAGGACGGGATGACGGTACGCGCGCCCTCGCGGCTCGGGAACGAACGGCGGAACCGAGGCGTGGAGCAGCTCGGGCAGATGCGCGATCGTCCACACCGCCACGACGCCGTCGGCTCGCCCGGCCCGCTCGCGCTCGATATGGAGGACGCGGGCGTGGGCGTGGGGGCTCCTGACCAGCCCCAGGTGGAGCGTGCCGGGCAGCGCGATGTCGTCGAGATACCGGCCCCGGCCGGCGACGAGGCGCGCGTCCTCCTTCCTCTTGAGCGGGACGCCGACGAGCACGAAGCCCGGGCTACCCGTCGCGCGGGGCAATGCCCGGCGCCGTGTCGGGCAAAGGGCTCGCGGGAGGGGATCGCCGTCCGAGCGCCGGCTTTGCCGGCGCGATCGATTCGTGGGGAGAGGCGTCGGAAGCGGGGCGAAGCCCCCCTCCGAGTCCGAGATGCTCGTCGCGGCGCTGCTGGAGCCCAGCGTCCGTGTAGGTCATCAGCTCGGGGCGGGCCACTTGACGGCTCAGGAGATCACTCAGCGCCTGCGACATGCTGGTTCCTCGTTTCGGTTCCCGCGCCCTTCACCTGCCCTCCGCCCTTGGCGGAGAGGGAAAGAGTGAACGACGTAGGACCCTCTCATTTTTCGACGATCGCGGCTCTGGTGCTTTCGACGAACGCGAGGACCTCGCGCCGTTCCCCTTCAGAGACCCGGAACTTGTCCAGGGTCGCCCGCAAGTGGCCGAGGAAGATCTCCCAATCCCTCGCGCTGATCCCCATCCCTTTGTGGGAAGTCGCCGCAGTCTGGCACGACCGCGAAGTGCTTGCCCGGCCCGCGGCGACGCCGGCGATTGATCGTGACGATGGCGATGCGGCCTTCTTCTCGGAGGTCGCGAACTGGTAGCCCTCGGCGAGGCGTGGCAAGCCAGGGCCCCGACCTTACTGGTTACCCTGGTCGGCCGGGAGTTGCTTGATGTACCGCGCGATGTTTCTGATGTCCTCGTCGCTGATGATGCCCTTCCAGGGGGTCATCCCGGTGCCAGGCCGTCCGTTCCGGACGACCCGAAGGAAGTCGTCTTCTGTCCCTTTGAAGGTCCGCAGATTCGCGGCGGCGGCCGTCCCTTTGGCATCGGTGCCGTGGCACTGGGAACATTGCGTCAGGTACGTCGACCGGGCGGCGCGCAGCTCGGCGCTCAAGGCCTCGGCCTCGGGCGTCCCCTGGGCCAGCGTGAGCCCGTAGCGAGCGAGAATGTCGGGAAGGTTCTTGGCCTCGAGCTGCCGGATCGCCCGGTCCACGGCTTCCTTGAGGTCCGGATCCGTCTTGCGGACGGCGGCGCCGATCTCGAGCTCGCGCGCGGGATCATTGATCTTCGTCGCCCGAAAGCCGGGGTTCTTTTTGACGAACCAACCCGCCAGCGGCGACTCCATGACCACGGCGTCCACCTCGCCGCTGATGAGCGCGGTGAACGTCGCCTCGGGACTCAGATAGACCTTCCGGTTGTATCCGCGCTCGTAGACCAGATGGTCGCTGAGGGTCATGGCTTGGACACCGACGAGCTTGCCACGTAGATCATCCATGGAGCGGGCGGCGCCGAGGCGCGGCGACACGATGACCTGGCCCATCACGTAGTACGGTGCGGAGAAGATCAAGCGGGGCTTGTCATGCTTGAACTGTTCGGTGAGCGGCAGCCCCATGAAGAGGTCGCACCGACCCTCGCTGAGTTGACGCAGCGCGAGGATCTCCCTCGTCCCCGGGAACCAATGCACGAAGAACTCGGCCCCCAGCGCCTCGGCCATCGCGCGGGCGATCTCGACCTCGAAGCCGGGCTCCTTGGCGTCCTGACTGGAGAACGGCAGGTTCGACGGATCAGCGCACAGCCTGATCCGTCGAACCTGGCCGCCACTGCTCGTGGTGGCGATCAGGAGCACGACGACCGCGAGGGCGGCGACTGTCAATCGCTGAGTCCGAAAACGACGACGATGTCGCTGAAATTCATCTTGGTCGCGTGCGCCCACTTAGGCTCCTTGCCGAACCACACCAGTGAGCGCAGGGTGCCGCCGGCGGCCACGGCGATGTACTGCTTGCCATCCACCGCGTAGCTGATGATCCCCCCCGACTGCGGCGTGCCGAGGTTGAACGACCAGAGCTCCTGACCATCTTTCGCGCCGACCGCGACCACCTTGCCCTCGGCGGTGCCCTGGAACACGAGGTCACCACCGGTGGACAACGTGTGGCTGATCAAAGGTGTCCGGTTCGACCATTCCCAGACCACCTTGTTCTGGCTCACATCGAACGCCCGCAGGACACCGGCCTGCTCCGCCTTGCTGAAGTGCTCGACAGTGACGCCGGTGAACAACTGTCCCTTCTTGTACGCGAGATCCGCCACGTACGCATACCGCATGCAGAACTCGTTGGAGGGGATGTAGAGGTACGCGGTCTTCGGGTTGTAGACCTTGGGCTGCCAGCCGGTGCCACCGAGCAGCGAGGGACAGACTTCCACGGGAGGTCCACCCATCGTGGGTCGCATCCCGGCATTCTCCACCGCCTTTCCGGTGACCGGGTCTGGACCGCCCCAGGTCAGCGACTTGACGAAGGGGACCGCGGAAAGGAACTTTCCGGTGGTCCGGTCGAGCGTGTACACGTATCCGAGCTTGTTCGCCTGGACGACGGCTTTGTGGGTCTGTCCGTTGCGCACGACGTCGATGACGTGATGCTCGGCCACCGTGTCGTAGTCCCAGGGCTCGTTCGGCAAGTGCTGGTGGTACCACTTCATCTTCCCGGTGTCGAGATCGAGGGCGACCGACGACATCGTGTAGAGATTATCGCCGCGGCGCATGTCGGCGATCCACGGTGCCGGGTTGCCGGTGCCGACGTACAGGAGATTCGTCCCGGGATCGTAGGTGCCGGTGTGCCAGACGGCGCCGCCGCCGATCTTCCAGGTGTCGGCGGACCACGTCTCGCTACCGGGCTCGCCGGCGGCGGGCACCGAATACCAGCGCCACAGGCTCTTGCCGGTGTCCGCGTCGAACGCCTCCACGAATCCCCGGGGGCCCATCTCCCCCGGCCCCGCGATGCCAACGATGACCTTGCCCTTCACGACTAGGGGCGCCTGGGACACGAAGTAGCCGTCGCCGTAGTCCGCGATCTTCGTCTCCCACAGCTGCTTGCCCGTCTTCGCCTCCAGAGCGACGAGATAGGCATCGAGCGTCCCGAAGATCACCTTGTCTTTGTGGAGCGCCACCCCGCGGTTGTGGGGAATGACGCGCACGAGCGCGCCGACATCTTCGGGAATCTTCCGCTCGTGCTTCCACAGGAGCTCGCCGGTGACGGCATTGACGGCGTGCACCCGGTTGAAGGCCAGCGCGGTCGAGGTCGTGAACATCACGCCATCGTTCACGACAGGCGTCATCTGTTGATCGCCCAGCGCGCCTCCCGCGAAGATCCACTTGGGCACCAGCTTCTTGACGTTGCCGGTATTGATCTGATCGAGCGGACTGTAGCGCCAGCCGCTGTAGGTCCGGTGGTACATGAGCCAGTTGGCGGGGTCGCTCTCGGCGCTCAGCAGGCGATCGGCGGTGACATCCCGCCACTCCCCGCCCACTACGGGCGCCGGAGTTATGAACGACAGGAGGAGAACCGCGGCGATGACGAAACCCACGAATGTGCCCATAGCATTCTCCGTATGTCTTCGCGACTGTCCGGCCAGTCGGCGAAGCACGAGGACGGGCCGCTCGGGTCTAGTTGGGTGTGAGGACTTGCGCGGGCGGATCACCTCCCCCTCTGGTCCGGGTGCCCGCGATGCTAGTTCGCGCGGGAATCCATGTCAAGAGCGCTCTGGGTATAGTGGTGGGCGAGCAATTCTCGGGTGGATCTCGCGCGTCACCGGGAAGTTCTCCTCCAGGGCCCGCCCGATCCGGGCGTGGTGCTCCTGCCGCGTCGTTTTCAGCAGGGACTCGTAGGCGACGTCGTTCGCGCGGCCCGCGCGCTGGGCGAGCGGCTCGAGCAGGCGGGCGCGCGGGAGCCCGCGCGCGAGCTCTACCGCCGGGCGCTCGAGCTCGATCCCGCGGGGGAGGAGATGTATCGCCGGCTCATGCGCAGCCTGATCGACGACGGGATGCCGGCGGAAGCGCTCCAGGTCTACGGGCGCTGCCGCGCGATGCTGGCCGCGACCCTGGGGGTCGGGCCGTCCGCCGAGACCGAGTCGATCGTGCGGGCGCTCCGGCGCTGAGCGATGACGTGTCGACTCATCGAACGGATGACCGGCCTGGGCATCGCTGCGCCGCTCGCGTGTCAGATGCTCGCCTCCGCCGGCATCGCCGCCGCCCAGACGCCCGCTCCCTTCGTGCCGGCGAGAAGAGGGGGTGGCGGTGTGCTCGGAGACCCGCGGAGGGTCCGCGTTTGACCGAAGGCGATCCGTCGGCTCGAGCGCTGGCGGCTATTCGTGAGCAGAGATCCAGACGATGGCACGCGGGGGGCCCCTGTGGCACCAATGAAAGCCATCGGCCGGCGCGGTGACGCCAGGCATGACGGCCGGCGCGATTCGGCGCGCGATTGACGGGGCCCGATCGATATGCTTTTATGTCTTATGCGCACCACAGTCGAGCTGCCGCCAGATTTGTTCCGCAAGGCCAAAGCACGTGCGGCGCAGCGCGGAGAGACGCTCAAGGCGCTCCTCACCCGGGCCGTCGCCACGGAGCTCGGTGAAGCTCATGATCGGCCGACCGCGCGAACGCGCGTCGAGCTGCCACTCTTCGGCGATCCCAACGCGCCCGCCATCCATGTGACTGCCGCAGACCTAGAGCGTGCTCTGGCTCACGACGACGCGCTCCGGGCCGTGCGCCATGGTCGGCGGCACCGGCGGTGAAGCTTCTCGACGTGAACGTGTGGCTCGCGGCGGCGTGGGCGCGGCATGAACATCATCGTCTCGCGAAGCGGTGGATCGACGAAGAGGGCGACGAGCTCGCTTTTTGCCGCGTGACACAGATGGCGCTCTTACGACTCATCACGAACCCGGCGATCATGCAGCGTGACTCATTGTCGCGACGGCAGGCGTGGGAACTCGTCGATCGGCTGATGGCTGACCCCCGTGCCCGTTTCCTGAACGAGCCCGAAGGACTCGTGGCGCTGTGGGTCACGTTCTCGAAGCGAGACGATCGGGATCACCTGCTATGGACCGACGACTACCTCGCGGCGTTCGCACGGGCTGCCAACGCGGAGCTCGTCACGCTTGAACGCGCATTTCGTGCGCGCTACCCCGCGGTTCAGGTGATCGTCCTCCCCTGAGGCTCGGCGAACCCCGGTTCCCGCTCCCGCCGGCCCGTTGCCCGCGCTCCGGACGAGCAAGAAGCCACGCGACAATGAGCCGCGCTTCTCAAAGATCGCCTGGTCTACCGCGATCCGGGAGCCGCCGCCTACGACGCCCGGCACCGCCAGCGCGTCATTCGCCGCTTGCGTCAGCGGGCCGCCAATCTCGGGCTCGCACTCGTCGATCGCGAAACCGCCGAGCTGCTCGAGGGGGCAGTTCCTCAGGAGAAGGCAACACGAACGGACATCCGGAGGCGGTATAGTACAGGGGACCTCCGGCACTCGCGCAGAGAAAATCGATCAGCAGTTGCTTCTCCCGGCGGATGCCGTCCGCTCCCCGGTGCGTCCAAAAGCGGCCCAGCTGAGGATCCGACATCACGCGGGGAAGAAGGTCATCAGCAACCGCCGCAACCGCATCGTAACCGCCGAGACGAGCGTACAAGGTCGCTGTTCCCTGTTCGGCCATGAGCGTCTCCTTTCACCTTCGCGTCGGTCATGTCCCCTCCGCTACCGGAAGGCCTTCCAGTCGCTCAGCACAGGGGCGACGATCGCCAAACACGCCAGGACCCCGACTGGAGAGATCGGGAGCGCGTCCCGTCTTCCGGATCAAGGTCGCGAGCGCGCCCGCCACTTTGGGACAGAGCCAGGCCCTTGTCAACTGCCCAGCCCGTCCTCTCGGTCGCTCGGGGCGGCTGTCGCGGAAGAGATACGCGAGGGCGTCCAGGATAATGGACATTCCGCGCGGCGTGGAGATCAGGCCATGCTCAGGCCGTGGACGGCCAGATCGGGTTCTACGACGAGCCCACCGCGTGGGGAATCATTCTCGGCGATGACGGCGGGCTCTACGTCATCCGCGGCGGCCAGCTGCCCGGCCCGCCGCTACAGGTCGGCGAGCGAGTCGTGTTCGAGCCCCAGCCCGCGCCTGGGGGACCGCGCGCCACCGCGGTGCGCCGGGTCAGACAGGCCGAGGCGCCGCGGAAGATGACCGGGTAGCAGAGGACCACGAAGTCGTCCGCGTAGTTGACAAGCCGCGCCCCGTAGCGTTGGTCGAGGCCCCGGAGATGGAAGACTCACAAGTACCGATTCATGTAGATCAAGGAAAGCAGCGGACGGCTCACCCCCGCTCCCGGGGACAGGGAGTCACTCGTTACTGACGATCGTTACCGTAGCGCTGCTTGGCGTCCCTATCGTGTAATTCGACCTCGGAGCCAGAGTCGCGACGACGGTTTCGTTACCCTCCATGAGGCTGTCATTGATGGGCGTGACCACGATGTCGGCCGTGGCCAACCCCGCCGGGAGGGTGAGGCTGCCGGGCAGGGCGGCATAGTCGCTACCCGCGGTGGCGGTGCCGCCCACCGTG
>WNGA01025890.1_pt1 | contig 10183 bp, 12 predicted proteins | sample 5400061 | NCBI WGS metagenome assembly WNGA01 (sample SAMN13153366, study PRJNA577476) | soil metagenome | isolation source: 100 cm soil or saprolite under grassland replicate 2 | place: USA:California | collected 2016-06-15
GAGATGGATATGACCAGTACGAAGATTAATATATTTACACAGACAAGCACCGGAAATCATTTCAAGGTGGATGAATTTATAGTCGCAAAAAAAACGAAAAAACAATTCAAGGAAAATCTTGAGAAATTAAAGGACGTTTTGGAGGCGATGTGAGATTGATTTAATTTTCTATCTACCTCTATCACAGTCCACGTTGGGGGTGTATGATAAATTTACTCAAGGAGATCGTATGAACGCTAATACCCGCACGACTCGTGAATGCTCGTTTGACAGTCTGCGCCCCGAAATGCTGGCTGCTATTCGTGAACAGATGGAATTGTACAAAATTGGGAATATAGAATCGAATATCCTGATCTGCTGTGAGACGACTTCCATACAAAAGAAGAACGGCCTATTCGGCGGATCAGAAAAAGTCATTACGGGAGCATTACTCACGTCCGAATGGCTGATCCTGGCTGTGGAAAGGGGCAATGAAAAACCAGCCGTCATTTCCGGCCACCTGCGGAATCTGCAGGCACAGAATTTTGAAGATACTGCCATGTTCAAAATCAGCCCGGACTCAGGTTTGAACATCACAGGGCGCTATAGCGATGTCACCAAACAGGGAATCGCATTTATCGGCCTGGGGCCCGAACTGGCTGCACAGAAGTTTCGGCAAATATTTCAGGAAGCAGTCCGAAAACAGGCAAACGCATGATCCCATGAATAGCCACTCCATATCCCACCAATCTATGCCCTGCGGATTCGAGGTTGGCGAACGCGGGAAAGGCAGGTGCATAAAAGGCCTTAATTTTTAAATGATTGCTTATCTATAGGCCTTTGGGAGTCGTATTCTACGATCTGAAATGAGCGTTTAAGCAACGCCTATCCTTGATCCGATTGGTGTACGCTCTTTTTTAGGCATACATCGGATTTATTGCTATTAGGAAACCATCTTATGAAACTTAATGTCATGTTTATTGTCGCCGCTATCTGGACGTTCTTTCTCGGTTTTTACCAACTGCTAGCCCCGGCAGCTATAACAAATGGCGCGCTCAACACTTCTTCCCCCATTTCCCTTTTCCTGGCTGTCGTGTCTTTGGGCATCGCGAATCTAAGTATTGGCATAATCGCCTTGCTGATTCGGAATATAGAAGCCTCAAAAACGCGTAACTCGGTTGCGATGGGCTTCACTATTATCTTTGTCTTACGCGCTATGGCAGCACTGTATGGTCAATCTCTGGACCCAACGAACATGTTCTGGATAAGAGCCCTGGCCGAAGGTTTGATCGCGGTCGGTTTCTTACTAGCAGATAGGGTCGGAGCAGTGCCCGTAATAAAATAAGCCCTTCTGTCATATATTATGACCAGACATTTTGGTTGTTTGTCATCGACTACTTAGGGGAACATGTCAGATCAGGCAGAGATTCCAGCGTAAGGATCGCCGCTTGCCAGGCGCGCGCCATCTTGTCGTAGCCACCAGCATTGGGGTGATATGTATCTGCGAAATCGTCTTGCGAGAGGATATTTTGCATATCTACCACCGAGACGCGTGGTCCCTTGGATGCAATGATGCCAGGAATCGCGGCGTTATAGGCTGTGTGTTCCTCGAGAGGTCCTGATGAATATGGAATTATCTGCGCCACGATGATACGGGCCTCTGGCAAACGAAGGAGAATATCATCGAGGAGTGCAGAGAGATTTTCAGGAGCAGAAGCTGCATACCCACGGTTGATATCATTCGTGCCAATGTGGAGCAGGATGATATCCGGTTGATAAATTTCAAGCCAGCCTTCTGAGTCGATCGCATCCTTTATATTCATTATTTTCCAGCCGCCGTGTCCCTCATTATCTGGGTCAGATATGACACCAATCCCGGTTTGCTGTGAACCGACGAAGTCAACCATATAGCCATCGTTCGCCAGCAGTACCCCAAGCAGATTCCGGTAGCCACCATAAGTAACAGCACCTTCACCGAAGGTGATTGAATCGCCTAAGGGCATGATCCTGAGGCAAATCATCTGCGCGGTCGCTGTTGCAGGTGGAGTTAATGTTACGGTCGGACTTGGTGTGAGAGTAGCCGTTGGTTGTGGCGTAGACGTAGCTGTGAGGGTGGAAGTGAAAACTGCCGTTGGAATAATAGATGGAGTTGAGCTGGCGAAAGGCCTTCCCTTGGGGTCATTAGTTGCAAGAGGAGTAGGAGCACAGGCAACTAGCAAAATAGTCAATCCAATAAACATGTGAAATCGCATTTTTTTCTCTTAATTTTATTCGACCCGAAATCGAATTCATCTTGCGCGATACCTCCTTCATGGAGGTTTCTTGTTCCAATAATCCTTAGCAACTTCATTTTAAGCTTAAGCGAGGCATACTTCTACATAACGCTCCAACCATCCTATCGTTAAGCTGAACATATAGAGAATACATTGATTTCAAAGAGCAGAGGCGCCGTAATTTGAAACGAGAAGAACTCCCGATTCAAGAGCGACCATGCTCTGGAAGGAGAAAATTATGAATCCGACAACCTCCACGATTGTCATCGTGGCCATCGTTTTCTTGATTATTGGAGCTGCGCTTGGCATCCAGCTTTACCGCCGGCAGCGGACGAAACTTCTCCGGGATCGCTTTGGTCCGGAATATGAACGGATTGTAAATGAAGTCGGAGATCAACGTCATGCTGAAAGTGTACTGGAATCACGTTTGAATCACGTGAAGGGCTTGGATATCCATCCGCTTTCAGCGGAACAAGTTGACCGCTTTACAAACGAGTGGAAGGCAACACAAGCACAATTTGTCGATGAGCCGCTGGCTGCTCTACAAAAAGCGAACCGGCTGATCAAGGAAGTAATGAATGCCAAAGGCTATCCTGTGGACGATTTTGAACAGCGCGCCGCGGATATCTCAGTAGATTATCCTGAATTAGTGGCAGATTATCGTGGAATGCATACGATCGCGGTCAAGGGCGATACTGAAAACGTCACTACCGAAGAGGTGCGCCAGGCGATGATCCATGGACGTGCCTTATTCGAAAATTTGATGCGTCAAGATGCGGAAGTAGCCGATACACCTCAAAAGGAGAGAATGTGATGGACGAACAAAGAGAAAAACAAATGGATGATGAAGTCCGTACAACTGAAAAGCAAGAGGAAAACGAGCAGAAGATGGAAGAAAAAAAAGAAGCCTCAATGACAGAAGAAGAGTTTGTACCTCTATTCGTGAATAATGAGGCAGAAAAATTCCGCTCTCAATGGCTGGATATTCAGAGCCGGTTTGTAGATGATCCAGGTGATTCGGTCAAAAAGGCAGATGAGTTAGTTGAAGATGTGATCAATAACATTACAAAAACCTTCGCCCAAGAACGAACTTCTCTGGAAAATCAGTGGACGAGTGGAGATAATGTATCGACTGAAGATCTGCGCGTCGCGATAAAACGCTACCGCTCATTCTTCAACAGGCTGCTTACCTTGGAATCCTAAAAGAGTTTTGATGCAATGGAAATAAAGAATTAAACCTCTTGCCTAATTGTTCGTAGGGCGGGTTTGCAACCCGCCAAAACTTATGTTTCAAAGGACCGTCAGGCTACAGGCCTGACCTACCTTCAACTTTGGCAAGAGGTCTATTTTTTAAAGTATTTGCTATTAGAGAGCAATTACCATTAATTAAGACCAGGCCTCCCAAATGGGAGGCCTGGTAATCAAACAGCTTATTTCTCTATGTAATGTGCCAGTTTATTAGGACTAGTACATTTTTTTACTAACAGCCAGGGAGCTTGAAGCTAGCGATCCGTGTCTGCCAAGGCCTTGTATCTCCGCCTGGAGGTGGGGGCAATGGCACCCCGCTTACCTGATAATACTCATTGACATACCAGAATGTGCAATCATCAACTGGATCAATGTTCATGGATGTATAGTCGCCCCAGCGGGAGTTAGTGGTCGTCTGCACGCCCGTGCCATTGATGATGACGCCTTCGCCCAGAGTCATCTGGCCCAGAGGATCGCCGGCCAATCGGCCGGTATAACGAATGCCTGGGTAAACATCTACTCCATTGACCACGCTATATCCAAGAGCAAGATTGCCCTTCTTGTCCTGGGCTGCGCTACCCATCCAGCGATGCACGCCATCATTTGGCGCGTATGTTCCTTGCTGATAAAGTGAGTAGGTGCCGTTGATGCGTCGGATCTCATACCAGCGCACACCAGCAATGCCAGGGAGTGCCTCCACCGATTGGTTCGTCACAAGCGTCTCATAATTCTTGAAATTGCGATAGGCGAGCCGCCAGGTTGGCCGTTGTCGGTACGAGAGGATGTCGAGGTACTGACTCCCATCGGTGACGCCCGGCTGGGGGAGGCAGTCTCGGCTGCTCGGAGGAAGGGAGCCTGGCACAACACCACAGGGGAAGACCGAATCGAAGGAGGCGACCGGAAGCTGTGTATTGAGAGTAAGTGAGGCGGTCGGAGTGGAGTGCCACTTCACCGATAGATCCCAGATGTTCAGCGCGTCGAAGGTCGCTCCGTACGGGAAGCCGTCATCCTGCGTTCCAACGAGTGGGATGGCCGTATCGGTCTTCGGCTTCTGCTTGCCGTCAACATCCGCTGGCAGTAGTCCATCACCAACGAGTGGCAAGATATCCGGGTCATTCCCATCCAGAAAGAAGTGAACGGCGCGGGCATCCGGCTGGCCATTAACCATCTTGTACTTTTCCAGGGCGTAGACACTGATCCCATACTCGTCTTGCGATCCGAAATCCCTGGAGGTGAGCACGTAGGAATCGGTCCATACGCCATACTTGGGATAGTCAGGGAAGAATGTCGACGTGGTGTCCGGGAGAGAAGTGATGAACGCATACCGATAGTACGCGCCAGTGGGATCTCCGGTCTGTGAAATGGCGACGCAGTTATAGAAGGGCAGGCCGTTATAAGAGCCGTCTGGGTTCATTCCCCTGGTAGTGAACTGCGAGAGCAGCCAGCGGTCTACGAACTGGTCATACAGCACAATTGGATCGCCAGAGGGGTCAGTGCAGTCTGGAACGGCAAAGCCGCTCCAAAGTGTGCCGGTGTCCACAGGGCCTAATAACAGATTGCCTTGCTTATTGTAGACGCCAAAGACGAGATTGATAATCTCCACGTAATGGTTGGGGCCTACATCGCCATTCGGATCAGGCGGGTTGACACGGAAGCCAAATATGTTAAAGTTATCTTCATTACGCAGCCCTTCGAAGCTTACTGATGGGGCTGGGATGGTCAAGTTTTGTGCAGTACTTTGAATGGCTCCATCAACTGAGAAACCTCGGTTGTTGCCAACCGGTCCGCGATCTGGACGTATTTCTTGATCTAAATTAGGTTGTGGTGGTCCAGGCGGCCTGGGTTTTATGTCGCGCAAGGCAGGTGATACGTCAAATGCTACAGCATTTGAGAATATCGGACCTCGGGTCTTGAGGGCCGGCCCCTCTTTGAGTGCCGCAGCCGCGGGGACTACGCCGATGAGGGTAGCGATGAGAACCGTAGTTGCAAACCAGGTAAAGACTTGCTTTGTTTTCATTTGTTTTCTCCTCAAAAAATGAAACTCGGCTATCCAATGTATACTTCTAAGTCATCGTTCCAAATCTCTGTAAAAACACCTCCTTTCATACAAATAGGATTGAGTGATAAGCTACTGTGATGAAGCGTAATGTGTTAGCTTGGCAATGTTCTTGTGCTTTTCCCCTAAAATGCCTTCCGATGCAATCTTATACGAACATGAGATTGCATAATTATTTTATATAAATTAATGTTCAAAAGCAAGTATTTCATAAAGGATATTAAGAAATCGCCCATTTCATAAGATAACTTTATAGAAATTGAGAGCACTTTTACAGGCTTTGATAGAATCAAGACGATAAACTTTGGAAAATTCCAAAGGAGGTGTTGTCATGAAAACAGTTTCTATATTTCTGGCGTTGGTCAATTCATTGCTGGCAGGTTTGGTCATAGTATTCAGCCTCTCAGCAACGGAAATACGGGATTCGACTACCATCTGGCTATTGACCAAAATGCTTGCTGCTTTATTGGTCATCGGAATCGGTGCACTGACATGGTTAGCAAATAAGCGATCTATTAGTCCCGTCTCAATCTTGCTAGCCAATCTATTCCTTGTAGCTCTTGGCACAGCGACCAGTGTTTGGACGTTTCACCTTGCGCTGGTCACAGGGGATATGGAAAGTTATATGGTGTTGTATGGAGGCAGCTTAATCTTTCAAGGGGCAGCGTCACTGTTTGGTCTTATCTATAAGCCAGAGAATGCTGCCACTGCCTAAGACAACACACGATCCCCGTTCCACGGCAGGATTTCAGTTTTCGCTCAAAGTATCTTCTCATTCAAACAAGTGCTAAAATATTGAGGGAATTGTCCGACTAAGCAAATTGAGGAGGCTATTATGCCTATGCCAAATCTCAGGCAAAAGCTCAAGAAGGTCATGTCACCAAAAGTACTGGTCATTGATTTTCGTCCGGCGGCTATCCCACCGGCGTGGAATAAAACTGACTATCTCATCCAGAATTATATAGAAACGATGAGACAGGTCAGCAATAATACCCTGGCATTTCAAATGGTTAAGAAGATCACAGTGCCAGGATATCCAGTGTTGGCGGATGGCCGGCAATACAACGACACAACGTGGTCTCAGGCTAGATTTCAACATTCTGGCCCAGGTCAAGGCGATGGAGATTGATGAAGTCTGGATGTTCGGCGGGCCATATTTTGGGTTTTATGAAAGCCGCATGGTTGGCAGGGGTGCATTCTGGTGTAACGCTCCTGCAATCGAACAGATCGGCAGACGGTTTGTGATGATGGGATACAACTACCAGCGCGATGTAAAAGAAATGGTGCATGATTTCGGTCACCGTGCCGAGAGTATTATTTGCAAGCAATATGGCTCGCAGACCTACCTTCAGCAGCTATATGGGCTTCAAGCAACAGCGGCGTGCCAGAATGATTTCGAGGAATGGCTGTGGGATCATGGGACGGTTCATCGCAAGCCAGGCGGTGAGGATTACGGACAGGACGAGGTTGCCTGGGTAACAGCATTGAAACCGAACTGGTTTCAACTGGCAGTCGATCCAAATCTGGTTAAATAAGTAGACAATCAACCCCGCCTGACAGCGGGGTTTTATTTTCATAATACTGACCTGCTATAATTCTCCATCATCCCCTTTTCGGTAAACACAACGCCATGACAACTACTTCAAAGCCTCTCATCAGTACCACCGCATACTACCTGTCCTGTATGACGCTAGGCCTCATATTTGCGACACAAGGCCCCAGCCTGCCAGTTTTGGCGCGCCATACAGATAGTGGCCTGGACCAAATCAGCCTTATCTTTGTGTTTAACTCACTGGGTTATATCCTCGGCTCATTCTTGAGCGGGCGCGCCTATGACCGTTTGCCTGGACATCGTTTCATGTCCCTCTCGCTACTTATTGTTACTGCGATGATGGCATTGATCCCAGTCATTCCAATATTGTGGTTGCTTCTTCTGATCTTCTTCATTCTTGGTTCTGCCAACGGCGCAGTGGATGTAGGCTGCAACACATTGTTGCAGTGGGTGCACGGCAATAAAGTCGGACCGTTTATGAACGGTCTGCATTTCTTTTTCGGTGTAGGCACATTCATCGCGCCGCTTTTGTTGGCGCGCTTTCTCTCGCTCACGGAAGAAATCCATTGGGCCTTCTGGACGATCGCCCTTATTTGTCTGCCGCTCGCCGTCTGGTTGTGGACTCTGCCCAATCCACCTCAGCAAACTGAGGTCAGAGAAAAAAGTGGTCTTTCTGTCCCGTTCCTGCTAATGTTCCTGATTGCCAATTGCTTTTTTCTCTCAGTTGGTGCAGAAAGTGGTTTCGGCAACTGGATTTACACATATGCCATCACGCTTGGAATGGAAACGACCATCACTGCGGCTTATTTGACCTCTGCGTTTTGGGGACTATTCACGGTAGGACGGCTGCTGGGAGTTTGGGTTTCCACCCGCCTCCGTTCCCCAACGATTCTTTTTCTGGACCTCGCGGGTTGTCTCGCCAGCCTGGGCTTAATCATCCTCGGAAGAGAATCGGTTACCTTGCTTTGGGCTGGCAGCATTGGGCTAGGAATATTCATGGCTTCGATCTTTCCAACAACAATGATGTTTGCCGGAGAACGAATACACGTCAGTGGGGCGACGACTGGCTGGTTCATAGGTGGAGGTGGTGTGGGCGGGATGTTCCTGCCCTGGTTCATCGGCCAGACCTTTGTTACCGCCGGGCCGCACAGTATGATGACGATCATATTCACTGTGATCAGCATTAACTTGCTGATCGTTCTCTATTTGGTAAATCCAAAACGAGTTCCTGTGCCAACCGCTACATAGAAATTTTTTATTCTAGGCACAGTAAATCGCACAGATAATTTTTAACTTGACAAAATCAGTAAGAATTGTAAAATGGCGGCGTCATTTATAAGTATGGTCACTTTCAATTATTGCTCCTGTCTTAGGCGGGGCTCGTAACCATCGTCTGAGACTCCTCTAACTAGTAAGCAGTCAACAGCTTCGGACGGTGGACGGTCCCCGCGCGTTTGAGAATTTGCGCTGGCGTTCGTTCGCCATCCTGTAACTCCCGGTGTCTTTTGGGATAGTTTTGCTCGTTGACTGCTTTTACTTTGCGATAACACTAATTTAATACTATTTAAAAAGGAAAATAACATGGCATACGTTCATCCTGAATATCTTGTCGATACTGAATGGGTCGCTGCTCATACGAACGACCCCAAAGTCCGCATCATCGAATCGGACGAGGATCCCTTGCTGTACGCGATCGGTCATATCCCTGGCGCGGTGCAGGTGGACTGGTTCAGCACACTACAACATCCATTACGCCGAGACTTTCTTACCAAGGAAAAATTCGAAGAAGTTAACTCCAGCCTCGGGATCACGAATGATACGACCGTTGTGTTTTACGGCGATAAATCCAACTGGTTCGCATGTTACGCGTTATGGCTCTTCCAGTATTACGGCCACGAGAACGTGAGGATCATGAACGGTGGACGCGCCAAATGGGAGCAAGAGAAGCGGCCCCTTGTGAAGGAAGTTCCGTCTTATGAGAGAACAACCTATCGGGCGGAGGAGGCGGATAAATCCATTCGTGCATTTCGTGATGAGGTGCTTGAGCAGAGCAAATCCAGGAAACCTCTGGTGGATGTCCGCTCACCGAAGGAATATTCCGGTGAATTGATTTCCATGCCAAATTATCCGCAGGAAGGTGCGACGCGCGGCGGGCATATCCCTGGCGCCGTCAGCATACCATGGGCACAGGCCGTCAACGAAGCGGACGCCACGTTCAAATCTCCCGAAGAGCTGCGTGCGCTTTACGAAGGAAAAGGGATCAAACCCAACGGTGAGGTCATCGCCTACTGCCGAATCGGCGAACGGTCATCATTGACGTGGTTTGTGTTGAAATACCTGCTGGGTTATCCGAAGGTCAAGAACTATGATGGTTCGTGGACCGAATGGGGTAACCTTGTCGACGCGCCGATTGAAAAATAATGTAAGGGCGGGGTCACCCCGCCCATCAATGCACTGTCGAGGGCTTAGCCCTCTACAGAGCGAGAGGAATCATGCCTTTACCCCCTAAACTACAAGAAATCGTCGATGACGTTGCGAGTATGTCGCGTGAAGAGAAGATCGAGACGTTAATCGGATACGCCGAGACTTTTCCGCCATTACCCGATTGGCTCAAGGAAGAGCGTGAAAAGATGGATCCAATACCAGAATGCATGACGCCCGTCTGTTTGTTTCCTGAAAAACTTCCTGATGGAGGAATCACCTTTCACTTCGACATTCCGCCGCAATCCCCTACTGTACGCGGTCTGGCTAGCATCCTCGCGAATGGACTCAATGGCTGTAAACCGGAAGAAATCATTGCAGTGCCTGCGGACTTCTTCTTACCAATGAATCTAAAGGAAGCAATCACTCAGCAACGCATCAATGGTTTTATCGGTGTCCTGGCGCATATGAAGCAAGCCGCGGTCAGAATGCTTGAAAATAAGTGACTACATTTTCCCCTCCTCACGGCGGGGTAATTCTCCTCCACCCCTTGTAGCACAATAATCATCTTTATAGACCGAGTCCAACGTCTCCCGACGTTGGACTCCTTATAGAATTTGACAGACTCCAATAGAATTTGCCAGCGCATTCTCT
>WNGA01019333.1_pt1 | contig 10182 bp, 8 predicted proteins | sample 5400061 | NCBI WGS metagenome assembly WNGA01 (sample SAMN13153366, study PRJNA577476) | soil metagenome | isolation source: 100 cm soil or saprolite under grassland replicate 2 | place: USA:California | collected 2016-06-15
TCGCGGTTGCGAACGTGCGACAGCTCGTGCGCGAGCACGCCGCGCAGCTCGTCGTCGTCGAGCACCTGGAGGATGCCCTGGGTGCAGCAGACGACGGCCTTGCGCGGGCTGCGACCGGTCGCGAACGCGTTGGGTTGCGCCTCGGGCGACACATAGAGCTTCGGCATCGGGATGTCGTCCCGCCGGGCGAGGTCTTCGACGATCTCGTACAGGCGGGGAGCCTCCTGGCGGGTGACGGGCTTGGCCCGGGCGGAGGCGACGGCGATCTTGTCGCTGAACCAGTACGCACCGCCGACGAAGACGAGGGCCAGCAGTGCTCCGATGACCAGGCCTCCGGTGCCGAAGATGGCGCCGATCCCCATGAAGAGCGCGCCGAGGAAGGCCAGGAGGACGAAGGTCTTGAAGGTATTGGTGAATGCGCTTCGCATCTCACATCACCTCTTGTTCAAGCAACGCTCCGACCGGGTGGAGCGTTCCCTCCGGATCGTACGGGCTCCGTGAGCGGCCGAGAGGTCGGCTAGTGCCAGACGATCAGCAGCACGAGCCCAGCCGTCACGACCAGCGCCGACGCCAGCCGGGCCCGTCCCAGCCGCTCGTGGAGGAACAGCCAGCCCGCCCCCGCGCCGAGCACCACCGAGGACTCGCGGAGCGCGGCCACGTAGCCGACGGGCGCCAGCCGGGCGCCGGCGAGGACCATGGAGTAGGCGAGCGTCGAGCACACACCGCCGACCAGGAACCGGCGCCACTCCCGCCGCACCGCGGGCCCGAGCCGCGGCCCCTGGCCGGAGACGACGAGGGCGACGCTCAGCACGGTGCCGGCGCCGAGCACGATGGCGATCCCGTACCCGAGGCCGCTCGACCGGCGGGCGCCGGCGGCGTCGAGGGTCGTGTACGTGCCGATGGTGGCGGCGGTGAGCCCCGCCCACAGCAGCGCGATCCGCGACACGCCCGGCCGGACGAGCGAGGCGAGCCCGCCGATCACGATCGCGATGGCGAGCCAGGCGAGCGGCGGGAGCGTGTCGCCGAGGAACAGCACGCCGCCGACGGCGGCGATGAGCGCGCCCCCGCCCCGGGCGAGCGGGTACGCGAACGAGAAGTCGCCGTGGTGGTACGCACGTGTCAGCGCCACGACGTAGACGACGTGGACGACACTCGACGCGGCCAGGAACGGGAGCGTGTCCGCGCCCGGTCGATCGACGAACAGGAACACGGGCAGGAACAGGATCCCGCCCGTCAGGTACAGGCCCCACGCCGCGACCAGCCGGTCGGCGCTGGTCTTGACGAGCAGGTTCCATGCCGCGTGCAGCGCCGCCGAGCCAAGAGCGAGGAACGTCGCCGCGACCATCGGGATTGCCTAGCGCGCCGGTCCGCCGGCCGCAGCGAAGAGCGCGCGAGGCGTCGTCAGCCGGTGAAGAGCGGTGCGGCAGTCACGGCGACCGCGGCGCCAGGCGCACCCGGCTGACCAGGCGCTGGCGCGGGGCACGTACCGGCGGCAGGGTCGAACGTGATCGTGACCTCGCCTTCGCCGGTGTGACCGCCGACGGTCAAGCCGGCGCCGTCGGGCGTGAAGCCCGAGCCGCCGCCTCCACCGCCACCGGTGTCGTCGCCGCCCCCTCCGCCGCCGCCGTGGAAACCGCCGCCTCCACCGCCGCCGGCCTCCTGGCCGGACCCGTTGCCGAAGCCGCCGGTCCCGCCGATGCCGAGACCGTCGGTGTCGCCGGTTTCGCCGGCACCGCCGCCCGAGCCACCAAGGCCGCCGCTGGTCTGGCTACCGCCGAGGCCCGCGCTCGAGCCGGCACCGCCGTCGCCACCCGTCGCGCCGCCGCCGGCACCGCCGGCGAAGCCGCCTTCCGTCCCGCCCGCGCCACCGCCGCCCCCCGCGACAATGAGTCGGCCGGCCGCGTCATATGGCGCCCGCCTGACGTCGGACGCGCCACCGCCGCCGCCCGGGGCACCAGCACCGGAGCCGCCGTCGCCGCCCCCGTTGAAGCCACCGGCACCACCGGGAGCGCCGGCCTGACCCTGACCCCCCACGTTGACCTGCAGGAGCTCGCCGGGCGCCACCGCGAGCGTGGCAGTGGCGCTGCCGCCTTCACCGCCGACAGGAGCCGGGCCTTCGCCGAAGATGCCGCCCTGGGCGCCCAGCGCGGCCACAGTGATCTGGCACACGTTCGCCGGGACCGTGAACGTCTCCGGCGCGCCCGTGAAGGAGAACGTCTGGGTGGTCGGCGCCGCGCTCGCCGTGTCGAGATGCGTCTCCTCCACCCCACCCGTGGACTGACCGCGGGACGGTAGCAGGACACACGGGTGGGAGCGAGGACCGCTCAGTCGTAGTAGCCGGAATGGAAGTAGATGCAGGGGATGCCTTCGGCGCGGAACATCGCGACGTTCCTGCGGTCGTCCTCGATCGCGAGTCTCAGGTCGAAGCCGTAGCGACGGAGGTCGGCCACGGACAGCTGCTTGAAATCCCGCGACACCTCGTAGTCACCCCAGGGTCGCATGACGAGCACGTCCCAGCGGATCTGGTAGCGATGGAGCCAGGCCTCGGTGAGGTGATGGACACGCTCCGGCCGCGCCGTGAGCAGCACGATCGACAGCGACGGGTCGAGGAGGTCGAGCAGCACCCTGACCTCCTCGATGACGGAATCGTCGCCACACGCGTCGAAGAACGCGCGCCAGTCCCGCATCGGCGCTTCCAGGTAGTGCTGCCTGCTGGCGGCGTCGGACAGGACGCCGTCGAGGTCGATCACCGCGGCCGGGCCGGGCGGAACCGTCCCGTCCCGCCACGTCCAGTGCTCTGGATACGAGACCCGCGTCACTCCTCGTCGTCGGCGCCCTGGGCCGAGAGATACCGGTCCTTGATGCCCTCGACGACGGTGGGGTCGGCGAGCGTGGTGGTGTCGCCGAGCTGCTCGTCCTCGGCCACGTTGCGGAGGAGCCGGCGCATGATCTTCCCCGACCGCGTCTTCGGGAGCTCCTCGGTGAACAGGACGGTCCGGGGCTTGGCGATGGGGCCGATCGTGCCGGCGACGTGGTCGCGCAGCTCGCTCGCGAGCTCGTCGCTCGGCGTGTTGCCGGCCCGGAGGATCACGAACGCGCTGATCGACTGCCCGGTGGTGGGGTCGGTGCGGCCGATGACGGCCGCTTCGGCGACCATCGGATGGCCGACGAGTGCGTGCTCGACCTCGGCGGTCGAGATGTTGTGGCCGCTGACGAGCATCACGTCGTCCACGCGGCCGAGCAACCAGAGATAGCCCTCCTCGTCGCGCTTGGCGCCGTCGCCGGCGAAGTACTTGCCCTGGAACCGGCTCCAGTACGTGTCGCGGTAGCGCTGCGGGTCACCCCAGATGCCGCGCAGCATCGCGGGCCACGGCCGCGTGAGGACGAGGTAGCCCCCGCCGGGGATCGGCACCGAGTTCCCCTGGTCGTCGACCACGTCGGCGCCGACGCCGGGGAGCGGGAACGTCGCGCTCCCGGGCTTCAGGGTGGTGGCACCAGGGAGCGGGCTGATCAGGATGCAACCGGTCTCGGTCTGCCACCACGTGTCGACGACCGGGCAGTTGCCGCCGCCGATCTCCTGCCAGTACCAGACCCAGGCCTCGGGGTTGATGGGCTCCCCGACCGTCCCGAGCAGCCGCAACGACGACATGTCGTGCTTCTCGGGGAACTCGGTCCCCCACTTCATGAAGCTACGGATCGCGGTGGGTGCGGTATAGAGGATCGTGACCTTGTAGCTCTCGATGATCGACCACAGCCGGTCCTTGTCGGGGAAGTCGGGCGTCCCCTCGTACATCACGCTCGTGGTGCGGTTCGCGAGCGGTCCGTAGACGATGTACGAGTGGCCGGTCACCCAGCCGACGTCGGCCGCGCACCAGTACACGTCGGTGTCGGGCTGGATGTCGAAGACGTTGCGATGCGTCCACGCGACCTGCGTCAGGTACCCGCCGGTCGTGTGCATGATCCCCTTGGGCTTGGCAGTCGTGCCGCTCGTGTAGAGGAGATAGAGAAGGTCCTCCGAATCCATCGGCTCCGGGGCGCACTCGGCGGGCTGACCGGGGACGACGTCGTGCCACCACAGGTCGCGGCCGTCCTGCATGGGGATGTCCTGGCCGGTGCGACGCAGGACGAGGCAGCGCTCGATCGAGGGCGTCTCGGCCATGGCCGTGTCGGCGCTCTCCTTCAGCGGCACCACTTGGCCCCGCCGCCACGCCCCGTCGGCAGTGATGAGCAGGCGGGCTTCGGCGTCGTTGATGCGGTCGCGCAGCGCCTCGGCGGAGAAACCGCCGAAGACGACCGAGTGGGGCGCCCCGATGCGCGCGCAAGCGAGCATCGCGATCGGGAGCTCGGGAACCATGCCCAGGTAGATGTTGACGCGGTCGCCCTTGCTGATCCCCAGTGACTTGAGCGCGTTCGCGACCCGCTGTACCTCGTCGAGCAGCTGTGCGTACGTGATCGAACGCGTGTCGCCGGGCTCGCCTTCCCAGTGGTAAGCGACCTGGTCACCGTGGCCCGCGTCGACGTGCCGGTCGAGGCAGTTGACGCTGACGTTGAGCTTGCCGCCGACGAACCACTTGGCGAACGGCATCTCCCATTCGAGGATCGTGTGCCACTCGTCGATCCAGTCGACGAGCTCGGCGGCCTGGCGCGCCCAGAAGCCTTCGTAGTCGCGTTCGGCCTCGCCGTAGACGTCGGTGGAGACGACACGGGCGTCCTTCTTGAACTCGGGCGGCGGCGGAAACGTGCGGCCTTCGGCGAGCAGGGCCTCGATGGTGGCGCCTTCCGGCATCGCTCCCCCTTCGTCGCAGCTGCCCGAGTCAGGCTATCTGCGACCGGGGTCACGCCACCTCTTCCGAAATCCCGACAGGGGGTTGTCGCCGCCTCTCTGCAACCTGTTCTTGCAACCGATCAGCACGAGACAGGAGGAACGACATGGGATCACCCGTGGTGTGGTTCGAGGTCGCCGGGCGCGACTTCGACACCCTTTCGAAGTTCTACACCGAGCTCTTCCACTGGAAGGTCAACGCCGACAACCCGGCCGGCTACGGCATGGTCGACACCGGCGGCGAGGGCGGGGTCCAGGGCGGGATCTTCGCCGGTGACGCCACCGAGTACGTGTCGTTCTACGTGCAGGTGCCCGACCTCGAGGCGCGGCTCAAGCAGGCCGAGAAGCTCGGCGCGAAGGTCGTCCAGCCGCCGACCCCCACGGCACCGGACGGGCCGACGATCGCCATGGTCCAGGACCCCGAGGGCCATCGCATCGGCATCCTCCAGGAACCGGCCTGACCCGATCCCGACCCGGCCGGCGCGCGGCCTCCCCCGGCCGCGCGCCGGTCTTCGGCGGCAACCGCCGCCCATGTACCGTTCGCACGTGCCGCAGCGGTGGACGGTCGGCGACTCCGTCATCACTCGGGTACCGGATGAGCAGTTCGAGCTCGTCGTACCGCAGGACGAGGCAACCACGAACGTGCTTCGCTCCCAGGCTTCCTGGTTGTCGCCTCAGTTCGTGACCGACGCGTTCGAGCTGCGGGTCGGGTCGGCGGCCCTCGCTATCGACACACCGGGCGCGCGGGTCGTGGTGGACCCGTGGCTCGCGTTCGACGACGCCGATCGCACGACACCGGACGCTGCCGCCCGCATCGACCGGTTGCTCGCCGATCTCACCGAAGCCGGCTTCCCGCCGGAATCCGTCGACGTCGTCGTCGACACGCACATCGACGGCGTGGGCGCCAACACGCGACCTGCCGCCGGCGGCGAGGTGCCGGCGTTCCCGAACGCCCGGTACGTGATCGCATCGGCGGAGATCGCCGGCCTCGACGCGGGCCGGCGTCCGGGTGCCGAGCCGTTCGGCGTCCTGTGCGCCGCCGGGCTGGTCGACGAGCCGGGCGGGACCATCGCGGGTGAGGTTTCGGTCGAGCCGGGACCCGGTCACTCTCCCGGGCACCACGTCGTGCGCGTCGGGCCGGAGGGAAGCGGCGCGGTCATCGTCGGCCACCTGTTCCTCCATCCTGCGCAGGTCTACGCGCCCAACCCGCGCGCCGGCCTCGACGAGCACGTCGAGCTGGCCGCGAACACCCGGCGTGCGTTGCTCGCGCGCGCGGCCGACGAGAAGACGCTCGTCATCGGCCCGCTGTGGGCGTCCCCGGGCGCGGGCATGATCGTGCCCGCCGACGAGCCGGGCCGTTGGCGCCTGGAGCCGGCTGGTTGACAACCCCTGTTGGGGGCGCCGGTGGGTGGCGTCGCCGGGCGTCGGCGGCGAGCGAAGCGATGCCGCCGGGCTCGTGGGTGGGTGGGGCCCGGCGACGGCAGCCCGCCGGTGCCCCGAATCCAGCCGACCGAAGCGCGTCAGACGCCCTTCGCGAACACGAACACGCGGTGGGCGCCGAGGCCGGAGGGATCGGTCAACGCGGCGGCTTCGCTCACCCGGCTGCGAGCCGCCATCGCGTCGAGGTCACCGACGGCGGCGCGCTCGCGCCAGGCGCCGCGGGCGTCGTCGGCGAGCTGGTCGATCCCGAGCGCCGCGAGCCACGCCGCCTGGGCGGTGTGCTCGACGAGGCGGAAGCCGGCTCGCTCGGCGTGGGCAACGAGGTGCTCCTCCGGCACCGTGCACGTGATGTCCTGCTCGCCGGGGTCGGCGAGCGGCGGTCCCCCGTGCTGGTGAGCGCGGAACGTGCGCAGCCAGTCCTCCTGACGGAGTGTCACGAGCGCGGCGGCCGTGGCCGCGTAGTCGACGACGACGAGGAAGCCGCGCCGGAGCACGTGTCCGCACTCGGCGAGCCAGTCGGCGGTGCCGGTGGGTACGGGAAGCCGCGCCCCCGGGGGGACAGTGATGCCGGCAGCGACGTCGTCCGCCGCTGCCGCGACCTCGGGTGCGGCCGGCACAGGGACCTCGACGAAACCACCGTCTCCGATCCCGACGCGCACCTCGGTCCACGCATCGCCTGTGCGCTCGACGATCCCGAACGGGAGGTTGTCGAGCAGCTCGTTCGCGAGCACGACACCGCTCCCGATCTCCAGCGCCGGGAGCTCGGGCAGCGACGTGACGATGGGGCCGAGCCCGGTGACCGGGATCGGCGTCTCGTCGTACTCGCCCTCGCCCTCGGCCGGCTCGGCGGGACCAAACATCCGGTCGGCGGGCTCGAGGGTGAGGAGATCGCGCTGCGCGGCCCGCAGCGCGTCCGAGCGTTCGACGAGCACGTAGCGGAGCGCGCGAGCACAAGCGGGCTCGGCGCGGAGGACGTCGGACGCCAGGCGCCCGCGCCCGGCTCCGGCGTCGACCACGACGAGCGGGTCGGGTTGCGAGAGCTCGGCCCACATCGTGTCGAGGAAGCGCGCGACCAGCGCGCCGAACAACACGCCGATCTCCGGGCTCGTGACGAAGTCGCGGCCGGCCCGGCCCGCGCCCCCACCCCGGGCGAAGAATCCGCCCGGCTCCGCGTACAGGGCGGCGTCGACGAAGGGGTCGAACGGGATCGGCCCCTCGCGCCGGATGCGCTCTGCGATGCGCTCGGCGAGGTCACTCATGCGTTGCCTGATTTTGGCGTCGCTGAGTTCCGCATACCGAGACTCAGCGACGCCAAAACCATCAGCCCGGGAAGGCGACCTCGCCGATCCGGGCGAACAGCTGGGGGTAGATGCCGATCACGACAACGACGATCGTCGAGAGCGCCAGGGCGATACCGAGGGCCGGCGGGGTCGGCGACGAGATCGTCTCGACGCCGGATTCCGACGGCTCGCGGAACCACATCCGGCGCGCGACCGCCGCGTAATAGAAGAGCGCGATCACCGAGTTCACGGCCGCGACCACACCCAGCGTGTAGGCCGCGGTGGTTCCGGCGTTGAAGATCGCCCGGAACATGACGAACTTGGCGAACCACCCCGCCAGGGGCGGGATCCCGGCCAGCGAGAACAAGAACGCCGACATCAGCAGCGCGAGGACCGGCGCCGTCTGGCCGAGCCCCGAGTACGACGCGATCTCGCCCGACCGGGTCCGGCGGGCCACGGCGATCACCACCGCGAACGCGCCCAGGTTCATCGCGCCGTAGATCAGCAGGTAGACCACGACGGCCTCGAAGGCGGAGCGGGCGGCGTGCCCGTCGGCCGCCACCGCGAGTGGGGCGAGGATGAACCCACCTTGCGCGATGGACGAGTACGCCAGCATGCGGACGATGTTCGTCTGCCGCAGCGCGCTGAGGTTGCCGAGCGTCATCGACGCCGCCGCCAGCGCCCACAGCACCGGCTGCCACGCCTCCTGCGTCCCGAAGAAGCCGAAATACACGAGGCTGAGGATGGCGACGAACCCACCCGCCTTCGACGCGACCGACAGGAACGCGGTGACGGGCGTCGGCGACCCCTCGTAGGTGTCCGGGGCCCAGAAGTGGAACGGTACGGCGCTGATCTTGAACGCGAACCCGACCAGCGTAAGGAAGATCGCCACCGCGAACAGCGGTGGAAGATCGGGGCGGGCAGCGTAATGACCGATCTTGCTGAGCAGGGTCGAGCCCGACAACCCGAAGATCAGCGACATGCCGTACAACATCACCGCCGACGACAACACGCCGAATAGGTAGTACTTGATCGCGGCCTCGTTCGACTTCGTGTCGTGCTTGCGCCAGCCCGCAAGCACGTAGGTCGGGACGGAGATCAGCTCGAGGGCGACGAAGATCGTGATCAGGTCGCGCGCCGAAGCCATGACGACCATGCCGAGAACTGAGCTGAGCAGCAGGAAGTAGTACTCGCCCTGGTAGTAGTCGCCCTCGCCGATGTAGTCGACCGAGACGAGCAGCGTGATGTACGCGACGAGGAGGAAGAACCCTTTGAGCGCGAGGGCGTAGTCGTCCACGACGTACGCGCCGCCGAACATCGTGCGGGTGGTCCCGTCGGCGGCCAGCGTCAGGATCGGCACCAGTGACGCCAGCACTCCGACCGTCGCGATGCGCGACGTCTGGAACCGCTCGCGGTCACGGAAGAAGAAGTCGGCGACGAGCACGACGAGGATCGTCACCGTCAGCATGAGCTCCGGTGCGAGCGCGTGGTAGTCGAAGACGGGATTCACGGGCGCGCCGCCTTCCGGCGGGTGGTCATCCGAGTGCTCTCGCCATGCCGTGCGCGAGGTTGGTGACCGCGCCGTCCGTGATCCGGAAGATGAGGTTCGGGTAGATGCCGAGCACCAGGATGGCGATGAGCAGGGGGGTCCACGCGATCCACTCCGGCCAATGGACGTCGTGCACGTGCGCGTGCTCGAACTCGGTCTTCACCTTGCCGAACGCCACCCGCTGGAACATCCACAACAGGTAGCCGGCGGCGAGGACCGTCCCGACCGCGGCCACCACCATGTACACACGGAACGTGATCTCAGAGACGCCTGCCGCCGGGTTGTACGCGGACAGGATCGCCGGGAACTCACCCCAGAACCCGGCCAGTCCGGGTAGTCCGAGCGACGCCATCGCGCAGAACCCGAGGATCCACCCGAGTCTCGGCGCCTGGACGAGCAGCCCGCCGAGCCGGCTGATCTCGCGCGTCTCGTAGCGCTCCTGCACCGACCCCGCGAGGAAGAACAGCATCCCGGTGATGAGCCCGTGGGCGACCATCCCGAAGATGGCGGCGTTGATACCGAAGTTCGTGAGCGTTGCGATGCCGAGCATGATGAAACCCATGTGCGCCACCGACGAGAACGCGATGAGTCGCTTCATGTCGCGTTGCGCGAGGCAGCACAACGCGCCGTAGATGACCCCGATCACGGCGAGGAGCCCGATCCACGGCGCCCAGTCGTGCGCGGCCTGCGGCAGGATCGGCAGCGCGATCCGGATGAACCCGTAGGAGCCGAGCTTCAGGAGGACCGCCGCCAGCAGCACGGAGCCCACCGTCGGCGCCTCGGTGTGCGCGTCGGGCAGCCACGTGTGGAACGGGAACATCGGCACCTTGATCGCGAAGCCCAGGAACATACCCACGAAGATCAGGTTCTGTGTGCTCCCGACGATGCCGACGCCACCCTGCGCGGCGAGGCGCGGGATGTCGAACGTCTGCGGATCGGAGAGGAAGAACAGGGCCAGGAAGCTCAGCAGCATCAGGGCCGAGCCGAACAGCGTGAACAGGAAGAACTTGATCGACGCGTACTCGCGGTTGGGCCCACCCCAGACGCCGATCATGAAGAACATCGGCAGGAGGACGAGCTCGAAGAAGATG
>WNGA01029475.1_pt1 | contig 10182 bp, 11 predicted proteins | sample 5400061 | NCBI WGS metagenome assembly WNGA01 (sample SAMN13153366, study PRJNA577476) | soil metagenome | isolation source: 100 cm soil or saprolite under grassland replicate 2 | place: USA:California | collected 2016-06-15
CGTCCCCTTGTCGCTGAGCAATGCGACTGGCAGATACACATTCCGATGCAGGGCAAGGTTGCGAGCCTCAACGCGTCGGTCGCAACGGCGATTGTGCTGTATGAGGTTCTGCGGCAGCGCGCCGGCACGCTCACGCGCGCCGCACCCGGATAAAGCCTTCTTCGATAGCGGCCTTGAGCAACTGGGCGGCGTTCGACACGCGCAGCTTTTTCATCATGTTGGCGCGGTGTGCCTCCACAGTCTTCACGCTGATCTTCAGGCGGGTGCCGATTTCGCGATTCTTGAGCCCGTTCCAGATCAATTGGAGGATTTCCTGCTCGCGGTCCGTCAGGGACGTGACGCCGTTTCTCTTCTTTCTCTCCATGGGCCTACGCGCTCCTTTCCTTCCTCGATATCCACCCTACCTGTAACGCCATTAGTATCACATAATCAAGTAAATCCTGTAAATAAGAAAAGTCATGTAGATCGTGGGGGCGGTCTTGTTCCCTCTAGAGCCTTCACGTACAATGGGCGCCCGGACGATTCTTCTGTGCAATCATCAGCGGAGGCAGGATGACGGGTACGGGGCACGTGGTCGTGGCGGCTCTCTTCGGCGCCCTTATCGGCAGCTTCTTGAATGTCTGCATCTATCGCTTGCCGCATCGAGAATCCATCGTCCATCCGCGCTCCCGGTGTCTCCAGTGCAAGGCGACGATCGCCTGGTACGATAACATCCCCCTGCTCAGCTTTTTGTGGCTCCGGGGCCGGTGTCGGGCCTGCCGGACCCGCATCGCGTGGCGGTATCCTTTAGTAGAAGCCCTGAACGCCGCCGGCTACGGGTTCATCGCGTGGCGCTTCGGAGTGAGCCTAACGGCGCTTGTGTATGCCGTGTTGCTGTCGGCTCTCATCGTTATCAGTTTCATTGATCTTGATCATATGATCGTACCCGACAGGATTACGTTGCCAGGGATGGCGCTCGGCTTGGTGGTCGGGACGCTGCTTCTGCCGCGCTGGTGGGACAGCATCGGCGGGTTCCTGCTCGGAGGAGGCTTGTTGTACTTTATGGCGTGGATTAGCCCTTACCTTTTCGGCAAGGAAGGCATGGGCGGCGGCGACATCAAGCTGCTGGCCATGATCGGCGCGTTCCTGGGCTGGAAGCAGGTGTTGCTGACTGTGATCGTGGGCGGAACCTTGGGAGCCGTCGTTGGGGTGTCGCTGATCGGGGCTCGCGTCATGGCCCGTGGAGCGTATATTCCGTTCGGGCCGTTTCTCTCCCTCGGCGCAGTGGTGGCAATGCTCTATGGGACGGAGATTCTGGGCTGGTACGGAACACTTCTATCGGAGGGACGATAGCCGTGGCGCCGCGACCTCGGAGTAACCTCCTCGTCACAGTTTCGGTCTTGCTGCTCGTGCTCATCCTGGTGGCGCTGGCGTTCCACCTCATGATGGCGCAGCGGGTTCCCGCCCTGCACGCCAGCGGCAAGGTCCAGGCCGTCATCGATCTTCTCTTGAAGGTCCTCGGCAGCCTTTCGCTTCTGCTCCTCCTGTATGTCGTCTTTTCCAGATTGGCGAGACGCGACCACCCGCCGTCGTCAACAAGCGCGATTGACGCGTATCAATATGTCGTGCAGCTTCTCCGAGAAAAGGAGCAGGAACTCGAGCGCCTGCGGTCGGCGGCGGAACAGCGGGCGCAGGAGGTTGAGAGCTACAACGAAGACATTCTGCGCAGCGTATCGAGCGGCGTCATCACCTTCAGCCGGGACGGCGTGGTCACCACTTTCAATGACGCCGCGGCCAGCATCTTTCGACTTGAGCGTGAGGCGGTGATTGACAAGACCTGCGCCGACGTCTTCGGGGCGCGCAGCACAGTGGCTGGTCTTCTGGAGCGCGCACTGGCTCACGGCGATGTCATCACGCGGGAAGAGTTCGAACTGGAGGTGCCCCAAGGCGGTCGGATCTGGGTCGGCGTCAGCACCTCTCTCTTAAAGGACCGTTCAGGCGATCTGATCGGGGCGACGTTCGTGTGCACGGATCTCACCGAGATCAGAGCGCTCCAAGAGCAGGTGAAGTTACGCGAGCGCATGATGGTCTTGGGAGAGATGTCCGCCGGGATCGCGCACGAATTTCGGAACCTGATGGGCACCATTCTTGGCGCGGCCAAGCTGATCGCCAGACAGTTACCCTCGGGGAATCCCGCTCAGGACAATGTCCGGACCATCAGCCACGTCATCTCGGATATGGACCACCTGATCACGCAGTTCCTCAATTTTGCCAGGAAGACGGATCCTGATCTCAAGCCGGTGGCGTTGGAGCCCTGGCTCAAACGAGCGGTTGAGCAGGTTCTGGAACAGGCACCGGCGCCGCGTCCGCGTTGGGAGGTCATTTGTTTTCCGGACGTGCCTGTCGTCCGCATCGATGAGATCTTGATGCGACAGGTTCTGGGGAACCTGGTGCAGAATGCCGTCGAGGCTATGCCAGGCGGGGGTGACCTGACGGTGACAGCCAGCGTGCGAGCGATACGCGGGCGTCGGCGGGAAGTTGAAGTGAGAATCGGCGACACCGGCTGCGGAATTCCGCCGGATCGACTGCCCAAGATCTTTCTTCCGTTTTACACGACGAGACCGAAGGGGACCGGCCTGGGGCTGGCCTTGGTCCACAAGATCGTCCTGCTCCACAACGGGAGGATCGAGGTGGATAGCCAGGAGAACAAAGGGACGACGTTTCGTATTTACCTGCCGGTTGCCTGAGAGGCGCACGTGGCTACGATTCTGCTCATCGAAGACAACGAACAAATGGCGCAGGTGCTGGCCCGGCACATGGAACTTGAAGGCCACACGGTGATCCTGGTGACCGATGGCGAGAAAGGGATTGAGGAGTTTCACCGGCACAAAGTGGATCTTGTGCTGACGGACCTCAAACTGCCGATGAAGTCGGGACTGGAAGTATTGCACGAGGTGAAGGAAGAGAACCCCATGGTTCCCGTGGTCGTCATGACCGCGTATGGGACGATCGAGACCGCCGTCAAGGCCGTCAAAGAAGGAGCATTTGATTTTCTCCAGAAGCCGGTGGACCCGGACCATCTGCTCCTGACAATCGGCAAGGCGCTGGAGGTCAGGCAGCTGGTGACCGAGAACCTGATCCTGAAGGAAGAGCTCTTGCAGGCCCGCTACACCACGCTGGTCGGGGAGAGCCGCCTCCTGCTGGAAGCGCAAGAGAAAACGAAGAAGGTCGCCGCGGGGACCACGACCGTACTCCTGCTGAATGATCCATGATTGCAGCCCACGCAAGAACGGTCCCTTTGTGGCCATCAACTGCGCAGCCATTCCCAGGGAATTGCTGGAAAGCGAGTTGTTCGGGCACGAACGGGGCGCATTCACCGGCGCGGCCGGGCGCAAGTTGGGCAAATTTGAATTGGGGGACAAGGGAACCGTGTTCCTCGATGAGATTGGCGATATGGATCATGGGCTTCAGGCCAAGCTGCTCCGGGTCATCGAGGGGGATCGGTTCATGCGCGTGGGCGGCACGTCTCCAGTGAAGGCGGACGTGCGCGTCGTGGCGGCCACCAACAAAGACCTGCTGAAGGCGGTGGCCAAGCAAGCCTTCCGAGAGGACTTATATTACCGACTGAATGTGTTTCCGATTGTCATTCCTCCTCTGCGCGACCGCCGGGAGGATATCCCGCTGCTCGTGAAGCATTTCCTCGCGATGTATGGTCGGGAGCTGAGGAAGGAAGACCTGACAGTATCGCCCGAGGCGATGGAGATCATGATGCATCATGAATGGATCGGAAACGTCCGCGAGTTGCAGAACTGCATCGAGCGGGCCGTGATCCTGTGCGACAGCCCGACGATTCAGCCGGAACACATCGGCTTGCGTACACACGAGCAAGCCGGTCCAGATGAGCAAACCCCGACTGGTGGCCTCCAGGAAGCCAGCAGCGCGGCGGCGCGCGCCGTGGAGGCCAAGATGATCGCGCGCGTGCTTATTGAAACAGGAGGCAACAAGTCCAGGGCGGCCGAAATCCTGCAAGTCAGCTACAAAACGCTGCTCACCAAGATCAAAGACTATGGCATCGACAAAGTGTGACGAAGCGGTTATTGACCCCTGGGCCACGTGCTTTCTGACGGGGATGGTCATCCGCTACCTCGACGGCCTGGATGGAGTCGGGGGCCGGATGGACTATCACCGGGTTATGGGGGTGGTGGAGGGATTCGCTTTAGTGAGCAAACCAGCGGGCTCAAGGATGTGACACGCCGCGCGGCCTTGGCCTACTTCGCGTCATCAGACGGACGGCAGCCGACGCTCGTGGAGACTGTCGCCAAGTACCTCGGCGACGTGGATACGGTCGTTCGTTCTTCCGGTTTGTGGGCGACGGTCTACAGCAACTACCTCAGGATGCAGGCATTCGCCCGCCCGGGCGAATCGCAGACCCTCTATGTCCTTGTCCGGTTTCTGCCTCCGGTGGAACTTCAGATCGGTAACAGCCTGCTGGTCCAGGGCAATATCGAAGGCTTCTCACAACTTTTCCCGTTTGTGGAGACGGTTTCGTGCGAGGAGCAGTACTCGCAAGTTCGTCTATCATCCATCGTCGCGGAGTTCGGCGACGCCTATGTGATGAAGTCCGAAGGCGCCAGAGAAGCGGTGACCGGCTGGGCAATTAAGGAGCGCGCGACCGGCCGGACGGTGGCCACAGCGAAGCCGTATGAGATGGGGCTTGAACCGGTCGCCGGTTGGGAAGGCGGGCAAGCCTTCGCTTCCGATCTGCCAGCCCGCCGGTCCGGCGCCGCTTTGAAGGTGCTTCGGATCGAACGGGGAGGCTTGTTGCGTGCCGGTTCGCTGGAGTTTGCCCTGCGCGAAGGTGCGATCTACGAGGCTCCATACATGCGCTATCGTTTTCAGTGGCGGGAACGCTCAACCACCGAGCCACTCCCGCGGAAAGTAGAAGGCTTGCCTGCAGGGGCTCCCAAGGACGTGATTTCACGCTTGCTCTTTGATCACTTAGCGGGTCTGCAGACCACGCAGCGCCGGGTTCTTGGAATCATCATGCGCAACCGCGAGCTGCGCGAGGAAAACAAGTATCTTCGTGAAGAATTGTATGGGACGACGGAGACGGGTGGCCTGGTGGGCAAGAGCTGTCCCATGCAGGAGCTGTTTAGTCTGGTGCGGAGCGTCGCCCAGTCCGATGTGAGCGTGCTGATCACCGGCGAAACTGGGACCGGCAAGGAACAGACGGCTCGCCTCATCCATCAGTTCAGCCCTCGGCGCGCCGGGCGGTTCCTGGCGATCAATTGCGGCGCGCTGGCAGAGAATCTGCTGGAATCCGAACTCTTTGGCCACGAGCGCGGCGCGTTCTCGGGAGCGGTTGCGCAGAAAAAGGGGAAGTTCGAGCAGGCGAATGGCGGCACGTTCTTTCTGGATGAGATCGGCGAAGTCTCGACGGCCATGCAGGTCAAGCTCTTGCGGGTCCTCCAGGAACGGGAGCTCCAGCGGGTCGGCGGCCATGAGGACATCAAGGTGGATGTCCGAATCGTGGCGGCGACCAACCAGGATCTCCAAGCGCTGGTCGCCGAGCGGAAGTTCCGCCAGGATTTGTTCTACCGGCTCAATGTCTTCCCCCTGCACATCCCGCCGCTCCGCGAGCGGACGGAGGATATCCCTCTGATCGCACAGCATCTCCTTGCCCGGCATGCCGAGGCGCAGAAGAAGACTCCCAAGGAGTTCACCGGCGAGGCTCTCGAAGTCTTGGCTGGCTATCGCTGGCCCGGCAATGTCCGTGAACTGGAAAACGTGATCGAGCGCGCTGTCGCCCTAGCTGGGCCTAAGGATTCTTTGATCGGAACGGACCTACTGCCATCGTCCATCCGTGAAGCGCCGGAAGCCATCACTGCGCAGGGCCTCGACGACCTCTTGGACCGGGTCGAGTGGCCACTGATTGTCCAGGCGCTGAAAGAAGGCAAGAGCCTGACCGGTCTCATCAGACGGATTGAAATGGCCCTCATCAGGCGGGCTGTCAAAGAGCACGCGGGCAACAAAACAGCCGCCGCCCGGCTTCTGGGACGGACCTACCGCTGGTTGCGCAAGGTCGAAACGGAGAGGCGGGGTGATTGATTGCCATGTACACATGGCGGCATTTCGGACCGCGGACAATGGATGCTACATTTCCCCCAAGTTGCTTCGTAGCCCGCTCTTTCGATTTCTGTTATGGAAACACGGCCTCGATTCCGATGATGCAACTCGGTCCAACCAAAAATACGTGGATGATCTGCTCGCTGAGCTTCGACTGTCGAAGTATGCGGAGAAAGCGGTTCTGCTGGGGATGGATGGCGTCTATGATTCGAATGGAAGGCTGGACCTGGAGAGTACGGACTTTCTCGTCGGCAACGATTATGTTCTGGCCCTTGCCCGCTCGTATCCGAATGAATTCTTGGCGGGAGTCTCGATCAATCCGCAACGGCGTGATGCCATCAATGAGCTGGAGCGCTGTGTCGAAGCTGGTGCCAAACTGGTCAAAGTTTTGCCCAATACACAAGGGTTCGATCCGGCCAACCGACAATACATTCCGTTTTACAGAAAGCTGGCTCAACATAGAGTTCCATTCCTCAGCCATGTCGGCTACGAGTTCAGCCTGATCGGCAAGGATCAATCGGCCGGCGATCCTCGCAAATTGCGGGTACCCCTGGATGAAGGCGTCACGGTCATCGCTGCTCACGGATGCAGCAATGGCCTGATCTTTTCCGAACCGTACTACCAAACGTTTCTGGACTTGGTGAGCCGTTACAAGAATTTTTACGCGGACGTCTCCGCGCTGACCCAGCCGAATCGCTTTGGTATGTTATTTAGATTGCGTCGCCATCCGGAGGTGCATGACCGGCTCCTGTTCGGGACTGACTACCCGCTTCCGGTCTTTTATCTGCCGACAAAAACCTTCCGGACGAACAATCGTTTTGACCGGCAATATCTCGTCTTGAAAGCCTTGGGCGTGGATTTCCGATCGTTCGACGATATCTGACCGCTTGTTCCTGAAAGCCGCGACGTCAGCGGCTCACGCGCGGGTCCAGTGGATCGAGATCGCATAGTTCCCGGAGAAGACAATTTCCACAAGCCAGTGATCGGAGGCGGAGTAGATCCAGCTCTGGGTCCCTCTATTCTTGAATCTATGTTGGGGGGAACCGGCTCGGCTCAGAACCTCCATCTTCGTCATCCCAGTTGAAAGCATACGGAGGACTTCGAAGGACACCTCTTTACGCGAGCCGCTCCGAGATATCCTGTCGTGGTCCTGGTAGGCCAGGCCAACGGCAGCCCCCGTCAGCCACAAGCATCCACTCAAGATAAGTACGGTTCCGGTCCGTTTCATAGGGCACCTCCTATGTAAGATTGTTAACAGCGTTGACAAGTATCGAGCAGGATCTGTGCCAAGCCCCAAAGCCTCAAGAAACGTGTCAGAACGGGATCGAACACCCGTTTCCTATTGCCTTTCCCCTGAACGGTCGTGCCATCTCTCTGAACGATCGTTCAGAGCCCGACAGCCTGCTGCTTGTTGACTTTTTCTGTTCTCCTCTCAGATCGCCTGCATTGACAAGCCTCCGGGCGATCTTCCGACTTCCTGCCCTTGCCATTCCTGGCTGATCTGCCAGCACACTGAGAAACATCTAGTCTGGTGCGGTTACTTACGCGTTTGAGTCGCACAGGCATCAAACTTGACTTCCCTCCCGCAGCAACTTCGACAGCCAACAAAGGAGGGCGGCGATGGAGATGCAGGCGGCTCAATGGAAGATCAAGTACGAACAGGGAATGACTATGGTCGAGATGGTGATCGTTCTGGCCATGACTGCTGTGTTTTCCGTGTTCATGGGAACGGGGCTCGAAGCGATGGCGGACCGTATCTATCTCGATACGGCGGTGGCTGAACTGGTCGGCGATCTCCGGTACGCAAGGAGTATGGCGGTGCGGGAGGAGGAAACGGTGCAGGTAGCGGTCGATTCTGGACAACCCGGTGTGACCCTTTTCCGCGCCAGCGCTCCAGGGCAGCCGGTCGCGCCCACGCGGAATCTCATGAACAGAGGCATCCGCGCAATTCGGTCAACCGGTGGAAGCCTGTTGTCGTTCTACCCGCGCGGCACGAGCGCGACACCGACGACGCTGACCCTTGAGGATCGGCGCGGTGCCCAGCGAGTAGTGACGGTCAGTCTCACGGGTATCGTCAGAGCACGGTGAAGATCATGATGCGCAAGCGCGACAGTTCGGAAGACGGCTTTTCCTTGGTGGAGCCCTTGATAGCTATGGCCATACTTTCAATCAGCCTGTTGGGAGCGGTCAGGATGTTCGTCATAGCCCAGGATGGGATCTCAGGAGGCGCGAAGAGTCTTGAGGCGTCGGCGCTCGCCGAATCGAAACTGGAACGTTTGCGGGCAGCGCCCTACCAGACCCTTCTGCACGCCGATCTGAACGGAGATGGTCATGCTGACGCGCAGCTACAGGATTCAGGGACCGACGGTGATGCTGCTGCTGGGGACGGCGAATATACGGGGCATGAGGTCGTCAACGGCATTGTGGTGATGTGGACGGTGCGCCCGGATCAACCGAGCTTGGCCTTCTCCCAGATGACCGTGATCACAGTGACGGCGCAATGGGTGAGCCGCACCGGTCAGCCACGGAAAGTCAGGTTGGGTATGCGGAGAGCGAATCCCGTCTTCAGCGGAGGGGCAGCATGAACGGCGCCGGCTTCTCATTGGTGGAGGCCATGGTGTCGACGGCGTTGGGGGCTGTCGTCCTCGGAGCCGCGCTGGATACGTTCGTGACGCATCATCACCACTACCGGCTGCAACAGACTAAGGCCGAGCTTCAGCAAGATCTGCGAGGAGGCGTGCACTTGCTATCAAACGAGCTGCGGAAGGCGGGGGCGGCGGTTTTGGTGGGACATCCTCCCGTGAACATCATGGCGGCCGATGAGGTGGCTTTCGATGCCAATGTGAACGACGTGCGCGGATGGTCGGCGGCGGCCGTTGTTTCCGGCCAGGACAAGGTCCAGGTCACACCTCATACCGGCTGGGTGAAAGGCAAGCGGATCGTCATCTGCGGGTCCGCCGGATGCGAAGAACACATCCTTGCGCGGGATGGGACTTCCGGGAAACTGGTTTTGTCAGACTACCTTACGCGGGACTTTGCGGCGGGCAGCAGGGTCGAGGTCGTCAACCGTGTCCGATATTACCTGAGCTGGCGCGATCCTGAGAACGGCAAGCTGATGCGTGAAGTCGACTCCGGCGCCAACCCGCTTATCGAGCATATCGAAAGCTTTTCGTTGCATTACCTGACGGGCGACGGGCGTCTGGCCGGTCGCGTGGAGGAGATCAAACTCATCCGGCTTCAGCTTGCAACCAGCGGGCCGGATGGCCGTGGGGGCCGCATCCGACGGGCCCTCACGCAAGATATAGGAGTGAGGGCAATATGAAAAAACATGATGCGGAAGCCGGCGGGGTGCTGCTCGGATCGTTATTGGTCGGGTTGCTTCTGGCGATGCTGGGTGGTGTGGCCATGAATTTGGTAGTGACGGAGACGACGGCCTCGGCACGACATGTGGATGAGAAGATCGGCCTGCTGTTGGCGGAAAGCGGCGTCGCGCAGGTGACGGCATGGCTCACGCATGGCAGACTACCTTCCTCTGACATAGATCCTGTGGCGGTCCGATTCATTGGTACCGTATACGCTCCAGATATGGAGTATGACGCGGCACGCATTGACGACGATCGGATGTTGAACGGGATTCACGCGGGCATGGATCGGACCATGGCTGACTTCGGGCGAATTACGCGCGCTCGTCTTTACGGTCCGAGTACTCCCGAAGGGTTCTGCACGGTCGAGGTGGTGGCGGAATCGCAGCGTGGAGTCAGGCGGACCGTGTCGGTTGAATTGGGCGCGTTAAGAATTCCACCACTCAAGGGCGCCGTCCGGGCGGGCCTGCCGGTTGGAGCGCCAGCCTTCCCTAAAGTTCTGGCTCACTGGGGCGATCTCGTCATGGCCGGGAACGCCCACTTGGGCCGCGCGAGCGAGTTTCCGCGCAAGTCCGCCGAGGCTGCCGTGACGGGTTTGGGATATGGTGAGGTTGGCGCGCTGCAGGAAGACCGATGGGTAGAGGCGTGGATTGGGGGGACGCCCCAGTTCGATGAGCCGCAGCCGCTTGTGCCTTCGAACGTACATGCCAACCAG